>Ga0315285_10000171_pt1 | contig 64233 bp, 57 predicted proteins | sample YL17G09_36_MG_FD_203698 | JGI IMG/M metagenome (GOLD analysis project Ga0315285, IMG submission 203698) | Sediment microbial communities from Yellowstone Lake, YNP, Wyoming, USA - YL17G09_36 | ecosystem: Environmental > Aquatic > Freshwater > Lake > Sediment | place: USA: Wyoming | collected... | reverse complement strand
CATTGCCCCGGCCGTCCGCGGCTGGGTCGAGGCTACCGAGAGGGGCGGGCCGCCGCCCCTCCTCGGACTCTCCCCCGGACTGTGCGGTCCCAGGTGACCTGTCGCCTATCTTACGCACCGCACAGTATGGTTGAAATTGCCCCCCGTCCGACACGCCGCAAGGCCCGGGCGGGGTTATCTGTTTTCGGGTTAACCCCTCGATCCCCTCTCCCCCGGGTACCCTCTGGGTGTGGAGAGGGTTGGGGTGAGGGGGGAGCTCGGACTCACGGCCTTCCCCGGCATAAGGAGTCAGGCGATGGGGATAGATGACGTCCTCAAGCCAAAACGCGAAGAGATCCTCCGCATCGCACGGAAACACGGTGTCGCTCGGGTTCAGGTCTTGGGTTCCTTCGCCCGCGGTGAGGCGGACGAGAGCAGTGACCTGGATCTCCTCATTGAGGTCGAAGGGCCGACGCCCCCTTGGTTTCCGGGCGGACGTGTGGCCGATCTGGAGGCGCTGCTCGGCCGCCGCGTGGACGTTATAGAGCCAGACGCCTTGCAGGAAGGAATGCGTGCAAGGGTCCTCCAGGAGGCCGTCCCGCTATGAAGGACGATCGGGCCTACCTTCGCCACATCCTGGAGTGTCTCGATGCTATCCGGGCATATACCGCGGAGGGTCGGGACAGGTTTCTCACGGATAGGAAGACTCAAAAGGCTACGCTGCGAGAGTTGCAGGAGCTGGCCGAATCCACACAGCGGCTGTCGTCGCATCTGAAGGAAAAACGCCCTGAAACCCCCTGGAGGGACATTTCCGGGTTCGGAAATGTTCTCGTCCGCGACTATCTGGGCATCAATCTGGCCCGGATCTGGGCTGTGGTTGAACGCGACCTACCTCCTCTCCGCGCCGCCGTTGCGGCGATGCTGCGCGAGCTAGCCCTGATCCGAGAAAAACCTTGAACCGCCATGACGCCAAGGTCGCCAAAGATGCGATGTTTCGGTCTCCCGATCCAAGAACGCGAAAACGCGTTCGTGGGGCCTTCAGAAGCTTGGTTTGTCTCACCCAAGGAGCTTATCCGGTCTTGGCGTTCTTGGCGCCTTGGCGGTTGATAATTTCGGATTGGGGCTAGAGCAAGACAGACCAGAAACGTGAGCCTTCCTCGCGAGTCCGTGACTCCAAGATCAGTCGCTGAAAATGGGCGATACACCTCCATCCAACACGAAGCGAGCGTGACGAGGCAGCGGAAGCATGACGATAAACAACGACATCGAGAAGCGGCTGTGGGTGGCAGCGGATCAACTCTGGGCGAAGGCCAGCCAGCGATGGCGCAAGGCGGTGGACCTCGGCGTCGGTGATCGGCGGCTTACCGCACCCTCCATTCTGCCCCCGTGCCCGACCCGGCGCGCCCCTGGACCGGCTCCTTTCCCGACTCTTGGCCCCACCCCCGCCCTTGCGCCCCCGCCGGGTTCCTGGTATAAGCGGATCACGATTCGCGTGCCCTGCGAAGCTCATTCCGCACAGCTCCCGATGGTTCAGCGATGACCGCTGCCCTGCCGGTCAAGGGGCGGAAACGAATGCCTCCCCGGAGTGTTGTGCGACGGGGGAAGGGGATGGCTGCACCCCCGCCCATCGCCGGTTACGCAGCCCTGCTCGATGAGCTCAAGGCGCGCATCCGGGCCGCGCAAGTCAAGGCCGCCTTATCGGTCAACCGTGAGCTTATCCTGCTCTATTGGGACATTGGAAAGTCCATCGTCGAGCGCCAGCGAAAGGAGGGTTGGGGTAGGTCGGTGGTCGAGCGGTTGGCTCGTGATCTCCAGGCCGAATTTCCTGGGATCTCAGGTTTCTCGCCCCAGAACATGTGGTATATGCGGGCCTTTTACCTGGCTTGGACGGTTGAGGTCGCAAATCTCCAACAACCTGTTGGAGAATTGGATGGCGAAAACCTCCCACAAGCTGTTGGAGAAATCCCATGGGGTCATAACCTCCAGCTCTTGTCCAAACTGAATGACCCAAGCAAGCGGTTCTGGTACGCCCAGAAAAGCATCGAGCACGGCTGGTCCCGGGCCGTGCTGGTTCATCAGATCGAGTCCAGCCTGTACGAACGCCAGGGGAAAGCCGTCACGAACTTCGACCGAGCGCTGCCGCCGCCTCAATCCGACCTGGCACGACAAGCCCTCCATCGGCTTGATCCTGTCTAAGGACAAGAGCAAGATCATCGTCGAATATGCTTTGCGGGATACCCGGAAGCCGATGGGAGTAGCTTCTTATCGCCTTACCGCTTCGCTGCCCAGGCACCTGAAGGGAAGCCTGCCGTCGATTGAGGAGTTGGAGGCCGAACTGGGCGGAAGGATGAGGGCCACAAAGGGCCGGTAGGCTTGATCTCGCAGACTTTGATTTCAGGCGGGATGGTTAGATGCGGAGGCTTCGCTACTGACTCACCGGCGAAGACTGACCAAACATAACGAGGCAGCAAGGAAATGACGACCAACAACGACATCGAGAGGCGGTTCTGGGCGGCGGCGGACCAGTTGTGGGCGAACTCCAACCTCAAACCCTCCGAGTTCTCCACGCCCACTCTTGGCCTCATCTTTCTTCGGTATGCCGACCACAAGTTCACGCAAGCCGAGGCAACTCTGGCCGCGAAGGCCAAGGCATCGCGGGGACGACGCAGGTCGTGAGTCGTCCTGGCGATGTCCAGATCAGCGCAAGGCAAGAGAAGGCCCTTCGATACCTCGCCAAGCATGGAAAAATCACGAGGCGGGAATACCGGAATCTGTTCCGTGTGAGTGCGCGTCAATCCTTGAGGGACCTGACCGAGCTGACGGAAAAGGGGATATTGATCCGTTCTGGCAAGGGCCGCGCAACCTGTTATCAATTCCCGGCGGCGCGATTAGTGCGCGATTAAATGCGGGGTGCTGACAAGCCAACCGCCACCCAGACAGGGCCGTTTCATGGTGAAAGAGGATTTCTCTCACGACGCCCTGATCGAGCAGCCGGCGATTGAGCTGTTCGTCGAACTGAGGTCGGAGACTGCCGATTGCGAGGGGATGTGAGCGGCCGCGACATTAATGTGCGGGATGCGACGGGATGACGCATGGAGGGTCTGGTTCCCTTCTGGCGGGCCAGAGAGGACTACAAACAATGGCAAAGCGAGGAGCGACAGAAACGGCCCCGATCCCAGTGACCCAGAGCAGCGGCAACGTCTTCGCCGACCTTGGGGTTGCCGAACCCGAGGAGGAGTTGGCGAAAGCCCAGCTCGCCAGCCACATCCGCGACACCATCAAGCGACGGCGGCTGACCCAGATCCAGGCGGCACACCTCATGGGCCTCGACCAGCCCAAGGTCTCCGCCCTCATGAATGGCCAGCTTGCCGGCTTCTCCAGTGATCGGCTGATGCGATTCCTGGCGGCGTTGGGTCAGGACGTGGAGATCGTCGTCAAGGCGCGATCGCGCAACCGCGAGCGCGGCCGCATCCGCGTCGTCAAGGCGGCGTAAAGACCACGCAAGAGTAAGACACCTCAAGCAGAAGCGGGTGTGACAGGCCGTGCATTGGAGCTTGGGCAAATGAAAAAGGCCAGCGGGAACCGCCGGCCCAACTCCTTCCACACATGGTGGATGAGATGTATTCTTATCCCACACGCTGGTTTGCGTGTCAAGGGAAATCATCCTTTCCTGTCAACCGACGCTAAGGTGCTGTTGTGGCTGGCTATTCGGAAGATGAGCTGATCGAACGGCCGGCGATTGAGCTATTCGCTGAGCTGGGGTGGGAGACTGCCGACTGCTTCCACGAGTTCGAGCAGGCCGGCGGGAGCCCGCTCGGGCGGGAGACGGCCTCGGAGGTCGTGCTGATCCGACGGCTACGAGCGGCGCTGGAAAAGCTGAATCCGAAGGCCTCGCCCGAGGCGATAACGCAGGCCATCGAGGAGATCACGCGGGACCGCAGCCGCATGAGCCTGGCGGCGGCGAACCAGGAGGTCTATAGGCTTCTGAAAGATGGGGTGAAGGTCAAGGCCCTCGGCTCTGCCCTCACCCCAGCCCTCTCCCAGAGGGAGAGGGGGAAGGCAAAAAGGGCGGAGGCGAGCGAAGAAACGGTCGAGACGGCCAAGGTCATTGACTGGAACGAGCCGGGGAACAACGACTTCTTCTTGGCGTCCCAGTTCTGGGTGACAGGGGAGATGTATAAGCGGCGAGCTGACCTTGTCGGGTTCGTCAACGGCCTGCCGCTGGTGCTTGTGGAGCTGAAGGCCGCGCACAAGTCCATCGAGTCCGCCTTCCAGAATAACCTCCGCGACTACAAGACGACCATCCCCCAGCTCTTCTGGTACAACGCCCTCATCATCCTTTCGAATGGCAGCCAGAGCCGAATCGGCAGCGTTACGGCCGAGTGGGAGCACTTCACCGAGTGGAAGCGGATCAACAGCGAGGGCGAACAGGGGACCGTCTCTCTGGAGACGATGATTCGGGGGGCCTGCGACAAGGCGAGGTTGCTCGATCTGCTAGAGAATTTCACCCTCTTCATGAAGACGAAGAAGGGTCTGGTGAAGCTGCTCGCCAAGAACCACCAATACCTGGGGGTCAACAGCGCCATCGCGGGCCTGCAGCATATAAAGCAGAACCAGGGGCGGCTTGGCGTGTTCTGGCACACGCAAGGCAGTGGCAAGAGCGTGTGCATGATCTTCTTCGCTCAGAAGGCCCTGCGGAAGCTTTCGGGGACGTACACTTTCCTCGTCGTGACGGACCGGACGGACCTCGACGAACAGATCTACGGCAACTTCGTGGATGCCGGCGCGATCACCGAGGAGAAAGCCCAGGCCGAAAGCGGCAAGGACCTCCAGCGACGGCTCCAGGAGGACCACCGGTACGTCTTCACGCTGATCCAGAAGTTCGGAACCACGAAGGGCGAGCGGTACCCGCTGGTCTCGCAGCGGTCGGACATCATCGTCATCACAGACGAGGCCCACCGGACGCAATACGACACGCTGGCCCTGAACATGCGGAACGCTCTGCCGAACGCCGCCTTCATCGCCTTTACGGGGACGCCGCTTATCGTCGCGGAGGAGAAGACCCGGCAGGTCTTCGGGGATTACGTTAGCATCTACAACTTCCAGCAATCGGTTGAGGACAAGGCGACCGTCCCGCTCTTCTACGAGAACCGCATCCCGGAACTCCAACTTACCAACGAGAGCCTGAACGAGGACATGGAGGATCTCCTGGAGGCGGCGGAGCTGGACGAAGAGCAGGAGAAGAAGCTGGAGCGGGAGTTCGCCCGGGAGTACCAGCTCATCACCCGCGAGGACCGGTTGGAGCGCATCGCCCAGGACATCGTCGCCCACTTCATGGGGCGAGAGCATCAGGGCAAGGCCATGGTCGTCTGCATTGACAAGGCCACGGCTGTGAAGATGTACGACAAGGTCCAGAAGCACTGGAAGGCCTATCTCAAGGACCTGCGGAGGCGGCTGAAAGAGGCGAAGGAGGCAGAGGGCGGGAGGCTCCACGATCAGATCGAATACATGCAGACGACTGTGATGGGCGTTGTGGTGTCCCAATCGCAGAATGAAGTCGAGGAGATGCGAAGAAAAGGCGTGGATATCACGCCGCACCGCCGGTGGATGAACACGGAGGAGTTGGATAAGCGATTCAAAGACGCAGACGATCCGTTCCGCATCGTCTTCGTCTGCGCCATGTGGATGACCGGATTCGACGTGCCGTGCTGCGCGACGATTTACCTGGACAAGCCGATGCGGAACCATACCCTGATGCAGACGATCGCCAGGGCGAACCGGGTCTTCCGCGACAAGGTGAACGGCCTGATCGTGGACTACGTGGGGGTCTTCCGGAATCTCCAGAAGGTCCTCGCGATCTACGCGCCGACGGCAGGGGCGGGCGCCACGCCGGTGCGGGACAAGGCCGAGCTGGTGGACCTGTTGCGGCGGGCCGTCGAGGAGGCGACCGCTTTCTGCCGGAAGCTGGGCATCCAGGTCGAGAAGCTGCTTAACGCCAAGGGATTCACGCGCGTCAAGCTACTGGATGACGCGGTCGAGGCGATCCTGGTCAACGACGAGACCAAGCGGAAGTATCTTGTCCTGGCCGAGCGCGTCGCCCGGCTCTTCCGCGCCATCAAACCCGATCCGGCCGTGAACGACTTCCTGCCCGTATGCACCCTGCTCGCGGTGATTGCCGAGAAGATTCGCTCGCTGGGCGGGCCGGTGGACATCTCCGAGGTCATGACAGAAGTCGAAGCGCTCCTGGATCGCTCCATCGCCACGCAAGGATATGCCATCCAGGCGCACCAGCCGGTTGATCTCAGCCAGATTGATTTCGACAAGCTGCAGAAGACATTCGAGGAAGGCCGAAAGCGCACCGAGATCGAGAAGCTGCGGGGTTCGATTGCCGCAAAGCTTGAGCAGATGGTCCGGCTGAACCGAAGCCGGATGGATTACCTGGAGAGATTCCAGCGGATGATTGACGAGTACAACGCCGGCAGCGTGAATGCTGAAGAACACTTCCGTCGGCTGGTGGAGTTCTCCAAGACGCTCAACGCCGAGGAGCGCCGGGGAATCGCGGAGAACCTCAGCGAAGAAGAGCTGGCGGTCTACGATCTACTGACGAAGGCTGAGGTGAAGCTGACGGCTAAAGCGGAGCAGCAGGTCAAGAAGGTGGCGAGAGAGCTTCTGGAGCGGCTCAAGAACGAGAGGCTGGTTCTCGATTGGCGGAAAAAGCAGCAGGCGCGGGCCGCCGTCCGACAGATGATCGAGCAGATGCTGGACCGCCTTCCGCCCGCCTACATCCCGAAGGTATACGAGCAGACGTGCGAGCGGGCCTACCTTCACGTCTATGATTCGTACTTCGGGGAGGGGAAAAGCATCTACTCCATCCCGACTCCTCGGCCCGCTCCGCGCGTCACGTGAGACGGGAGAGGGTAACGGGGTGTTGCGGTCGTCATGATTCTTCTGATCCTCCCGGGTCCAGGATGATGGGGCATCTACTCTCTGACCGCAATCCGGCCTATGGCGACTTGCAGACTGCTGGGGTTGGGGAAGGGGCTACGTGATGCCGCCGCCGATCCCGACGCCGATCTTCAGGTTGGTCCATGTTGACAACTTGGGCATCCTTCTCCGGCGAGGTGGGCTGCATGCCCCGAACCACACGCCAAATGATGGTCTCGCCTACCGGACGATTCACAGCGTGGACATCCAGGCGGAGCGGCGTGTCCGGACAATTCCGTGCAACCCTCGGGGAACCATTCACGACTACGTGTCCTTTTACTTCGGCTATCTGAGCCCGATGCTCCTCCAATTGAAGACCGAGCGGGTCTCCGGTTACAAGGAAGGCCGGGAACCCCTGATATACTTGGTTTCCTCGGTGCAAAGGGTGGCGGAAGAAGGCGTGCCATTCGTTTTTTCCGACGGGCACGGGATCGCGGCTTTCACGTCCTGGTACGGTGATCTCACAGGTCTTGATAAGGTTGACTGGGGCATGGTCTACCAGCGGTACTGGCACGATACCGTGGACGATATGGACCGGCAGCGTCGCAAGCAGGCCGAGTCCATGGTGTACCGATTTTGCCCCTGGACGCTGATCGAGCAGATTGCCGTCGTCAACTCCAAGGCGAAGGCCAGAGTGGAGAGCGTTTTGTCCCGTTTTGATGTATCATTGCACCGAGATGTAACCGTCAGGTCCGGGTGGTACTATTAAGAGGAGGACCTGTCATGATCGAGATTAAGGGAGGGAATCTTTTGACGGCCAGCGCAGAGGCCCTGGTCAACTCGGTCAACTGCGTCGGACACATGGGCAAAGGAATAGCGCTTCAGTTCAAGAAGGCCTTCCCGGAGAATTTCGCCGAGTACCAGAAGGCCTGTCGGGCCGGCCAGGTACAACCTGGGAAGATGTTCGTCTTCGAAACCGGCTCAATGCTGACTCCGCGGTACGTCATCAATTTCCCCACGAAGCGACATTGGCGAGGGAAGTCGCGATACGAGGACATCGAGGCGGGCTTGCGTGCGCTTGTCTCGGAGGTCAAGAGGCTTGAAATTCGGTCGATCGCGCTGCCACCCCTGGGCTGCGGGCTGGGTGGACTGGATTGGAAGAGGGTGCGTCCGATGATCGAAGCCGCGTTCGCCGGGGCGCCGGACGTCCACGTGATGCTGTTCGCGCCTGCGGGGGCGCCGGAAGCCAGGACGATGCCGGTTCGAACTCAACGGCCCAGGATGACGGTGGCGCGCGCGTTGTTCATCAGACTGATGGACCAATACGCGGAACTTGCCTATCGCCTTACGCTACTGGAGATCCAAAAGCTCGCCTATTTCCTACAGGAAGGAGGGGAGCCACTTCGACTCAGGTACGAGGGGGGACTCTACGGGCCGTATGCGCCAAATCTGAACAAGGTCCTGGAGGTGCTGGAAGGGCACTTCATCAGAGGGTATGGCGATAGCCAACGGTCAGACGTCGAAATTAAGCTCTTGCCTGGTGCCCCTGGTGTGGCTGAAGAGTTTCTCCGAGAGCGGCCCGAGCATCAGGACCGCTTGGATCGGGTCAGCAGGCTCATCTCCGGCTTCGAAACGCCGTATGGCATGGAGCTTCTGTCGAGTGTTCACTGGGTAGCAACGCACGCGGATACCCTTGCTGTAGACGCGGATTCCGCCGTTCAACTCGTCGCGTCGTGGAATGACCGGAAGCAACGGATGTTCAGACCTGGGCATATCCGGGTGGGCTGGGAGCGGCTTGCTGAGCAAGGATGGGTAGGCCCTGGCATGACCCGGTGAGCTGCGACAGATCGTCGAGCGGCCTCCTTGAGTTCTCTGCAAACCGGTACCGGATACCTATCCGAGGCCAAGTGGTTGATCTGTCGCGGGAGAATGGCAAGTTTTTCGGAATCCAGAGAGATCCTCGGACCTGAGCATCCAGATGGCGAAGTCTTCACGGGTTCCCCCTCGACCACGCAAGGGATCAATCCCCAACGCCGTGCAGTCGGCCCTGCGGGCCAGGCTGGAGAGGCACGTTCGCACGCACTGGAAGGACCGGTGCCGGGAGGTCGTGGTTCGCTTCCGAGGGACCTTCGCCTATGTCGACGCCTTCCCCCTCCATCACCAGTTCATGCCCGGAACGACGCCCGACCAGCAGGCCCAGATCGAGGCGACGCCAACCCACCTGTGCCGTCTCGGCTACCTAGGGAGGGCCGACCTTTGGACCTTCGCCTTCTTCAAATACAGCGACGAGAAGTACGAACCGTCTTTCCTCCCATCGGGCGCCTCTGTGGGCACACCCGAGGAGGCTTTCGACTGCGCGGCCCAAGTGTACCTGCAGGATTGAGGGGGAGAGATTCTATGGGAGAATCAAAGGCCGACAGTAATCTCCGGATCCCCGAGGCCGTCCGCCATGAGGCCGAGGAGATTATCAGCCTGACCGACGGGTTCTGTGCCGCACACCTGGACGCCGAGTATGGGGAGTTGTGTCGAAAACTCGTCGCCGAACTGGCCCGAAAGCGGCCTTCGCCCCTGGCACGTGGTGATCTCCGCATCTGGGCCGGCGCGGTGATCTACACCCTTGGAAGCATCAATTTCCTGTTCGACCGGACGCAACGTCCGCACCTGACTGCAGATCAGTTGAGCCAGCGCCTGGGACTCTCCAAGAGCACGCTTGCTGCCAAGGCCAAGCGAATTCAAGACCTCCTGCGCATCGTTCGGCTGGAGCCCCGGTACTGTCGACGCGCCCTGCTGGCAGACAACCCGCTTGCGTGGATGATCTCCGTAAATGGCTTCCTCGTGGATGCGCGCACGATGCCGCTGGAAATTCAGATAGAGGCACGGCGAAGAGGACTGATCCCCGATCTGCTAGCACCGACGCCCACAGACACAGGGGAAAAATAGGCGACGATGGCAAAGCCGGGGCGACCCTAAGGAGCCGTGGTGTGGGCCGCTCGTTACGACGATGCACGGATCGCAAAATCCACTACTTATTGGCGAACGGGACGTAGTTCACTTATTTCACATATTCAAATCAGCCGAGGTGCTCCACGTGTTCGATGCGGGCCTAGGACACCTTCGACACTTTTCTGTTTGATAGCACGAAGGGGCTGGTAGGCGGATTCTTGGCTGCGCCTCGGCTCTCACTCGGGGCCCTGATTCAGCTCACGCGCAGGCTCACCCGAAGCGAATCTCGGCCGCGGCGTCCCGGACGATGTACACCTTGGCATTGTTGCTCTTGGGATCCACGGGAAACAGGAAAAACTGCGGATGTTCGATGTGCCCCGGAAGGGTGTAGCCCCAGATCTCTTCCTTATCGGAGAAAACCACGACGGTTTTCCGGCCAAACTGGCTGGCGACGCCGAAGTTCTTTTCCTCGTCATACAGACGGTCCCCCTCCAGCGACTTCACGAAGAAGATTGCCTTCACGCCTGCGAAGCCCTCGATGAGGACATGCTCCCCATTTTCCTGCGCCACGATGAACCTGGGGATCCCTGGAGCGAAATCCTCGGTGATGCCCTTGATCCTGCGCCCGTCCCGGTACCGGACGACCACTTGGGACGACTGCAGGGCCATTTGCTTGGAGATGTCCATCACAAACTCGGTTTCCCGTTCGCTGACGTGGATCACCTCTTTCATCAACGCATTACCGTGGGAAACCACCACCACGTAGGTGCCGGCTTCCAAAAAGAACACGGCCCCTTCGTTCTTCCGTGTCACCCGGAAGTTGGGATCCGCCTCCTTGATCAAGATCTCCGCGCCCACGATGGGGACTCCGGCCGAGACGACCTGAATCTTCACAGGGAGTTCGTCCTTGGGCAGGACAAAGGTGCAGGTGGTGTCCTGGTCCGGCAGGACCTCTACTTGCTGACGCCGCTCGAACCAACCGTACACCCCTTTGTAAACAGAATGGTAAGAACCCTCGTAAGAGGGGTCACTCATCAACCCCTTCAGGGCCAACGTGTAGGTCCCGGCCGGCACTTCAAACGTCTTCCCTTCGAAGGTGATGGGCTCCGTGAGCTTCAGCTCGCGAATCGTCACCCTCATGGAGAAGTTGTATTGTGTAGAGTAGACCACCTGCACCGTCAGCTTGCCCATGCGCTTTCTTGGAAACAGCACCATGGCCCTCTCTCTATCGCTCACATCGGGAGCCGGCTGTCACGTAGGCCCCACCGAGGAGTGAACCGCCCAGGATGCTGGCCAGGCTGGGCTGCTCTGCTGGCGTGACGCTGACCAATGCGGTCCTGCCCACGCTACTTGGCCTTGGATCTCATCCCGGACCTACTTTCGTAGGGTCTGGCTGGGATACCCTACCCGTCCGAGAGTTACTTTAACACCTACAGCCTGTATGCGGAAGCCGCTAATCATGCCGAAGCATCAGCCCCCATAGCGGCCCCCGGCTCACACGTAGCGCATGAGCGAGAGACCCGTTGCCAAGCACGACAGTCGCCCTGCTCCACAAGCCGGCGGCTAGGTGCGCGTCGGCGTGATGCCGGTGACCTTCCCGGTCACCTCGTAGCGGCGGAGGGCCGACGCGTTGAACACGATGCCGTGGCCCGGGCGGGCAGGCGGCGCGATCTCGCCGTTCACGACCCGGATCGGCTCGGCCAGGATGCCGAGGTCGGTCAGCGACCCTCCCTGCAAGTCCTCGAGGATCAGTCCGTTCGGCACGGCGCAGAGCGCATGGACCGAGAGCTCCATCATGAAGTGGGGCGTCACCGGCAGATTGAAGCTCTCCGCCAGCCGGGCGATCTTCATCCACTCGGTGAAGCCGCCGACGCGGGGGATGTCCGCCTGGACGACGTCCACCGCCCCGGCGCGCATGTAGTCGGCGAACTCGTAGCGGGTGTAGAGGGTCTCGCCGACGGCAATTGGGATGCCCGTCGCTTGCCGGACGTGAGCGTGCCCGGCCCGATCGTCGGCGAGAAGCGGCTCCTCGAGCCAGAACGGATCGAAGGGCCGCAGCATGTGTGCGCGCCGGATCGCCTCTGCTGCCGTCCACTTCTGGTTGGCGTCCAGCATGAGGCGCACGCCCGGCCCGAGCAGGCGGCGGACCGACGCCACGCGATCGACATCCTCCTCTGGGTCGTCGCGGCCGACCTTCATCTTCACCGCCCGATAGCCACGGGCCAGGAAGCCCCGCATCTGGTCGAGCAACGGCTCGCCGTCCAGGTGCATGTTGATGCCGCTGCCGTAGGCGGGGATGCGATCCCGGGATCCCCCGAGGAGCCGGTACAGCGGGACGCCGGCATGCTTGGCCAGGATGTCCCAGATCGCGATGTCAATCGCCGCGAGGGCGAAGCGGGTCATGCCGGCCGAGCCCAGGGCGTGTAGCTCCCACCAGCAGCGCGTCCAGATGCGCTCCACATCCCTGAGGTCGTGACCCAGCACGAGCGGGGTCAGGTAGGTGTCCACCAGCTCTCGGAGGGCCGTCCCGCCGATGCCGAGGGTGTAGGCAAAGCCCGTCCCGGTGATCCCGGATTCGGTGGTCACGGTGCTCACGACGAACTCCCAGTGGGAGATCCGCTGGATCGAGTCCTCGATCTGGACGGCCGGGGGGATACGGTAGAGGCGAGTTTCTATCCCCGAGATACGCATGGACTGGCCTCCTATGCTGTCGTGGGGGTGCACGTCCGGCCGGCTCGAGCTGGTTGGCGGGCGCGCTGTGGACGTTCTAGACCCACCAGGCGAAAACGCCGGAGACGGCCGTGACGGGCGGCAGCGTAGTGACGGCGGTCGTGCGTGTCAAGCTGAATCCGGACAGCCTGACGCGAGAGCGGGAACGGCTGAAGGCTCGCCTTGGCACCGCAGGTCGGACGGACTAGCGTGTGGGGGGTTGGGACGGCAGGGATAGTCTGGGCTACTCATCTCACCCTGGCAGCCTCGCTAACTCTAATCCGAAAAAACCATTGAACCGCCGGTACCAACGGCACCGCCGTTGGTGCGCCAAGGTCGCCAAGGGTGCGATGTTTCGAACTCTCGACCGAAGAACGCGAAAACCGGTTTATGGGGCATTCAGAAGTTCCGTTCCTCCCCTCCCTTTAAGCCATTTCGGTCTTGGCGTTCCGGGTACCCAGCGCCAGCGCTGGGTGTCCTTGGCGGTTGAGAATTTCGGATTGGGGCTAACTCCGCCGCAGGCGGGACGAGGTCGCGGAGCGCCCTGACTGGCTAGTCGAAGAACTCCTGGTCTTCACCCAGACGAACAACGCAGTCCAGTCCGAGGCCCTTGAACTGCTCGCCCGCGCCACCAACAGCGCCCGCGAAGTGCCGACGCCAGCCGACAAGGACTGGCTGCACCGCCAGCTCGATGAACTGGACCCGCAGCCGGATCACGACTAGCGCCGAGCGTCCCGCGGGGCCGCCACCCGCATGAAGGGCCGGGAGCACGTGTCGCCCGTCCCTCTCGCCTGCCGCCCTCGCGCTGCCCCAGGAATGTTCTTGGCGGTGCGTCCGCACGGGCCAGAATCCACGATCGCTCGCACGTGGTCACACAAGGGTATGCGCCAGAGCCTCTATCGTCGCCTGCTGTGTCTGACGATTCGCCCCTGACCAATGGCCCCCGCGGTTTCCAGTTGCGCGGGGGTTGCGTCCTATGCTATCCAATGCCATCCGCTGCAACCCCAAGCCCCGCAAATCCTTGCCCGTGGTCCCCCTGAAGGATTTCGTTGCAAAGGTCGGGGAAAGCCGTTAGTCTTAGATTTCCGATGGGTGGTGAAATGGAGGCAGCGGCATGCTGATCGCCACGCCGGGTGTCCCGGCAGCCCGTCCATGATCCAGTTCTTCCATGTCTACAAGACCTACGGCAGGGACGTCGAAGCCCTCGTTGATATCAACCTCCACATCCAGAAGGGTGAATTCGTCTTCATCGCCGGTCCCAGCGGAGCTGGGAAGACAACGCTGCTTCGCCTGATCTTCCGCGACGAGCTGCCTACCTCGGGCCAGATCCTGGTGAACGGCCGGAACATCGTGAGGTTGCCGGAGCGGGCCATCCCGCACCTGCGGCGGAGCATCGGCGTGATCTTCCAGGACTTCAAGCTCTTGCGGGATCGCTCGATCTTTGACAACCTGGCGTTGGTCTACCGGGTCCTGGGAGTTCCCGCGGCGGTGGGCAAGCGCAAGGCGGCGAACCTCTTGAAGCTGGTGGGGCTGAGCCACAAGGTCCAGATGACGCCGTACAGGCTCTCAGGCGGCGAGCAACAGCGGGTCGCCATCGCCCGAGCGCTGATGAACGATCCCGTGCTGCTCTTGGCGGATGAGCCCACGGGCGACCTCGATGACGAGTTGTCCCTAGACGTGATGCGTCTGTTGAGCGATATTCACGCCAAGGGGACGACCGTCGTTGTGGCGACCCACGACATGAACATGGTGCGGGAGATGGGTCGGCGTACAACCATCCTGAAGGGTGGCCGCATCGTCGAGGAGCACCCGTAGCTTCTTGCCGATTCGTTCCGCGCAGAGGGTGCCGCTGCCTCCGGCGGCCTACACGATCGGCAGCGGGCAACGCGGAATCGGAGCATCGCACGCGGTGGAACGACTGCGCTACATTCTCCAGGATGCCCTGGTCAACATCCGGCGAAGCGGGTGGAGCGGCTTGGCCTCCATCGGAACCATCGCGTTCTCCTTCGTCATCGTGGGCATCTTCCTGATTATCACCCGCAACCTGGGAGCTCTGGTCAGCGAGTGGAAGGAGCAGTTCCAGGTCACAGTGTTCCTGGAGGACGGGATCACGGCAGAGCAGCTCAACCTCCTCAAGAAGCGCATCCAGGGCGAGCGCGCCGTGAAGGCCATGACCTACACCTCCAAGGAGGAAGCCCTGCAGAGCTTCAAGCGGGAGCTCAAGGGCAAGGAATCGCTCCTGGAGGGGCTGGGCGAGAACCCCATCCCGGCCTCGCTCCAGCTCCGGATCCACGAGGCGTACCAGACGCCCGAGGCGCTCCGCCAGTTCACTGCGTCCCTCGCGCGCCTGGAGGGCGTGGAGGACGTCCTGTACGGCCAGGAGTGGGTGGACCGTCTCACCGCCGCCGTCCGGATGCTCCGGCTGCTGGGGCTGAGCGTGGGCCTGGCCCTGGGCATGGCCTCGCTCCTGATCGTGAGCAACACGATCCGCCTAGCGGTTTACGCCCGGGCGGAGGAGATCGAGATCATGCGGTTCGTGGGCGCCAGCAAGCTGCACATCCGGGCTCCCTTCCTGCTGGAGGGGATGATCCAGGGGGGGCTGGGAGCGGGCATGGCCCTCTTGCTCCTGTTCGGGGCGTACCGGGCCACGCTCTGGCAGCTACAGCTCACGCCGGGACAGATCTTTGGCATGGGCGTGGGCAGTTTCCTCGATCCCCATTGGGCGGGCGTCATGCTCCTGGCCGGGGCCGGCGTCGGGGCATTCGGCAGCCTCATCTCGGTGGGTCGCTTCCTGCGCGCCTGAATGGTGTGGAGGATGATCCTGCCTGCGGGATCGCTTCACCGGTTTCCGCCTTTGGCGGATTCACCGGTTCGCCTGGTGGTGCATGCCCTGCTCGGCGGGGTCTTCTTCGTCGTGACGGCCGGCCCGGCTCTCGGGGCGACGGAGGGCAAGTCGCCCCGGACGCAGGAGAGCCGGGAGCGCCTCAGGGAGGTCCAGCGCGAGTTGGGCCGCGAGCGCGAGAAAGTCCGGGAGGCGGGACAGAAGGAGGCCGCCCTGGCGCGGGAACTGGCGCGCCTCGAGCAGGACCTCAAGCAGAAGACGCAACTCCTTCAGGATCTCGAGGCGAAGCTTCGCGTGAGCAGCCAGCGGATCGCCAGGCTCTCGCAGGAGATCGCCACCACCGAGGCGCGGCTCACTCGCACTCGCACCTTGCTCAAACGGCGGCTGCGGGCCATCTACAAGCAGGGACAGTTCGGCTACGTGCGCATGCTCCTGTCGGCCGAGGATTTCTCGGCTGCTGGCCGCCGCTTCAAGTACCTGTCGGCCGTGGCCGCGCAGGACCAGCGCTTGATGCAGACGTACAGCACGATGTTGGCCGACCTCTCCCAGAAGCGTACCGAGCTGGAACGGTACAAGGCCGAGGTGGCCGACGCCAAGGAAAAGGTCGCTACCACCCGCGGGCAGATCGCCGAGGAACAGCGCAAGCGCCGGGTCCTTTTGGCCAGCGTCCGGGAGGAGAAGGCGGGCCACCAGGCCAAGATCAAAGAGCTGGAGGTGTCTGCCAAGGACCTGCAGGCGCTCATCGCGCGGCTGCAGAGCGAGGAGGAGCGGCAGCGCCGCTTGAGTCGCGCCCCAGCGCGACGGGAGGGGTCGCGAGGAGAGGCTCCGGGCGGGAAGGAAGAGGCCCCGGATATTCGCAATGACGGCCGCTTCGAGCGGCTGAAGGGAAAGCTCCTCTGGCCGGCGGCCGGGCCGTTGGCCTCCACCTTTGGACGGCAGGAACACCCCCGGTTCCGCACCGTGACGTTCAATCGCGGGATCGAGATCGCCGCCCCCGAGGGCAAAGACATCGTGGCGGTGGCAGAGGGGGCTGTCATCTACGCCGACTGGTTCAAGGGATACGGTCGACTGATCATCTTGGACCACGGGGGGGGCTACTTCACGCTCTACGCCCACGCGTCCGCGATCCTGGTCCGGCCTGGCGATGCCGTCTCGCACGGGCAGGTGATCGGCAAGGTGGGAGATACCGGGTCGCTGGAGGGCCCACAACTGTACTTCGAGTTACGCCACAAGGGGAAACCGCAGGACCCGTTGGCCTGGCTCCAACCCCGGACACCCTGAACCACGGTCCAGGGGTCCTGCCGTTCTCCCCGCAGCGCGACGAGCATATGGATTGACAGGCGGGCATGGGTCGGTCCCGTCCCGCGAGACGGAAGCGATCGCTTGCTCTGATCCCAGGTTCCTATTAAGGGAGGTTCTTGCCATGTTTCCCGTCCGGCACAGCGGTTGGTGGAAGGGCGTCGTCTTCGCCGGGACCCTAGTGCTCCTCGTCTTCACCGGCGGGGTCCAGCACGGGACCACGGCCATCGAGGACACCTACGAAAAGCTCAAAGTCTTCACCGAGATCCTCTCGCTAGTCCAGTCCAACTACGTGGACGAGGTGAACTCCCGCGACTTGATCTACGGCGCGGTGAAGGGGATGTTGGAGACGCTCGACCCCCATAGCGCCTTCATGACGCCCGAGACATTCCGGGAGATGCAGGTTGAAACCCAGGGGAGCTTCGGCGGGCTCGGCCTCGAGATCACGGTGAAGGACCGGATGTTGACCGTGGTCGCTCCCATTGATGGAACCCCGGCCGATCGCGCCGGCATCCAGCCCGGCGACCGGATCGTGAAGATCGAGGGCCAGCCCGCCAAGGATATGACCCTGATGGATGCGGTCCGCAAGCTGCGCGGGCCCAAGGGGTCGAAGGTGACCATCAGCATCCTGCGGGAGGGGTCGCTGGAGCCGATGGACATCACGCTGGTCCGCGAAACCATCGAGGTGCGGAGCGTCCGCAGCAAAGACCTGGGGGATGGCATGTACTACGTCCGTCTCACCTCGTTCCAGGAGAAGACGTCGAAGGATCTGGAACGGACGCTGGAGCAGGCCCAGAAGGCCGGCACCGCCGCCTTGATCCTGGACCTCAGGAATGACCCGGGCGGCCTGTTGAACCAGGCCGTCGCGGTGAGCGACATGTTCCTGGACAAGGGCCAGCTCATCGTCTACACGCAGGGGCGCCTCAAGAACCAGGACCTCCGCTTCACCGCGGAGCACAGCAATGGGTATCCCAAGTGGCCCATGGTGGTGCTGGTGAACGGCGGCTCGGCCAGCGCCTCGGAGATCGTGGCCGGCGCCCTGCAGGATTGGAAGCGGGCCGTGATCCTGGGGACCAAGACCTTCGGCAAGGGGTCGGTCCAGACGGTGATCCCTCTCTCGGACGGCTCGGGCCTGCGCCTGACCACGGCCAAGTACTTCACCCCCCGCGGTCGGTCCATCCATGGCACCGGGATCACCCCGGATATCATCGTCGAGCCGGTCAAGCCTGAGGTCATGACGCAGCGCCAGCGAGAAGAGGAGTCGCGCCGCCTCGCCTCCGGCGAGCGCCCGCGCGACCAGCGGATCGGCGAGCAAGAGGGCGAGGGAATAGAGATCGGGCGCCGGGACGTGGTGGATCTTCAGAAGGACGTTCAGCTCCAGCGGGCCATCGAGATCCTGAAGGCCACGCGGATCCTGGAGAAGAGTGGCCCGGCGCCGAAGGCCGAGACGAAGTCGGCCGGCTAGGTCAGCCCCGATTCGAAAGCACTGGCGGTTCCCAAGGCGCCAAGAACGCCATGGGCGGCAATCAGGCGATCCGGCGATTGGGCAATCAGGGGTGCCGGGTTGCCCGATTGCATGATTGCTCAGTTGCCGGGGAATCATGGCGACCTTGGCGCACCAACGGCGGTGCCGTTGGTACCGGCGGTTCGTGGTTTTTCTCGGATGAGGATGAGATGACGCTCGTTCTCGGCATCGAGACCTCCTGCGATGAGACGGCCGCGGCGGTCCTGGAGGACGGCCATCGCATCCGAAGCAACGTGGTTGCCTCCCAGGTGGAGTTGCACGCCCCCTACGGCGGGATCGTGCCGGAACTCGCCTCGCGCCGACACATCGAGGTAATCCAGCCGGTCCTGGATCGCGCCCTGGCGGATGCCGGCGTGAGCCTTGCGGATCTCGCGGCGCTGGCCGTGACGGTGGGGCCGGGGCTGGTGGGATCGCTCCTCGTCGGCGTCTCGGTGGCCAAGGCAATTGCCTTCGCCCGGCAGCTCCCCCTGGTGGGGGTGAACCACCTCGAGGGACACATCGCTGCCGCCTTCCTGGAGTTCCCGCCCCTCGCCTATCCGTTTGTGGCCCTGGTCGTCTCGGGGGGCCACACACATCTGTACCATGTGCCGTCCGAGTGCGAGTATCGCCTCCTGGGCCGGACGCGGGACGATGCCGCCGGCGAGGCCTTCGACAAGGTCGCCAAGTTCTTGGGCCTCGGCTATCCTGGCGGCCCGGCGCTCGAGCGGGAAGCTCTCGGCGGTGATCCTGAGGCGATTTCCTTCCCCCGGGCTGTTTTCAGCGATGGCAACCTGGACTTCAGCTTCAGCGGCCTCAAGACGGCGGTGGTGCACTACCTGAAGGGCCTGGGGAGTGGTGCCCCCGCCCCGGGAACTCCGCCGGCCGGCTCCCAGGAACTGCGGGATATCTGTGCCAGCTTTCAGCAGGCGGCCGTGGACATGCTGGTGGAGCGCGTGATGGGTGCGGCGCGCGACCACGCAGTAGGCGTGGTCGTGGTGGCGGGCGGTGTCGCCTGCAACGGCGCCCTGCGGCAGGCCCTCAAGGCCGAGGCGGAGGCCGAGGGGATCCAGCTCTTCGTGCCCTCCCCGGCGCTCTGCACGGACAACGCGGCCATGATCGCCGCCGCGGGCGCCGTCCGCCTCCGGCGCGGCGAGCGGGCCGGATGGGACCTCAACGCCGTGGCGAACCTGCCCCTCGCCTGACCCGGATCATTCGCGAACATGTTCGCGAATAATCGCGGGAATGACCGTTCGGCTGAGCTCACGACGAAGCCAAATCCCAATGACGAATGACCAATTGCGGATGGGATCTCCGTGAAGTCCCTGGACGGCGCGCCCCGGGACCCATCGCACCGCCCGGGGCGGGCGAGGTGCGATGGGTGCCCCACCACCATTGGTCATTGGAAATTGGTCATTGGTCATTTGATCCGAAGAATTCACGGGTTCCTTCGTGAATGATGCGGGCTAAAGACCGATCCGACGAGTCGACCATGACCCGACCCATTCTCACGTACGGCCATCCGATCCTCCGCAAGGCGACCCAGCCCGTCGCCAACCTGAACGGGGAACTGGACCAGCTCATCGACGACATGGTGGAGACGATGTACGCGGCGCCGGGCGTAGGTCTGGCCGCCAATCAGATCGGCAGCCTCTACCGCGTCTTCGTGGCCAACCCGTCGGAGGATCACGACCCGTCCAAGCTCTTGGTCCTGATCAATCCCGAGCTGGTCGAATCCGAGGGCGAGCTTGTCACCGAGGAGGGCTGCCTCTCCATACCCGATTTCCGCGAAGAGGCCCGGCGCGCCCGCCGGGTCCTGATGCGGGGCCTGGATCGCAACGGACGGCCCGTCGAGGTCGAGGGGGAGGAGATGCTGGCCCGGATCTTCCAGCACGAGCTGGACCATCTGAACGGTATCCTCTTCGTGGACCGGCTGAGCCCGGCCAAGCGCGACATCCTGCTCCGCAAACTCAAGAAGGCCTTCCGCGACCGTTGAGCCAGACCGCCTCACGCCAACTTCTCCCTCTCGTCCGAGCCGCTCGTCGGATCTGTCCTCCAGGACTTCTTCTTGATGGTAGGAACGAAGGGCAAGGCGGTGCCTTCCATCAAAGTATGGAGAGCCTGGCAACGATCCTGGACAATGATCCAGAACCGACACAAGGCCTCAGGCCATAGGATATGCCCGTGGGAAAATCCACCGCGAATGTCGTGATCTGCGGCGCGGGCATTGCGGGCATCAGTGCCGCCTATCATCTGGCGGTCAAGCACGGCGTAGAGCGGGTCGTGTTGGTGGACGAGCGTGCCCCGCTCTCCTTGACGAGCGACAAATCCACCGAGTGCTACCGCAACTGGTGGCCGGGGCCTGACGATGCGATGGTCAGCCTGATGAACCGCAGCATCGACCTCCTGGAGGCTCTGGCCCGCGAGAGCGGCAATGCGTTCCATCTGAACCGGCGTGGGTACCTTTACGCCACGGCTGACCCGACGCGCATCCCCCTGCTGCGCCAGGCGGCGGAAGAGTCTGCCGGGCTGGGCGCGGGTCCCGTGCGCTGCCATCCCGGCAACGACCCGTACCGTCCGGCACCGCCTCAGGGCGATGTCGGGGAGCCCGTGGGCGCGGATTTGATCCTCGACCCAGCCCTGATTCGCACGCACTTTCCCTATCTTTCCAAACGCACGATCGCGGCGCTCCACGCGCGGCGCTGCGGCTGGCTGAGCGCGCAGCAACTGGGGATGTACTTGCTCGAACGAGCGCGCGAGCGCGGCGTCACCTTCGTGTCCGCTCGTGTCGAGGCAATCGAGGTGGAGAGCGGGCGGGTTCGGGCGGTTCGCTGGCACACGGGGGACGTCCTCACAACGGACTGCTTCGTCAACGCGGCGGGACCCTTCCTGAAAGACATCGGCGCGATGCTGGGCGTTGATCTTCCGGTCTTCACCGAACTGCACGCCAAGGTGATCTTTCGGGATGAGCTGCGGGTCGTGCCGCGCGATGCGCCCATGCTCATCTGGATTGACACCCAGGTCCTGCCCTGGTCGGAGGAGGAGCGTGCGCTGCTCACCCAATCCGAGGAGACGAGACGATTCCTGGGAGAACTCCCGTCGGGCGTTCACCTCCGTCCGGAGGGAGGGCCGGACAGCAACGTCCTCCTGATGCTCTGGGCGTATCACACGCCCCCGGTGAAGCCGGTCTGGCCGCCCCGCTTCGATCCGCACTACTTCGAGATCGTCTTGCGGGGGCTGGCCACGATGCTCCCCGGACTCGCGGCCTACCTCGATCGGGCCCCGCGACCGACGATCGACGGTGGCTATTACACCAAGACGCGCGAGAATCGCCCCTTGATCGGACCGTTGCCGGTGGAGGGTGCGTACGTGATCGGCGCGCTGTCGGGCTTCGGCGTCATGGCGGCGTGCGCGGCAGGGGAATTGCTCGCGGCGCATCTGACCGGCGGGGCCTTGCCACACTATGCCCCAGCGTTCCTGCTGGAGCGGTACCAGGACCGCGAGTATCAACGCGTGCTGGAAACTTGGGAAGAGAGTGGACAGCTCTGATGGTTCCGAGAGGCTTCAGCGCGACACGCCGCCAGCAAACAGGCCCCGATACACAAAGAAGAGGGCCATGCCGAAGAGCAGGATGTGGAGGATGCGGACGAAGGTCTCCTGGCGAACGCGATCCTGAGTCTTGAGACCCACCCAAAATGCTCCCAGCGCAACCATCGTGAGCGCCACGGACCATTGGAGGATCGTCGGCGTGAAGAAGCCCCAGTGGGCGACGGCGGCGAGCTGGCTGACCTTGGCCACGAGGAAGATCGAGGCAACGGCCTTGACAAAGTCCCGCTTTTCGAACTGGAGTGCCAGAACGTAGAAGGCCCCTACGGGGCCGATGGCGTTTGTCACCCCGGTGAGCACCCCTGCGATCAGGCCCGTGGCGGGACCCAGCCATGCCTCCCACCTCTCCGGCAGTCGCAGCTCGAAGCGCATCCGGACTGAGACCAAATAGAGAACGATCACGCCTGCCAGGGCCAGGAAGATGGCGCGCTCCGGGATCGCGATCAGGATCCTGGTCCCGAGGAACACCCCCACCACTGTGGTGCCGAAGAGGGAAGCCAGGCGCCGCCAGAGATGCCACGGCAGCTCCCCCCGGGCGATCTGGACCACGTCCATGAGTATGTTGGGCAGAAGTAGGAGCGCATACGTGGTCCGGATGTCCACCAGCATCGCCACCATCGGCGTGGCGATGAGCGGAAAGCCCATTCCCGTCGTTCCCTTGATGTAGCTCGCCAGCAGGAACGCCCCGGCCACTGCGATCCAGGTCCCCTGCATTGGCCCCCCGCGCGTCTCAGATCCTCGGCCGTCCGTACCCGTGCCCTTGGGATATTCTCAGATTCGCGTTGTGTGCTCCGTCCCGATCATCAGCACTTCAGCCCAAACACTCTGAACTCAAGTACACCCGGTTCACGATGGTCTGCCGGGACTCAAGCCCAAGAACCGACGACGCCTTGGTCTTCTCAATAGCGCTACCTAGCGGCCCCGCACGACGATGTCGCCCTAGGCCAGGTGTGCCCCGAGCTGCGCGCGCAGGTGCGAGTAGAGAAACCAGTAGGACGTCCGGAAGAAGCGGCGGGACTCCTCGATGAGATGCCGGACAACCAGGGGGATGTTCGGCCTCACGTCACACCCCCCGAGCGTCCAAATAGAGTGGCTTACCCGGCAATGCTCTCATCCAGGAATGCTCCATATGGCGCATTCCCGCCCTCTCGACCATCGAAAATGCTCCCTCGGCGCATTCTGCGCATTCTTGGTGGTTCATTTCCGCCGCGGCCGGCTCGTCTGCCTTGAAGGTGTGAGATTTGGGCCTGGCAAGTAGTGCGCAGCACGGCCGCGGCCCTGCAAGGATACAATGCCCTGTTCGCTCAATGAGCGCAGCAACCTGCGGAATGAGTATCAGGGGGCAAACGAAGACTCTCCAGGGCTAGTCACCGGCGATTCCTCCGCCTTTTTGAATCGCCAACTAATCGCCAAGCCGTTTCCACAGCACATAGGCTACGCTGCGCCCTTTCCCGATTGCTTCAAGGATTCCGCGATTGAGCAGTTTGGCAGTATGATCTACGCGAATCTCCCGCTTGACCTCACCCGTGCACTCGCCTGAGGTGGAAAGCGTAACGAACCACCCACTTCCTTTCACAATCTACAGAATCGCATGGGGAGGGGTCAAACGGGAAGTCGGGACGCTCCCTGAATGGTCGACAAGAGATTACTGAAGCTCAAGAATTGCCCGTCACCGAACTCCGATTGGTTGACCCGGAGATAGCGCCATCTCATGCCGGTTTGGCCCGACACCTTCTTGCACCAATCGGCAATAGCCGCATCCTTGGCCAGTGTGTCCTCCCACACCCGCCCCTTGGTCTCGATGATCCAGTTGATCTCGCCCCCCTTTGCTTTTTGGACAGCGACCCAGTCCGGGTAGTAGAAGCCGATGGCGCCACTGGGTTTCAAGTAGTCCACACGAAAACGGGTCCCGCTCTCCTGCTCGGTCGTGCCGAGGGAGGCAAACCGGACGATATCCTGGCATCGATCCAGGAACCGGGCAAACGCTTTCTCGTAGTCGTTGTATGTCGCCACCAGGTTGAAGATCGTTTTCTTGCAGGGGAGGAGAGGGAGGTTCCTCCGCCAGGTGAAGGGGGTGGTCTCTGAGAGCTTGAAGCCGATGTCCTCAAACTCAATCGCCCGCTTCTCCGCAGTAAGCTCCCCGATCTTTCGAGCCAGAAACTTGGCGATCCCCTCCTGGAGGAGGGGGGACCGGAGGTGGGAACGGATCTCCTCTTTCTCAAGGGCAATCGCACGGCCGAAGCAACGCTCCAGAACGTAGGTCCGCACGATCGGGTAAAGCTCCGAGAAGCCTCCCGTCAGCTTCGCCGCCTGTATCACCTTGTTGGTAATTGACGATAGAAGATCCTGGGCCAGAAGGGATGGTCCAGCAGAGATGTCTACTTGGTGAACCTCGGTCTCCGTTGTGGCAAACTCCATCCTGAGGCGGATTCGCAGTGGCTCATCCAGCTCCTCCTGATCGTAGACAGGATCGAGGGCCAATGGGTCGAGATCCGACAGGCGCGTGTAGTTGTGGGTGTACACGGGTCGTGTGAGGGGAATGGCAATATCGTAAGAGGCTTTCTCCTGCACCGGCTCGACCTTGACCGGTGGTGCTGGCGGCTTGCTCACCGTCCTGATCCCGACCCCCTCTTCTTCAAGCTGGCGGACGAACTTCTCAAACGCCTCCGTACCCATAACCTCCAGGGTCTGGGTGCGGTCCGGGCTAATCCCTTCCATTAGCCGGAGGCCGCGCCCGACGGCCTGCTCTGGCAGGATCCTGGCCTTGGAGGTGAAGGGGCGCAGTCCAAGGACCACGGTCACGTTTCGGACGTCCCAGCCTTCCCGGAGCATCAGGACGCTCACGATGACCTTGACTTTGTTGTCAGGAAGATCAATATCTCGTGCCGCCTCTCGCGCCTTTTCCAGGTCCTTCTTCGTGATCTCGCCCTCCTTGTCGGTGTGGATCACCAAGACCTCACTTGCCCTGAGACCGGCCTCTTTGGTCGCCACCAGCCACTTGCCGATTTCGTCGGCGAAGTCGTTCATCTCCGCCATAATGAAGAGGACTGGTTTTGGTCCCAGGGGCTTGTACGTCTTGTGGTGCTCCTTCCAGCGGGTCAGGGCTGCCAGAAGCCAGTCTCCATAGGCCTCGATCACGTTCTTGCGGGTGACCTTATCGGGGTCCTCCCGCTTGACCTGGTGGACGATAAGCGGAGCCTTGACGATCCGGTCCTCGACTGCCTGGGCCAGGGGATAGTCGCAGATGATCCAGGGGAAATAGGTGCCGTTCTGATCCTTGGGGGTAGCAGAGAAATCGAGCCACAGGGAAAGGCGGTTGGGAAGGACCTCGTGAATGGCCATTAAGGTCTTGTGCCACTGGAGTTCCTCATCATGGACATGGTGGGCCTCGTCGTTCATAACGAGCAAGTCAGGAAGGCTCTTGATGCGTTCGAGCATCGAGCGCTCGTGAGACGTCAGGTCCTTCACCGGCTTGCGGCCGAGGAGGGCCTCGACCGCATTGGCCGGGGTCCATTCCTCCTCCCGCGACTTGTAGATCTGCTGGATATTGGTGAGGAATAGGTTGCCTGATGGATCGGGCTCGGTACTCTCTCCCCGAAGGATCACCTTCAGATTCCACTGGCCTCGCCACTCAGGCGGGATGAGTGGGAGTTCGCGGAAGATCCAGTTGCTGGCGAAGTCCTTTTCCAACCGCTGGTAGACGATCACATTCGGGGCCAGCAGCAGGAAATTGGTAGAGAGGTCTGAGCCCTTGACCATCCGCCTGTGGAAGTAGGACCAGACCATCAGCATGGCCATGACCACGGTCTTCCCGGACCCCGTGGCCATCTTGAATGCGTAGCGGCGCAGATCCTCAGGCGGAAGGTCCTGAATCGTGTCTCCCTCAATCTCAGGGATGTACCGGCGGATCTGGCGCTTGCCGTCCATCGTGGTCTGATGGACGATCCCGCCTCCAGGAAGTTGCTGCTGGGTGCCCTCCGGGTAAAAGATCTCAGCGAACGCATCCACCAAGACCTTGGCATCCCGGATCTTCTTCACTTCGACCAGGTAAACGAGGATCTCCACCGCCTCCCGCTGGCCAAAGTAATAACGGAAGGTTCTGCCGCTGAGCAGATGGTCCTCTTCAAACCAGTAGGTGAAGAGCCGTTCCGTGACCGGTGAGGCACCCGGATAGCCGGCAGCCCGCCACTGATCCACGGCCGCCCGAAGCCGGTTCACCAAGAGCAACTTACTGGGGCGGCGGCCCTCGACAATATCGAACTCGTCCTTGGTCCCTTCCTTTTTCCGGAGGTACGACGTGGGCGGCAGGTGCGCCTGCCGGTCGGGGATTTCGGGAAGGTCCTTGTCGTAGGTGATGACGGCCCGGGGCATGGCTACTTCACCTCTACCTCGAACGCCTGGGAGGTGTCGTTCCCAAATATGTCAACGACCTTGACCATGACGGTGTACTTCCCCGCCTTGTCGTAGGCGTAAGGATCAGTCTTCAGAGCGAGCGTCCGTTCCTTGCGCGTGCGGTAGGCAACCCAGCCGTTCATGAACGTGTCGTTCTGGAAGTTCCAGTCTACGGCCCAGTAGTCGAGATAATCGGACCATTTCTTGATCTTGCTTCGCACGTCCTTAGGAATCAGATCGGCGTAGGGGAAGGCGAAGTCCTTGAGCCCGACAGTAACTTTCCGGCCCTTCTCTTGCTTGATTTCAACCTCCAAATGGCCAACCTCAAAGAACCGGATGTCGCCTTTCTCCACTGCCTGCTGCTCCATTACCTCCCGGGGGATGTTGAGAAGCAGAAGCTTTGTGCCCCGGCGCTTCGCCTCCTGAACCATCAGATTGGCGAGTCCCATCTCCCACTCCCACCCGAGAACGTGAAGTTCCGACTGCCTCACCGCCAGGCATTCCTCGATACAGGCGTTGATCTCATCAATGGTCACCGGGGCGTCCACCGCTCCGGCGTGGACCACCGCCTTCCCCTTCTTCCCGTGGAGGTGCTGCATCCCAGCCAGGGGCTCTGCGTCGTACAGTCTTAAGATGAAGGCAATGTACTGGAAGATGGCGACCTGTTGGTCATCTTTCTTCCTGTTGCCGAACGTCACCCCTTGCCAGTACCTGCGCTCGTACTTGCCGAGATTCAGTACCTCAAAGGCCTTGCATCCCTCCATGCCGAGTAGTCGCTTGCGGGACAAATGCATTGCCCATCTGGACAGATCACACCCGACCCAGCGCCGCCCCATTTTCTCAGCAACCGCCATAGTCGTTCCCGACCCGCAGAAGAAATCGGCAACGAGATCACCCTCATTGGAGGAAGCTCTTATGATACGTTCGAGAAGGGCCTCAGGTTTTTGAGTTTCGAACCCTAACCTCTCATCTGCTTGAGGATTAACGGGATAGACATCTGTCCAAATGGAATGAATTGCGGCACCCTCGACTTCGTCCAGGTAAATCTTCATGGCAGGCATGCCAGTCCTGGTAAACCCGATTTTCCCCGCGGCCATTAACTCATCGATGCGCTCCTGACTCCATCGCCAGTGGGTCCCGGGCGGAGGCTCAATGGTCCTGTCGCCAAATCTCCGGGCAGGACCTTGTCCCTTTCCCAATGCGTCGGCCATCTTGAACCTCCGCCCATCTTTGTCAGTGTTCCGAAAATGACTTGCAATGTAAGAGTCCTTGAGAGGAGCCCTTTGGACATTCCATGCCCAAGTTCGCCCTTTTGCATAATAAAGTATCGAGTCATGAACTATCCCAAACCTCTTCGCGTCAGCATGGAACGAGAATCGCTGCCAGACTATGTCATTGAGATAATTGTCCAGACCAAATATCTGATCCAATAGTACTCTTACATAGTGACTCATATTAGGGCCAACGTGCACATAGATACTTCCCGTGTCGCTGAGCAATTCCCGCATCAGCATTAGACGGTCGTACATCATGTGTAAGTAGGAGTCGAGGCCGCGGCCCCATGTGTCCCGGTAGGCTTTCTCTTCAATCATCGACTGTTCTTTCTCAGCCTCAAGGTCGCGGTCGCCCACTTGCGCGCGAAAAGTAAAGTCTGCTCCTGTCGCAAAGGGGGGGTCGATATAGATCAGATCGACCTTGCCCGCACATTTCTCCAGCAGGGATCCCATCACAAGGAGATTGTCCCCCCAGATTAGCTTGTTTTTCCAACCCTCCTCAAAAGTCTCGCCCTCCTTGCCTTCCCAGACATCGAACAGAGTGGTTTGGGGCCGTTTCTTTGCTTCCCTGGTGGCCCGGCCCTCGTTGATCGTCTCGATGATCTGGAACGGCAGATTGACCGGCTCCACCTCCCGCCGGGTCCCATCCTCGTTGTACTTCCCGGGCCAGACCAGCTCGGTCCGAGTGACGTCGATCTTCGCCATCTATTTCTTCTCCTTCGTCTTTTTCAAAACTTCAAGCCCACGGGGCGTGATCCGGTAGCGCTGCTTCGAGCTGCGCGGCTTGTCGGGGATGGTCATTTCGACGAGGCCCAGCCTGAGCGCCGGTTCAAGATATCGGTCTCTGAAGTTTGCCTGTCCGCTCAAGCCGAGGGCCGCCTGAGCACCGGTACGAGTCATGGGGCCGCGTTGAATCGCCTTCAACAGCCTCAGCACTTCCCCTGCGACTTCACCCGGGACTTCACCTGTGACTTCACCCGCCACTTGGTCCCGACTTGGTGCTGACTTGGTGCTGACTTCCCCGGTGACTTCCGGGGTGCGCGTCTCCAACGGCCGGAAGTTGGCAGTGAAGAACCCGGTGGCTTCAAACTCCGGCGGCGGACTGCCGTGCCTCTTCGCCTCTTCCCGCATGCGCTTGATCCCCGTTCCGGCCTTCTCGATGAACTCGATCCGGTGCAGCAGGTCGGCGATGAGCGGGTTGCGCCGCACGCTCTTGCGGCCCAGGTCCGAGGGGAGCATCCCACTGGGCAGGCCGCCGGGGTTGCTGATCTCGATCCGGTCGGCGTAGATCTCCACGAAGACGTTGGCTCCCTCGTTGAACCAGTCGCGGTGCATGACCGCGTTGGTAATCGCCTCGCGCAGAGCAGCCATGGGGTACTCGGGGATTTCCTCGCGTCGCAGACGCTCGATCCGGTAGGCCACGCGCGTATTGCGCTCGATGAAGCGCAGGCTCTCCTGGATGTCCGAGACGATGCCGCCCGCGAAATCCTTGCGGTCCAGCACATGCACCTTGTCGGTCCCCCTGAATAGCAGACAGGTGACGTAGGCCTGGTTGAAGAACCGGCGCGGCTCGCGCGCGAAAAACAGGACGCCGGCATTGCGGAAGACGAGCCTCCCGCCGGCGCGCTCGACGGCCTCGATGTTCACCAGCACGTCCTCGGTGCGGGGCCGGCCGGTGATGCCGCTCATGCGCAGCCAGGCGTTGTACTTCTCGCGGTCGAAGTCCTGAGGGTAGCGAAACTTGGGGCAGAGGGAGAGATCAAAGCGAATCGCGCCCTCACTGCGGAAGAAGTCCCGTATTTCGTCCCGCGAAAGCTTCTGCGTGACGGCGCCCTGCCGCCAGAAGAAGCCGTCGCTGCACTGCACCGGCTTGGCGTCGCTCTCGCGGACGGTGACTACCATCACCTTGCCTACCCGCTCCACCAGCACCTTGACCGGCGGGTCGCAGTTGCGCGCGATGTCCTGGATCCGGGCTCGCAGTTCGTTGCTGTCGCGCACCCCGACAACCGTGCCGTCATCGCGGACCCCGAGCAGGATCTTGCCGCCGGCGCTGTTGGCGAAGGCGACGAGCTCCCGTGTAAAGGAGGAAGAGAGGGCCTCCTTGTACTCCAGCATGGAGCCCTCGCCTTCGCGCAGCAGGATGTCAAGATCTGTTTGCTTCATGGCCCCGTCCGCCCAGCAAGCCCCACCGACCGCCCGCCCCGACCGGCTTCCTCCTCACAAGTCTTGTTCCTTCAACCTGATGGTTCCCTCGCGGGAGCAGTAGGCCCGGAAGTCACACTCCTTGCAGACCTTGGCCTCGGGCGGCATCTTGATGGTGAAGTCCGTTTCCAAGATCCGGGCGACGACCCGGTCGAAGTGGGCACCAGCCTCCTCTACCAGCTCTGGATGATACGGGAAGATCATGAGCGCATCTTCCTTCCGGGGCTCGCCGGTCCAGTAGAGGAGGAGCCGGTCCGGGCGCTTCCCGTACCGCTGTTCCAGGATGTGGGCGTAGACGCAGAGCTGCTTGTAGTAGGCATCCAGGCGGGCATCGTCTTCGGAGGGACGGGGCTGGGACTTGAAGTCCAGAAGCTCCAGCCGGCCGTCTCCGCCCAGGAGCAGGTCAATCTTCCCCGTCAGGATGTAACCCTCCTTCTCGACCGAAACGTCCACCTCGGTCTCGAGGATCCGCTTCATCTCCTCCCGATTCTGGGAGGCATAGTTCATCACCTGGGCGAGGGCCTCCTCCCGCTGTTTCTGGCCGATGGGCCGGATGCCACGGTTGACGAGGTGGCGGAAGTTGAAGTCAAATAGCTCTCGGATTCCGGCCTCGTCCAGAGGATCACCCTTACCGTCCAGGACCCAGCGGTGGATCTCCTCGATGCTCTGGTGTACCAGGGCACCAAAGAAGAACTCCGCGGACCGGGCAGGGATGAACTCGTAGTGCCGGAAGAACTGGTACTGCCGGGGGCAGGTTTCGTAGACCTTGAGGTCGGTGGTGAAGCTGAAGGTCTTCTTCAAGGCCATCCTGTGGCGCAGCCGGAAGAAGAGCGACTTCAGCAGATCCTGCCGGACATAGGGCCACTGGGGCAGGCCCTGCCAGATCGGATTGAAGTGGGGTTTGGGCCGGTCGGTAGCCGTCAGGACAAGAATCTTCTCGGCCCGGGAGAAGGCCACGTAGTGGAGGCGCATGCGGTCAAAGCCGGTGATCCGTTCCTCCGGCTCGAATGGGGCCCGGTGGTAATAAGGACCGAGAGTCCGGTCCACGTCCTTGGGGGAAGAAAGCTGAACGGCGAGGGAGCCCACCACGACCACGGGGAACTCCAACCCTTTGGCCTGGTGGATCGTCATAATCTGGACGTGGCCCTTCGGGAAGGGTTGGTCGGGGTCCTCGTATTCATTGATCCCGCCCTCGTAGAGCAGTCGTAAGAAGCTATGGAAAAAGTGGAACCTGAGCGGCTCCAGGTTCCGGGCGGTGATGACGCTGTAGTGGTAGTAGTTCTGGAAGATGTTCAGGAGCTGGGAGAATGTGGCCAGGTTCCGAGCCCGGTTCTCATTCTTCAGAAATGCGGCGAAGGGCTCGCGAGCCACACACTGATAGAAGTAGTCGGCCAGGCGCCGGTCCAGGGTCTCGCCCGGGCCGAGGGCCGCGATCTCTATGGTGAATCGCTGGAGGCATTCGGCCAAAGGGTGCGGGTGAGGACACCGACGGCCAAGCTCGGTGATACATTCATCCACATAGGCCGCCAGTTCCTGGAGGGTCCCCCCTGAAACTTGGCCCCGCCCCTCCCCGTAATACCCCAGGAGCATGGCGAAGCAGCCTACCAGGAACCGGACCTCTTCATTCTCGAAATAAGCCCTCGCCCGGGGACAGAAGGCTGGTATGCCACGGTCGGCCAGGGCCTGGAGGTACGGTTCGCTGTGCTCAAGCCGGACACTGTGGAGGAGGAGGGCCACCTGGCTCTCGTCCTGGATGACCCGGTGCCCCTTCAGGAAGGCAACCATGTCCGCGAAGCGTCGGGCCTCATCCTGCCGGTTCTCCCCCCAGATGGCGAAGGCCGCCGGGTACTCTGGAGAGGTTCCCTCAGGATCTGGGTTGATCGTTTTCTCGTAGCGGAATGGGGGTCCGCCTTCCTGGTTGCTCCAGTCCCAGGAGGCCATGAACTTGTCGTAGGCCTTCACGATCTCCGCGTGGGAGCGGTAATTCACCGAGAGAGTAGCCGTCCTACAGCCCCGAAAGTGCCGGGGAAATTCCAGGATGTTTCGGACAGTAGCCCCGCGGAATCGGTACAGCGCCTGGTCCTCATCTCCCACGACGCAGAGGTTCCTCTGGGGGCCTGCCAGCCGGAGGAGGAGTTGCTCCTGGACGTAGTTGGTGTCCTGGTACTCGTCCACCATCACGTACCGGATCCGGCTGGTGATAGCCGGTCCTACCTCCGGGTCTTCGAGCAAGCGGAGGAATAGCTTCTGCTGGTGGGCGAAATCGAGCCGGTTCGTCTCGAAGAGCTTGGCCTCATAGGCCTGGTGGGCCCGGCCGATGGCTTGGACGAATGGGTCCTCGGATTGGGTCAGCTTCGCAGGCTCGATGAGTTCTTCGGTGGTCTTGTTGAAGTAGTTTCTGGCCCCTTCGATCGCCGTCCAGCGCGTGCTCCACCGGCCCAGGTACTTCCCATTCTCCTCCGGTCCCAGGATCTCGTCGAAATGCTCGAAGAGGAAAAGAAGCTGGGTCAGCTCATCCAGAACCTCGTAGTTGTTCCCGAGTGGGATGCGGTGCCGAAAGCGCATGAGAAAGTCGTTACAGATCCCATGAATGGTTCCGACAAGGAGTTCCGACAGATCCCCCCGATACCCCAGCTTCTTCGCGGCAAGGGATAGGCGGTCCCTCAGCTCGAACGCGGCCTTCTCGGTGAAAGTGCAAAGGAGAACTTCGCGAGGCTGGGCGAATCCCTGGAGCAAGATGTTCAGCGCTCGCACCACGAGGACCAGGGTCTTTCCGGAGCCCGGTCCGGCGATGACGAGCAGCGGACCTTCAGTTTCCCCCACTGCCTCCCGCTGGGGCTCGTTTAGCTCCGGAAACTCCCGGAGAATGGAGTCCACGACAGCCATCAGAGGAGGCCCTCATTGCGGAAGCTGAAGACGGCATCCTTTGAGACGATCAGATGGTCGAGGATCTTGATCTGGAGGGTCGTTGCTGCCAGTACCAGGGCACGGGTCAGAGTCTTGTCCTGGTCGGACGGGGTCACATTCCCGTTAGGATGGTTGTGGACGAATAGGAGGGCGGCTGCACGGTTGCGAACCGCCGCATCCATCACCCGCCTCGGGTACACGGCGGCGCGGTCAACGGTCCCTTCCTCCAGTGTCTCGTCACCGAGAATGTGATAGCCGCTGTCCAGGTAGATGACCTTGAAGATCTCATGCGGCAGGGCCCCCAGGGCGCCACGGCAGTAGTCAAAGAGGACCTCCTGGTTGGCCAGCGAGAACTCTTGCTGGCTCTTCTGCTGAAGGTAGCGGTTGGCCGCCTCGCGGATAATCCGGAGGGCAACAGGTGCAACCTCGCCCAACCCAGGGATCTTCCGGAGCTCTTCGAGCGGGGCGTCCAGCACGCCCCGAAGGGAACCGAACCTCTCGATGGCGGCTTTGGCCGGGACTTTCACGTCCTTGCGGGGGATGGCCAAAGTGAGGACGAGCTCGACTGCCTCGTAATCGGCAAAGGACTCCAGCCCGCTCTTCAGAAAGCGCTCGCGCAGGCGTTGACGGTGGCCGCGGTAGTGTGGTTTCTCCACCATAGCCTTCCCTGACCCGGCTCAGTTCATCGAGTGCCCCGTTAGAGAGTACAGTGGTGGTCTTGGTGGGGACGGGCCGCAGATGGATTGGGCATATCATTCCCGCCCACAAGTGTCAAGGAAAGGCGCAAGCCTGTGCCGGCAGTTCCGGACCGCTTGACACCCCGGGGCCAAACCCATAATTGCCGCTCTGTCCCAGATCTTCCGCCCGACAGGCCTGAGGCCGTGTGTGAATCAGAAAGCCGATCGCTTTCTTATTGTTGGAAAACGAGTCAGGAGGCCGGAGGCCCCTCTACGAACCAATGGAGGCTAGGGCGGGCGTGCGGAGAGCTTCGGGGAGGGCTCGGACAGTTCGCGGACGGGGCCTTGCGTTGTGTTGCGCTGACAGGGGTGGGGACGCAGCGGGGAGTGGGCTTCACCGAAAGGTAAGCGTTCAGGGGCTCATGCTGCATGGCCAAGCATTTCGGGCGACGCCTGTGGGGGAAGCAGCGTGGGTACAGGCTCCCCGCGCAGCGCCGCCTTGCAGGCGAGGGTGATGTAGTCCACGACGTTCCGTTGCTGTTGCTTCAGCGTGGCGGCCACGGTCAGCATCCGTTCGGCAAACCGGCTCCCGGCGGGACTGTGGCTGCCGAAGCTCCCCTTGCGCCAGAGGACACCGGGCCGGAGGGCCCGCTCCGCGGCATTGTTGGTCGGCTCGACGCCCGGTACTCGCACGAAGGTCCAGAGCGCAGGCGCGAGCGTCAGGATCTCCCGACACGTCGCCGCGGTCGGGGCGTGGCGACACCGGGTCCCCGTACGCAGCAACGCTTCGACCCGCCGGCGCACTGGGCCCATGTAGCTGCGGAAGCTGGCGTGGGCCAAGGTCCCATCCCGCACCCGGTGCCACCAGGCGAAGAGCTGCCGCGTCTCGGCGAGCAGGGCCTGCCCGATCCGCCCTGCCTGGCCCGAACACTCGGAGAACGCGAGGAAGTGGCGCCGCAAATGCGCCCAGCACAGTTGCCGGCGCCGCACCGGCCAGCGGGTGTACGCCCCCCACCGGTCGGTGACGAGGATGCCGGCGAAGGCGCCCAAGAGCACCTGGGCCGCCCCTGCGCCCCGCCGCGCATGCACCAGGAAGACCGTGACCGCCGCCGTCACCGCGACCCACAGCCAAGCGCGCCGCCGCGCCTCGCGCCAGCCGGTCTCGTCGACATGGATCACGGCTTGCTGCTGCACGTAGGCCTGCGCCTCCGCCACGGGCGCCGCCAAGGCCTGGCTGGTGGCCTGCTCGCAAGCGGTCACCGAGCCGAGGGCCAGCTCCACGCCAAAGAGGTCCTGCAGGAGCCCTACGGTGGTGCGTCGGCTCAGGCGGTAGACGCCGGTGCAGACCGCCACCGTGGCCTGGAGCCGGGGGCCGAAGGCCCCGGCGGGCACCCCGGGCGGCAGGGGGGCCCGGGTGGTCCCCCCACACCGGCACGCGAGAGTATGCACCTGGTACTCGGTGACGTGCGGGGTCACCTTCGGCACCTCGGTGACCTGATGGCGGAGCGGGGTCGGATCGTCGCCCCGCAGCGGGGCGCCGCACTGGGCGCAGCGGGCCGGCTTCAGGGGGACCACCACCTCCACCTGGTCGACCGGCACCAGCGGCCGGTGCTGCCCGGGGTGGCCGGGCTGCCCCCCGGCGGGGCGCCCCGAGGGCGGCCGGGTCGGGCGCAATGGGCGGGCGCTCGGGGGATCGCTGGAGGGCGGCCGCGACGAGGTCTGCGAGGTCTGCCGCAGGCGCGCCTCGGCGGCCTCGGCCCGCGCGGCCAAGGCCACGAGCGCGACGATGGTGGCCTCGCGCCCCTGGTCGTAGATGGCCCCCGCCTCGGCCCGGGTCATCCCGGCCGTCCGGCGGCCACGGGGGCTGCGAGCCACTCCCGGGCGCGGGGGTAGAGGGGGTAGACGAACACCAGCTTGGGGACCCCGTGCCGCCGGTAGCGGTTCCCCCGTTTCCCGGCGCCCCGGGTCGGCCCGAGGCAGCGCCAGTTGGCGGCCCGGTAGCAGGTTCCCCGGAAGCGGGTGGGGTCCACGAAGGTCTCGGCCAGGAGGAGCCCGTGGCCGTAGGCCCGCTGCCAGTCGGCGCTGAGCCGCCGGAGGGTCGCCGCGAGGACCTTGGAGGCCAGGTGGGGGACGTGGACCCAGGGCAGGACGAGGAAGCGGGTGTTCTGCGCCACCAGGTGCAGGCGGGCCCGCTTGGTCGCCGCGTCCCAGCCGAGGTACGCCTCCCGGGGCTGGCTCCGGTAGGCGGCCGCGCCCCAGGCGAGACAGGCGACGAGGTGGCCCTCGAGGTGCGCGACGTAGCCGAGCTGCTCCCCCACGCCGGGGCGGTAGCCCAGGTAGTGATAGCGCGCCAGGAGGGCCTTCCAGCCGGGCCGCTCGGCGGGGCGGACGGGGCGGACCTCGAGGGTACGCAGGTCGGCCGCGGTGAGCACTGGCCCCGGCGCGGGCAGCGCCCCCAGGCGGTCCTGCTGGCAGGGGCCGTCCGGCGCCCGCCGGCGTGGCGGGAGCTGGAGGTAGCCCCGTTCCTCCAGGCGCAGGAGCAGGTCCCGGCACGCGTACTCTTTGAGCGCGCCATTCGGTTGCCGCCAGTCCCAGGCCGCGCAAAGCCGTTGCGAGATCCGCGTCCGGCCCTCGGCTGCATGGGCCGCGATGGTGGCGCGGATGAAGGCGAGGTCGGCCGGCCCGATACAGCGGGTGCGGTACCGAAACAGGACAGGCGCCGGGGGGAGCGGGGTGTGGTCCATCGACGACTATATGCCACATCTCGCGCTTCGACGCCAGCACTTTTTTTCGTCCGTCCAGCTCGGTGCATGGCCTCACGTCACCCGGACGAAGAGATCACCACCTGAACGGTTACACCGAAAGAAGATGATGTCCAGCGGGTAGCGAGAGATTCGGGTCGCGATGCCCTACGGTTTTGCGGACTGGGCCTGCAGATCTCCCGGCTGCATCAGCACTTGGATGAAGGCCCGTGAGCGGACGCCCGCCAGCCACTCCTTCCGTTTGGCCTCGAACTTCTCCTGGAACAACTTGTCCCGGATGGAATCCCGCGCCTCGGCGTAGGGCGCCACCGACTCGGTCTGGACACGCTCCACCTTGATCAGGTGGTATCCCGACTCCGTCCGGATGAGGGGGCTCACGCCACCCGCCGGCTGGCTGAAGGCCGGGGCTTCGATCTCGGGGGCCAACTCGCCGCGGTGGACGGTCATCACCTCGTCCCCCGACGCGCCAGAGGACGGGTTGGAATACTGCTGCCCTACCTGCGCGAAGTCCGCCCCTGCTTCAATCTTCGCCCGCGCCTCCTCCGCGCGGGCGCGGACCGCCGCGTCGTCGACCCCCGGCGGAACGAGGAAGAGGATATGGCGGATCTCCGCCTGAGGAACGCGCTGGAACTTCTCCTGGTTCGCCTGGTAGTACTTCACCATCTCGTCTTCATTGATGATGATCGCCGAGCGTATCTGCCGCGCCAGAAGGCGGCCGATGGCCAGGCGCTCCCCGACGGTCCGCCGGACCTGCTCCAGGGTGAGCCCCTCGGCCTTCAGCATGGCGCGGAACTGGGCATCGTCGGTGACCTTGTTGTTCCGCTTGAGCTCCTCGATGGCCCCGTTGACTTCGGCCTCCGATGGCAGCATCCCCTCCCGCTTTGCCACTTGGTAGATCAGCCGGCGATCAATCAGGTCATCCAGCAGCCGCTTCTGAGCGTCCTCCAGACGCCGCTCCCGCTCTGGCCCGACGAAATCCTGGAAGATCTTCCGGACCACCGGCTGGCCTTCCTCCTGGATTTCGCTCAGCGTGAGCGCCTCATCGTTGACCACGGCCACCACGCGGTCCAGCACCACTCCCCCAGACTGCTCCCCGCGCTGGCCGCCAGCCGCAGGATTCTGGGCCCAAGCCAGAGCCGCCAGCAAGATGAGGGCTAGCGTGAGTCCAATGCCTCGTTCCGCACTGCGCATGACCTGCCTCACAGCTTGGATCCGCCCTTCCCATCCCCGGCGCCCGGGCCGACGGCGTCGGGAGAGGACGGCGTCAGCTTCCCCACGGGGAGCAGTGATTCGTCGCGGGTGACCTTGGCCGCGACCTCCAGCCCCTTCACCCACTCCTGGTACCGCTGGTTCTGCCGCTCGTCCAGGAGCCGCCGGCGCAGTTGCTCCTTGACCTGCTCATACGTGAACGGCTGGCCTTTCTTCCGATCCACGAGCTTGATGATATGGTATCCAAAGGGCGTCCTCACCACGCCGCTTACCTCCCCCGGCTTCAGGGCGAAGGCGGCCTTGGCGAAATCTGGGAACATCTGTTCCCGCCGCAAGTAATCCAGGTCCCCTCCCTTGCTCGCGGTGGCGGTATCCTTGGACACCTGCTTTGCCACCTCCTCGAACGGCTCCTTCTTCACGCGCTCCAGGACGTACCGCGCCTCCTCTTCGGTACTGACCAGGATGTGGCGGACGCGGACCTGGTCGCCCGAAAACTCCTCCGGGTGCGCCGTGAAGTACTCCTGGACGTCCTTGTCCTCCACCTTGAGCTTGGCGCCGATCTCCTCCTGGAGCAGGGCACGGACCATCAGATCCCGCCGGAGGGCCGCCACCTGCTCCGCCACCTCGGGGCGCTCCCCGATCTTCTGCTTCTCCGCCTCCTGCAGCAGGAGTTCCCGGCGGACCAGCCGATCCAGGAACTGCTTCTGCCCCTCCTTGCTGGCCAGGTACTGCTGCATCTCCCGCGGGGCGCGCCGGAGTTCCTGGGTGATCTCCCGTTCCACATCCGCCGCCGTGTAGGCCTTGTCATTCACCTTCAGGACCACCGGGCCCTGGGCCGTGCCCTCGCCCCCACCCTTCCCGCACGCGGCCACGGCCAGGACGCACCCGGCGGCCACGAGGAGGCGCTTCCATGCCATGCTGTGCACGTGTCACTCCTTCGTTCGTCGTGTCAGGAGGAAAGATTCTTCCGGCTGGGGTCAGGCGACCCTAACACCCGCCCGGAGTCTTTGCAAGAGCTTTCTGGCCGCTTCCACGCGGGCCTCCGGCGTGCTCCCGCCGGTCCGGTACTCCAGCGCCTCCTCGGGGAGGTACGTGAGCCGCCCCCGTTCCGACCTGAGCAGGGCCAGGATGGTCTCGGGCAGGATCGGCGGCTCCGGCGCGAAGGTGAGCCGGATGGCTTCCCGGCGCGCGTCAATCTCCCGCACCCGCAGGGCCCGGGCCTGGATCTTGAGATCCACCACCGTGAGCAGCCATCGCGCCTCCGGTGGCACCGGGCCGAAGCGGTCGTGAAGCTCCTCGGCGAAGTCCCGGAGGCGCTCGGCATCCGGGATGGCCAGGAGGCGCTTGTAGAGGTTCAGGCGGAGGGTGGGATCGGGGACGTAGCTCTCGGGGATGAACCCCTCGGCGCGCAGGCGGATGACCGGATCCACCGCGACTTCCAATGGCTCGCCCTTGAGCTCGCGAATGGTCTCCTGGATGAGCTGGGCGTACAGGTCGTAGCCCACCGCCGCGATGTGGCCCGACTGCTCCTCCCCCAGGAGGTTCCCCGCCCCCCGGATCTCCAGGTCCCGGGACGCGATCTTGAAGCCGGAACCCAGCTCGGTCAGCTCGGCGATGACTTGCAGGCGCCGGCGTGCTACCTCGGTCATCCCGCCCTCGGCCGGAACCAGCAGGTAGGCATAGGCCCGGTACTTATCCCGGCCCACCCGGCCGCGCAGCTGGTACAGTTGCGCCAGGCCCAGCGTGTCCGCCCGGTCGATGATGATGGTGTTGGCCGAGGGCACGTCCAGGCCGGACTCGATGATCGTGGTGCAGAGGAGGACGTCCACCTTCCTCAGGTAGAAGTCCACCATGATCCGCTCCAGGGTCGCCTCGTTCTGCTGCCCGTGGGCCACGGCCAGGCGCGCCTCGGGTACCAGGCGCCGGAGCTCCCGCGCCACGGCGTGGATGCTCTCCACGCGGTTGTGCACGAAGAAGACCTGCCCGCCCCGGGCGAGCTCGCCCTGGATCGCCTCGGTGATGACTTGGCGGTCGTGCGGCGTCACGTAGGTGCGGATGGCCAGGCGCTCCTCCGGCGGGGTCTCAATGGTGCTGACGTCCCGCACCCCCAGCATGGCCATGTGGAGCGTCCGGGGGATGGGCGTGGCGGTGAGGGTGAGGACATCCACCTCGCGCCGCAACTGTTTCAGCGCCTCCTTGGCGACCACGCCGAAGCGCTGCTCCTCGTCCACCACCAAGAGGCCCAGCGCGTGGAACCGGACATCCTTCTGGAGCAGCCGGTGGGTCCCGATCACGATGTCCACGCTGCCGTCGTTGAGACCCTGGAGCACCTGCTTCTGTTCGGGTGCCGGCCGGAAGCGCGACAGCAGTTCCACGCGCACGGGAAAGTTGGCAAAGCGGGCGCTGAAGGTCTGGTAGTGCTGCAGGGCCAGGACCGTGGTGGGAACCAGGACCGCGACCTGCTTGCCATCCATGACGGCCTTGAAGGCCGCGCGCAGCGCCACCTCGGTCTTGCCGTAGCCCACATCGCCACACACCAGGCGGTCCATGGGCCGCGGCGCCTCCATGTCCCGCTTCACGTCCCGGATGGCCTGGAGCTGGTCGGGTGTCTCCTCGTAAGGGAAGGCCGCCTCGAACTCCTTCTGCCAGGGGCTGTCGGGGGCGAAGGCGTGGCCGGGCAAGACCTGGCGCGCCGCGTACAGCTTGAGCAGCTCCCCGGCCATCTCCCGGACGCTGGCCCGCACCCGCTCCTTGGCCTTTGCCCACGAGGTGCCGCCCAGGCGGTCCAGCGCTGGGGCGCCCCCGGCGGAGTCTCCCCCCACGTATCGCTGAACCAAATGCAGCTTGGAGACGGGGACGTACAGCTTGTCGGTGCCGGCATATCTCAGGTGGAGGAAGTCCCCCTCCTGCCCCCCCACCGTGAGCTGCTGCAGGCCCAGGTACTGGGCGATGCCGTGGTCCACGTGGACGACGTAGTCGCCTTCCTTCAGGTCGGCGAAGGAGGTGAATGGGAGCGCTTCCTTCGGTCGCGCCCGCCGGCGCGGGAGCACCCGGGCACCAAAGATCTCCGTTTCCGTGATCACTGTGAGAGCAAGCGGCGCGATGCGGAAACCGGCGCTGAGGCTCCCGGTCCAGAGGGCAATCCCGCCCGGCTCGGGGACCTCCCGGCCCAGGCGCGCTCCCAGGTCGTGATCCCGCAGGATCTCCTGCACGCGCCTCGCCTGGGCCTCGCTCCGTGCCACCAGGGTGATCCGGTCGCCCCGGCGACGCCACGCCGAGAGGTCCTCCAGAAACCCTGCGATGCGCCCCTGGTAGCTGTCGACGCTCGTGGCCGGGATATCCAGGGCAAGGGCATTCCCCGGCTGCACGCCTGGCGCCGCGAGCGGCACCGGGGCGAACGGCTCAAGGGCAATCGCCGGCCACGCCCGCGCCGCCTCGCGGAATTCCGCCCAGGAGGCCCAGCGCTCTGGAAGTGGCGGGAACAACGGGGCCAGGTCCGGCTCGCGGCTGGCCTCGGCCGTCGCCTCCTCGAGGATGGACGCGGCACGCTCCGCCAGGGCCGGCGGCTCGTCCCACACGATCAGGCCCTCGGGAGGGAGGTAGGCGAGGAGCGTGGTGACCTCAGGCAGGAAGTAGGGCAGGAAGGCGTCCCACTCCGGAATGGGCCGGCGGTGCTCCAGGGCCTGCAGCAGAGCCGGAGGGACGGGCACCGCCTGCCATCGGGCCGCCTCCCGCAGGCGCCTCTCCGCAGAGGCCACCGCCGCATCGGTCATCGGAACCTCGGCCAGCGGCAGGATCGTCACGGCCGATTCCGACCCCAGGGATCGCTGCGTCTCGGGATCGAACCGACGGAGGGAGGTGACCTCATCCCCAAAGAACTCGATCCGCACCGGATGGGAGGCTTGGGGCGGAAAGCAGTCCAGGATGCCGCCCCGGACCGCGAACTCCCCCGAATCCGTCACCTGGCCGACACCACGGTAGCCCGCCTCCACCAGGGCGCGGAGCAGGTCATCGCGGGGAACGATCCGGTGGGGATAGAGCGAGAGCGCCCCTGCCTCCAGCGCCGTCGGCCCGATCGTCCGGGGGAGGGCCGCGGCCACCGACGCCACCAGCATGGTGGCCTGTCCCGACGCGAGCCGATGCAGGGCCTGGACGCGCCCGGCCCGCGCCTCGAGGTCGGCCTCGCGCTCCGGAAGGAGGGCCACGGGGCTGCCCAGGAAGAACTCCAGGTCGGCCGCCAGCGCCGCCGCCACCTCCTCGGTCCGGGTGAGGACCAGGAATGCCCGGCCGGTCCCCACGTGGCACGCCGCCAGGGCCAGCGCACGCGAGGCTCCGTGCAGACCCTGGAGGCGAACCTCGCCGGGCGCGACGAGATCCTCAAAGAGATCCGCCAGTTTGGATTCACGCCAGAGGAATTGCGGCAACATGCTCCGAAGACGAGCGGTCAGCGTTCAGCTGTCAGGCGCGGGAAGAGCGGAAGCGCCGGGTGTACTTCAGTGCTCCGAAGGCTTGCGGGGTTCCTTCTGAAGCTGAAAGCTGATGGCCACCCGCCCGCGGCGGGTACCCGGCTGATGGCTGAACGCGGAAGTCACGCGGCGGATCAGCTCCGAGGTGGAGGCGCCCTTCAGGTACGGCAGGCTCCGCACCTTTCCGCCGATGCTTCGGACGAAGTCAGCGCCGACGATCTGGTCCACGGGCCAGTCGCCTCCCTTCACCAGGACATCTGGCCGGACCGCCCGGATGACCCTACCCGGGTCCAAGTCGTCGAAGATGAGGACCAGATCCACGGCCGCCAGAGAGGCCAGCACCTCCGTGCGCTCTGCGGCGGGGATCAGCGGGCGACCCGCCCCTTTCAACTGCCGGACCGACGCGTCGCTGTTCACCGCCACTACCAAGAGATCGCCCAGGGCGCGCGCCTGCTCCAGGTAACGCGTATGTCCCCGGTGAAGCAGGTCGAAGCATCCATTGGTGAAAACCACCCGCCGGCCGACCGCCTGAGCCCTGCGGACGGCCCGCACCACCCCTGCCAGAGACTGCACCTTTTTCCTGGCGCGAATGATTGCAGCCATCAGGCGTCAACCCTGTCTTTCCAAAGGGCAAGTAGGCAGTAGGCGGACTGCAGTCGGCAGCGAACAGGGATCTGGGCCGTTCGTCATTTAGTGTGAGCCGTCTGCTTCCTGTCCCCTGCTGCCTTCTGCCCGCTGCCTACTGCGTACCGGTTTCAAGCCCTTCGATCAGCGCGGCTGCCAGGAGCGGCACCAGGAGCTCGTGGTGACCGGTCAGGGCGTACCCCTCCCCCCCCTGGGCCACCGGGCGGCGGACCACGTTCTGCGTGGGCCGGTAGTGTTGGATGAAGTCCAGGTTCACCGTCACGAAGTCGCGGACCCGGTGGCCGAGGTTCCGCGCCAGCGTCAGCGCCTTCAGGAACACCTCGGGCATGAGCACCGCCGAGCCAACGTTAAGGTAGACGCCGCCATCGTTCAGATCCGCGACCACGGCCGCCAGGAGGCGGAAGTCCCGCTGCGTCGCCTCGCCCACCACCGCACCGTCGCAGCTCGGGTGCATGTGAACGATGTCGGTTCCCAGGGCCACGTGGACCGTACAGGGGAGGTCCAGCCGCGCGCAGGCCGCGAAGAGGCTCTGGCCTACGTAGGGTGGCTTGGCCGCGATCATCCACTCGCCCAGGGCCCGGCCGAAGCCCAGCCCGCGTCGCACCCCGTCCGCCACCGCCTCGTTGATGACCCGGCCGGTCTCCTCGGCCATGCCGAACTCGCCCTCCGCCAGCTGGGTCTCCACCTCTTCCGAGGTAAACCCGGCGTAGGCCAGTTCGAAGTCATGCACGGCGCAGGCCCCGTTCGTGGCCATGGCTGTTACGAGCCGCCGCTCCAGCAGATCCACCAGAATGGGTGAGAGCCCCACCTTGATGACGTGAGCTCCCATCCCGAGGATCACTGGCTTCCCGCGCCGCCGCGCTTCGAGGACTGCCGCTACCACCTTTCGAAGGCTCTGCACCGCCAGGTGGTTCGGCAGCGAATCGAGGTACTTCCGGAGCGTCCCGCCCGCCTGCCAGGCCCGCGCCGCATCCGCCATGGATACCTTGCTCGGCCGCGCGGAGAGCGGATACGTCTTGATCCCTCGGGGATCCAGGGGTTTGTACCTGTCCGCCATTACGCCGTCCGCCTCTCGGCTTCTCCGCCCCCTGCCCGCTGCCCCCGTCCCTCTCATCCACGAGTGACAAAGGGATCAAGGGACCAAGGGACAAAGGAGCATCACGACATCAGCGTTCAACCGTCTTGATCTGCAATCTACAATTTGAAATCTGCAATCTGAAATGGCCAATCGGCTCTCTGCTTTCTGCCTCCTGGCTTCTGCCGTCTGCGTTCAGCGTTCAGGGCGCTCCCCGGCGAAGTCGCTCGAACTGGTCCGAGAGCACCCGGATCTGGATCTGCACTTTGATCTCCTCCTCCAGGCGGCCCCGGGAGCTGCACTCCGCGTCCCCCAGCGGCCGGTTGGCCCACAAGGGCGCATCCGAATATCGCTGGGTGCGGAAGTGGGCCACAGCGCGTAGGCCGGTCTCGCCGCGTCGCGTCGGAGAGAGGGTCATTACCAGCCGGGCTTGCTTGGTGCGGAAGGCCTGGCCCAGAGCCGGCCTGCCGCACGTCGAGTACCGGTCCTCTTGCTCGGTCACGAAGATCGTCGCGGCATAGTCAGGATTGATGGTCAGCCATCCGGTCTCGATGGTCCCGGCGTTGCGATCGATCGTCCGGATGTCGAATCCCCGCTCGATCAGGGTCCGGACCGTCGCCTCCCAGGCCTGACCGAAGTCCACCTCCAGGCGCCGGAAATCCTGGTGCGTGTGCCTGTGGGGCTCTAATCCCCCACAGGCCACGAGCACGCCTGCGCAGATCGCGGCTATCGCGAGCTCTCGCATCCTCGCGTCCGGCCATACCGCAACATCTCGCCAAGTCGTGACTCTAGCATAGCGGAGGAGCCCAGTCAAAAACGCCTGCGCTGTCGCGCAGGGATTTCAGATTGAAGATCGCAGATTGCAGATTGAGAAAGGCAGACGGGAGCAAGCATCGCTGCTGCCGCCTACCAAATCAATCTGCAATCTTCAATCTGCAATCATCAATGCTCCATGGCGGGGCGGGTAATGATGACGCGGTGCGGGTAGGGAGTCCGAATGCCCTCGCGGTCGAACCGTGTCTTGATGCGCCGGCGCAGCTCGCGGGCCACCTCCCACTGCTTGAAGGGGACGGTCTTGGTCAGCATCCGGATAGTAACCTGCGAGTCCGTCAGCGCCTCGACCCCCAGCACCTGGGGCGGCTCCAGCACCAGCTTGCCGAAGCTCTCGTCCTCGGCCAGGGACCGGCCGATCTCGCTCAGCAGCGCGATCACGCGGTCCACGTCCTCCTCGTAGCTCACCCCGATCTCGAGGACCGCCCGGGACCACTCCTTGGTAAGGTTGCTGACCACCTTGATCTCCCCGTTGGGAATGAAGTGAACCGTACCCTGGAGATCCCGGATGATTGTCATCCTGAGCGTCATCTGCTCCACCTGACCACTCACGCCGGCCGCCTGGATGACGTCCCCTACGTGGAACTGGTCGTCCAGCAGGATGAAGAACCCGGCAACGATATCCTTGATCAGGCTCTGGGCGCCGAACCCTATGGCCAAGCCGGCCACGCCTGCCCCGGCAATGAGGGGCGTGATGTCCAGCCCGATCTCCCGGAAAGCCATCATCACCGCGACAATCACCACCAGGGTCGTCCCCACGGTCCGGATGAGGCTGGCCGCGGTGCGGGCGCGCTTCTCCCGCTCCGTGATGCCGGGCTCCCCGCCGGCGGCCATGAGGTTGGGGATCCGCTCCGCCACCGCGCGAAGCAGGCGGATCAGCAGGAAGCTCCCGATTGCGATCACCAGGAGCCGCAGGCCGCTGGTCTTAAGCCACAGCAGAATCTCGCCGAACTCCCCTCGCATTATCTCCCTCTCGGATCTTCGCGGACTCCGCGTGAGCTCATTTCATTCCAAAATCCGCAATCCGAAATCCCAAATCCGCATGGCCGGACGCCGGAACAGTACCCGTGGGCCGCAGAACTTGTCAAGCGGTGACGGGCCGATCGACCTCCGGAAAGCCGTCGAGGGGCGCGCCGAGGGCTTTGGCTTGTCCCCTTGTGCAACCGGAGGGATTTTGCCCTTGACGGGCGTCCGTTGATCGAATATAGTATAGTCCAAATTTCGGTCCAAAGGATATGGCGATAGCCTGCCCTTACATTCGGGGCCGGTGCGGCCCCATTGTCACCCTATCCCAGCACGAATCCCCTAGCCTATCCAAGCCAGTCCAGGCATCCCTCTGCGTCCCGAGGGCGCGGAGCGGACCAATCTGTCCGCAAGGAGGTCAAAGATGAGCGATACGGAAGCACAGCTGTTCGCTCGGCTGAAGGAGGAGAACCCCGAGTTCCGCCGGCTAGCCGAGAAGCATCGGGAGTTTGACATCAAGATCAGCGAGTACGACCGTATCTACTACCTGACCAGCGAGCAGGAACGAAAGCGCAAGGAGCTGCAGAAGCTGAAATTGAAGCTCAAAGACGAGATGTACGCCATCATGCGGCAGTACCGGAATGAGCAACACCAGGTTGTCTCATCTTGACATTCGCGGCCAAGCCCGCATGGTGGATATCGGGGCCAAGGACGAGACGGCCCGCGAAGCCGTCGCGCGCGGGTTCGTGACGCTGCGGCCCGATACGTTGCGTCTGATCCGGGATCACGCCATGCCTAAAGGCGATGTGTATGCGGCGGCCCGTCTGGCCGGGATCCTGGCAGCCAAGCGAGTCCACGAACTGGTTCCCCTGTGCCATCCCCTTCTGATCACGGCGGCCGAGATCGGCTTCCGGGCGACCCGCCGCCCTCCAGGCATCGAGATCGAATCGCGGGTGAAGACCACCGGACGGACCGGGGCCGAGATGGAGGCCCTGGCGGCGGTATCGGTGGCCGCCCTGACGATCTACGATATGTGCAAGGCAGTGGACAAAGGCATGGTCATCGGCGATGTCCGCCTGGTGTTCAAGGCCGGCGGCCGGAGCGGGACCTACCGACGGCCGCGCGAGGCGCCCCCGACCATCGGAGCGTGAAGGGTCCGCGGTCCCCGCACCTGGCAGGGCCGGGCCCATTCGGTCTCCCGGGGCGCGGTCCTGTAACGGTGTTCTGGCGTGTTCAGGCTTGACTCACCTGCCGGCTCAGGGCTGACGCGGCATGACGACAGCCCCCCAAACGGCGTTCATCTATTCCGAGCGGTACCAGGAGTTCGATTACGGGCCGGGTCACCCGCTCCGCAACACGCGTCTGGCCCTGACCTACGAACTATGCCAGGCCTATGGCCTCCTCAGCCTTCCCACCACACGCGTCATCCAGGCCCGGGATGCCACGGAAGAGGAAATGGCGGCCTTCCACCGGGCGGACTACGTGGATGTCTTCCGTGCGGCGGACCGTGGCCAAGCCCCGCCCAATCTGTGGGAGTATGGCCTGGGGACCAGCGACAACCCGATCTTCCCGGGAGTCTACGCCTGGTCGTTGCTGTCCACCGGGGCCTCGCTTCAGGCTATGGAGCTGGTGGACTCCGGCCAGGTGGAATGCGCCTTCAGCATCGCCGGCGGGCTCCATCATGCGGCGGCGGCGCGCGCGGCCGGTTTCTGCTACTTCAACGACGCCGCCGTCATCATCAAGCACCTGGTCCGCCGGGGCCGGCGCGTCGCCTACGTGGACATTGACGCGCATCACGGGGACGGGGTGCAGTTTGGGTTCTACGATACGGACCAGGTGCTCACCCTCTCGATCCACGAGAGCGGTGAGAGCCTGTTCCCCGGCACCGGCTTTGTCGAGGAGATCGGCCGGGGTCGGGGGATTGGCTACGCGGTGAACGTGCCCCTCTTGGCCGGCAGCGACGACGAGATCTTCCTGTGGGCCCTCGACCAGGTGATGCCGCCCCTTCTGACGGCCTTCAACGCGGACGTGGTGGTCACCCAGCTCGGTGCGGACACCCACCGGACCGACCCTCTGACCAACCTGGCCCTGACCACGACCGGCTTTGCCGAGGCGGTGCAGCGCCTGCAGCCCTTCTGCCGGAAATGGATTGCCCTGGGGGGCGGGGGGTACAACCCGGAAAGCGTGCCCCGCAGTTGGACATTGGCCTGGGCCATCATGAACCGGCGCGAGATCCCGGACGACATGCCGGAGTCATTCGTGTCTACCTTTCACCGGCTGGGGTTCCGCCCGTCGCGACTCCGGGACGATCCCCGCTGCGCGAAGGCATCCTCCCGAGAGCAAGCCTGGCGCTACGTCCGCGAGCAGGTGTACCGCCTGCAGAAATTGGTATTTCCGCTCCACGGGCTCTGACGACTGCACGGTCCCCACGTCACAGGAGGGTAGCCATTCAAAAAACCAGGGCACGGATCGAGGATGCATTCAGGGATCGACTACCGATGGAGGAATCCTTATGCCGTTCCAAGACAAGACCTTGACCTGTATCGACTGTGGCCAGACCTTCGTCTTCACCGCTGGGGAACAGGAGTTCTTCGCGCAGAAGGGCTTCCAAAACGAGCCGAAGCGCTGCAAGAGCTGCAAGGCTGCCAAGCGGGCCGGTGGCGGCGGAGCCGGCACCGGGTCGGGGACAACCGGGGCCCGGGAGCTGCACGAGGTGACCTGCAGCTCCTGCGGCCAAAAGACCACCGTCCCCTTCAAGCCGACGCTGGACCGTCCCGTCTACTGCCGCACGTGCTTCCAGGCACGGCGGGGTGCCGGGATGCGCCCCGCCTAGGCCGTATCCCAGACCACGTGCTGTCGGGCCAGGCTCGCCCCCGCTCGCCCTGGCGGGGGGCCTGGCCCGGTTTGTTTTCTGGCCGGCACCCCGGCGGCGGCCCGCGGGGGCGAAAGGCGTTGAAGGTCCTGTGGCTCATGTGCTACAAATGCAGCCAGGCAGCGGTCAGCAATCAGCCGGAAGCTCACGGCTGAACGCTGATGGCTGAAAGCTTGAGTGAGCGATGAGCGAGACAACCCAGCCCGAGGTGGGCACAATCCTGCGGAAGATCCCGGCGGTGGACGAGCTCCTCGCCACCCCCAGGATCCAGGGCCTGCTGGCGGCTCATCCCCGTTGGGCCGTCCTGGAGGCAGTCCGCGAGGTGCTGACGGAACGCCGCCAGCGCGTCCTCGGCGGAAGGATGTCGCGGGAGGCAGCAGAGATGCTGCTCGCCCCGGATGCCATCGCGGCCGGCGTGGCCGAGGCGACGACGGAGAAGGCCGGGCCGTCTTTCATTCCCGTCATCAACGCCACCGGCGTCGTTCTCCACACCAACCTCGGCCGGGCGCCGCTCGCGCCCAGCGCACTCCAGGCCATCCAGGCCACCGCGGCCGGCTATGCCAACCTTGAGTTCGACCTAACAACGGGTGCCCGCGGCTCTCGCCAGGTCCACGTGGAAGCGCTCCTCTGCGCCCTGACCGGGGCGGAGGCGGCCCTCGTGGTCAACAACAATGCCGCGGCCGTCCTCCTGGCGATCAACACGTTCGCCAACGGGAAAGAGATCGTGGTCTCTCGCGGCCAACTGGTGGAGATCGGCGACTCCTTCCGCATCCCCGACGTGATGGTCCGGGCGGGCGGGCGCCTCCGGGAGGTGGGGACGACCAACCGCACCCACCTCCGGGACTACGAGGAGGCCGTCGGCCCGGAGACCGCCGTGATCCTCCAGGTGCACCGGAGCAACTTCCAGATCCTGGGCTTCACCGCCGACGTCGAGCTCCCGGAGCTCGTCGCCCTGGCGAGGCGCCACGAGCTGTTGCTGATGGATGATCTGGGGAGCGGCGCCCTGCTGGACCTGTCGCTCTTGGGCCTCCGGAAGGAACCGATGGCCGCGGACGCCATCCGCGCCGGGGTGGACCTGGTGACCTTCAGCGGGGACAAGCTGCTGGGCGGGCCACAGGCAGGGATGCTGGTGGGCCGTCGCGACCTTCTGGCGCGCGCCCGGAAAAACCCGCTGGCGCGCACAGTCCGGATCGACAAGCTCAGCCTGGCCGCCCTCGAGGCGACGCTGCGTCTGTACCGCGAGCCTGAACGGGCACTCCAGGAGATCCCGATCCTTCGCATGCTGGGTCTGACGGCGGCAGCGATCGGGGAGCGGGCAGAAGCGCTGGCGCACGCCCTCCGGTCCACGGCCCCGGATGTCGCCATGACCATCGAGGAGGAGACCTCCGAGGTGGGCGGCGGCGCCCTCCCGCTCCAGGCGATGCCCACGCGGGTCCTGGCGCTCCGCCCGGCGCGGGGGAGCGCCGCGGAGCTGGAGGCCCGCCTGCGGCGTGGACGTCCGCCCGTGCTGGTTCGGATCAAGGGAGACCGGGTCCTCCTGGACCTCCGCACGGTTGAGACGACCGACGAGCCCGCGCTCCTGCAAGCCCTCTACGAGGCCCTGGCGGCGCGGGCGGGAGGGATCGCATGACCCCGGAGACTGGTGGTGCCTCCATGGATCCCATAGGCCTCACGGCGATTGACCTGCTTCACCTGGCCCAGAACCCAAAGACCCCGCTCGAGGTCCTGGAGAAGATCCTGGAGCACCCTGCTCTCTCGCCCGAGGTGGTCGTGGCCCTTCTGCGCCACCCCGCAACGCCCGGCGCCGGCATGGCGCGCCTGGCCGAGCGGGCCACGGGACCACTCCTGGACGTCCTGCTGGGCTCCCTGGATCGGCTCGGGCGCTGGGTGGACGCGCTGGAGGCGCTGCTCCGCAATCCGGCCCTCCCGCAGATCAAGCATCCGACCATCAAGGGGCAGATCGAAACCGCCAAGAAACGGGACGCGGAGGGCGGCAAGAAGAGCCTCCTGCTTCGCATCAAGGAACTCCCGGTGGGACAAAAGCTGGCCCTGGCCAAGAAAGGGAACAAAGACGTCCGGATGATCCTGATCAAGGACAGCAACGAGATGATCGCCCTGGAGGTGGTGGGCTCCCCACGCATCACCGACGGCGAGATCCTGGCCATTGCCATGATGCGGGATGTCTCCGACAAGATCCTGCGCTACATCGCCAGCAACCGGAAGTACCGCCAGAACAGACAGATCGTGTTGGCCCTGCTGAACAATCCGAAGACGCCCGTCGGCGTGTCGTTGGGCCTGGGCATCCATTCGCTCACGGATCGGGAGCTGGACGACCTGGCCAAGAACCGGAACATTCCGGGGGCATTGTCTCGCGCGGCCAAGCAGATCGCGGACCGCCGGAAGGCACCCCAGACGGCGGCGGGCGGCGGGCATTAGAATGCAAAACGGACAGCCGAGAACTGAGAGTGTGTGAAGAAATCGTCGCTGGGCCGAGAGCCTGCCTGCGCCGCCCCGGCAGGCAGGCGTGATTGTAACCTCCCTGCCTGTCGCCGGGCGACGGCAGACAGGTTGATTCTCCGTGGGTGACAAATGCGCTTGACGCTGATTCACCGATATTTTCACACACTCTGACAATTGCCCGGTCGTCAGTTGTCAGTTGGCGGATTTGCATTGAGGGAGGCCATGCCGGGCCTCTTCATCATCTTCGAGGGTGGCGAGGGATCGGGGAAGACCACCCAGCTCAAGGCGCTCCTGACCCACCTCCGCTCCACGGGCCGGGACGCCGTCGAGACTCGGGATCCCGGCGGGACTCCCATCGGGAAGCAGATCCGCGGGTTGCTCTTGGATCGCGAGAATACCCGGATGGGCCCCGCCACGGAGCTCCTCCTGTACGAGGCCAGCCGGGCCCAGTTGGTACACGAGGTGATCCGCCCGGCGCTGGCGGCGGGCCGCATTGTCCTCTGCGATCGGTTCACGGATTCGACGGTGGCGTACCAGGGCTACGGACGCGGGCTGGACCTGGAGCTGATCGCGCGACTCAACGCCCTGGCGACGGAGGGCCTGCGCCCGGACCTGACATTCCTTCTGGATCTGGATCCGGGGGTGGGGTTGGCGCGGGCCACCCGGCGCGTGACGGAGCGCCAGGAGCGACACGATCGGATCGAAGCGGAGGTGCTGGCCTTCCACCAGCGGGTCCGCACCGGGTACCGGGCCATCGCGGCCGCGGACTCGGAGCGGGTGATCCTGCTGGATGCCTCTCGCGGGATGTCGGAGATCGAGGGCCTTATTCGCCGGCGCGTGGACGAGTTGCTGCGCTCCTCCCCGCGCCAGACCGGCTCCGGCGTCCCGGCTTCCGGGTGAGCCGATGCCATTCGCCGACATCCTCGGCCAGGATCGGGCCGTGTCCCATCTGCGCCTGGCCTGGGCTGACGGGCGGCTGTCGCAGGCGTACTGCTTCTTTGGACCGCCAGGCGTGGGGAAGCACACCACGGCCCTGGCCTTGGCCCAGGCGGTGAACTGCCTCGCGGGTTCCGCCCGTGCGCCTGACGCGGCGGCCGCGGATGCCTGCGGGACCTGCATCGCCTGCCGGAAGATCGCGGCCGGCCTGCATCCCGACGTGACCGAGGTGCGGCCCGAGGGAAAGACGGTCATCACCATCGACCAGGTTCGGGAGGTGACGGCGCGGGCGGCGCTCCGCGCCTACGAGGGGAAGACCAAGGTCTTCATCCTGAACCCGGCCGAGCTCATGCAGGAGCCGGCGGCGAACGCCCTCCTGAAGACGCTGGAGGAGCCGGCTGGGGCGTCGCTCTTCATGCTGGTGACGACGGCACCCAGCGCGCTGTTGCCGACGATCCTGTCCCGTTGCCAGGGCGTGCGATTCGATCCCCTGGGCGAAGGACCGCTGCGCGATATCCTGGCCCGACACGGCCGGACACCCGAGGAGGCGGCCGCAGCCGCGGCGCTGGCAAGTGGCAGCGCGGAGCGCGCCCTGGCGCTGGATGTGGAGGAGGCCCGCGCCACCCGCGACCGGATCGTCCAGGAGGTGTGGGGCGGGCTGGGCTCCCTGGTCTCCGTCTTGGAGCGCGCCGAGGAGCTGGCGCGAGACCGGGCGAGGCTCGAGGCCGCGCTGGAGATCCTGGTGAGCTTCAGTCGCGATCTCGCTGTAGCGAGACTCGGTGGCGCAACGGCGCCGCTGGTCCACGCCGACCGCCGGGCGGAGGTCGCGCGCCAGGCGGCCGGGTACTCGATGAGGGCGATCCTCGCGATCCACGAGGCGCAAGCGGAGGCGCAGCGCGCCTTGGCGCGCAACGCCAACCCGCGGTTCACCGCGGAGCGCATGCTCCTCAGGATGCGCCGGGCAGTGGGAGCAGGACAGGAGGGCGGCCATGCCTCGCGTGGTGCGCGTTGAATTCGCTGGCCCGGCCCGGCACCAGTATTCTCCCGCGCCCGGCTACACCCTCCGGGCCGGCGACGTCGTGGTCCTGGAGACCGACTGGGGCGTGGGCATAGGCCACGTGGGGAGCATTCTGGAGGATATCCCGTTGGACGCGCTGAAGCCCCCCGTGCGCCGGATCCTGCGCAAGGCCACACCCACCGACCTCTCGCGCCGGGCATCGCTCCTCCAGCGCGAGCGGGAGGTTCGCGCTTTTTGCCTGGAACGCATCCGGGCCCGCGGCCTGCTCATGAAGCTGACCGAGGTGCGGATCGGCCTGGATAGTAGCAAGGCCATGTTCTACTTCACGGCCGATGGCCGGGTGGACTTCCGGGAGCTGGTCAAGGACCTCACCCAGCACTTGCGGACGCGGGTCGAGCTGCGGCAGATCGGCGTGCGAGACGAGGCCAGGGTCCTGGGCAGCTCGGGGCCCTGCGGTCGCTCCCTCTGCTGTCACGCCTTCCTCCAGGCCTTCGCCCCGGTGAGCATCCGGATGGCCAAGGACCAGAACCTCGCCCTGAATCCCGGCAAGCTGTCCGGGATGTGCGGACGACTCAAGTGTTGCCTGGCCTTCGAGCATCCCCTCTACGCCGAGCTGAAGCGAACCCTGCCCAGGGTCGGCTGTTGGGTGGCCACGGGCCAGGGCCCGGGCCTCGTCCGCACGCAGAACATCCTGAAGCAGACCGTCCTGGTCGGCCTCGAGACTGGCGGGCAGATCACCCTCAAGCCCACCGAGATCACGATCCTGCCTCGACCCACGCCGCCCGCGCGACGCCAGCGGACGGGCCAGGCCCCGCTCGACGCCACGAGCGCCGAATCCGCCCCGGGGGGGCGACGGACCGCCGGGCGGGCGGGCGGCCCGGACCGCACCGCCCCTGATGCCATGGCCGCGGGGCCGGCCGAGTCAGGGCCGGAGACGCAGGAGCCGTCACACGAGGCGGATGACGTCTCACCGGATGTCGCCGCCCTGGAGGATCCTTAACCCGCCGGGCCCCCGGCCACGGGAACCCGACCCTCTCCCTGGAGCGACGCCAGTATGTCGGCTGACCTGTTCTACATCACCACGCCCATCTACTACGTGAATGCCCCGCCCCACTCGGGTCATGCCTACACCACGATCGTGGCGGACACGGTGGCGCGCTATCATCGCCTGGCCAGCCGGCGGGTCTATTTCCTCACCGGGACCGACGAGCACGGCGACAAGATCGCCCAGGCCGCCTCCCGCGCGGGGGAGACTCCCCTGGCGTACGCCGACCGGATCAGCGCCGCTTTCCGGGAGACCTGGCAGCGCATGGGCCTCACCTTCGATCAATTCATTCGCACCACCGAGGCGCGACACACGCGGGTCGTCGCCGCCATCCTCCAGCGGATCTACGACGCCGGCGACATCTACTTCGGCGAGTACGGGGGACACTACTGCGTCGGCTGCGAACGCTTCTACACCGAGAAAGAGATGGTGGATGGCAAGTGCCCGGACCACCAGACGCCGCTCACGTACGTCAAGGAGGAGAACTACTTCTTCCGGATGAGCAAGTACCAGGACTGGCTGATCCGCCACGTGCAGGACCACCCCGATTTCATCCGTCCGGAGCGGTACAAGAACGAAGTGCTCGGGTTCCTGCGCGAGCCCCTGGAGGACCTGTGCATCTCGCGGCCGCGCGCCCGCCTCACGTGGGGCATCCCACTGCCCTTCGACGATCGGTACGTCACCTACGTCTGGTTCGACGCGCTGATCAACTATGCGAGCGCCCTGGACTATCCCGACGGGGAGCTGTTCCGGACCTTCTGGCCGGTGGCCCAGCACCTGATCGGCAAGGACATCGTGAAGCCCCACGGCGTCTACTGGCCCACCATGCTTCGCGCTGCCGGCATCCCCACGTACCAGCATCTGAACGTCCACGGGTACTGGCTGGTGGATGAGGCCAAGATGTCCAAGAGCCGGGGCCGGACCCTCTCACCCCTGGACCTGGCGGACAAGTACGGCCTGGAGGCGCTGCGCTATTTTCTCTTGCGCGAGATGGTCTTCGGCCTGGATGCCAACTTCAGCGAGGTGGCGCTGGTCAACCGGCTGAACGCCGACCTGGCCAACGATCTGGGGAACCTGCTCCAGCGGACGCTCACCATGGTGGGGCGATACGTTGACGGTCGCATCCCGGCAGCGGGCGATCCGGTGACGGCAGGGGACCGGACGCTCGTTCGGGTCGCGCAGGACCTGGCCGGGAAGGTGGCGGAGGCCATGGAGGTCTTCGCCTTCCACCACGCCCTGCAAGCGATCTGGGACCTCCTGAACGCGGGCAACAAGTACCTCGACGAGCAGAAGCCGTGGGAAATGGCGAAGCGGGATCGGGAGGCCCTGAGGCGCGTCCTCGGACATGTCTGCGAAGCGCTGCGCCTAACGGGCCTGTTCCTCTTCCCATTCCTGCCGGCCACGGCGGAGAAGATATGGGCGCAGCTCGGGCTGGCGGGGCCCCTGGCCGAGGCGCGCCTGGCTGAGGCCGGACGCTGGGGGGCGGGAGCACCGCGACCCATGGCCCGAGGGGAGGCGCTATTCCCACGGGTGGAGTTCTCGCTGGAGGAGACGACGCCGATGACGACGCCCAAGCTGCCCGCGCCGGCCCACACCGACGCAGCGGCGGAGATCACCATCGAGGAGTTCCAGCGCCTGGACCTGCGCGTGGCCGAGATTCGAGAGGCCCGGGCGGTCCGCGGATCGAAGAAGTTGGTGGAACTGAAGGTCGCCGCCGGATCGGAGGAACGGACCATCGTCGCCGGCATCCTCCTCGACTACCCGCCGGCCGACCTAGTCGGCAAGCAGATCGTGATCGTCGCCAACCTCAGGCCCACGAAACTCATGGGCGTCGAGTCGCGGGGCATGCTCCTGGCCGTCAATGAACCTGATGGCCGCATCATCCTCGTGACGCCGGAGAAACCGACGGCGCCCGGATCGCAGGTAAAGTAGCACCGCGGGTTGAGTGAGAGCGAAGACCGAGGCTCACCGGGATCCGCGGATTACGCAGATCACATAGATTGGCCCGAGGGGAGGTTTCTGTGAAATCTGCGCAATCTGCGTAATCTGTGGATTGATCAGAGACGGCTTTGCGGGTCCTCCTGGAAAGGGGCGAAGTGGCCATGACTGAGGCGAGTTACACGAGGGCGGGCGTCAACACCGTGAAAGAAGAGGCGGCCCTGGCCGGACTGCTCAAGTGGGTGGGGAAGACCCTGGAATTCGGCACCCGCCGATCCGCCCTGGATTTCGGTTACTTCGCCAGCGTCCTGGACCTTGGCAATGGCCTCGGCCTGGCCCTGTCCACCGACGGTGTCGGGACCAAGCTCCTCGTCGCGCAGATGCTGGACAAATACGACACCATCGGCATTGACTGCGTGGCCATGAATGTCAATGACGTGCTCTGCGTGGGCGCCGAACCCATGTGCATGCTCGATTACATCGCCGTCCAGGAGGCCGACCCCGACATGCTCGAGCAGATCGGGAAGGGTCTTCACGAGGGGGCCCGGCAGGCCAACATCTCCATCCCGGGCGGCGAGATCGCCCAAGTCCGCGAGCTGATCAAGGGCATCCGTGAGGGGCGGGGCTTTGATCTCGCCGGCGCCTGCGTAGGCCTCGTCCCCATGGACCGCATTCTCGTCGGACAGGCCATCCAGCCAGGAGACGTTGTCATCGGCCTCAAGAGCAGCGGGATCCACAGTAACGGCCTGACGCTCGCGCGGGAGGTCTTCTTCAAGAGGGCCAAGTACCAGCCGGACGCGTACGTCGGCGAGCTCGGCCGGACCATCGGCGAAGAGTTGCTGGAGCCGACGCGGATCTACGTCCGGGAGGTCCTCGAACTGCTCCGCGCGGGCCTGGACATCAAGGCCCTGGTCCACATTACCAGCGACGGCTTTCTGAACCTGGCGCGGGTGCAGGCCAGGGTGGGCTATGTCCTTGACTGGCTCCCCGAACCCCAGCCGATCTTCCGGCTCCTGCAACAAATCGGCGGAGTCAGCGACGAGGAGATGTTTTGTGTCTACAACATGGGGACAGGCTTCTGCCTCGTCGTCGCTCCTGCCCATGCGGACCGGGCGTTGGATGCGCTCAAGCGGCTGGGCCTCGAGGCCTTCCGCCTGGGCCACGCGGTTCCCGACCCAGACCGCAAGGTCCATCTCGTTCCAAAGGGCCTGGTGGGCGAGGGGAGCCAGTTCCGCCGCCGCCGCTGACGGCCTTCCTTCCCGCGGTGCGGAGTCCCCACACATCCTCGACACACCGCTCCCGAAGGACTTGAACTTGGGGCCCGCGGGGTGTTGGGGGGACCACTCGCGTGCGATGGCGATTTCCGATTGAACCGCAATCGTGAATCATCTATGCTCAGCGGCTGGATGCCAGCTCCATCAGACACCACCTCGGCCTGAGCGGCCGGGGCGACGGCGCTTTGCATGGACCCATATCGCTCTAGCGCCACGGAGATGCGTGCCCGGCATGGGAGATCGCGCTATGAAGCCTTCCCCCCATACGTCGTCGCAGACGGGTGCCCCGGGCTCACCGCCTGGAAGCGGACGGCCGGCGCGCATTCTCATCGCCGAGGATGATGCGGGCATGCGGGAAACGCTGACCACCCTCGTCAGGGGGCTCGGCTACGATCCAGTGGCGGTTGCTGATGGAGAGGCAGCCCTGGCCGCCGTGGCGGCAGCGCCGCCCGATCTCCTCCTCTCGGATATCGCCATGCCCGGCCTGACCGGCCTGGAAGTCTGTCGCCGATTGAAGGCCGATCCGGCCACGCGGTTGATTCCCGTGATTCTCATAACGGGGTTGGGGGATGAATACAAGATTGACGGGATCGAGGCCGGTGCGGACGACTTTCTGGGGAAGCCCTTCAGCCCGGCAGAATTGCGGGCGCGGATCCGCGCCCTCCTTCGCATGAAAGCCTTCACCGACGAGCTGGAACACGCCGAGGCGGTCCTGTGTACACTGGCTCGGAGCATCGAGGCCAAGGACCCCTACACCGAGGGGCATTGCGAGCGCCTGGCCGCCTGCGCGATGGCCGTTGGACGGGTCCTGCGCCTGGACGAGGAGGACCTGACCGCCCTGCGGCGGGGGGGCTACTTGCACGACCTCGGCAAGGTCGCCGTCCCCGAGGCCATCCTGCTGAAGCCCGGCCCCCTCAGCCCGCGGCAGCGCGAGGTGATGAAACAGCACCCCGTGGTCGGGGAAGAGATCTGCCGTCCGCTCCGCTCGCTCCAGGCGGTGCTGCCCATCATCCGCCACCACCACGAGCGCCGGGACGGGTCCGGGTACCCGGACAGCCTGCATGGAGAGGCGATCCCTGTGACTGCCCGCGTTCTTCAGGTGGTGGATGTCTTCGATGCGTTGACCACCGATCGCCCGTACCGTCGGGCGCTGCCGAAGGCCACGGCCCTGCAGGCCCTCGAGTCCGAGGCCCGGGCCGGCTGGTGGGACTCCGAGATCGTGCGGGCGTTCCGGGAGGTGGTGAACGGGGCGGGCGAGCGCTCAGGGCGCTCGACCCCCTGAGCACCCGCCCGTTTTCTGGATGAGGTGCAGGCGTGCCGCGCGTGCTGATCGTCGAGGACAATGCCATCAACCTGGAGCTGGTGGTCGCCCTGCTCACGCAGGAGGGCTGCGCCATGCTGGTGGCCGAGACGGCCGATGCGGCGCTCCAGCTCGCGCGGACGGCGCAGCCCGAGCTGATCCTCATGGACGTGCAGCTCCCCGGCATGACGGGCTACGAGGCCACCCGCCACCTCGAGGCCGATCCGGCCATAGCCGCCATTCCCGTCGTGGCCCTCACGGCCCAGGCCATGCGGGGGGATGAGGCCCGGGCCACCGAGGCCGGCTGTGCGGCGTACCTGACCAAGCCGCTGGATGCGCGCGCGTTCCGGAGTATCCTGCGCCGGTTCTTGCCCGCCAGCGAGGCGGGGTCGGGTCCAGTCCGCAGGGAGGACGCGTGATGGTGCCACCGCCCAATCGCCGCCGAATAGGCCAGGCCAGGCTCCCTATCCGGGTCCCGGCCGTGACCGAGCCCATCGGCCTTCCCAGCCAGGCCAGGGGAGGGGAGGCCCAGAACCTCAGCCCGGGCGGGGTGCAGGTGCGGCTGGAACGAGCGCTCGCCCCCGGTGCCCCGGTGCGCGTGACGCTGCGCTTCAGCCAGCGCCCGCCTCTCACCCTGATCGGAACTGTGGCCTGGGTCCAGCCCCACCCCGAGACTGCGGGCTGGGCCCTGGGAATTCGGCTGGGCGACGAGCTCCCTGGGGAGATTGTTGCGGAAATCGCGGACGCCGAGTATCCACCCTGGGGGCCCCCCGCACAAAGCGTGGCTCCCCCTGAGGGGCAGTAGCGGCACCGTTGGTCGATTGCCTGCGGATTGGATTCTGGGGAACGACCACGAGATTCGGCAGGAGCTGCGAGGTCTCGCGACCGAGCGGATCGTCCGCGGCTAGAACCGATGTCCGTATTTCCGCTCCAAGCGGAGCTGGCTTCGATAGACTCTCCCCCGCCGAACGACTGCCACGGGTTCGAGCCTCTGCGTAATGGGGGACGGTCATGAAAATATAAAATTCTTCTCCTCCTTCACCGGCGTGTTCAGAAGCTGCCACGTGCCGTGCTGCGCGCCTCCAAACCCTCGGGATACTGCGCCACGATCATCTGCCCTTGCTCTACAGTGGCGCAGCGCCTTTTCCGGATCATGTGGACCGGGGCCCGCCTTGTCCGCCGCGCACGGCCGTCAATGAGTGGAGGCCCACTTCCCAGCTTAGAGAATCGCATAAATTCATGACCGTCCCCCATTACATCACATCTAGCTTTTAACCCATCGGGCTCTGATTCGCAAGGACTTCTTCTTCGAGGTGTGAACTTTGGTTCATGGCAAGATTGAGCCCCCGCGCTCCCGAACGATTCGCGCCGGCCTCTACGGCCGCTCGAAGGTCGGCCCGGGTGACGTGGAGATACCGCTCGGTCATTCGCGTGCTGGCATGGCGCAGCAGCCCCGACACGGCCACCAGATTTGCCCCACCACGCAGCCCGTTCTCAATGACGAGGTCGAAGGTCACGCCGTTGTCTCCTGCGCGCTCGTGCCTCACCGCATCCGGCGAGCGATGCGCGGATCCAGCATGTCCCGCAGGCCGTCCCCCAGCATGTTGATGGACAAGACCGTGGCCGCCAAGAACAGCCCGGGAAAGAGCAGGAGCCAGAAGCCCACCCGGACGTAGGAGCGGGCCTCGGCCATGATGTTGCCCCAGCTCGGGATCTCGGGCGGGGTGCCGGCGCCCAGGAAACTCAGGCCCGCCTCGATCAGCACGGCGGATGCCATCACGTAGGTGCCCTGCACCACCAGGGGGGCGATCGTATTCGGCAGCAGGTGTCGCACCAGGAGCCGGGGCAGGCGGGCCCCCATGGCCGTGGCCGACTCCACGAAGGGCTGCTCGCGCAGGACGAGCACGACGCCCCGCACCAGCCGCACCATACGGGGCGTCTGGGGGATCACTAAGGCGACGATGACATTCCGCACGCTGGCCTTGGTCAATGCCACGAAGGAGATGGCCAGGAGCAGGTCCGGCAAGGCCATGATCCCGTCCATGACCCGCATGATGAGGTTATCCAGCTCGCGCACGAATCCGCTGATCAAGCCGATCGTGAGGCCGATCAGCGAGGTGACCACGGCGACCACCAGGCCAACCAGCAGGGACACGCGGCTCCCGTAGATCACCCGGCTGTAGGAATCCCGCCCGTACATGTCGGTGCCGAACCAGTGCCCCGCACCGGGAGCCCGCAGTCGTTCGACCGGGTTCATCTCGACCGGATTGACCGTGTGCAGGTACGGAGCGCACGTGGCGAGCACCACCATGACCGCCAGCAATAAACCTCCGGCCGCCATGGTCGGGTTGCGCCGGACGAACCGGCGGATCTTCTGCCCTCCGGTCAACCGATCGTAAGGGATGGCGTCGGGTTCCACGTGCATATCCAGAGCCCGCCTTCGGGGCGCGCTGGTCCCGCTCAGTACCGGATGCGCGGGTCGAATAGGGTATAGGAGAGATCCACCAGCAAGTTCACTAGAGCATATACGAAGGAGAAGATGAGTGTGACGCCCTGGATGATCGAATAATCGCGTTGCAGCACCGCATCCACCGTGAGCCGACCGAGGCCGGGCAGCGCGAAGACGCTCTCGGTGATGACCACCCCGCCGATGAGCAGGGCAAATCCCACGCCGATGGTCGTGACCACGGGGACCGCCGCATTCTTCAGCGCGTGGACAAAGAGCACGGTGATCGGGCGAACTCCCTTGGCATTCGCGGTGCGGATGTAATCCGATTGCAACACCTCCAGGACGCTGGCCCGGGTGATGCGCGCCAGGAGCGCCATGTAGATCAGGCCGAGGGTCACCGTGGGCAGAATGAGGTGCTGGATGAAGGGAAGGAATCCTTGCCGGAAGCTGACATACCCCTGCACCGGAAGGAGGTCGAGCTTCACGGAAAAGCCATAGATCAGCAGGAAGCCCAGCCAGAACACGGGAATGGAGAAGCCCGCCACGGCGAACACCATCACCGCTCGGTCGATCAACGAGCCGGCCTTCCAGGCGGCGAGGATTCCCAGCGGGATCGCCATCAGGATGGCGAACGTCAGCGTGCTCACTGCCAGCGCCACCGTGGGCTCCAGCCGCTGCTGGATCAGTTGACGCACGGGTAGTCTGGAGTGCAGCGAGCGCCCCAGGTCACCTCGGATCAGATTCATCACGTAGATGCCAAACTGCACGTGGATGGGCTTGTCCAGGCCGAGGCCGACGCGGATCTTCTGGATGTTTTCAGGCGTGGCGTAGTCGCCGGCGATGATGGCTGCGGGGTCCCCGGGCGCGATGCGCACCAGGAGGAACACAAACACCACGACGATCCCCATGACGGGCAGCGTCGCCAGGATCCTCCTCAGGATGTAGGCCAACATGCGGATTTACCCGGGATGCGGAGTGCGGGGATGCGGGCGGCGTCACGGGCCGCCGCCCGCATCATCGGGAAGTCGCCTACTTCTTCACCATGCTCCAGAACACGGTGAGGGGAGTCTCGATGATGTTGCTGAGCCGATCCCTGCGATACGCAGCGTACCCGAAGAACTCTCCCAGGGGCACGTACGGGATGTTCTCCATCAGTGCCGCATGATACTCGCTCAACCCCTTCTTGAAGGCATCGGTTCCCGGTGCCAGGTTGCCCAGTTCCTCCAGCGCCTTGGTGGCCCGCGGCGAGCACGGCCAGCCGAACCAGGCCTTGTCGCAGGCCGTCGAGATGTTGGCGTGTCCCCACGGATCCTTGAGGGCCGCATAGCCGGAGGTGGTATGGAAGATGTGCCAACCGGCCGGGTTCTTGGAGGGTGGGTCCTTGATGGGTCGGCGAGACGTGAGGGTCCCCCAGTCCATGGCCTGCAGGTCCACGTTCACGCCCAGCTTGCGCAGCATGGCGGCAGTGGTGAGGGCCGCAGCGTTGATGGTGGGATAGTCGCTGGGGGCCATCACCACGATCTTCTCGCCCTTGTAGCCGGCCTCGGCGAGTAGCTGCTTGGCCTTCTCCAGGTCCTGCCTCTTCAGCAGGTCGGATCCGGCGTCCGTCTCCAACCAGCCCTTGCAGCCAAGATAGCTATAGCAGGTGCGCCAGTTCTCGGGATCACCGGCGATGGCCCGCAGGTAGTCTTGCTGGTTCACCATCAACATGAGCGCCTGTCGAGCCTTCACGTTGTCAAACGGGGGCACCAGGTGGTTCGGGTGGATTTGCATCTGGAGGACTTCCGCCCGGTACATCCCGACATTCGAATCCTTGCGCAGCAGCGGCCATTGGTCCACATGCGGGCGCTGGAGGTAGTCCACCTCGCCTTTCCCCAGCGCCGCGACCGCAGTGGACTGGTCTGGGATGACCACGAATTCCACCCGCTCAACGTTCACTTTCTTCCCGCCGGCGTAATAGCTGGCCGGCTCTTTGCAGGGCACGTAGTCTTTGAACTTCACGTACACCGTCTTCGCCCCCGGCACCCACTCTTTGGCGGCGAACATGAAAGGGCCGGAGCCGATGACGTCGCCCTCGAAGGGCTTTGACGGGTCCTGCACCGCGTAGCGCTCGGGCAAGATGAAGGGAACGTAGCTATACTCCTTGGCCAGCGCCCGGATCGTCAGGCCGTACGGCTCCTTAAGCTTGAGGACGAAGGTCTTGTCATTGACCGCTTCCAGGGAGGCAGTGCGGGCCATCAACTTCTGCCCGGCTGCGTCCTTCACCGCCCAGCGATTCAGGGACGCCACCGCGTCCGCGGCGCGCACCGGCTTGCCGTCGTGCCACTTCAGCCCGTCGCGCAGGGTGAAGGTGTAGGTAAGCTTGTCCGCACTCAGGCGGTACGTGTCCACCATCTGCGGCTGGGGCTGCCCCTTCTCGTCCAGCGCGAACAGGGTATCGTAGATCATGTAGCCGTGCACCTGCGTGATATCCGCCGTGGTCCAGTGCGGGTCCAGGTGCCTGACCTCGGCGTGCATGACCGCGCGCACCGTCTGGGCCGACGCGAACCCGGCCCAGACCAGCAGCATCCCGACCAGCAGACCTGCCAGCATCCCGAAGACCGTTCTACGTTTCATCATGGCACTCCTTTCTTTCAGAGATGCACCGCCACCCGTCCGCCCGCCGTCTCCAGCTCTCGTGCCAGACGGGAGCGATGGACTTCGGCGATGGGGACCCTCGATGGTGCCAATCGCGCCAAAGCATCGCTCTTCCTCCAGCGCCCCGTCAAGGAAAAAGCCCGAGAGGATCGGAGGGGGGAATGAGGTGCTCCGGGTGAATGATGTGCCTCCCTTGGTGGCTACGGCCCCTCAAGCCCGGCCACGAATGATCGCGGTCTTTCCTAGGACCCACGAGCACGAAAGCCCGGGAGGCCGAAGACCCTGCGGGCTGTCGCAGTGCTATGCGTTTGGCCCCCCCAGGCAGGGCTCATTCGGGCAGCTTTCGCTCCTTCTCAAGAGAAAAGTTCAGCGGGATGGCGCGATCCCGGAGCTTGACCGGGGCCATCCAGGCCACCTTCACCATCAGGCGCCCGGCGAAGGTCCTGATCTGGATGTCGCGGGACTCCAACGACACACCCAGCTCCCAGGCGCGCTTCTGCAGGAAGCCCTCTACGGCTTGCATGACCTTCTCCGGTCACGTCCGATCCTGCATACGACCTGGCGACCTGGATTCGCGCCATGCCGGCATCCACGGCATCGTCGAAGGCCTGATACATCATCGCGTACTGGTAGTATGGCTTCCTGAACGCGATGGCGAGGTACCCACAGACCAGAACCCCGGCAACAACCAGAAGGCGTTCAATCTGCACTCCTCCCGGGCGTCCATTGTCGGAACGGTCGGGTCTGCCGAACCCGTTCAAGGAAACGATCGCCCGTGAAACCACGGGTTCCACGGGCGATCGTGTTGGTTCGCCATTTGCTCCCCGGGAAGGGCTCCAACTTCGAGGGTACCGGTTGGCAGTGGCTTCCTCATATCACGCGGCCCCTTGAGAGTCAATGCCTTGCAGGGGCTCCCTGATTCCGCTCTAAAGAGCTGAAGCCCGCATCAGGTATGATAAACGCCGCAGCCATTAGCCCATTTTCCCCAGTTTCAAAATAGTCTCGTCGTTTTTTCAAGGAGTTACCGCTCCGAGCGGGGGTTTTTAGTCACTACAATTGCTGACTCTTGAACAGGTCCCGATCCTCCGGCAGTGTCAG
>Ga0315285_10000169_pt1 | contig 64339 bp, 75 predicted proteins | sample YL17G09_36_MG_FD_203698 | JGI IMG/M metagenome (GOLD analysis project Ga0315285, IMG submission 203698) | Sediment microbial communities from Yellowstone Lake, YNP, Wyoming, USA - YL17G09_36 | ecosystem: Environmental > Aquatic > Freshwater > Lake > Sediment | place: USA: Wyoming | collected... | reverse complement strand
GCCTTACATGGTCAACAAGTCCAGTCTGATCGAGCGCATCGCCGAGCTGGTGCGTGAGGGCGGGCTGGAGGGTATCACCGACTTGCGAGACGAATCCGACCGCCAGGGGATGCGCATCGTCATCGAGTTGACCAAGAACGTGGAGCCGGAGGCTGTCCTGCACGAGTTGTACCGGCGCACGCCCATGCAGTCCACCTTCAGCATCATCCTGCTGGCGCTGGTTGATGGCGAACCACGCATGCTCAATCTTAAGCAGTCTCTACGCGTATATCTGGAACACCGCCTGGCAGTGATCCGCCGGCGCAGTGATTACGACCTGGCACGGGCAAAACTTCGCCTGCACATCCTGCAAGGGCTGCTGGTTGCCCTCAAAAACCTGGATAAAGTGATCAGCCTGATCCGCAACGCCCCGGATGTAGATGCAGCCCGGCGACGCCTAATGAAGCGTTTCAAGTTGACCGAGATCCAGGCAAATGCCATCCTCGAGATGCAGTTGCGCCGGCTGGCTGCATTGGAACGCAGGAAGATCGAGACCGAATACAAAGAGACCCAGGCTTTGATCAAAGAGCTGGAGGGGCTGCTCAGGTCTCCCAGGAAAATGCGGGGTGTGGCTGCCGAGGAACTGCTAAGGGTCAAGGTTGATTATGCTGACCGCCGCCGCACGCAGATAGTCAGCCTGATAGGAGGGAAGCAGCGGAAAACTCTGTTGACCCCGACTGATCTTCTGCCCGAACAGGAAGTGTGGATCGGTGTCACGCGTGATGGTACCGTTGCCTGTACGCGTGATGAGAAGATGCCCCGTCCGAGCGGTAATGAGGCGCCGCGCTGGCTGGTGAAAGTTTCAACCCACGATACGTTATATCTGGTCGCGGAGAATGGTCAGGCGGCGGCGGTGGGAGTGCATACCATACCCCAGGTTGACAAGCTCTCTGAAGGCACAGCCTGGCACAAGGTTTCACCGCTCAAGCAAACCGACCAACTAGCTGCGGTCTTTGCCTTGCCTGCCCGTAAGGGTGATGTACCGGAAGAGATGTATGTCCTGACCGTCAGTAAGGGCGGCATGGTCAAGAAGAGCCTCGCCAGTGAACTGCCCGGTCCATCGGCACAGACCTTCACACTGGTCAGGATCAATGAGGAAGATGCTCTGGGATGGGTGATGCTGACCGGTGGCAAGGCTGACATCCTGCTGGCTACAGCGCAGGGGATGGCAATCCGCTTCAGTGAGGAGGACGTCCGTCCGATGGGACTGGTGGCGGCGGGTGTCAACGGCATCAAGCTGGGCGTGGGTGAAACGGTGATCGGGGCGGATGTCCTACCCCAGGACGGTGAGGTCTTCCTGGTTACTTCTGATGGAAAAGCCAAGCGGGTTGAACAGAAAGAGTTCCCTACCCAGGGACGCTACGGGAAGGGTGTGATCGCCTGGGAGCTAACCGGGCAGCAGAGACTGGCAGGCATGGCGCTTGGCAAGGGCAACGCAGTGGTCACCCTGCACCTGGTGAAGGCGGCACCGAAATCCACGCGGCTGGATGCGGCTCCTTTGCGCAGGCGTTCGGCTGCGCGCGGGCAGGCGGTGGTGGAGGTCAAGGCCGGCGATGCGGTGGTTGCCGTGGCGCAGGGCTGGGTCGTGGAGAGGTTCGTGAAGGTGGAGAAGAAAAGTAAGAAGTAAGAAGCGGGAGAGAATGCTATAATCAGTTTGACGAAAGGTAGGCCGATATGAAATTTACCGTTGAATACGAGCAGGAAGAAGACGGCCGCTGGCTGGCAGAAGTCAAGGAATTGCCTGGCGTGCTGACGTATGGCAAAGACCCTGAAGAAGCGGTTGCTCATGCGCAAGCGCTTGTGTTGCGTGTGGTCGCGGACCGGCTTGAAACTGGCGAGAGTATCCCCGCTTTGATGTTCTCCTTTTCGGCGGTATGAGCGAATGGCGCACTATCAAAGCAAAACGCCTGCTGGCAACCTTGCAGCGCATCGGCTGGAGCGTCAAACGTCAAACAGGCTCCCATAAAATTCTGGAAAAACCAGGTTGCCCTGATGTGGTATTCGCCTTTCATGATAACGAAGAAATTGGCCCGCGCATGTTGGCGAGGGTGGCAAAAGTCACTGGCTTGAAGCCGGAAGATCTGTAGAGTAAAACGCAACATAAGGGTGACCCAGCAGGTCGCCTATTTTATTTTTAATGAGCGGGCAAGCCGTGAGCAGCAGGCATATGTCGGATGGATGTGCGTAGAGAGGCGGGAGCAAGCCAGGATGGCACCGTTCAGGAAAGAGGGTTTGAGGGATTAAATTGTTTAATGCAGTGATTATAGTACATATGTTCTGTTTATGTAAGGATGAAAATGAGGGCAGAGGTACAAGAATAGCAAGAATGTACACCCCCACGCGTGTGGAAAATAATCAATTCAGTAGTGATCATATTTTTGAACAAGCCCCGGAATTATTTAATATGATTCATGATAAGGATTAAAATTACAAATGTAATACATGGATGTATAATAATTAATAGAATAAAATATTGCGTCTCAAAATAGTGATAATATATTCTTGGGGTACTAATAGCATCAGGGTAACCAATGCCCACACCCGAAGAGCTCGCCCGTCGAAACATTGACTCTCAACTGATTGCCTCCGGCTGGATCATTCAGGATCGTACTGGATTGAATCTGCATGCCGGGCGCGGAGTGGCGGTACGTGAGTTCCCACTGGAAACAGGTGAGGCTGATTACCTGCTCTTCGTAGATCAGAAAGCTGTCGGTATTATTGAAGCCAAACCCGAGGGTACGACTCTTTCAGGTGTTGCAGAACAGGCTGGGGGGTATGTCGCCGGATTACCCCAAAATATCCCGCACGTAACTCTCCCGCTGCCATTCCAATATGAGAGTACAGGAGTGGAAACCTTATTTCGGGATAACCGCGACCCGCAGCCTCGCTCGCGTTTCATCTTCAGCTTCCACCGACCTGAGACACTGGCAGAGTGGGTTAACGACAGTACCACCTTTCGGGCGCGCCTTCAGCATTTACCACCACTTATAACAACGGGGCTCTGGAAAGCACAGATTGAGGCCATCAAAAACTTAGAAGTCTCGATGGCGGCTGACAAACCTCGTGCGCTCATCCAGATGGCGACCGGCAGCGGCAAGACCTATACCGCTGTCAGTTTTATTTACCGCTTGATCAAGCACGCCAAAGCTCGACGCGTACTCTTCCTGGTGGACCGTTCGAATTTAGCCAGGCAGACGAAGAAAGAATTTGAGGCTTACGTCACGTCAGATGATGGGCGCAAGTTCACCGAGTTATACAACGTCCAGCACCTGCAAACCAACGCCATTGACCCCGTCAACAAGGTGGTTATCACCACAATACAACGCCTGTACTCGATGCTGTGTGGCGAGACGGAATTCGACGAAGGCAACGAAGAAGGATCGCTTTTCGAGTTGGGCGGCGCACTCGAAGATCAGCCGCCCAAAGAAGTCCGTTACAATCCCCAAATGCCGGTGGAGTTCTTTGACGTGATCATCACCGACGAGTGCCACCGCTCGATTTACAACCTGTGGCGGCAAGTGCTTGAGTATTTCGACGCATACCTGATCGGCTTGACTGCCACTCCCTCCAAGCAGACCTTTGGCTTCTTCAACCAGAATCTGGTGATGGAATATTCACGCCTAAGGGCAGTGGCTGACGGTGTGAACGTAGACGGTGAGGTCTACCGCATTCGGACGCAGATCACAGAACAAGGGAGCAAAGTAGATGCCGGCTTCTGGGTGGGACGGCGCGACAAGCTGACCCGCGCTCAGCGCTGGGAGCAGTTGGAGGAAGACCTGCCTTATGATCCAGACCAGCTTGACCAGCAGATTGTAGCCCTGGATCAAATACGTACGATCATTCGCGCCTACCGGGATCGGCTCTTCAGTGAGATTTTTCCAGGTCGTACAGACGTCCCAAAGACCCTGATCTTCGCCAAAGACGACAGCCACGCTGAAGATATCGTTCACATCGTGCGGCAGGAGTTCGGCAAGGGCGATGAGTTCTGCCAGAAAATCACCTACCGTACCACCGGTACTTCGCCTGAAACGCTGATCGCCAACTTTCGTAATTCGTACCATCCACGCATTGCCGTGACGGTGGACATGATCGCCACCGGCACCGATATCAAGCCGCTGGAAGCCCTGCTCTTCATGCGGGCGGTCAAGTCACGTGTGCTGTTCGATCAAATGCTGGGTCGAGGAACGAGGATCATCAGTCCAACCGACCTTCAATCTGTCACGCCCGATGCGGCATATAAAAATCGCTTTGTGATCATAGACACGGTGGGCATCGTCGAACAGGAGAAGGTCGATACGCAGTCGTTGGAACGAAAGCGCTCGATGACCTTCAAACAAGTGCTGGATGCTGTAGCCGTGGGTGCAATAGATGAGGATTTGCTTTCTTCGCTGGCAGCACGTCTGGGACGGTTGGATAAAATCATGGACACGATTGACAGAGCGCAAGTCATGGAATTAAGTGGAGGTACCTCTTTAGCAGATATTGCGAACGATATGCTGGATGCTCTTGACCCGGATATTGCAGGAGCAATTCCTGTAAAGGAAGTAATTGCTCAGGCAGTCCATCCTCTCTCTAGTAATCCCGATCTGCGTAACGCACTCATCGCCATCCATGCGAAGAATGAGCAAACTATTGATGAAACCAGTGAAGACCGTGTGATCGAGGCTGGTTTCAGCCCGGTCGATACCGAAAAGGCACGCGCGCTCGTCACCTCGTTTAAGCAGTTCATCTACGAGCACAAGGACGAGATCACCGCTCTGCAAATCATATACAATATTCCTCGTAGGGGCGATTCACGTATCGCCCCCGTGGGGCGCCTCACATTCAATGAATTGCGTGAATTGGCCGTAGCCCTTCACCAGCCGCCGCATTCTTGGACCACCGAGACCCTCTGGCGGGCTTATGCCCAACTGGAAAAGGACCGCGTGCGCGGCGTGAATACCCGCCGCGTGCTGGCTGACCTGGTTTCGCTGGTGCGTCATGCCATCCAACTGGATGACGAATTAAAACCTTATCCTGAGCGGGTGGCCGCCCGTTATCGCGACTGGCTGGCAGCCCAGGAGGCTGATGGACGTGCATTCACTCCCGAGCAGCGCTGGTGGCTGGATAAGATTGCCGAGCATATCGGCGTCAATCTGATCGTCAGCGCCGAGGACTTCAACGTGGGCGAGTTTTTCAATCGCGGCGGGCAGGTTTCCGCTATGCGTCTGTTTGGGCCAAAATTGGGCACATTGCTAGAAGAACTCAACACCTCGCTGGGCGAATAGTCGGGGACAGATTAATGATAGATATGAATGTTCCCCTACCGGATGGCTGGGCATGGTTTACACTAGGTGAGGTTGCTGACCTTGTCGGTGGTGGAACTCCATCACGCGGTAAGCCTGAATACTTCAAGGGGAATATCGTATGGCTTACCCCTACTGAAATACCACGAAATCGAGTTACCGTAGTATTAGATTCTAAAGAGCGTATTACTGAAGAAGCCTTGAAAAAAAGTTCGGCACGCTTAGTACCAAATGGAACTGTTTTAATGACATCGAGAGCCAGCATTGGCTATGTTGCCATCGCTGGAACTGAAGTGACCACAAACCAGGGTTTTGCTTCGTTCTTATGCAAAGAAAGTGTCTATAACTATTATCTGGCTTACTGGTTACTGGGAAATGCTGATTTTTTCATTCAGCAAGCCACAGGTACGACCTTCAAAGAAATTACTAAGTCAAAACTCCGCAATTTTTCTTTTCCCCTTCCTCCACTCCCCGAACAGCAACGGATCGTGGCGCGCATCGAGGAATTGTTTACACAGTTGGATGCCGGCGTGGCCGCGCTGAAGCGTGCCCAGACGGCGCTCAAGCGCTACAAAGCCAGCGTGCTCAAGTCCGCCTGCAAGGGTCAGCTGGTTGGTAGTGGTAAAGCGAAGGATTTAACAAATCTTGATGAAGAATCATCCCGTCATATTCCAATATGTAGCAACCGCTCCTTACCAGAAAGTTGGTTATTAAAGACGGTTGAAGACCTTTATGATGTTGTTGGTGGCGGTACGCCATCTACTTCCATTCCTGAATATTGGGAAGGTGACATTCCCTGGATAACAAGTGCTGACATTCATGATCTAAAAGATATTCGACCACGTAAAAATATTACCAAAGATGCGATTTCTAAATCTGCGACTAATCTTGTACCGTCCGGTAGTTTAATTGTTGTCACACGAGTTAGTTTGGGCAAAGTTGCTTTGCCAAGTTTTCCCCTTTGTTTTAGTCAAGATTCGCAGGCTTTAATACCAAAGGATAAAAGTGTTTTGCCTGAATATGCTCTTTATTACCTCTCGCAGGCTGTTCAGATTTTTAAATCCCAAGGCAGAGGCACAACGATTTTAGGCGTTACAAAAAAGCAACTGAAAGAGTTACCTTTCCCCCTACCACCCCTGGCGGAACAGCGGTTAATCGTCGCCGAGATCGAGCGGCGGCTGTCTATTTCGCAGCAGGTCGAGGCGGTCGTAGCGGCATCCCTGGCGCGGGCGGGGCGTCTGCGGCAGGTGGTGCTCAAATCCGCGTTTGAGGGTAGGCTCACATGATTTTTGATTCTCCACAAATCATCGCATTACGCGGGAAATACCGGGAATTGCCAAACTATGAAGTGCCCGAGGTGGTATTCCTCGATAGACATGATGGCTATGAAGGCGAAAGATTGCTTTTAGAAGACCTTCTGGAAAAGGTTAGTGCCAATAAACAAAAAGATTGGATCGGTAGATTCGTCAATAAGGATGCTCAACAACACATCGGTGCTTGGTTTGAAATCATGCTATATGGTTGGCTATTGGATCATTTTGATGTGTTAGTTGAACCTGAGATTCTTGGTAATTTTCCTGATTTCGTTTTGAACATATTGAATCAGCAAGTGGCAATTGAAGCGAGAGCATTTTTAGTGCCTCCAGAAGAACGCAAAAGGAGGCAAAAAATAAACCGAATTTTTTCATCACTGGGTAGTATTCAGAAATCTTTTTCTGTGGAACTGAAAATTAAGCAACTGGGTGACAGTATAGGTATAGTTGAATTTGTTGAAAAAGTTAGTCATTGGCTGGACGCTGCAGCCGACCAAGAATTTGATTATCAGGATGATCTTGGAAATATTATCCATATGTCAGCCACTCCAATACCAACCCTGAAAAAAGTCGGGGTTATCAGTTCAGAAGGGTTGTGTGTAAATCCTGAAATACTAAAAGCCCCGCTTAGAGAGAAAGCTGCGCAGCATAAAGCCTTGCGAAAAGCAGGATACCCTTATGTTATTGCTGTTTTCTTGGAGCCAACACATCTATCTGCAGAAGAAGTATCTGAAGCATGGTTAGGGAGATTGTCTGTTGTATTTGATGTTGACACCAATCAAGTTGTAGAAGAAAAATTCGACCAATCAGGCATTCATTTTTGGGGAATAGAAATAAAGCATAAAAGCGTGACAGGTACATTGGTATATAAAGCAGGGTACGATCGGGCAAGGAAATCAAGATATCTGCAATCTTGGTATGTGCAAAATCCTTATGCCAATGTGAAGATCAATCCAGCTATTTTTCCCGCAGAGTCACGTTTTGTAGTGGTAGGGCAGGATGAAAAAGAATATAAAATGAAATGGGTGAGATAGGTTTCTATGAATAATAAAATATCATACTTTTTCATCGAGCTGTGGCTGTCCGTGGCAGGAGCGTACCCTTTGGGGATGATAGTCGAGTCCGCGGTGGAGGCTAGGTTACGGCGTGCGGTGCATCTACGTCAGGTGGCAAAAATATTTCATAGCCTATAATATATTTATGAATTACTGGAGTTGGATATGAACACAACACTTTTCAAAGAAATAAGCTACTCTCTTTCAAAAATCATAGAAGATATCGATATGGGTGAGATAGGACTCCCGGAGCTTCAAAGACCTTTTGTGTGGCCCAATACGAAAATACGAGATTTATTTGATTCTATGTACAAGGGATTCCCGGTAGGGTACCTTCTATTTTGGGCAAATGGGATTGGTGATAGCCACCGCCAAATTGGAACTAATTCCAAACAGAAATACCCCCGGTTATTAATTGTAGATGGTCAACAACGTCTAACATCGTTATTTGCTGTTTTGAAAGGCAAGCCTGTTCTTCGTGATAATTATCGGCATGAGCACATATCTATAGCTTTTCGCCCCAGCGACCAGAAATTTGATGTAGCCGATGCGACGATTGCAAAAAACCCCGAATTCATACCTTCTATCAGCGTGTTATGGTCGAAAGATGTCCCTCGTAATCGTTTTGTAAAAGATTATTTCAAAAAGCTAAGAGAGTCCCGCCCGGTTGCAGAGGATGAAGAAGATCGCCTCACCGAGGCCATTGATCATCTTTATGATTTACAGAATTACCCTTTTACTGCTCTTGAACTTTCGTCATCAGTGACGGAAGAAGATGTGGCAGAAGTTTTTGTGCGGGTGAATAGCAAAGGTACGATACTTAACCAGGCAGACTTTATTCTTACATTGATGTCAGTTTTTTGGGATGAGGGGCGTGCTGAACTCGAACAATTCTGCCGCCTTTCGCGCCAGCCTGTTTCTTCGGGTGCATCTCCATTCAATTATTACATAACCCCTGATCCAGACCAACTGCTGCGAGTCAATGTGGGACTTGGATTTCGTCGGGCGCGCCTGAAAAACGTGTATTCGATTATGCGGGGCAAAGATCTAGAAACCGAAAAATTTTCAGAGGCTAAGCGGGATGAGCAGTTTGCAATATTCAAAAGTGCACAGGCCAATGTTTTGGATTTACAGAACTGGCACGACTTTTTAAAAACTATTCAGAGTGCTGGATATATTAATCAGGGAATGATTTCTTCGCAAAATGCCTTGCTGTATGCCTATACTCTCTATTTGGTTGGTAAAAGAGATTACTATGTAGATCACTATATTTTGCGGAATACAATTGCTCGTTGGTTCTTCGCTACGGCCCTAACAAGTCGGTATTCTGGCTCATTTGAAAGCGTTATGGAACAAGATTTGGCTCGGCTCCGAGATGTACCAGATTCAGGTCAGTTTGTAACCATGCTAAATCGTATTGTATATGATACTCTGACTGATGATTATTGGAATATCACTCTACCAAACGAATTGGCTACATCATCGCCCCGAAGTCCATCTTTATTTGCCTTCTATGCCGCTCTGTGCCTGCTTAATGCACGCGTGCTATTCTCAAAGCTTCAAGTGTCAGCCCTCTTGGACCCTGCAATAAAAGCTAAGAAATCAGCAACAGAGCGTCACCATTTATTTCCAAAAGGTTATTTGGAAACCATTGGAATTACGGAGATTCGGGATACAAACCAGATAGCGAATTTTGCTTTGGTTGAGTGGGATGACAACATTGGGATTAGTGACGACCCACCCTTCGTTTACTTTCCAAAATATGCCCCCCGGTTCTCTAAAGATGATCTGGGTCAAATGCTCTATTGGCATGCTCTTCCGCAGGGTTGGGAAAATATGGAGTACAAGGAATTCCTTGATAAGCGTAGGAGAAAGATAGCTCAAGTCATTCATGATGGCTTTTCCAAGTTGAAGTAAGAAGACAAATGTTAAACCAATCCTCCACCATCGTCCAGCGTGTCTGGAACTACTGCAACATCCTGCGCAGCAACAATCGGCAGGTGGTCCTCAAGTCCGCGTTTGAGGGGAGGTTGTGCTATAATTGCTTTACGTTTCTTGTTCGATGAGGAGATGTAAAATGGAAGCAGTCACAATTTCGTCCAAGTACCAGGTGGTCATTCCGCGCAAGATCCGCGAGCAGTTCGATCTCAAACCGGGGCATAAGTTGGTGTTCATCCCCTACAAAAAAAGCCTGAGGGTGGTGATTGTGCCTCCTATCGAAGAAGCATATGGCATCTTTGAAGGGATTGATACCACTGTAGAGCGTGAAGAGGAAGACCGAGTATGAATGTGGTGGATTCATCGGGCTGGCTGGAATATTTAGGCAAGGGCGCGAACGGAAAATTCTTTGCGCCTGTCATCCAGGCAAGCGCTGACCTGGTTGTACCCACGGTTACCATGTACGAAGTCTTCAAACGGGTTGCACTTCAACGCGATGAAGACGAAGCTCTGGGCATCATTGGATGGATGACAACAGGAAAAATAGTTGATTTGACCCAGGAAATCGCGCTGGCTGCTGCCGTGCTTTCGATAGAACATAAATTGCCGATGGCCGACAGCATCATCCTTGCCACCGCCCAGGCTTACGACGCAACCCTATGGACACAGGATGAGCATTTCAAGGACATACCGGGCGTCCAGTACATTGAGAAGCGCTGACCCGCCTCTCGACACCTGATACCTGACACTGGAACACTTATGAACTCCTCCACCATCGTCCAGCGTGTATGGAACTACTGCAACGTCCTGCGTGACGACGGCATCTCCTACGGTGATTACGTCGAGCAGCTTACCTACCTGCTCTTCCTCAAGATGGATCACGAAGGCGCCAGCATGCTGGGCAAGCCCAGCGCTGTGCCGGATAACCTCAATTGGGCTTCCCTATTGGCGCGCGATGGCGACGAACTGGAAGTTCACTATATCCACATTTTAAGTGAACTGGGGAAAGGTTCTGGCTTGATTCCGACTATCTTTCGCAAGGCTCAGAATAAAATTCAGGACCCCGCCAAGCTGAGGCGATTGATCACCCTGATCGACGGCGAGACCTGGATTGGTTTGGGCATCGACGTCAAGGGTGAGATATACGAAGGCCTGCTCGAAAAGAACGCTCAAGACACCAAATCCGGAGCTGGTCAGTACTTCACCCCGCGCCCGCTCATCCAAGCCATCGTGGACGTCATGCGACCCCCTCCAAATATGACCATCTGCGACCCCGCCTGTGGTACGGGCGGCTTCCTGCTCGCCGCCCACGATTACATTGTCAAGCACTACGGGCCTCTCGACCAGGATCAATGGGAACATCTGCGTCATCATGCATTGCATGGCTGGGAAATCGTGGATAACACCGCCCGTCTCTGTGTGATGAACCTGTATCTACATGGCATTGGCACCAACGGAGGCGAATCCCCCATTCACGTGGATGACAGCCTGGCTGCTGACCCCGGTGAGCGATTCGAGATGGTGCTTACCAATCCTCCCTTTGGCAAGAAGAGCAGCGTCACCTACGTCACCGAGCAGGGTGAAATCAAACGTGAGTCGACCACGGTGGTGCGTGATGATTTCTGGGCTTCCACCAGCAACAAACAGCTCAACTTCGTCCAGCACGTAAAGACGTTACTCAAGATACATGCCAAAGCCGCGATCGTTGTGCCGGATAACGTGCTCTTCGAAGGTGGGGCCGGCGAGACCGTACGCCGCAAGCTGCTCCACGAGTGTGACGTCCACACCCTGCTGCGCCTCCCGACCGGTGTTTTCTATGCTCAAGGTGTCAAGGCAAATGTCCTGTTCTTCGACCGCAAACCTGCCAGCGAGACCCCATGGACCAAGCAGTTGTGGATTTATGATCTGCGCACGAACATGGACTTCACCCTCAAGACCAATCCATTAGCCCGCACAGATTTGGATGAATTTGTGGCTTGCTTCCACCCCGAAAACCGTTTCGAGCGTATACCAACCTGGTCAGAGGAAAACCCAGAGGGACGCTGGCGCTCCTTTACCTACGAAGAATTGCTGAGGCGAGACAAAATCAACTTAGATATTTTCTGGCTGCGTGATGAATCATTAGAAGACTCGGCGAACCTGCCTGATCCGGATGTTCTGGCTGAAGAGATTATTGAGGATTTACAAACCGCGCTGGCGCAGTTTGAAGGGATCGCTGAGGATTTGGGAGATAAAGAATAGTAAATGTGTCGCAAGAAACAAAACGTTTCAGTTCGGGGTGAAGTCCTGGTTGCTTTGCTGAAGGATGTTTCTGATTTTGTTATTCTACGAGATCAGGGATGGTACCGAATTCCAGAAGCAAGTGCACCGAAAAACGGAAGAAACCGTGAGGAACAATAAGAAGTTAGGAAGAAGAAGTAAAAATGATGTGCCTGTATAGAATTTACATTGATGAAACAGGAAACCACGACATGGAACACACTGATGACCCTAATCAGCGGTTTCTAGCGCTGACCGGGGTCATTCTTGAGTCTGAATACATCTCATGTACTCTTAAGCCAGAAATGGATGCGATCAAGAGTAAGTTCTTTCAGCACGATCCGGATGTGCCTGTTATATTCCACCGCAAGGAAATCGTAAATCGCCGTCCACCATTTGAGGTTTTACGAGATAAAGGGATTGAAGAGCACTTCAATGATGCTTTGCTTGAGGGTTTAATGAGATGGGAATATCAGGTCATTACAGTTGTCATTGATAAGAAAGTACACCGGGACCGATATTTTGTTTGGAGATTTCATCCATATCACTATTGCTTGACGGTCATGTTGGAACGTTATGTCCTTTTCCTCCACTATGGCAAACATCGTGGTGATGTCATGGTCGAAAGCCGCGGCGGGAAAGAAGATGAAAAACTGAAAGACTCATACCGAAGACTCTATGAAGAAGGTACAGATAATATTCCTCCTGAGCGCTGGCAGGAACGGTTAACATCCCGCGAATTAAAAGTCAAATCAAAGACTGCAAATATAGCTGGTTTACAACTAGCAGATCTAATCGCGCACCCATCGCGCCGAGAAGTACTAATGGACAACAATCTCCTTTCAGATGACAGAGACATATTTGGCGATAAAATATGTAAAATCTTATCCACGAGTAAGTATATGCGATCTCATTTTGGTCAAGTGGAAGGTTATGGAAAGAAGCTCTTACCTTAAAAAAGAGAAACGCCCTTACAGGCGCTCTCCGATAGCCATTGGCCATCCACCTCCGCTTAACGGATTATCTATACTTTAGCACATATTTGCAGCCTTGTCAAATACAGTTGTCGAGATAGTTTCGAGAGTGTAAATGATGAATATATTTTACACCCATCACATACGCGCCAACCCTTCGATGGATACAAGCGCACTTGCAGCCGAGATTGACCGTCTGGTCGCTGCGATAAGCTTTATGCCATAGAGAATTATCGTACAAGCCCGGGGGATTGTGACGCGTTAAAACAGGCGTCAGAGCTTTGTCAATCGGTATTTTATGATGAAATGGATATATTGGGATTTTTTGGGGGATGATTTAATGTGACAGATTTAACCCGACGTATTGACAATGATAATACACTTGTATTATAATATCACATAGTATCATATCAGATGGCTTTTCTCAGGAGGAGAAGTTATCCCCAAGTGTTAATAAAATGATTTATCAATATTTCAAGGGCGGGGAGGATGGGATTCGAACCCATGAAGGTGATATAGACACCTTTACCCATTTATAAGACGGGCACGATAAGCCAACCTCTGACACCTACCCGCTTTGTTAAAAGGAGACCTTTGGGGTCTCCTCTCTGACTCAATTATAGCATATTAGTTCTAGTTTTGCAAGAGATTTTTCAAATAATTTATGGAAGAAAAGATTAAAGAAAAAGAAAAGGGGCAGAGAACCCCGTCATTCTATAGGGGGTTCCGTTTACTGATGTATTAGGAGCATTGCTGAAAATAAAGCCGATGCCGAAAGAAAAGAATGAAAACAAAGGGGCTAAGTGATGCCAAGATATATTGACATCCAAAAGGCTATTGAAACCATAGTCTATATTTCACATAAAAACGGCGATCTTTTTCACATTGTGAAGATTCTGTATTACGCGGATAAGTTCCATCTAGAGGGTTATGGACGATTAATTACAGGCGATCATTATGTAGCCATGAAGGATGGCCCCGTTCCGAGTGCGGCATATGACATTATCAAGGCAGTCCGCGGAGATGGCCTAGCGGTTTTTGAAGAGAATCCTGCAGAGGCATTCAGGGTCGAGGATTGGATCACTATTAAACCAAATCGAGACCCAAATTTAGATTATCTTAGTGAGAGTGAAATCGAATCTCTTAATAAGGCAATTGATAATTATTCAAAAATGAGCTACCAAGAATTATGGGACACCGTCCACGAAGAAGAACCATATAAACAGGCCCATAGCGATATTTCGCTTGAGTCAATCGTTAAGAGCCTTGCCAACGCAGATGAAGTGCTAGAATATATGAACAGTTAGAATTATGACTGCTCCGCGCCGTGAGGGGATTAGTAGAGAAGAGGCAATAGCGAACCTCACACACGGAAAAATTCTTTACCTCAGCACGGTTTTTCCAGATCAACTAAGCCCGCAAAATAAATATTTCGTTGTTGTTGGTTTCGATAAACGTCCTCTATTGTTAAAAATCAACACAGGCAGTAAGTTTGCGAAAACTCAATTCGTTATCAAGCGAACAACTTATACATTTTTAGATTATGACTCTTATTTGGATTGCGGCAGGGTTTGGTATATACTCTCTTATGAAGAGGTACTCGGCCAATTGATGGCAAACCCCAAGAAATGTATTATTGGGGAAATATCAAAAGACCACGCGAATGAGATTGTGCGTCTTACGAACTTATCAAAATCAGTTACGCCCCTTCATAAGAGAATTATTGCCGAATCGCTTCGTCCCAAAGGAGACTAGTGATTAACCAGCCTTTTCGATTGTCTCTTTGTAAATCAGCCTCTTTACTTCTGCACCTTTGATTGCCTTCTGCGCCCGTTCCCCGTCAGATAACTTTCGATTGTTATAACGATAAACAAATTCGCCAACATAACGGTATAATGCTGTTCGATTACATGGTGAGGCGGGATATTTACGCCGCGCTTTAGCAGAGAGAACTAGTCCTTTAAGATGTTGTTATATGCGTAAATGCGTGAATATTCATCCACGCCGGCGGGTGTAGACTTAATCACATCTTAGTTAAGAAGCCGACCATTAGGTGTGAACGGAGGAGACATCCGAAGTTTCTGAGACTTCGGATGTCTGAGAGTACCCCAATGCCCCGCAGAGAAATCCCTTTTTTACCCGACCAATACTATCACTTCTACAATCGCGGCAACAATAGGCAGGCGGTGTTCTTTAAGGGCGATAATTATTTAAACTTTCTGCGCGGCGTAAAGAAATACCTGCGCGGGACGGTGGATGTGCTGGCGTATTGCCTGAACCCCACGCATTTCAAAACCCCGTTTTCTTCAAGAAAACGGGGTTCTTATCCTAATCCTCTGCCTGCATCTGGCGGCGGGTGAAAAGCCAGACGCCTAGAGCATAGAACAAGACAGTCAGGAGGCTGATTGCGACCAGTTCGAAACGGATCTCGCCCAGGTTGGCACCCTTGTTCAGGATCCTGTCAAGGGCAGTGATGGCGTGGGTGGTAGGGAGGATATCATTTAGGTTATAGGAATGAGCGCCCAGGGTGAAGAGACGCACCGGTGGCAGCGGAAACATGCCACCGGAAAAGAACCAGAGGATGAAGAAGGGGAAACAGCCAATGGTCAACAGGTCAAAAATGGTTCGCAGATATGCAGCGACGATCAGGCTGATGCCGATCACCGAGAGGCAGGCAAGCAGACCAACTACCAGCACCGCCAGCAATGAGCCGTCGCTGCGGTAACCCAGGGCAACCGCAGAACCATAGGTGAGAGCCAGGGCGAGGATGCCGATGATGACCTGTACCAGGCTCACCGCCACCAGCCACTCGAAAACCGTCATGTTGGACAGGCGCAGACGGACGATGGTACCTTTATCCTTCTCCTTGATCAGGGAGGCTGCGGCGGTAAACATCAACATGATGAAAGACATCGCCACCAGGGCAGGAACATAAATCTCAAAGTCATTCAAAGTCTTGACACCGCTGATGGTCTCGACCTGTATCTCGAGGGGAGTACGCATGCCGGTGACGGCAGCGGTATATTCATAGGTCAGCATGTCGCTCCAGACCGCAGCCATCAGGTACCTGGCATTGGCTGGATCACCATAAGTTCTCACTACTGCCGGAGAGGGCTGTTCCCCCTGCCTGTATGCCAGCAAGACCCTGGAAAAATCACCAGGGATCTCGACCAGCAGGTCGACCGTACTGTCAGCCAGGCGTTTGCGGGCAGTCTTCAGGCTGATTTCCTGAGACACCTCAAATATCTTTATACCATCCGGGTCTTTGGCATTTTGCAGTTCGAATATCAGATCCGAGCCAGCTTGAAGTTCAGCCTGACTGCCAGTGGATGCAGCGAGGTCATGGTTGATGACCCCTAACCGGTAAGGCAAGCGACCTGATCCCTCGACATAAAAATACATCAAGATCACGAAGAAGGGGGCAAAGGTCAGGGTCAGGATCAGGATCTTCCAATCGCGCAGATTTTCAATCAGTGTCTTCTTGAACAGGCTGATCGTTCTCATGTTCGCAGGCTCCTGCCAGTCAGGTCGATGAACACATCTTCGAGGGTTTTCTTGCGGATGGTGATATCCTGGGTCTCCAGACGGGTTCGCTGGAAAGCCTCAAGCAGAGCCGGCAAGACAGCCCTGGTGTCAAGATTAACCAGGCGCAGAGTACCCTCCTGATAGTTAAAACCCCGCAGGTTTTCGGGAAGTGATTTTCTCAGCTCCTCCAGCCGTTCTTCCTGGCCATCTATGAGTTTTATCTCGAGAATATCGCTCGAGCCGAGGCGGTCCTTGAGATTTTCAGGTGTATCGAGGACCAGGAGCTGACCATGATCGATGATCCCAACCCGGTGCGCCAGGCGATCGACCTCATCCATGTCGTGGGTGGTCAGGACCACGGTCATTCTTGGGGATAGCGAGCGGATATACTCCCTGACCAGTATCCGGCTCTGGGGGTCGAGCCCGGCCTGGGGTTCGTCGAGGATCAATATTTTGGGGTCATGGACGAGGGCAAGGGCGATGTTCAGGCGGCGTTTCATACCACCCGATAGGGTCTTCGCCAGTTTGTGCCTGGCGTGTGATAGGCCGAAGATCTCCAGCAATTCCAGGGCTTTCTTCCTGGCTTCGAGGCGGCTGAGGTCGTATTGCTGCCCAATGAACTCAAACTGTTCGAGGCAGGTCAGTGATTCCCAGATGATCAGCGTCTCGGGGCACAAGCCTATCAGGCGCTTGCATTCCCGATAATTCTTATTCAGCGACCGGCCTGCAAGGAATATCTCGCCGCCATCACTTTTCAACAAGCCGCAGATCATCTTGATGGTGGTGGTCTTGCCTGCGCCGTTCGGACCCAAAAAACCGAAGACCTCCCCCTGGAAGATATCCAGCGAGAGATCATTGACTGCAAGCAGGTCGCCAAAGGATTTTTTTAATCCCTTCAAGCTGAGAATGACATTAGAGTTCGCGTCAGGCGTGGCAGGGTCCTTTCTTTCTTGTGTAATGACCCAAAAATGCTCAGTGGTTATTGCGGAGGTGGAGCAGGAGCAGGTTCGGGATAAGCCAGTTCAACAATAGGCAGCGCGTTCAAGGCATCTATCAAGGCTGCCCCATCCACTTTGTTCTTCAAGGTCAATCGGAAATACAGGTTGAGGTCAGCCATATCTTCGCCTGTCTCGGTTTCCAGGGCAGCCTGCTCCCGGGCGAGTTGATCTTCGGGCTGACTAAACTGACGTTCGAGCGCATCTAATGGGAACCTGGCGAATAACTCATCCAACTCATCAACTGATCCGTTTGATAATGAAACCAATTTTCCAGCCCGCAACCTGATGTCGCTGCCTTCGACGAATTTGATCACGATCACACCCGTAAAGGTACCCACTTCGATCTCAGTATGCAGGGGTTTCTGCTGGACGAGCCGGGGTTTGAGCGTGGGCACAAGGGCTTGTGTGCTCGCGGGCTGACCCGGCTTGCAGCCTGCCGGAAGAAGGGAAAAGAAAACCCCTGCAATCAGGATGGATTTAAGCAGTTTGTCTCTAAACATAGGAAATCCTCGTTGAAATCAATTCCATAAACCCTTAATATGGACTCTGTATTTAGAATGAAGACGTTCACAAGACTCACCCACCCATGAGGATTGGGAAGACCATCATGTTTGATCCACAAAACAGGCGTTTCATATCCTGAAAGTGGAGCGGAAAACCCGATGATCATCCAGGTCTTAGCTCCGCTCCACCTCAAATACTCATTATAAATATATCAGAAAGGTCAATTACCCTCAAAACCAATGGTAGGATCGTCTGTCGGCGGGAGCAAGGGAATTTCCAGCAGTTCTGGAATATCGAAGAATTCAGTAATCCCCACAGCAGTCCCACTTGCCAGCCAGCTGATGGCTCGCAGCGCAAACTTCTTATTGTCAAAAGCGTTAATAGCTTTAGCAATAGATACTTCATCACTCCAGAAATTGGAGTCTCCTAAAACCAAAACGCGGCCTGTGCCTATCTTTCGGCCCATCATGACCACACCTTTACTGGGGACCGCGTCTGCATCCAGCCTGATCACTGGTGAGCCAACCGTCGAGGTCAGGTTGCCAGTCGCGAAAGTTTCGGTTCTGGTAATACCGTACATGATATTCGCGTAGGTTGTATAGTTTCGTGGGTACAGATAGATCCAAAATTTATTTGTATCATAGTTGGTATTATCTATGGCAAAAACAGCATTGACAAACTTGATACCAAAGTAGGTACTTAAATTATTTGTTGGTTTTGCCCAATAGGGAATATAACCTGAATTATTCTTATACAAATCACCAATGACCAGCAAAGCGCCGCCATTCTGCACCCACGTCATCAAAGTGGATTTTTCACTCGCGGTGTAATTCACTGTTGGCAGCAGGGCAACGAAAACCTTCTTGCCGTCCAGAGCAGCCGGTGTTACGCTGGTAGAAAGCTGGTTTACGGTGTACCCGTTACTCTGCAGCAGAGCCTTCCAGGTTATATATCCAGAATTAATACCGTAATGATTAGAATGTGCAGCGTCAACCAATACAGACCCTTTTGACAGGGGTGTTAATTTGGCAATTGCTTTCTTAAGGTCGGGGCGAGGACCGATGTGCTGGGATATTGGAAAACCCGGGGCGGCTTGCTGCGGGCTGCCGGTACTCACCAGGGTGGACCTGATCCAGGCAGGCGTTTTCAGCATGCCCTTCTGCTGGGCTACGCTGCTTAAAATAGCAGCGGCTCCGGTAACTATCGGAGAGGCGCCCGAAGTGCCGCCAAAAGTGTTGGTGTACCATTGATTCTTGCCTGAGCCTGTAAAGAGATCTCCATATCCTGTCGTGACGATATTTTCTCCCCAGCCCTGGACATCCACCCGGCTGCCGTAGCTTGAAAAGCCTAGACGGGAGCGATCCGCCTGGGAGGAAGTTGGGGTGGCGCCAGCACCGACCAGGATGGCGCCGGAATCACGGGTGCTCCGGTTGAATCTGTTGAGGCAGCTTGTTCTATCCAGGTTTACACCCCCATTACCGGCAGCCTCGACCACAATCCTTCCGTCGGCCGTGCTTGTTTTTATGGCATCATAAACATCCTGGTACCATTCAAGAGGACCATAATCGCTTAAACTACACACAGGCGCCTGCTGTTCGATCAGGATGACATCCCCTTTCACAGTATGAGTCCTGGCAACATTGATGGCATTCGCAGGGTTGTACGAACCACAGCCGGAACTGCTCGAGCAGGGCGCAGCAACTGCTGCCTTGGCTAGATAGGCAATCCCGGTCACACCAAAGGTATTGTTTTGAGAAACGAGCTCACCAAGCACGGCTGTGCCGTGATCATCGTACAGGTATAGCTGCCCGGCGATGACCGGAATACTTTTCCAGACGAGGTCTTCATGGTTCTTGTTGAAACTGTATTCAACGTCAACGATGGTCACATTTTGCCCTTTGCCTCCCGGAAGGGTCCAGGCATATTTTGCCTCGATGCCTCCGGGAGCAGGATTCAGGTAACCCTGCTGGGAGACGTAATTGGGTGTGACAGCATCAACAAATTGCACCGTATCCATAGCGGTTGATGCGGATTTATAAGAAGGTGGTGGAACAGGAAGCGGTGCGGGATAGGCTGTTTCTACTTCCGGCAGTCCGTTCAAGGCATCGATCATAGCTGAAGGATCCACCCCCGCCTCAATAGTGAAACGATACCAGAGGTTCAGATCGGGCATCTGTTCTCCAGATATGGCTTCAAGTTCTAATTTCTTGGCGCTAAGCTCATCTTCAGATTGGCTGAAGAGGCGCTCGATGGATTGGACGGGGAAAGCATTCAAGACAACCTGAATACCAGCGAGATCGTCGTTCCCCAGCGTGACCATCTCACCATGCCTCAACCTGTAGGACGAACCTTCGATGAATTTAACATGAATCACATCATGGGATTGACCTTCCAGGATGGCAGTGTTAACAGGCTTGGGCGGCACCCACCTTGGAGACAGGATGCTTTTCGAGGCAACTTCGGGTACGATGACCGGGTTGAAGATGGCAGTAATAAGAAAAACACCTAACATCAAGGATAGGCTTTTTTTACGCCATGTGTTCATTTAATCCTCCAGGGATCCGTGGGATTGTGAAGACAGTAAGGAATTATTATTAAATGGATGCTGTCATTATACAGTATTCAATCTTATTTGTCAAAATTATTGCTCTCATCCAGTGGATAGGTTGAGCGTATAACGGTTCACCTGACTGGACCTGGCTCCAGGAGAGAATACTAATAAGTCAGGCAGGTTGAATGATCAGGATGAAGCCAGGCAGTGATCGGGCACGTTGTCAATTATTTTAGATCTTAGGTTCTAATAGATAGGGGATTTCCCCATGGTGTGTGATAAGAGAATATTAATCTTTGAAGCTTGGAACCATTGTCTAAAGCAATTGGTCCAGCAGGTCCATCATTTCTTTATCTCCACCTGCCGGGGGTGTCCAGTCCACTTGTATCACATCCACTTCCTGCTGTGCGAGGCTTTCGGCAAACATCTTCAACCCAAGATTGATCACGACCAGGGGCTTATCTAAAAGATCTTTGATCTCGGTCTGCATGGGAGTCTCCTATCGTTGCTTCAACAATTGACTGCAGAAATATGCTGCTCTGGCATTACTGCGAAACACACGCACGCCTGCTTCCTTGAGCATCCTGGTTTGAAGGTTGAGGTCCTGCGGATCACCTTCTGTCCCACAGATCGAGGCGACCACAGTGAGAGACCCACCCCTCTGGCGGGCAGCCTGGCTCGTTTCCTGGATGGCATCCAATAACTCACCGACAGGATCCATGGAGGCGTTGTATCCCAGGATGAAATCCAGCAGGAGGATCGCGATCTGAGGGTCACGTCCTTCACTCAGGATGCGCTGCCTGCGAAGCGTCCCATCGATCATCGGATGCGGTTTCCCCAGGGTGAAATAGTCATCTCCCATGTCTACGACCGAGTGGGCGGTACTCTGGTCAGGGTGAGTCAGCTTGTATTGTGGATCGAGGGGAGTATTGGAATGAATAGCGATCCCCTCAGCGCGTAAAATCTGTTGGGTCTGGTAGCAGAAGGTGCCTCCGGCGAAAAAAGCACGCAGGTATTTCTGATCCGGAGACCAACCCGCCCTTTCAGCACCGACCCATTCCAACTCCTCCGGAGAAAGCTTGATTTGTAGATCACACGACTTTCCTGAAATACTCTGGATTGCCATTGTGACTGCTTCATCTATTGTGTCCACGAAGTGGAGGTAAGGATTTTTTATAGGCTTTTCACGATGTGCCCCCAAAAAACAGCCGATGGCGGGTTTCTTATAGTCTTCCAGGCGCTCGACCAACCGATGTATAGTCTTGACGCCAGGCGGCTTGGAAATGAATACGACCGTTTCGGTTTGAGGATCGGCTTCGAAGGTTTCGAGGGCGGTGAAGGTGGTCATCCCTTCGATGTCGTCTGAAATGTCATGGCTGCCGGTCCCAATGGCGTGGGAGATGCCGAATCCCGCGTTATGGACCTGGGAAGTAAATTCCTGCAGCCCGGTACCAGCGGCACCTATGACCCCGATCGAGCCTTGGCGGACAACATTGGTGAAACCCACACCCACGCCTCCGATCAAACTGGTGCCGCAATCCGGTCCCATGACCAGCAGATTTTTTTCTGCAGCGAGCTGTTTCAAGGCGAGTTCTTCTTCAATGGGGACATTGCTGCTGAAAAGAAATACATTCAATCCGGACTCAAGGGCTTTACGGGCTTCGTGGGAGGCATATTCACCCGGGATGGAGATCACTGCCAGGTTGGCACCTGGTTTTTGTGACAATCCCTCCTCGAAAGTATGCAAAACAGAGACCGTAGTGACCTCTGCCATCCTATCAAGCACCTCGTCCAACTTCCCGAGAACATCCTCAACGACCTGGGAGCTCTCCGCAATGACAGCGACGATCAGGTCGTTCGGTTGAGCGGAATCGATACGGGTGTCCAGGATGCCAATATCAGCCAGGAGCTGCTTGTTCTTCTCGCTGCCCATCAGGACGGCAGTATTCTGAACACCTTTTATTCCCGAGAGACGCTTATTGACTCCCATAAGGAACAAGGAATCATAGTATTGGTTATTACGGATCACAACTCCGACGGGCATGGGGGACCTCGTTACCAGCTTTCAATTCGCATTATATTTCCTGCCGAACGCGATCAGCGCCTGCTTGAAGCAATCCAATGGAGCACGCACCAGGCCTGCACCGATGATGGGATAGCCGGGATCCTTATGGGCGATGGCTGTGTCGATGATAGGGGTAATCCCTGTTTGCACCACCTTGCGGATGTCGATCCCGATGGATGTTCCTATAAAACCCAGGGCTGGCATGCGATAGGTGGGGTGAACCGCAACGGTGATCTTCTTCATCTCGCGGGAATAACCCAGGGCTTCTTCAGGGGTTCCACCCACTAGGCTCAGGATGCCGGGTGCGCCACCGATGACGAAGGCGCCCCAGCCGGCCGTTTCAGTGATGGCAGAATCGCCCATATCCAGGCCTGCGTCACCGGCCGAGTAGCCAGGAAGATATAATCCATCCACAGATGGTGAGGGGGCAGTGAACCATTCATCACCCAGACCGCTGACACGGATGCCGAACTCGGTACCATTACGGCACATGGCTGTGACGACCGTGCTGTATTCGATATCCCGGGTGGGATCGGCGATGGCTTTCCCGCTTGCCATGGCCAAGCCCAGGAAGATCAGGTTATGCCCGGTTATATATTTGAGGGTGCTGATCATTTGTTCCCTGGGCAGGTCAGTCTCCGCCATGGCGACCGCCATGGCATTTGCGAACAGGCTGGAAGAGGCGCTGTGCCGATTATGCAGTTCATCACCCATTTGTAAAGCCTGGGTGATGATCGGTTTCAGGTTCAGCCCACCCATGTTTAACAAGGCCTTGCGTAAGGTGGGTGCCCAGACATCCTGCCACAGGCGCAAACCTTTCAAGGCTTCATCATTGTAATCACCGAACTGCTGCCTTCCCTCCACCTGGCGGCAGAAAGCGAGGTTGCCGAAAGCATTGTTCTTCACTACCCAGACCGGTGCTGAAGGTGAAATGGTGCCAGCCATCGGGCCAACGGTCTGGTGGTGATGGTTTGGTTCCAGGCGGATGGTCCCTTTCTCCAGCATGCTCGCGGCTTCCTCCGGGGTTTTCGCCCAGCCCTCGTAGAGGACCATACCGATGAGGGCGCCTTTCTGAGCGCCGCACATGTGTTTCCACTCGATCGGTGGTCCCGAGTGAGTGATCATCTTGCCTTGCAGGCCTGGGATGACCTCGCCTGCAGGTGCGATATCAACAAGAACGGGTTCACCCGATATCAGCCGACGAGCTGCCTCCTCGTTCGCTTTTTCAATCTTCTGTTTAATATCCATGGGATGTCCTTTCAAGATGTGAGTGTTTTATTCGACCTGATGAGGGGATGAACGGATTCAATGAGTGCTGTTCTCGGGATGATTAAAGGTCAGTAATAAGCCAGTAAATGCACCGGTCAGCAGATCCCAGCCGGTGGAATGCCCTGTGCTGGTTAAACGAGAGATCGATCGATAGACATCTTCGATGGGTCGTGCGGTCAGAGTGGCAGCCGAGAACAGAACCAGCGACTCCAGCGCGTGACCATGGGCATGATCTTTCAATAGCGAATAACTGATCAGGTTAGTCCGCTGTTTAACTCCCTCAACAAAAGCAACTTGGTTGGGTGGAACTGGTAAAAATGGATAAACGGTTTTGAGTTGATGGATACAGTACAGCATGCCTCCAAGAAAGTCATCGCCAGAAGGGGTCAACCCTTCCCCGAGGCCAACCAATGAGCCAGCTTTTTGCATGATTTCTGCTTGTTGATGGGTCAGGCAAGCTCTGGCAATATCCTGGATCGCAGGCCAGGCGAGTGAGAGTATGGGATCGGTCATCGTGGGTTGGAGGCTGGTATGTCCGCCCTCAGCCAGGATGAGGATTTTCGGAATCAGCCTGCCGTAACCTTTTGCCTGCGAATAATCAAGGCTTGTGAAAATGGCTTTTACCTTCGCGGGGATATCACTGATCTCCTCAATATCAGCGGTCGAAACCTGGTCAGCACGCCAGACAAGTGCCTGGTGGAGATCCAAAGTGAAGGATGGTTCGATATGCAGGCGGCTGTCGTCAACAGAAAAAAGTGACCCAACCGTCAATCTTGGGAAAACACCGGACACCTGGAGGCAGCGCGTGTGCATTGGAGCCTCAGCTGAGGTGAGGTAAACCAGCTCCTTTTGACCGGTGACCAGGTAAGCAGACCGCGAGAAAACAGCCAGGACCTTTCCGTTCTGACCGGGAATGAGAAGGTCGTGAGCAATTTCTCCGATTCGTAGGGTCTGAGAAGCCGGCATAAAGTCAGGTGTCAAGTTTATCTTATGGCAGGATAGGCACCGGCAAGGAGGCTCTCCTGCCGGTGCCTGCGAAACTTACAGAACGGGTCTTACTTGGGCTGCCCGATCACGCCTTTGACGAACCAGTCTACATTCCCCATGTCTTCATCAGAGAGCACCTCGCCCTCTGGTACTCGGATGGTTCCATCCTGGTCAACAATGGGACCCTTGAACAAGACGAGGGTGCCGCCTTCCAATTCAGCCAGGACGGCATTGAATTTGTCCTGGACTTCCTGCGGTACCTTGGGACCGAACGGGGCGATGGCCATGCAGCCATCAGCTACCCCACAGCGGATGAACTGGGGTTCCCATTTACCATCGATCACATCCTGAGCCATTCCGGTCATGAGGCCACCGAAGGTAAAACCGGCACCGCTGATCCAATACTCGGGTGCGAACTGTTGTGCGGCGAGGGACTGGAAACCAATGGAGTAAACACCGCGTGCCTCGGCTGTCTGGATGACTGTGGCAGGTGAGTCCACATGCATGGTGACCACGTCCACACCCTGGTTGATGAGGGCATCTGTGGCAGCAGCTTCCTTGGCACGGTCAGACCATGAACCCGTGAAGGTCACGATCGTTTCAGCATCAGGATTAACGGACTGCGCACCAAGTTCGAAAGAGTTGACAAAGGTCAAAGTCCAGCCCAGAGGCATGGCAGCCACGAAACCAAGTTTGTTGGACTGGGTCATGAGCCCAGCAGCGACACCCATCAGATAGAACGTTTCAGGGGGTTTGCCATAGAAGTTGGCGAAGTTGGCATCCATCATCCAGCCTCCGGCATGCTCGAAGATGACATCCGGGTGTTTCTTGGCAACGTTCATGGCGGGTTCCTGGTGTCCGAAACTGGTCGCAAAGATCAACGAGGCGCCTTCCTGGATCATGGTCTCCATGGTGGTCTCAGCCGCAGGACCTTCCCAGATGTTTTCCGCCTCGATGATCTTGACACAGGGTATGTTATTTTGGACTTCCATCAAGCCATCGTGCATAGCCTGATTGTAACCGGCATCGTTGACTGAACCAACATAGAGGGCGCCGATGGTTAAACATGGTGGAGCCTCGGTAGGAACTTCAGTCGGAGCAACAGTCGGCTCGACAGGTGCAGAAGTTTCCAGCGGGACCGGGGTGGCAGCCGGACCACAGGCAGCAAGTAATACTGCTGCGACCATAACGATGGCCAGGGTGGAATGAATTAACTTGTTTTTCATTTTCTTCTCCTTTACTTTGAAAATATATGGAATGAATAGGTGATGGAACTATATTTGGTCAATGCACCTCCTTCTATTGGGTTCATTACTCTTATCATTCGGATCCCTGGTATACCCTGCCCAAACTGGCTGGAGCGGCATGCCTGCGTGTCCCCCCCCAGGCAATGAGCACCAGCAGTGTCAAAATATAGGGAATGGTATCCAACAGGAAGGGTGAGATGGCAATACCCATTGCTTGCAGCAGGAGTTGGAAAGCGACTGCACCCCCGAACAGCAGGGCACCTGCAATGGCGCGTACGGGATGCCATTTTGAAAAGATGACCAAAGCCACGGCAATAAATCCGCGACCTGCAGTCATGTATTCAGCCCATGTCATGGTCCAGGCAATTGACAGGTGCGCCGCGCCAAGTCCGGTGAGCAGACCGCAGACGAAAAGCGTCTGATACTGGATCAAACGCGGGTTGTATCCCGCGGCGAAAGCGGTATTGGCATTTTCACCAACCGCACGCAGGCTAAGACCCCAGCGAGTGCGGAACAGAAGCCACCAGATCAATATAGTGATGGGGACAGCCAGGTAGATCAAAACATCAAATTTAAATTGGGAGGTGCTCAGCGCTGGAATGCCCGCTAGTCCCGGAAAAATGAAGCGGGGCATACCTTTGATCATTGTACCTGTATAAGGCTTTCCGATCAGCGCGCTTAGTCCAAATCCAAAGAACATGAGTGCTAGCCCACTTGCCAGTTGATTGGCTCGGCGGGTAATGACCATAAAACCGAATAACAGATTCATCAAACCACCAGCCAGCATAGCTGCCAGCACGCCAATGTATGGGTTCCCGCTGCGCGCTGCGACCGCAAAACCCGTTGAAGCGCTGACCAGCAACACCCCTTCAAGACCCAGGTTAACGATACCTGCGCGTTCATCGAGGATTTCACCCCATGTTGTATAGAGTAAAGATGTACCAGAAAAGATTGCACTCGAGATGACCCCGAGGATGGATAATAGGCTCATGCTTTCTTTCCTTTCAGGAAAGTTGGATGGGCGAGGACAACGAAAAGTGTAATTGCCAGAAGAAGATTGACCACGGCGTATGGTAGTCCCTGGTTGATCTGCAGGATATCGGCACCCGCTGAGATAAGCGCAGCCACAAAGGACATGATCAGGATTCCAATCGGGTTTCCGCCGGATAACCAGCTGATCAAGAAACCCATATAACCGAAGCCTGGCGAGAATCCTGGTCGAAGCCTACCGTGGATGCCGGAGATTTCCGACATGCCCGCAAGACCTGCAAAGGCACCACCGAGGCACATGATTACAATGATATATGTCGTCAGCGGGATGCCATTGCGACGGGCAGCCTGGGGATTGCCACCGATGGCGCGCATTTCCAGCCCCCAACGCGTATATTTCATGATGAACCAGTAAAGGACCAATAAGATGAGTGCAAGGATCAATCCAAAATGGACACGGGTGCCAAAAAACGCCGGTAGACGTGCTGCAGGGACAAAATCTGCGGTTTGCGGGAAAAGCGCATCTCCTCTGGAACGCCAGGGACCATAGATAAAAAAGGTGACAATCGAGGGAGCCACATAATTCATCAACAAGGTGGTGATGGTTTCGTTAACCAGCCCACGGGCACGTAAGAATGCCGGTATCAACGCCCAGAGGCTCCCTCCGATCATTCCCAGTAAAGCCATCAACGGCAGTAAAGCCCACGCAGGTAGGGAGGTGAAAGTCAGCGCTCCCCAGGCTGCCAGCCAGGCGCCCATATAGAGCTGGCCTTCAGCCCCCACGTTGATCAGCACCACCCGTGAGGGCAGGGCTACCGCGATCGCAGTAAAGACCAGGGGAATCATTTTCACGATAACTTCGGAAAATCCAAAAGTGGAACCCAGGGTGAACGATAATGTATCACTGATTGCCGCAAGGGGATTCTTGCCTGCAATCACCAGGATCATGCCAAATAAGACAAGCGCAATCAAAAAAATGAACAGGTAGCGGACGATGACCTGAACAGCAATGAGAACAGATGTGGATGATCGAGAAGGCGTACTAGTTATCTGGGACATGCTAAGCCTCGGAGCCGGTTATGAGGTGACCGACCTGATTAATATTGGTTTCATCCGGCTTGAAAGTCCCTGCGATTTTTCCATCATAGAGGACGATCAGGCGGTCACTGAGGGTGAACAATTCTTCAAGATCCTCGGAAATAAGGAGCACCCCGGCGCCGGCTTCACGCGCCTGGATCAGGGCCTGCCGGGCAGCGATGGTGCTCTGCACATCCAGACCGCGTGTCAGGTAGGAGGCAACGATCAGCTGCGGGTCATGGGCCATTTCCCGAACGATTACCATCCGTTGCAGATTGCCTCCCGAAAGCGATTTCGCGGGTGCATAAAGGGAAAATGTATACCCCAGCTTTTTCATTGTTGCTTCATAATCCATTTTGACAGCCTGCCAATCCATGCTCAACCCCCCCAGGCGGGCATAGCGCCAGGTGTTGGTCAGGACCAAGTTTTCCAGCGTACTCATGAATGGCACGGAAGCCATGAGGTGTGGATTTTCTGGAATGAACCCAACCCCGCTCCTGCGAATCATTTGGGTCGAACACTGGGTGCAATCTTGTCCGAACAGGAGCTTGCTCCCATGGATGCACTTCGTTATTCCCAGGACAAGATCACCCAGTTCCTTCTGGCCGTTTCCTGATACTCCTGCGACACCGACAATTTCTCCTGGAAAGATCTTCAGGTCAATTCCTTTCAGGCTGGTTTCAGCACCTTCTCCGCGCGAACCAACCCCTTGTAGTTCAAGTATTGGAGTCTTTACCTCTTTCAGAGCTGGCTTCCTGCGGATTCTTAATTTAGACACATCCTTCTCGAACATCATGGAGACCAATTTCTCTTCTGTTGCTTCTGCCCGCAGCATTGAGCCGGCAAGGCGTCCTGCGCGCAGGACTGTGATCCGGTCAGTGCATTCCAGGACCTCTTTCATCTTATGGGTGATCAGGAGGATAGCATAGCCATCTTGACGCAGGTTGTATAACACGTTTAATAGTGCCGCAACTTCATGCGGGGCAAGCACTCGGGTTGGCTCATCCAGAATCAGCAGGCGGGCATCTGATAGCAGGAGTTTCAAGATCTCCACCTTTTGTTGTTCACCGATGGAGAGTTGGGATACCATTGCCTGCGGGTCAACCTGCAGGTTGTAACGTTCAGAAAGCTCTATGATCCTGTGGTTAATGTCCTTGAGATTAAAGACTGATTTAAGATCAGGCAGGAAGAGGGCGATGTTTTCCGCCACGCTGAAGGCTGGGATCAGGTTGAATTCCTGAAATACCATACCGATGTGTATCCCGCGGGCGTCATACGGCGAGCGGATCATGACTGGCTGTCCATTGAACAGGATCTCTCCGGAATCGGCGTGGTAAAAACCATAGAGGATCTTTACAAGGGTACTTTTACCTGCACCATTTTCTCCTAGCAGGGTGTGTATCTCAGAGTTGTAAATATCAAGATTAATGTGGTCGTTCGCCACGACACCGGGAAAGGATTTTGTAATGCCGCACAGCGAGATCGTCGGAATTGGTTTTTTCTGCATGGAAGGCGATTTTGACATGATATCTTTGGAGATTACGTATTATCAGACAACAAGGAGTAAGACAGTAAAAGTTCTAAATGAATAATATGCTGAGTATCATTCATGATATACAAAAACACGGATTTTTAGAAGCGTATTAAATTAGGATATTAACAACTTTGGGTAAGGTATTAAATACCTGCACTAACCCGGGATTTTATACGGGGTCAGTTTGAAGGGAAGTCAAATATTTTATTCGATCAATCCATGACTGCGGGCATAGCGGACCAACTCCACCCGGCTGCGCAAGCCCAGTTTTTCAGAGAGATTGGCGCGGTGACCTTCCACCGTCCTGATGCTGATATTCAGTTCCTCACCAACTTGGCGGTTGGTATAACCTTGTACGATCAATTTGAGCACATCGATTTCCCGCGGCGTTAGAGTTTCCGATGGCTCGTTGGGCTGGCTGGCTGGCCTCACTTTATCGTCCAATAAAGTACGAACCATGGAAGGGTCTACATACATGTCACCACGGGCGATAATGTGAATGGAAGAGATCAATTCGGTTTCTGCTGCGCGTTTGAGGATGTAACCGGATGCTCCTGCCTTGAGCGCTTCTCGTAACAGAGCCTGGTCCTCGTGGATCGTCAAGATCAGGATATGCAGGTCGGGATATTGCGGTTTGAGCGTTTTGGTTACTGCGATGCCATCCAGATCTGGCATGCTCAGGTCAAGCAGCAGGATGTCAGGATGAGTTTTCCCAACAAGTTCGATGGCTTCGTATCCACCAGTCGCTTCACCCACCAGTTCCAGCGAAGACTCAGAATTCAACAAGGTGCGCAGCCCGGTTCGCACGATCGCGTGATCATCGGCAATAAGGACTTTAAGCATTACTGGGCACCTCGACATTTACAGTGGTACCTTTTCCGGGTGAGCTCTCAATGGTGAACTTTCCGCCCAGCATCTCGATCCGCTCGCGCATGCCAAATAATCCCAGGTGGTCCTCAATTGTTAATGAGGTTGGTATAAATCCGATACCATTATCTTCGATAGTAGCAACTACATGATCGTTGCGTTGGCTGATCAGGACATCCACATGCGTAGCCTGCGCGTGGAGTACGACATTGGTGAGGGTCTCCTGGACGATACGGAATAAGGAGGTTTCCATTTCTATCGGCAGCCTTTCTTGCTGTATACCCACAGCTTCGAATTCTACATCGATGTTGTACTGCTGGCTGAACTCATTGACATACTGCCGCAATGCTGTAACGAGACCGAGATGATCGAGGCTGGCAGGACGCAAATTGACTGCTAACCCGTGCAGGTTATCCTGGATGGCATTGGTGGTACGTTTCAATTCTGCGACGCGTTCGTGAACTCCTTCCGGAAGATCGGCATCGCGTTCCAGCAAACCAAGCTGTACCGACAAACCAGCCAGCAATTGCCCCGATTCGTCGTGCAGCTCGCGAGAGAGGTGGAGGCGTTCTTCTTCCTGGGCTTTCATCAAGCGTTGAGTGAGAGCGTGCAGCTGCTTGTTACTTTTACGAATCTCTCCAAACAGCCAGGTATTTTGTGTAGCCACTGCTGCCAGGTTGGTAAAGGATTGGATCAGTATTTGTCGGTCCTCACTGAAGAAGGATTTATCCTTGCTTAACATCTTGAGTACACCGATTGGTTTATTGCTGAAGTTAAGGGGAAAAGTGGCATATGACCGGTAACTCGAGTTGACCCCATCCTGTGCAGATGGCAGATCATCCGATGTTTTTACCAGGGGGCGGTTTTGACTTGTACCAAGGGAATCATTTTCCCATATGGTTCTCAGGCGGGAGACCATTTCGAGAGGGATACCGCAGCTGGCAGCTGGACCTGATTCGGTCGGAGCCTGATGATATATTTCGATCCAGGCGGCATCCACTCCCAGGCGTGTCACAGCCAGCTGGAGGATTGTGTGATAGATACTCGCGACATCGGAGTTGTCCAGGAGGGTCTTGGAGGATTCATTCAAGGTCATGAGATCATTTGCCTGCTGGTGCAGGGCTTCCGTAGCCTTGCGTCGTTCGATGGTAGCGGCTGCCAGGATCAATGAGGTCAGGGAGACTACTGCCAGAAAAGTCTGGAGCAATACAAGGCTGTCATTTTTAGATTCGAGAGCGAACGGTCCCATTCCCTGGACGGTACCCCAGATGGCGATGCCAGAGACCAGGAAAGCCGCGCTGGCTGCACCTCGCTGGCCCAGACGCAGGGCAGCCCAGATCGAGAATGGGATGATTACGTAGATCAAAGCTTGGTGAAGGATACCCGCAGTGGGACGATTACAGAAGACATACCACGTGACCATGGCGAGCAACATCAGCAAGATTCCTTCCTCTAGGTAAACCCGTTTTCCAATCCGGAAGGGTGAAGCGCTTACCCAGACAAGAAGTAGAGGCGCAACCACCAATGCACCTAATAGATCGCCAATCCACCAGGTCAGCCAGATCGCACCTAACCTCTGGACGACATCACCGTTAATGACCATCAATGTGGTCGTGCCGATCGAGGCACTGATGGCTGAACTGAAGATCGAGGCTAAGAGTAGTCCTAAAACATCCTGGGTGCGGTCAATGGCGTTATGGAAGTCTACAATGTGTTTCAATAATAGAAATCCACACAGGGCTTCGAGGGTATTTCCAAAAGCCATACCAAGAGCAAGCTTTAATGGCGCGCCTGTCAATATTGAACCGAGCAAAACTCCCAGGGTGATCCCTGGCCACAGTTCGCCGCCAAAGATAAGCAGAGCAGCCAGGGCGATGCCGGTTGGAGGCCAGACAGGAGAAGTGTTAATCTGCACATACGCCATCTCTAAACCTACTCTCGCAGCCAGATGGTAAATGACAGCCAGGATTAGGATTTTAAATAGATATCTATAGGTTATTTTGGGTAATGGAAATCTATTTTTATGGAGGGAGGACATATTTAACTCGTCATTCTTTCATCGGGATTATGATAACCATATCAATCCTCAAACTTATGTTTGTGTGGAATTGGGTGTCCTTGAGGCGATATCTTCAATGAATGGGCGAAGATTGGCATTTCCATTGGAAATCAAATGTTGAGGTGAGTATTTGCAGGTTGTAGTTATCATGCCCAGTAATCACCGATTTATTATCTCTTTGACCCTTCCCACTTCACCACTTTCGAGGCGGACCTTGATCCCATGCGGGTGAACGGATGAGTTCGTAAGGATGTCTTTGACTATCCCCTCAGTCAGCTTTCCAGTTCCTTGATCTTTCTTGAGTACTACAAACACCCGTATGCCTGGTTTAATATCTGCGCGTATTGTACCATCCATATTTCCAACACTTCCGTTCGGTGCAGAAAAGGACATGGGTTATTTTACCAGTTCCAAGGCAGCGGCGATATCTTCAGCGATCATCCTGCGCTTGCTTTTTTCGATGAAAAAGCTGGGACCAGCCTGCAGGTAGGAGGGAAACACTCTGGCTCCCCGAAAGGTATATTCCTCACCCCGGATCTTGTAAGTTGAGCCGGCGGGGATCGCCCTGGGTTCTCCGAGGCGCCTGGCGATGTGATTGACTGCCTTGATGGCAACATCCCCCATCAATAAAAATGCCCGCACGTTTGGAAAAAGCGCCAGCTCCTTTTCAAGGATCACCGAACATTCTCTAATGGTGCCGGTGTCTATACCATAGCCGGTCTTCCCGCATTTCACAGCCGTGGTCATGTACACACCCAGGTCCAGGATATCTTTTATCGAGGTGACCGGTTTACCCGCGTCATTAAAGGCTAGAACGGTGGTTTGCTGAGAAAGGGGATTTCCATCTGCATAGTAATAATCGCCAGGTTCAGCAGGTGCGGCTTCCGATATCAGTATTATTTTGAACCGGTCCGGTTCCAGATTGATCGCAGGTATGATGTAATCCTGATGGCGTACGTCAGCGCAGGGGAAATCCTTACATCCAACATGGTCGCTCACGCGCATATATTTTTCTCCTTTCATTCATCCGTGATGTTCCACGGTATCTTACTTGCTTGGATTCTTCATCTGTCATCAAGCCACCGGGTGTAAAAACGTACGGCTGAAATCCCACACAGGTAATCATGGTCTCCAGGTGATACTTGCCCCGATATCCAACAGCTTTGTCTTTTCCATGGTGACCACGTCAACCAACCAGGTGCTCCAGTTTTGCCCCTGGCTGGAGCTTACAGCAATTTGCGTACTGTCAGGTGACCACAAATACCACAGGTCGTCAATAGGGTTTTTAGTCAGATTGATTTGAGATGAACCGTCAGGTTTCATCGCATAGACCTCATTGTTGCCATCACGGTCACTGCGGAAAGCGATCAACTTTTTATCCAGTGACCAGACCGGGTCTGAATCGTTCGCTGGATTGTTCGTTAAGTTGATCTGCCCGGAACCATCGGCGTTCATCATGTAGATTTCCCAGTTGCCATCTCGATTGGTGAAGAACAGGATGCGTTTTCCGTCAGATGACCAACCCGTGGGTGCGTCTGCGGCAGGATCGTTCGTCAGGCGGGTTAATTCTGAACCATCGATGTTCATCACATAGATCTCCGGATTACCGTCGCGGTCGGAGTTGAACGCGATGCGTTTGCTGTCTGGAGACCATACTGGGGCTGCATCGGCACCAGGATCGTTCGTGAGATTCGTCAGGTTCGAACCATCCGCTTTAATGATATTGATATCGGGCTTGCCCGGTGGACCGGAGAGGACAGATAGCCATTTTCCATCCGGTGACCAGGCGGGTGGGGTAGCCCAGTGGGAACCGCAATCCTGAATGGTTTCTGTCAGGCGGTGCTGGTCAGTTCCATCCGGATTCATCACAAACAGCTCGTTTTTCCCGTTTCGATCAGAGCAGAACGCAATCTGCCTGCCATCCGGAGACCAGGCGGGTTGCATGTCCCGACCTGGAGCATTTGTCAGATCGGTCATTCCCGTACCGTCTGTGTTCATGCGATAGATCTCAAAGTCCCCTGTAGAGTTAAGAGAAGCAGAGAACGCAAATTCTCCGATGTTCATTGGTTTGGGGACGGAAACCGGTTCTGGCGCAGATGAAGAGGTTGGCTCAAATACGGTTCCAGGCAAAGCGACTGTTGCGGGTGAGCAGGCGGTTAATAGAATGGCCATTGACATTATGACATCAAGCCATTTCAGCATAGCGCTCATGTATAAACCTCCAGTGAAACAACTTTCATAAGCCCTTGATATGGATTTGAATTGCAGGCTGGTAGCTTCTTTATTCTCAGTAATAGTATCGCGCAACTCTGCATTCATATCAATATCCAAAATCAATACCATGGCAAATAGATACTCTCGAGGTGAGGGTTAGTACAGGGAGAGTTCCTTCTGATTAGTTGAAAATGCCATTTGACAGGGTTGTCATGGCTGGGTTAGAATCACCCTGTTCTAAGGAGAAATGATGGATAAAAACAGAGTAAAAGAACCTGACCCATCCAATAAACCCTCATCCGCGGAGAAGATGATGCCGGGGTGCCGTTAACCTGATCTGATTCAGGCAGAGCGACATGCCAGCCCCTGCGTCCTGACCGCGCAGGGGTTTCTGATTCTATAAAAAGGAGGCATGTATGCGCACCGTATTTCTTCTTCCCTGGATCCAGCCTTGCCAGGATGGCAACCGGATCGCTCGACCGACTATTCTGATAAGGATTTCCTCTTTACTGCGCTGGGTAAAATACCCGGATAAGTTCTCTGATCCTTTCAAACATCAACTGCACGTCAAATCAGGGACCAATCGCGATCACCCGGAATTTACCATTCGCCAATACCGTGCGAGATTCAGATGAGACCGATGAGGGTGTCATGGACTGTATCCCGATCCCCGGCACCCTCATATATCATTATGACGGGCAGACTCACGATACTGGCAAAAAGTGCACTTTTCCGCTGCTTCAGGCGGCTCAGCCAGTTCCAGGACAGCCATCACCTCACCGATAAATGCTAAAAAAGCATTGATATCCAGGGGTACTTCCTGCCAGGTGACATCACCCATATAGGCAATTCGACCATCGGGATACCTGCCCATATCGACAGGTTCGACGATCAATAATCCCAATTTTGATATCGGCGTGAGGGCAAATTTACCGGGTGCAGGATTCTCAAGGGCATAGGCGTATGCGTGAAGCTGGCGGCTGTAGAAAGGGACATGACCGGGGCTTGCCGCGGAGGTCTTGAAGTCTATCACCCCAAAGGAACCATCGCTGAATTCGACCACCGTATCGAACTTCCCGAGCAAATAGCACTGTGCAGTATGACCGGGCAATAGGATCGGCTGCGATTGCACCCATCTTTCACCGAACCTGACAATCCCATCAGGCAGACCGGCGGATATTTCAATTGTAGGCTTGCCCTGGAAAAACTTCTTCATCAGACTGTCGATCCTGGAGAAAATGGCTGGGAAAGGTTGGCGAGGTCGGTCAAATTTCTGCTTGACCTTGAGGTAGAAACATCGTTTGCAGTCATCCCACAGGAAGGTTAGATCTGAAGGACTTAATTTATATAAGGTTGTCATGCCTGGCACTTCTCCTTGTTATCGAGTATTAAAAGCCGTCATGGCATCAGCCCGTTTATAAACCGCCTCCTTGTAACGGTACTGATCGACCCGAAGCAGATCCATGACCCGCAGCGGGTCCTGCTTGACCAGGTTACGGCAGGCGCGGTAGGCGATCCTATAGGAATTTTTGTCACCGTTAGCAACCAGCTCAGCCACAAGCGCATACACCAGTTCGGGCAGGCGCCGTGCCAGGTCGCTGAGATTATTACCCACCGATGTGCGCGGATAGGGGGAACGTTCCTTGAACAGGTGCCGCAATACCGATAAGGAATATTCCGGGTCTGAGTAAAACCATTTATTATCCTGCACTGGTCGCAGCGTTTCAGCGATGAAGCGGCGGATATTGGCATCCTCTGAATCCGCCAGGCGCAGCAGGAAAGCTTGCATCTGGCAGGGGTGTTTTTTGATCAATCTACGGAAGAACATCTGCGCAAACTCGCGCAGGTCCCAGCTCTCGGCAGTGGCCGCGGCTTCAAAATATGGCAGTACCCTGGGGTAATCCTCCAGACCGTAGAATGAGAGCATGCCCAGGGCAACGCCCCGACAGCGAGCCTCCTCGCTGCTGCTGAATAAACCCTCTGCAATCTCGAATACAGGTGAGCGGGCTTGAAAAAGTTGAGTATAGAGGTATTCGGACAGGAGCTTGACCGTGTACACGATACCATACGAGATTCTCTTGCTATCGGGGATCCTTGCATGAAGTTCGTCCAGCACATGGCTCATCCCATCCTGGGCTTTCTTGTACTCTCCGTTCAGGACAGCCGGGATGATCGTTCGATGGATTTTTTTTTCAATGGTTTGATCGAGTGTATTCACGATCCCATGGCTCCTGTTTTACTTATGGACGTTCTGGTCACTCCGATATTATAGACTCAGCCTGAAGGTTCAGCCAGCTCTTTTTATTACTGGAACCTATCAACCAATGCTTGTATTGTACTTGTGGAAGAAAAAACTTGTTCCGGATGTGAAGCTCTTAATGCCAATCGTAATAGCGCCTTCTCATCAATCCGTGGGGCGTACTGAGGATGACAAGGATTATAGGTCACATTTTATAGTGTACCAACCATATTTTAAATGCGTAATCTTTCAAGAGATGTATCATCTTGGAATATACCAATTGGCTTATGTTATACTTTAATTGTGACCTGATTGGCACATATCTTAAACCGCTATATCTGTTCAAGGAGAGACTAGATGCGTAAACTTTTATCCTTTACCTCGTTGATGGCGCTAGTTTTATCCGCCTGTGCGCCCGCAGCCACACCAACCACTGTTCCCGAGACAACCCAGCCTCCCGCACCCGTGGAGACCCAACCGCCGGCACCTGAGACGGTCACGCTGGTGGTCTGGGACCAGTTCTACCGGGATGTGGAAAGTCAGGTCATTGACACCCTGGATGCCGAGTTCGAGGCAAAACACCCGGGTGTCAAGATCGAACGTGTCGTCAAGCAATTGGATGACTTGAAAGCAACACTGAAACTTGCGCTCAGCCAGACGGATGGTCCTGATGTTGCCCAGGTGAACCAGGGACGTTCAGACATGGGTGCCATCGTCCAGGCTGGTCTCCTGCTGCCCCTGAATGATTACGCCACCCAATACAAGTGGAACGAACGCTTCTCCGCCTCAGTGAACAAGCGCAACAGTTTCAGCGAAGATGGGAAGACCTTCGGAACCGGCAATCTCTACGGGGTCAGCGCCACCGCTGAAGTGGTTGGTGTCTACTACAACAAGACCATGTTCGACCAATATGGATGGCAGCTCCCTACTACCTTTGATGAATTCACCCAACTGCTGGCAGATATCAAAGCCGCGGGTGAAACCCCCATCGCTTTCGGTTTGCTGGATGGCTGGAATGGCATCCATGAATTCGGTGCAGTACAACACACACTGGTAACGGGTGAATATCTGGATGACTTCGTTTATGCTATCAATAATGCTAGCTTTGATACCCCGGAAAACCAGGAAGCTGCCAGGATCATGCAGGAGATGGTGGACGCAGGTTATTTCACCGATGAGTTCATGGGCATCGGCTATGATGACACCACCAAGCTCTTCAAATCGGGTCAGGGCGCGATGACCATCACCGGCTCATGGCTGGCACCCGAGCTCCTCGTGGATACCGACCAGGAATTCGGCTTCTTCCTTCTGCCGCAAAAGACCGCAGATGCCAAACAGCTGGCGATAGGTGGTGTAGGCATTCCATACGCCATTCGCAGCGGTACTGCCAATCCCAACCTGGCTGCCGAATACCTGGATTGGATGGTCAGCCCACGGGCTGCTCAACTTTGGGCAGAAGCCAGCTATGTTCCTGCGATGCCCCTGCCGGCTGATTTCAAACTGGAAGAAGGCTCGCTCTTCGCCGATACGGTGATGGCCTGGAACCGGATCAACCAGGATAACGGGGTAGGTCATTATATTGACTGGGCAACCCCGACCTTCTACGACACCATTGTTGCCCAGATCCAGATGTTACTTGCCAAGGAGATCGACCCGGCCACCTTCACCGCCGAGGTTGAAAAAGACTATAGCGAATTCCTTGCAGGTCAGTAATAAAGACAGATATCATGCCATCAGGAGCCTTGCCTCCTGGTGGCATGAACTATGTTCATCATGAACAATCGCAACCAGTGGCCGGGGGAATCAAGGTTTCTGGGCTGGCTTTACCTGTTACCCGGGCTGGCAATATATATCCTTTTCATCCTGTACCCGATCATTGAAACTTTCCGCCTGAGCTTTTTCCAGTGGGATGGCTTCAGTTCCAACCGCTCGTTCATCGGCCTCCGGAATTACCTCGAATTGTTCCAGCGTGGGCAATTTTTGTCAGCCCTATTGCATAACCTAATCTTTATCATTTTTTACTGCCTCATCCCCATCCTGACCGGACTGGTTCTGGCAAGCATGCTGGGACGGAAGGCATTGCCGGGGATGGCTTTCTTCAGGGCGGGATTGTTCCTGCCCCAGGTTTTAAGCATGGTGGTCGTGGGGGTCGTGTGGCGCTGGATCTTTAACCCCGCCTTCGGACCATTGAACCTGTTGTTAAAGACCATCGGGCTGAAAGCCTGGGCACTCCCCTGGCTGGGAGATTCAACCTGGGCATTGCCGGCAGTAGGGTTGGTTGGAAGCTGGGTGCAGTATGGCTTTTGCATGGTTCTTTTTCTGGCGGGCATGCAGCGTATCCAGACCGATTTGTATGAGGCAGCCGGGCTGGATGGGGCTAACGAATTCCAGCAATTTTCTTATATTACCCTGCCCAGCCTGCGTCCTGAAATGGGAGTGGCCCTGATAACCACTGTCATCGCGGCTTTGAGGGTTTTCGACCTGGTATATGTGACCACCCGCGGCGGCCCTGGAGAGGCTACGCTCGTGGTCTCCTTCCTGGTGTACCGGGCAGCCTTCCAGCAGAATCGCATCGGCTACGCTGCGGCAGTCGCCACGATCCTGACCTGTGTTATCCTCTTGATCTCATACTTGATCACACGCTTTCAAACCAAGGCAGAGGAATAATATGCTGCGACCACTGCGCTGGATCCGTTTAATACCGAATTACCTGCTCCTCTCAGCCTTCCTGTTGATTGTCTTGCTTCCCATCATGGGGATCGTCCTGAGCGCCTTTAAGACCGACTCGGAGATCATCAAGGGACCTTTCAGCCTGCCTGCCAGCCTGCGCCTGGAAAGCTTCAAGGATGCCTGGACCGTAGGACGTTTCAGCATGTATTTCCGCAGCAGCGTGATCGTTGCCATGTCAGTAGTCATATCCAGTGTTTTCTTATCCATTATGACTGGTTATGCTTTTGGGATCCTGCGTTTCCCGCTGCAGCGGTTTATCTATCTCGTACTTTTGATCGGTTTTATGGTTCCTTTCGAGGCAGTCGTCATCCCTCTTTATCATGCAATGCACAGGTTTGGATTGACAGACACGTACTGGGCGCTGATCCTGCCCCAGATCGGGCAGAGCATCAGCTTCGGCACACTATGGATGACCAGCTTTTTTCAAAGCGCGCCGCAGGAGTTGATCGATGCATCCGCACTGGATGGTTGTTCGCGCTGGCAGAGCCTGTGGCGGGTGTTGTTTCCTCTGGCGACACCTGCTGTATTGACCCTGGTGGTATTGATCTTTATGTGGACCTGGAACGAATTCCTCCTGGCTTTGGTGATGGTACAGTCCGAAAGCCTGCGCACACTGCCGGTAGGGCTGGCATTTTTCCAGGGACGTTATACTTCCAACATCCCGTTAATGGCAGCCGGATCGATCATCGTCGCTGGGCCGATCGTGCTGGTGTATGTGCTCTTCCAGCGCTTTTTCATCCAGGGGCTTCTCGGCGGGGCGGTGAAGGGATAAGGTGAATAAAAATGCACACAAAAACCATTGCAGTCGCCCGTGAACGTGCAATAGAGGTGCTCAGGAAATGTGCGGGTCCCTCCGGATTTCGCGCTTCAGGGGAGGCAGCCGGATATCCGCAGATCTGGGGACGTGACAGCGCCCTCATCTTCCTGGGTGCAGCCGCCAGTAGGGATGAAGAGTTGATCGCTGCCGGCCGCCGTTCGCTGGACACGCTGAGTGCCCACCAGTCTCACCTCGGTTTTATCCCCTTGAACGTAAATCCGGATACGGGTTACCTAAGTTCCGAGAATGCAGGTGCATGTGACGCCAACCTGTGGTACATCCTGGGACGTTACATGGATTTCAGGATCACTCAGGATATCAAAGCCCTGCGGGAAAGCTGGAGCAGTATCGAGCAGGCGATGCTCTGGCTGCAGTACCAGGATATGAACGAGTGCGGACTGCTTGAAATACCTGAAGCCGGCAACTGGATGGACCTGCTGGATGTGCGCTACAACACTCTTTATGATAACGTTCTGTTCTATGCAGCCAGCCTGGCATATGAGGAGATGATGCTGCAGATACCACAAGAAATGGGCAAGCTTGGGAAACACATCCCGGCAGAGTGCATCCATGAGCGCATCAACCTTCTGATGTGGATAGACCGCTGCTGGGTTGCTTCCCACTTCGCAGAACACCTGGAAAAGTTGAAAGCCATCCGCCTTGAATGGTTCATGCTCTATCACAACATCGGCACGATCTCCAGCCGCCCATACTACCTGCCTTGGGTGGCATTTCGTGATTATGGCGACTGGTGTGACAGCCTGGCGAACCTGCTGGCGATCCTGACTGGCATTGCCGACGGTAATCGTTCGGAGCATATACTGCGTTACATGCTGCAGGTGGGAATGGCAGACCCTTATCCTACCAAGGCTATTCACCCGCCCATCTATCCGGGGGAACCTCACTGGCGGGAATATTATCGCAGCCGCAACCTGAACCTGCCCCAGCAATACCACAACGGCGGCATCTGGCCGATGATCGGAGGCTTTCATATCACAGCCCTGGTCCGCCGCGGCTGGCAGACCGAGGCGGAACGCCTGTTGGATTCTCTTACAGAAAACGTGAAGCAGGGTATCAGGGGCACCTGGGGTTTCAACGAATGGATGCATGGCTGCAGCGGGCGACCGATGGGGTACGAGCAGCAAGGCTGGTCAGCGGCGCTTTACCTTTTGGCGGAATCAGCCGTGCGCACTGGCAGTGTCGTTCTGTTCGACGACCTGCTGGCAGCCAAGCCAGCCTCGGCGGTGGCAGCAGAGCAAAATGAGCTGGTGGATCAAATCGGGGGAGGTCCGGGGTAAGGATCTCATTACCAGGAATGTTGTAACTAATCCGACTGAACAACAACGCATTATTGGTATTTTGGTTTCGTGACCATCCCAGATATTATTCGATTTTTCACCCCGCCTGGTCAATCGAAGTATTAAAACCTATAAACAGCCATAAAACTTTTTAAATACCCGGCAGATTGCCAGGCCTACCCACAACCTTGCCGGTCCGACCTTCCTCCCCTTATCGTATGAGGTCGGCCACAATCCATCCTGCTCCTGGTTCTTGATGAACCAATCCAGCCCTGTTTGGATTTCCGCATCATTGGCAGGGAAACCGAGCATGGATAAGGAGTCAAGGACCGTCAGGAGATTAGACCACCAGAAGGGGTATTGGAACTTATACCAGTACTGCGGCGATTTGCGGTCATTGTACCTGTCAGGCTGGAAGAAACGGGATTTCATCAGTTCACCGGCACGCCGGACCTGCTCCAGGTGCCGGTATCCGGGATGGGCAGCGAACGCCCGCAGGACCATCCCGGTCGCCAGATGTGAAGATGGCTGCGAGCGCTCCACAGTGATTGGTTCGCCGCGCCACATCTTTTCCGTCTTCTCCCTGGCTGGTATTGCCTGAGCTGGTATCAGCCAGCCGCCATCAGATTGCTGGATTGATAATAACCACTCCATACCCTGCTTGATATGCACATCGTCCTGGCAGCCTACCTTGATGAGCAGCTCCATGATGGCGCCGTGGTAATAAGGCATGTACTGGTTACCCAGGATCCCGCGGATATCCCCCTCATCGGTCTGGCAAGAGGAAATATACTCGGCTGCCGCTTGAAGCGCTGGATGAGTATTGTTGAAACCGTACATCTCTACCAACACTCTCAGGTTTTTGAAGGTTTCAAGCAGGCTGTAATTGGTGAATCTGTCACTATCCTGCCCCCTTCCTGGATAGCGCCATGAGCCATTTGCTTGTTGTTTCCTGACAATCTCAGAGGCGGTTGGCAGCTCCCACAATGACCAAATGGGTTCAACTGACTCGGCCAGCAGGTCGCGGCGGACAAAGTACCTGAGGGCTTCATCGTTCGTGGAGAGGAGACAAGGGAGAGGATCAATGGGTAGGAATTGAAGGAAACCGTCCATATTAATTATCCATTCAACCTGCATTGTATGCAGCCAATAAGTGTCGCTTAACGATCCGACAGCTAGTTGTTAACCCATACAATTGAAACAAGGCACTTGTTTCGAAGTGCACCCAATAGGAATGCCTTCCTCTCGAGCCTCAGCCAGGGTTACTTCCAGCAACTAGACCGTATGATCCTTTTTCCGTGGACTGTCGTTGATCGTCAAGATTTTCGCTGGGCTGCCAGGATGCGAGGCACGGGACCGTTTTCCATGATGGCTTTTCTGACATGGCGGACTTCAGCGGAATCTTCTGGTTGATCCAAAAGAAAGCGCAAGGTAAAGTACCTTACACCAGGATTTTCAGGGTCATCTTCCAGCAGCCATGGGAGGGGATTGGCGTGTAACATTTTTGTTCTCCAACAACATCTATTATATTGGATAAAGTGTTGCCCATTGCTGCCTTCTAACCTATAGGTAGGGGATAAGTCAAAAAGCATCACCTCTAAAACAGGTGTTGCCATTCCCCCCAACATGCATTAAGCTATGTCCCTCGTTGCGCTTATTGCCCACGTGGAGCATGTCACGGGCATACCATAATCAGGCTACTCCTCGCGTTTCAACATGCGAGCGATTCCCTTGCCAAGTAATCTCCACTAAATGTGACTACAGACTTAAACACCCCTTCTTTTCAAAAGCAGGGGTATTTGTTTGAACATGTCATCCTGCACCTGGCGAAATGCCGTCTTGACTTGTTCGTTTGTCCCAACGATTTTGGTTGGATCTGGGAATCCTAGATGCAACCGCTTGCCCTTACCCAACCAGACCGGGCATGCCTCTGCTACTGCGTCGCAGACGGTCACGACAAGGTCTAGGTTTGCATCACGGAATTCATCCGCTGGTTTGGAACGCCCGCTATGTTGGATGCCGATCTCGGCCAGTGCTTCTAATGCCTTCGGGTGAACGTAGCCTGTCGGCTTCGTCCCAGCCGAAAATGCTTCCCATTTATTACTCATCAGGTGGTTCACAATTGCTTCTGCCATCTGCGAGCGGCAGGAGTTGCCGGTACAAAGGAATAAGACTTTACGTTTCATGCTGTTTCTTTCTCGGCAATCGCCTCTATTTTACGCCGCAGGGCAGGCACGGAGATTTTCCCGCCACTGCTCAACACTTCGCTATTGACCAGCACCAGCGGCAACTGCGCGCCTGGCGGCATTGGCGGACAAGCCGGGTCGAACAGGTTGAAGTATTGCACTTGCACGCCCTCGCCAAAGCTCTGACGTAAATGCCCGCTCGCCCACTCTGCGATTTCACGCCAGGTATCCTTCACACCTTCCTCGCAAGCAATCGGCGCACCGATGATTTGCACGAGGATCGGCTCGCTCATCCGCAGCACCCCGGTCCGGCATTGGGGCCGCAGGCAGGCGGGGAAAATTCCTTACTGCCGTGCAGCATCAGCGCGGCGGTGAGCGTCTGGTGCACATCAATGCTGCCGCACTTCGGGCAGACCAACTTTAATCCGGCTTCTTTTTCTTTTATGGTAGCGCACACTTCAAAGGCTTCGCCGCAATCTTTGCATTGAAAATCGTAGAGAGGCATCACAAATCTCCTGCTTAACAAGTACTCTGTTTCGCCAGGGTAGCAAAGTCCACGCCCAGCAACTGGCTGATTTCTTGGTTGATCTCGCGCAGAAAGTTGACCGCGTCCTGCTGGGTGCTGGCGTACGCCATAAGAGTGGCATTCGCCTGCACCTGAGCCTGGACAGCGCGCAGCTCCTCGATATCCGCCTGGGTCACACTGCCGTTGGTTTGCTTGCGGCGCAACTCGGTTTGAAGTGCAGAAAGGCGCTCGATCAGGGTTTGCGCCTGTGAGTTAGATTTCATCTGTACTCGGGACTGTTGATATGCCAGGAACGGTTCAGAAGCAAGCAGATTCTGGATCAGGCCATCCGTGGCCTCGTACAATTCGGGGGGCAAATTCTCAGTTTTAGGCATGGCATCACCCACAGCAGGATGCGCCGCAGGAAGCGGCATAGTTCAAACCAATGGCTGCGGATATCATCCCGGCGGCCTGTTGGCAAAGAGCGGTCAGTTCGGCTTCAGCGGCAGCAAAGGCTTGCACGCTGGCGCGTGTCAGATAATCTTGCTTCAGCCGCTCCAACTCGGCGCGCTCGGCTTCGCTGACGGCATTCAGCATCAACAATGCGCGCAGCGACTCGGCCTTGCCTCGGTAAGCGGACAGGGCTTGCTGGGCAGCGACGTCATGGCTCAATATTTCGTAAGTTTGTTCAAAAGCCTTGAACTGCTGCGTCTCGGCTAGCGCGGCGGCAAAGTCACGCGCGGCGCGTTTTGCCACCTCGACATGGGCAATTTCGATATCATCAAAAACAAGGTTTCTCATAGAATCAACTCCTTTGAGTGTGCACCACCAACACGGGTTGACGGCTGAGGCGGGCTACATTTTCAAACGTACTCCCAGCCAGCATCTCCATAACGGCGCTGCGCCCGTGCGAGCCAAGCACAATCAGAAACTTCCCGACCAAAAGCTGTTGCAATTCATCCGGGCTAGATCCCAGGCTGTAGCGAGTGAAAACCTGACCGTATCGCTAGCCATGAGAGGCCTCGCGTGTTGTTTCGCCCACCGCGTGGGGTTGGCTCTCATTTCCATACGCCAACGCCCCCAGTTCAGCCAGCATCTCCAACCCCTTCACTTCTTGCGCCAGGAGTGGGATTTGCAGAACTGGCGTGGCAAAACACATGGCAATCTCAGACAAGTACTTTTCCTGCATAGCACGCCGCGCCTTCACGAATGGCGTGGTGGCCTGCTCCGGTGGGATAATGAAATTCGCCACCACCAACCCGGCATGGATGCCTACCGTTCCCAATTCCCGTGCGGCGCGCCAGGCTTCGAGAATGGGAGTCGCCTCTGGGTACATCACAAAGGCAAAGGTGCTTTGCGCCGGATCGCGCATCATCTCAATGACCTTGCCGAAACGCTGTTTGGCAACATCATCTGCGGCAGTGGCCTCCACCGATGCAAAAATTTTCACATCGATCTGCTTGCTCCAATCCACCGGTAGTTCCAGCAGGCGCAAGGTGTGACCGGTAGGCGCTGTATCAAAGACCACAGCCTGCCATTCATCCTGTGAGGCATAGTCAATGAACTTGTCGAAGGCGGCCATCTCCTCGGTGCAGGGCGATTCGAGTTCCTCCTCTATCACCTTGATGGCGCTTTCGGGGCGTCCGCGCTGGCGGGCGTCGTCGAGGATGCGCGCCTTGTAGGTTTCGGCGGCGGCTTTCGGGTCAATCTTGACCGCCCACAGGTTGGGCTGTCCGCTGACGGGGGCAACCTCGTCCCCGACCGGGCTATCCAGCACATCGCCGAGATGCGCGGCCGGGTCGGTGGTCAACAGCAGGGTTTTATATCCCTGCCGCGCCAGCCAGACGGCGGTGATGCACGAGGCGACGGTCTTGCCCACCCCGCCCTTGCCGGCGAAGAACACTGTCCGCCGATGACCGTTCGGCTGCAGGTGCGCCCGCACATCTTCCAGGGGGGTAGCAAACGTTGCAGCTTGTGGTTGGACGTCCTCGGCTTCAAACGTCTTGGCGGCGGAGGTTCCATCAAAGAAAATTTTCCCTACCTGGCGCAGTCTTTGCACACTTTTGATCTCACCTGCCAGCAAGGGCATGCGCTGTTTCGGGTAGGGCAGGTCAGCTTCGATTTGCGACAGGTAATGCGCCTGCATTTCGGCGCGGGCCGCAAAGAGCGGGTTCTGCGCGCCTTCGGGCGGGATGATACCGTTGACAATCAAGCGGTAATTTTGGATATTCAGTTTGCGCAATTCGCCAATCGCTCGCTGAGTCTCGCGGATGGAAATAGCTTCTGGATGAAGCACAAAGATGAATGTGGATGCCTGGGGGTCGCGCAGGGCCGCAAGGGCGCGCTCGTATTTGAGCTTGGCATCCTGAATGGCGGCAGCAGGACCAATACAGGTCTGCCCGCTTCCCTGCGATGCCGCTTCGATGGACTGGCTCCATTCGGCGGGCAGTACCAGCAAACGGATAGTGTGTCCAGTGGGGGCGGTGTCGAAAATCACCACGTCATAGGCATTGCCATTTTGGGATGGCAACTCCAAAAAGTCGGTGAAGCGGTCGAAGGCGGCCACCTCCGCCGTGCAGGGACCGCTCATCTGCTCCTCCATCACCTGCACCATCTGGGCGGGGAAGGCGGCACGGATGGGCGCCATGGCGCGGTCAATGTATTCCTGGGTGGCTTTGTCGGGGTCAATTTCCATTGCCGATAAATTCTGCACGCCCGTAATCGGGGTAATATGATGACCAATATTCTGCTCAAAGACATCTGCCAGGTTGGAAGCCGGGTCTGTGGTGACGATGAGTATGCGCGTGCCTTCGTCCGCATAACGAACGGCGTGCGCGCAGGCCATGCTGGTTTTGCCTACGCCGCCTTTGCCAGAAAAGAAAATGTATTGAGTCATTTCGCCACTCCATTCAGCGCGGCGCGGATTTCTTCAGCACTCGGATACGCACCCACTTTGATAACCTTGCCGCGCACAACAGTGATGGGCAGGGCTTCCATCTGTTTCTCGCGAACCAGTTTCATGACCTCGGCGTTGCCCAAAAAGGTGTTGGGGTGGCTGGTCATCTGGTAACGCTCCACGCGCAGGTTCTCGCGCTGGAGGGTCAGGATCATCTCGCTCACATCCAGCAGGGTCTGGTAGATGATCGGCCCGCACAATCCAGTGGAACAACACATCGGCGGGTCGAATAGTTCCACGTCCGTTGGGGCAATGGAGGTGGGTAGGGTGTTCAGCAGGGGGATGATGTCGCTCATGGTTGTTTTTCCTCCAAAAAAATTGTTTGGGTTTGGGAAGTCGCGCCGTCTGGCAGGCACACTGTTGTGCTGGGGCCACAGGTCAGGCGTCGGGATTGGATGCGCGCCGGGTCAAAGAACGCGCCAAAGGTGGCATTGAGTTCGTCAAGCGCGGCGCGATTGACCGAGTAGTACACCCAACGCGCGTCTAGCGCGTCGCGTTCGACGTTCACCAATCCCACTTCGCGCAATTTGCTCAAATGGTGCGAGATCAGGTTGGGCGCCATTTGCAGGGCTTCACCCAATTCACAGTTGCACTGCACACCTTGGATAATCATTTCCAGAATGAGCAGGCGTTTTGGCTCGGCCAGCGCTTTGAGACGACTGGCTAACGCTTCCAGATTGACAGGGGCAGGGTGGAGTTCACCCGAAAAATAGTTCAACATATGTTGAATTATATTCCCGCGCACAAAACCCGTCAAGGATTGATGTCATTAGTTGTGAGTGACCTTTATCAAGAGCGGCGAGCCGCCTTGCCCCCGCGCCGCACAGCGATAACCTCAGCCAGAATCGAAACAGCGATTTCTTCGGGTGTCGGACCGCCCAGGACGAGACCGATGGGGGCGTAGACGCGCGCCAGCGCCTCCTCGCCAATCCCATCCTTGCGCAAATGCTCCAGGATGGTCTCGCACTTGTGGCGGCTGCCGATCATGCCGATATAGCGGACGGGCAAATGAATGACCTGCCGCAACGCCGCCTCGTCGGAGACATGATCGGTCGTGATCAGGATGATGAAACTGTCCGCCGTTAAATGGACGGACTCCAGTCCCGGGACGTCCGCGCGTCCCGGCTCAACATCCACCACAACCATGTCAAAGCCGGCCGCTTCACCCATCACCTTGAGCGGATGCCCGATGTGTCCTCCGCCGACAATGATCAATTGGGGCGGGGGGAGAAAGGGCTGGATGAAGACGCGTACCTCCCCGCCGCATAATGTCCCGACGGACTCGGGTCCCTCTTCGGTAAGCGAATAATTGGTCTGGCGCGGCAGGCCATCGGTCAGGGCGAGGCGGGCGTCCTCCAAAATGGCCGCCTCCAGTTTCCCGCCGCCGACCGTCCCAGCGGTGGTTCCGTCCTCCAGCAAGACAATCTGTGCGCCCACTTTAGCGGGCGAGGCGCCTTTGACTTCTATAACAGTTGCCAGCACAGCGGACTGTTTGTTCTCAATGGCTTTCGCCAAGATTTCAATGGGGTGAGACATATGTTATAACATCGCCTCCAGGGTCGCCTTGCGATCAGCGAAGGATGAATCAGATTGTAAAGGCAGGCATTCGGTCACTAACCTTTTTTGTTGCAACACTGCGACAGCAAATGCCAGACAGGTGGTTTCGTCGCACTGCCCACAATTGGTGCGCGGTAGCAATTCCCAGATATCGAGGTGACGCGGAGCGCGCTTCTTTGCCGTCACGGCAGTCAATTCGGCGCGTTTTTCCCAAACCGTGTTGACCGCTTCTTTGAGGGCAACAAACAATTCCAATCCTTCAGCAGTATCCACGACTTGCGTGATGTAAACCTTGTCACTATAGAGCGTCATAAAACCATGCGGGCGGCGAAAGGTGAGAGTCATTGCTTCAGGATTCCAAGCGATGATGCCCGGCAAGGTGGCAAGATAGGGCAGTACGTCATCCAGCGGACGGTTCGGCTTGCCAATGACGATGATCCTGCCCGGCTCTGCAAGGCAGGGTAAAGCGCGTGAGAGGATGATCGTCTCCAGGTACATGGAACAGCACTATTTGAACAGGCTGCCGCTGATCCGGGTTGTGCCCGCACCGGGCACTTCGATCATCACTTTTCAACCGCCTTCCAGGAGTTCACGCGCTTTGCCTTTGAAATGCTGTCTAAGAAAGGCCAGTGCACCATCAGCGTCACTGTCCATCAGGATGCGCATCAGTTCGATAATATCCTCATCTTCGAGAACCAAATGGAGTGATTTTTTCATAGGAAATCTCCTCAACTAATTGCCGGGGCTTCGATGACGATGGCTTCCAGAGAGGTGCGCTGCTCGGCATACTGCAACTCAGAGAGCGGCGGGCAGTCAGCCAGTTTCTTCTGCGCGGCAGCCAGTTTGAAAGCGAAGGTATAACAGGTTGGCTCGCCGCACAGCTTACAGTTTGTGTTCGGGAGTAGTTTATAGATTGCCAACGGTGTCGGGCGTTGATGCATCTCGTGATCGGGTGTGATTTCTTCCCGCCGTTCCCAGGTGCGGTTGACCAGTTTGACCAGCCCGTCCAACTCCTGAATTGCCGCATCGCGGTCTTCAACATTGCTGGTGGCGATTTCGTAGGCGTGGAAGGCAAGATTGTGGCCACCTTTTTTCCAGGTCAGGGCTTGGGCTTCTGGCAGATAGACTGCCCCACGTAACGTCGCGTTGAGATAAGGCAGAATTTCTGAGATATCCACCGTCAGGCGAGCGCGCGCCGCGTAGCGTTCTGCTCCTGGATCACAGGGTGGAGTGAAGACCTCCAGGTCATACTTTTCGATCAGCATACCGGCCTCCTTCAGTCTGTGCGCCGTCCCAGCACGCGCACGGCCAAAGCAAATAATACCACCGCAAACCCGGCCAGTACAGCCACGTCCATCCACGCTGTGCCCCACGACCCGTCGTTGAGCGCAGCGCGCAGCGCCTCTACGGCGTAAGTCAGAGGCAGCAGGCGGGCAACCACCTGCAAGGAAAGCGGCATGGCTGCCACCGGGATAAAAACCCCTCCCAGGAACATCATCGGGAAACGGATGAAATTCGCCAGGGTTTGCGCCTCGAAGACCTCACGCACACTCACCGAGACGAACGCCCCCAGCGCCGAAAACGCCGCCGCAGCGAGCAGCAAGGCTAGAATGAGCAGCAGCCAGTTCACCCCAACCGCCCCAAAGACGGCCAACGCCACCGCCAGCACCACGCCGGTCACGGTCAGGCCGAAGAACATACCGCCCAGCAATTTCCCCCCCATCAGCGCCGCCAAGCTGATTGGCGCCAACATCAACCGTTCCAGCGAACCGATTCGCCGCTCGAAGACGATTACGATGGCCTCCATCGAACTGGTGCCGAACAGGATGGTCAGGCCGAGCAGGCCGGGCACCAGGTCGCGCGTCTCGCCGGGGTTGCGGATGGCGAAGGCCAGCACGAAGGCAAAGGGGAACAGGATGCCCCAACTGATGTTGGGCGGTTTGAAATAGTATGCCCGCAGATCTTTGAGAGCAATATAGAACATTCCGCGCAGGTCATCCGTCAACATTGCTGCCTCCTTTACCGCCTTTTTCCACCAGCATCACCTCGGAGCTCAGGCCGGTCAGTTGAACAAAGACATCTTCCAGAGATGGACGCAGGGTGTTGACCGCCAGCACGCGCTGCCCATTGGCTTCTGCTAGGGCGCGCTGGATGGTGGATTCCACACCGTCATTGCATTCGAGACGTTTCCTCTCCTGACGGCCATCTGAATCCGCCAGCGTCACTTCGACGATAGTCTTATCCTGAGAGCCGGCCTTCAGCCCGTCAACAGTGTCCAGGGCGACGATGCGCCCTTTGACGATGACGGCAATCCGGTCGCACAAGCGTTCGGCTTCTTCGAGATAGTGCGTGGTCAGGAAGACGGTTACGCCCTCGTCGCTCATACCAGCGATCATCTGGCGTAAGTTACGAGCGTTCATCACGTCCAAGCCAGTGGTCGGCTCGTCCAGGAAGATAAGCGGCGGGCGGTGGGCCAGCGCGGCGGCGACCGTCAGGGCACGCTTCATGCCGCGCGAGAGTTTGGCGAAAAGCACGTCCCGTTTTTCGCCCAGGCGAAAGCGTTCCAGCAGTGCCTCGGCGCACGCTTTGCGCTCCTGGCGCGGCACGCCGTACAACTGCATGCAGAAAACCAGGTTGTCGAAGGCGGTCAGTTCGTCATACAGGTTGGAAGCTTCGGGGACGACGCCAATGTGTTTCTTGATGCGGGTCACGTCCCTCAATAAGTTGAAGTCCAGAATGTGGGCGCTGCCTGAGGTGGGGTGCGTCAGACCGGTCAACATGCGGATGGTCGTGGTCTTTCCCGCGCCATTTGGCCCCAAAAAACCGAAGACCTCGCCTGGGTGGACGGTGAAGTCAATCCCATCTACGGCGCACAGGGGCAGGCGGTCTTTGCCTGCCGGATAAATCTTGGTCAGTCCGTTAGCTTGGATGACATCGTTCATAGGCAATGCTCCTTCAAGATGACTGGCATGAAATCAAAATCAGGATGGCGGCAGGCGGCCTGAACAAAGAACTCCTGCCCGAAGAACAACTGCTGGCGCACTTCCGGCGCACTCATGATCGGCGTGGCGTCGCGCTGGGTGGCATGGCAGGCCATGGCCGCCTGCTTGGCCTCCCAAACGGGGGAGACATCCACGCGCAGGGCAATCTGTTCATCCGGTACGGCGCGAACCTGGCGCATCTCCAGTTGCTCGGCCAGGCTGCGCGGTATAGCCAGGGTGTAGAGGGCGGCAATTTCGTCAGAGCTGGTGTAGGCTTCTGCGGCGTGCTGTCCGATGGCAATATGGTCGGGATGGCCCGAAAGCCCGTCCAGCCCGAAGGTGAGCAGCACCTGTGGGTGGATTTCGCTCAAGGCGGTCAGGATATGTCCCGTGAGCGCTTTGGAATCTGTCTCGGCCAGCCGCCCGTCGTCATAATCCAGCAAATGCGGCGGCTCGATGCTCAAAGCGGCGCAAGCGCAGCGCAGCTCACGTTCACGCACAGCGGGGAGTTCATCAGGCGAGCAAAGAGGCGGCTCGCCGCACGAGCCTGCTTGGCCGCGCGTGGCCGTCAGCACATATACGCGCACGCCGCGTCGGGCAAGCAGCGCCAGCGTCCCGCCAGGGCGGAAGGTCTCGTCGTCGGGATGAGCGAAGATGGCAAGCAGTGCGGGCGTATCTCCAACCATTCTCTTTTTCTTTACGGAACCTGCACTGTAAGCAGGCGCATCCGCTCAACAGCAACAATGCTGCGAACGATATCGGGCGGTATAACAACCACCGAGCCAGTCTTCAGCCCGGCCTGCTCGTCCGCTACATGCAGCTGACCGCTGCCTGCCATCACCAAATACTGGACCCGCGCGCTCATGACACACGGCCCAACAACCTGTCCCGGCTCAAGACACAAGAGCAGCGTTATCAAACCCTCAGACTGATGAAGGACAATGGGCTGTACTCCATCCGCCGAAAATTTCTGCATGGTCTCGACATCAATCACTTGAATGGTCATTAGAAATTTATCTCCCGTTGTTTATGTTCTACTTGACTACTAAGGTGGAAAAAAAAGGTACAGCCCGGTGACAGACATGGTTAGTATAAGTATTCCTTCGTTCGCTTGGGAGTAGCACCAACGAAAAGGCTATTTGCGCAGGTCTACCAACATTTCTTCAACAGCCTGCACTTCCTTCTTTAGCTACCTCAGATAGGATTCTAATTCAGCAATCTGTTCGGCCTTCGTCTTGAACCTGCGCTGGAAATGATGACTATCGCACTTGCAACCTCCGCCACAGTGGCACTCACCACCGCATTCCTCCCCGCATTGGCACGCGCCGCCACAGCCTTCATGATTATCGTGAGAATCTCCACAATTACACATCGTTTAACTCCTTCCTTCTGGAAAACAGTTTTGATACTCCGCCAGGAAATCATCCAATCTTTGGCGGGTCTTTCGGATATCGACCACCCAGATATGTAAATAATCCAACCCTAAGTCGGTCAGCTCATATACGCGTCGGGCAGCGCCGGCGTTGCTGGTATCCCAGGATGAACACACCAGACCATCCTCTTCGAGAGAACGCAGTGTGCGGTAAAGGCTGCCGGGATCGGGAGAATCACCCTCTTGGCCGAGGATTTCCATCAACTCATAACCGTGGGATTTTTTCTGCACCAGGGAGAGTAGCAAACACGGTTGGATCATCCCGCGCAACCGGCCTCCCATGCAGCGACAGCCAGATTGTCCAGTGTGATTGCCTTCGCACATAGCTTACCTCGTATTGAATATATATGCTAATAGCATATATTATATACTACAAATAAGACCGGATGGCCGGTGGGTAGTTAACAACACAATTACTTTGCATCATCAGAAATTAGGGCCTCAATCTGGCTTTGCGCCTGGGACAAATCGAGCGGCGCTTCGTCGCTCAAACCCACATCTTGCTTCCAAACAACCTGCCCCTGAGAATCCAGTAGCACCAATGCCGGGGCACACACCACGCCATATTGCCGGGCCGGGTCAGGTCGGCGGCTGAAATCCACCCGCAGCACCGGCACATAGGTTTCATCTGGGACTTTCCAGGCGGCGATTTGGGCTTCTGCGCTGCGCACCACGCTCATCTGGCATTTGCAGCCGCGCGATTGTGTGAAGAAGACCAGAGCCGGTTGACCTTGCAGTTCCAGCGGCGGTTGCGGCGCGAACCAGCCTTCCTGCACTGCCTTGAGCGCCAGCGATCCCAGGAAAAGACCCGCCAGCACGAGCAAAGCCCACCGACGCGGGGCACGCTTTGTCTCCATCACGCCATCCACAAGAAATACAGCCCGACGCCAATCATAATCACACCGCTGGCTTTTTCGATGATCTCTGACCACCGTCCCAACTTTTGAAAGCCTTTGAGCGCGCCCGTAAACGTCCCGGCCAGCACCACTGGCACGCCGCGCCCCAAAGCGTAGATAAAAAGAAGCGCGGCTCCATACAACAGCGCTCCTTTGGCCATCACGTAGGTCAGGATGGCTGCCAGCACGGGCGTGGCGCACTGCGAGGCCACCAAGCCGGAGACCAGGCCTAAGGCCAGTGCGCCGGGGATGCCATTCAGCCCGATGCGCTCGCGCAACCCGCCAAACCACATGGGCAGGTTGATCTTCAGCACGCCGAGCATGTTTAATCCGGTCATGAAACAGATTCCGGCCATAAGGTAATACCACCAACGCGTGGCCGCCCCAATCAACCCGCCAATCAAAGCAGCCGCCACGCCCAGCAGCATGAAGGTGAGCGCCAACCCGATGGCAAAGGTCATCGAGAGCGTGAAAGCGCGAGCGCGCGGCAGGTCGCGGGAGCCGCCGACGTAGCCAATCACCAGCGGAATCATCGCCACGTTACAGGGTCCAATGCTGGTAAGTATGCCGCCCAAAAATACAAGCGCAAAAGCCAGCAGGGATGCGTTTTCAAGGAGAGTGAAGTCAAGGTCCATGAGGGTTAATTTCCTATCAGGACTTGCAGTGTGGTGCGTAACTGGTCGGGCGGCATGACGCCGATAAACATCTGACGCTTGCCGTTGGCGTCGTAAAAAACCAGGGTGGGGATGGAGCGCAATCCCTCACGGCGCATCAGGTTGGTATTGTGCTGGTCGTACACGTCCACATCAATTAAAACGACCGCGTCTTGAAAGTCGGGATAAACCTCGGCTACGATATCCATCATCTCTTTGCAAGGAATACAATTGAGCGAGTGCAGGAAAACGAAGGTTGGGCGTCCGTCTTTGAGAGCTTGGTCGAGTTGGGCTTCGAGCGAGGCGGCGGAGGCAGGGGTGTCGTTTCCGCTTTTGAGCGCAAAGACGACAATCAGTAACAGTGCAATGCCTGCCAGAATCAGCAAGGTGGGCGGTTGTTTGCGGGCGGGGCGTTTACGTTTCTTTGGCATCGTTTAGCTCCAGGGTGAGGACGTGCAGGACGGGGTTGAAGCTGAACAATAAGAGCGAGGTGATGGTGACGGTTTCCCTGCAACGCCCACCACCTGCTTTCCAAAACAGCACGGCGCGCACCATTGGCTTCAGCGGAATAATGGTTCCAACTGGCGGTTGGGCTAATACAGGGTGATACCTCAAGTAAAAACTCATCGTCAAAATAGCACCTGCCAGACAATGAGGAAGTATCCTAGCGTTCATCCTTTCAACTCTATCGCATGTCCACAGCAATCTGTTACACATTGGCCGCAGCCATCACAGCGTTCCAAATCGATTACGATCCGGCCCCCCAATGGCACAGCATTGTCGGGTTGATAAGTAACTGCATTTTGAGGGCAAGAAGTCAAAATGGGGCAGATGTTAACTTGAGCCGGACATTTTCTTTCGTTGACAAATGCTTTCATATTTTCCATCCAGTGATTCACACACTGCCGGCCTGAGCCAGAGCGGCAAAGTCTGTCCCCAGGGAGATATTGAGGTCGTCAGCGATATCCGCAAAGGTTTGTTTAACTCGTGTCAGGGCAGCTTCGCGCTCGGCGATACGTGGGTGTTGGTACACCTGTCTTTTCAGGGCGTTGAAGGCATCGATCTCGCTGCGCTGCAGGTTTTGCCCGTGCTGCTGGCGGGCGATCAGTTCTTCGTACATGGTGTGCATGCGCTTTTCCAGGTGGGCGGTTTCGGGATCGGCTTCGCAATCGGCCAGTACTCTGAGATATTTTTGTACCACATCGCTGGTGCGCAGGGTTTCACCTAGCGTGCGGGCTGCGGTATGCAGTTCTTCGGTTAGCATGGTTCGGCCTCCTGTATTTTTAATCAACCCCCGCAGCTGCACCCGCTGCGTTTTGCATTGGGTGCGAAGGGGGGGATGCCGGCTGCGTGGCTAATCATTTCATCTACGGCACGGAACAATTGGACGGCGGCTTTTTCCGCCTGGCGGTAGGCCTGGATCAGTGGCAGGTTTTCCATCTCCAGTTCCAGGCGTTGCAGTTCGGCCGCATTTTGGTCCACGTCACGGTCCCATTGCAGGGCAGACTGGCAGGCGCGCATCTGCGCAGATATCTTTTCAACGGTCAGGTCGTCATTGACCTGCATTAGCGTCTGCAGGAAGGCCTGATATTCGGGCGTTTCGGTCAGATGTTTGCCCAGTAACTGGGCAGCCTGGTAGGCGTCCGCAGTTTCGGTGGGGGCAGGCATGTGAAATACGGGTTGCGCTTGCATAAAAAATCCTTTCTTATTGCATTTGGTTCATTTCCAGGAAAACGATCTGGCTTTCGGCTGGAGGAAAGATATTGGCTTCGACTTCCAGCGCTTTGAGAATTGCCGCCGGCACGATGCAGCTGTTTCGGCAGACATGCTCATTGGCTAGTCGGTACACTTCCGTCTCCAGCAGATTGACGCTCATCTCACGCGCAATATCGAGCGATTTCAATACTTCAGCCAGTTTCTGGATGTGTTCGCAGGTGGTAACAAACTCGACTGCCACGTGTGTCATATCCGTGCGGCGGGCTTCGATAGTAGTTTCCTGATTGCATTGTCCGGCTTTGACCCAGATCATGCTCATGAAGTTCTCCTTAACCTTGCAACAGGTGTTTCATTTTTAGGAGAGCCTGAACGTTTGGGGGGCACAGGCCATATTCCTGCAAGCGGGCGTATAAAAGTTGCAACATCCGTTGACTCACTTTGAGAAACGTCTCGGTATCTCCCAGCCTTGCCAGGTCAAATGCGGCTACCGACACGTCTCCCAAAGTTCGAGCGGATACGGCTACTCGGTCTGGACGCATCCAGGCGGCCCAGCCGAAAGGCTCACCGGGCAAGCTCAACTCGACGTGAACATCCCCGCTGCATTGTCCTGTTTCCGTGTTGACGGTCAAATGCAAATCCACCTGCCCCTCACGCAACAGGAACAACCGTTTATCCTGACCGTCTTCGGTAACAATGACCTGACCAGAGGCAACCTCATGGATTCTTCCGCAATTTGCCAGCATTCTCAATTCGGCTTCGCTCAACATGGTTGCCAATGGACTGGCGTGCAGGGTCTGAATTACTTTACCGCTCATTTCACTTTACCTATCATGGTAATTCGTGCCAACGCTCCCGGGGCAATTTCAGCACAAAGATGGGACAAAAGCCGTGAATGGCAGTTACGCCATTTTGCTGGCAGATTTCGAGCGCTGCCTCGGACTCGGTGCCGGGCGGCATCCAGAAAAAGGGAATTCCTAGGGTAGCGAAGGCTTCAGCAATCTTGGCGCTGACTGAGGCGGGAGCGGCGGTCACGACCACGTCAGGATTATGCGGCAAGTCGGGCAGGGATGGGTAGCAAGGTTGGCCGTTAATCGCCGCGTATTTCTGGTTGATGGGCAGGACATGATGTCCGTGCCGCGTGAGCGTCTCAAAGACTTCATATCCATATTTGGACGGGTCTTGTGAGACGCCCACAACGGTAAAAGTGTGCGGGGTTTGGACCAGAGGCGCAATCAGGCTCATCAAATACTCCTTTACAAAAGTATCTTAGTTGTGACCTGTTCAATACGCTGACGATTCAGGTGGCGGTAGAACAGGCTGGCAGTCAGCATTTGCAGGATCATGGCGAGGGCTACCGGCAATCCGGCCAATTTAGGAAAACTGGCGAAAGCCAGACCAACGGCGATAGGCAGGTTTTTCATACCCGACGAATAAGTGACCGCGATGCGCTGTTCCCAGTTGAATGCGAAGCGTCCGAGCCAGTGAGGTATCAGAAAACCCAACGGGAAGATGAGAATCACCGCGCCCAGAAGCGAAGGAACCAGCGACCAGCGCTCCCGGATCAGCGGCACGTTGACGTTGCAGATGGCAAACATCAACAGCACTGCCGTAAGCGCCGACAGCGCAGGCATGAGCGGCAAATAAGGTTTTGGATCCATGAACCGGTCAGCCAGCCAGCGTATATTGATGCCAAGCCCCAGCGGGATCAGCAGGATGATGGCTAACTGCTGAAACATTCCCCAAGGATTAACGGCGACGCTTGAACCAGCCAGCAACACCATCAAGGGCGGAATGAGAAAAGGAGCCAGGACCATCGTCAGCGCGTTGATTGCCATGCCAAGCGGAACGTCACCCTTGAGAAGCGCAGTCCACACGGCGGCCATGCCAGCGCAGGGCACCACTCCCACCAGGATGACGCCGACTGCCAGTTGGGAATCATTCACTAGCAGGCGAGCCAGTCCCCAGCACACCAGCGGCATGTATACGAAGTTAAGCAGTAGTCCGGCCAGCACGGCCAGCGGCTGACGCGCTACCAGCGCAAATTGGCGCGGTGTGATGGTCAGGCTGATGAACAGGATCATCAAGAAAGTGAGCGCCTGTGCGTAGTTCTGGAGAAACTTGCCAGGGGCTGGTGTCCACAACCCCAGCAACAAACCAAACGTCACCGCGCTTATTATGATGACCTGATATTTTTTGCGGATGAACTCGGCGAAGGTCAGGAGCTGTTTCATGATTTCTCAACCCGCGACAGGCGCACGTTTTTTGACGTCATACTTTTCAGGATCGGCTTTTAGCATATTCTTGGCTTGGGTGACCACCTTGTTTTTCTTGATCACCTGCCGAATGTAGCCCTGGGAGGGGAATTCGATGGCATCTAGCGTGCAGATGGTGGCGCAGGTGGTGCATACGACAATGCAGGCTAGCGGGGCGACGACGACCGGTTTGTTGGCCTCGTAATCGAAGGCATAGACGTTCTTGCCACAGGATGTGACGCACAGGCCGACGCCTGCCAGAATCAGCAAGGTGGGCGGCTGTTTGCGGGCGGGGCGTTTGCGGACAGGGCGTTTACGTTTCGTCAGCATTGTCGCTCTCCACGCGCAGGGCGCGCAGGGCAGGGTTGAGACTGAGCAGCAGGAGCAGGGTGATGATGATGGCGGAGGTGATGCACCACATGCATACAGCTTTGATGACAAAAGGTTCGAGATAGGTCAGGTAGGTTGAGAAGATCGTCCCAAAGAAAGCCATGCCAAACAGGGCAATCGGTGCGTACGAAGAAACCCAGCCCCATTTTTCCCGTCCTACCCACCAGGCGGCGAGAATAGCAATGTAACCAAAAGCGCCAAGCACGCCGACGGGCAGGAAATCCCACAGGCGCGCGTAGCGGCTGGCTTGCACCGCGTTGCAGTCGCCGACCGGTCCGCAGGCGGCCTGCGAGAGGGTGACTTCGATGTAGGATAAATAACCAGCCACGCCCAACCCAATCACACACAGAATGGGGACTATCCAGTCTTGCCATGCGGGCGGGGATACAACGAGACTGTTCTTGCGCAGACTGAAAATCAGCCGTCCAATGGCATAAACCAGAGCGAGGGACATGCCAATCAGCACAACGATGGCGAGGGTGAAGCCGTTGTCGCGTTTGGTCACGGCAGGGGCGGGCGGGGTGTTGGCGAGAGTGGGAGTCGGCTCGTTTGACGGCGAGGCAAGTGTCGGGGGGATGAACCGGGAGGGCAAAGCCGGCGTCTCCACCCCGCCGGCGGACAGGTATCCTTCCACCAGTCCCGGCAGTTCTGCGGCCATCTGTTCGCCGATGAGCACGTCGTTCCCAATGATGAGCAGAGGCAAATTCACTTGCTCACGCGGGATTCCGTAGCTGGCCAACACCTGGTAAAGGTATTCCACGTCTTCAGAAGTGACGATGTCAATCGTGCGGTACTTGAACTGCGAGTCGTACTTTTCCAGCACGGGCGTCAACGCCGCCCCAGTCTCGAGTTGGCAACTGTGACAATCCAGCGTGGTGAACAAGATGGCATGCACGACTGCGCCTGAAGCGGCGCCGCCGGATGTCCCCACAGGGATCGCTGTTCCCGCTGGCTGCGGAGCCAGTCCCTGCGGCCAGTCCACGCCGCCTTGTACAAGATATTGCTTGATGAGGCCGGGCAGTTCGGCTGGGATTTGGTCTGATCCGATCAGCACGCGCTCGCCGATGATTAAGAATGGCACGATCGCGCGCTCTTTGGGGATGCCGTAGGAGGCGGCTACCTCGTACAGGTGGTTGACGTCCTCGATAGTCACGACCTCGATAAACTGGATCTGCAACTGCGAGCCGTATTTATCCTGCAAGGGAGGCAGGACATCTTCGAGCACATGGAGGCAGTGCGGACAGCCATTCATCCAGAACAGCACTGCGTTGACGACGGGCTGGGGTGTGGCGCTTTGGGCGTAGATGAGGGTGGGCGTAAACAGAGCAGTGAGCAAGACGAGCAGACAAACGGCTTTGTGCATCAATGCAGTTTTTCCTTGTGATTCACAAGTGTGCCGTTCGCAGCGGCTAGGACAGCCTCATCAATATTAGCTAGGTCAGTAACAATTGGTCGGATACCCGCCTGTTCCATGCTGTAATAGGCTCCCGCGCCCATGCCGCGCGCAAGCAGCACGTTGCAATCGGTGATGGCAGCCGCCATGCGGAAGTGGCGGTCTTGCTCGGCGGGGGCAAAGCCGTGACCGCGCGGGTCTTCACCGTGAGATTCTTCTACGTGAGTCTCCCCGGCGAACTGGGAGTGGCCCATTTTGTCGCGCGTTTCGTGGGCGACGATTTTGCCATCTTCGACGGTCACAACCACATAAAACGGGGCACGGCCAAAATGCTGGCTGATGGTCACACCATCTTCAGAAATAGCTGCGATTTTCATTAGATTTCTCCTTATATCCCTTGAATATTAGCAATAATGGTCTCCACCGCCCGCTCCAGATCTTCCTGGGAATAAGCCAGAGGCTTGAACGGGCCGATCTTTTTGATCTTGAGATCTTTGCCCAGGTTGATGTAGCCATCCATCCGGGCACTAGTCTGCTCCACGATCCTGCGCACGCACGCATTGGGGCAGCCGTCAATCACGATCACCTTCTCCAGGCTCTGCATGGTGCGAAAGTGTTTGGGTACATCGGCAGCCAGGGCTGACACGCAGCCCATCCCGACTTCTTTCGGCCCCAGGCGTTTCATCACCTCGAAGGCAGCTACGCCGGTGAGCTCGCCGGCGCTCGACATGGCCCCGCCGCAGTAAAAGATGCCCACCCGGGGCTTTTCGGCTTCCTCGTGTTTCTGGCTTGTCTGTTCTTTTGCATCCATCGTCATGCTTCCTCTCTGTGTTTCACGCTTTTGCCTGCCGTGCCTGTTTCCAGGCTCCCAGAAAGACGGCAAAGGCCGGCATCCCGGCGACAGGAATGATGGTAAAGGCCGTCTCCAGCAGTTCCTGCTCGCTGACCCCGGCGTGCAGCGCGCCGGTAACGTGCATGGCCGTCGCCTCGCGGTCGTGCTGGGCAGCGGTGATCGCGGCGTGGATCAGGAACTTGTGTTTCTTGGACACGGCGCCTTCGTTCAACGTCAGTTCGTGCAGCCGCAGAAACGCGGCGCACAACTCGGGGTTTTTCTCGTTCAGAAAAGCCACCGGGTCCAGCACTTGACCAAACTCCTGGCCAAAGGTGGCCAGGCTTTCGCCGATTTCGCTTGGAATTTCGAGTTTCATCTTGTGCCTCCTGTTTTAATATCTCAATCGATGCTATCTTTCGTCATCGCCAGGTTTCTCGAGAAGACACCGACAATAACCGGTTTCAAAATGATAAAGGCGGCCATGATGGCCGAGTAAAGTGGCTGGGCGATCAGTCCAGATGTAAACAAAAGGTTTTCGCTGACCACGCTGGTGCTGAATTTCGCCGTCAATCCCACACCCATGACGAGCGACTGCCTCTTGCCGAGAATTTTATGGAACAACAAGTAGGACACCGATAAGCGTGAAAGCAGCGAAACGGCAATGATGACGACTATCAGCAGCGGATAGGTTAGAAGGGCATCCAAAGACATTATGCCGCCCAGGCTGAGAAAGAAGAACGGTCCCAGGAAAATGTTGCCCACAAAGAAAATGGGCTTCTTGTACTGTTGGATGAATTTTTCCGGCAGGATTTGCTTTACCGCAAGACCGCTGAAGATGGCCGCGACGACCCCCATGTTTTCAAACCCTCGCGACCCAAAGTATATAAAGGCAAAAATAATCATAAAGATCAGAAAGGGGATCACGAATGATTCGTTTTGCACTCTTTCCAGATAACGGCGGGTAACCTTGCCCACTAGAGACAAGAGAATTGTCACCAGAAATATTCCAGACAGCGTCAGGACGATGGTTAATGAACTCTGCATGCTGGCGTTTTGAGAATCCCCTGCCGCGAACGCGGGTAAGGCAATGACGAGCGCCAGGGCCAGGACTTCAAAAATGTCGTCAAACACCCCGATACCCAACGCCAGTTGCCCGAAGCGAGTCTTTTCTAGTCCAAACTCCTTCAGGATGGCAAGCAGCACCACTTCGCCTACGGTACCAAAAGCGATTCCGGCGATCAACGCGACGATAAAGGAATGACTCACGAATTCCGGAAACACAAAGTAGAAAAACAGGGCTAGAAGGAAGCCTTCGGACAATGTGAGCAGGATGTCACCGCCCACGATGTAGCGCCCTAATTTTCGGATTTGATCGAGTTCCAGGTCAATGCCGATGGTGAAAAGGAAAAACAACATGCCCATTTTTGACAGGAATCTGAACGTTTCGCTTACCATCACACCCTGAAACAAACCCAATCCAGAGAGAACCATCCCAAACACGACAACGGTGAACATCCACGGCATGCGCAGGTATTTATTGACCGCATACCCAATCGTGGCGATCACAAGACAAGTCAAAGTTGCAAGCAGAAAAATATCCATCTTCGAAATTCCTTTTCACAGCACCAAATTGAATAGATAGCCAGTGATAATGATGGCCAGTGCCACCACGCCGATTAAAATGGCAATGAGCTGCGGTTTGAGCACGCGGCGCACAACTCGGGGTTTTTCTCGTTCAGAAAAGCCACCGGGTCCAGCACTTGACCAAACTCCTGGCCAAAGGTGGCCAGGCTTTCGCCGATTTCGCTTGGAATTTCGAGTTTCATCTTGTGCCTCCTGTTTTAATATCTCAATCGATGCTATAGCAGCACATGGTGAATTACTCATCCAAAGCTCACAGCTAGTAAGTCTTCTGCGCTAATTTGCGCTGCTCGGATTTATTTCGGGTAAAAACTGTTCGATGGCATCCAGGGCGTGAGCGGCGTAGATCGAACCCGGGCCACCGCCCATCAGCAACCCCACACCCACTGCTTCCAACAGCTCTGGGCGAGTTGCTCCGGCTTCAACGGCGTCGTGCACGTGGTAGGCAATGCAGCCTTCACAACCTACAACGATGCTGATTGCCAGGGCCATCATTTCTTTAACCTTGCGGCTCAGGGCGCCATCTTCCACCGCTTTTTTATGCAGCCGGGCGAAGCCGATCATCGGGCCGGGGATTTCCTGGCCGAGTTGCGTCAAGCGTTCTTCAAGATGTTGGTGATACTCTACAAAATTGGTTTTCACATAAACCTTTCAATCAGCAGCGATCTTGCTTTGAAGTTGGTCTATCTTTTCCTTGGCTGCCCGCGCTGCGTCCCGGTAGAGTTTTGCCACCGCCTGCTCATCTACGGTTTGCATGGGCGTCAGGGATTTGATTTCATCGAAAGAAAGCCCCGTTTCCAGGACCAGGGCGGCAGTGCCGAACATGACTTGCGCTGCCAGGCGGCGAGCATCGTTTTCGGCAAATCCGGCCTCGACCCCGGCTTGGGTCATGCCCTCCAGAGCTGGCAGCAGCGAGCGCATGGCCGCCCCCGAAAGGCCGACGCACCAGTTCATCTGTTCGTCTTGTACTTCGAGGGTTTTGCCCAGCGCTGCCAGGATGGGCTCAGTTAGAGCTTTTGCCTCAGACGTGACCGCTGTGCCGTAGACGACCGGGTTCATGCCCTTCCCGACCAGAGAGGGCGCATTGGGCATCACCCGCACTACCGCCACACCTG
>Ga0315285_10000168_pt1 | contig 64460 bp, 49 predicted proteins | sample YL17G09_36_MG_FD_203698 | JGI IMG/M metagenome (GOLD analysis project Ga0315285, IMG submission 203698) | Sediment microbial communities from Yellowstone Lake, YNP, Wyoming, USA - YL17G09_36 | ecosystem: Environmental > Aquatic > Freshwater > Lake > Sediment | place: USA: Wyoming | collected... | reverse complement strand
AATCTGGAGCGGCACAAATTTCATGGCGACTGGAACTATACCATTCGGCCCCGATCATCATGACCTATTTGATACCTTTATTTCTTTACGACTCCTTACGACCCAGGATGAAATCCTTCAGGCACGATCGGAAGCCTACGCTTGGTTGAAAGACATCGGCGTCGACCTGTTCACGGGAACTGATCCGCAAAGCATCCTTCCCAATGCACGCTCGATCATCGTGCTCATCGAATGTTACTTTCGCGAAGCGTTCCCGGCCTCGCTCGAAGGGAAATTCGGCCGATGCTATCTCGACGATGATCGAATCACGCGGGACGGGCTTACCCGCCGCATCAAAGCGTTCCGCGCGTTTCTTCGCGAGGACGGTATCGAGTCCGCCGTGCCCTTCAACCTGCCTCACCGGCTCGCGGCGGCCCGGGCGGGATTGGGCGACTTCGGGAAGAACTGCCTCTTCTACTCGAACAAGGCGGCGCGCGGGAGTTCCTGGGTTGTGCCCCTCGCCGTGGTTGTAGATCGCGAGTTTCCTCCGGACGAGCCGACCGTCGGCGTGGGTTGCCCGGCGTGGTGCCGCAACGCCTGCATCGCGGCATGTCCCACCAGAGCCATCGAGGGCCCACGGCAGATCGACCCCCGAAAATGTATCTCCTTCCTGACCTACCACGGCCAGGAATTGACCCCGCTCGAACTACGCGAGCCGATGGGTGTCTGGCTCTACGGGTGCGACCGCTGCCAGGAGGTGTGCCCGCGCAACCAAGCGTGGCTTGCTCAAGAACTGCCCATGAACGCAAAAGTGGCCGCACGCGCGCCTGATTTCGAATTGTCGCGCTTGCTCCACATGGACGCGACTCACTTTGAAAGCCGCGTCTGGCCCCATATGTTCTACAGGCCCTTCACGGATCGCTGGCGGTGGCAGATGAACGCCGCCCGCGCCATGGGCAACACGCGGGACCGCGGTTACATCCCCGACCTGATCCGCGCTTTACGCGAGAACGAAGACGAACGCGTCCGCGCCATGGCCGCCTGGGCGCTGGGCCGTCTAGGGGGACCCGACGCCCGTACAGCTCTCGAAACCGCCGCGAACGACGGTACCGATATCGTCCGCGACGAAATCGCCCGCGCTCTGGCCGACTCCTCGGCACGGGTGCGCGATCACCTACAGTAGCGCATACGCGTATTCTGTGGAGCCTTCCGGCGAGGGCTTGGACAGGTTGGAAGGGGGTGCTTGTTTTCGTGAAGCCGGATACTGTCATTTGTTGGCAGCGCAAACGTTATCAACTCGGGCACCGTTTGGCCACGAGACCAGCCCCAAGACACGTGCCAATCATGGCCGGATGGATTTTCAGGAAGGACAGTACAGTTTAGGGTACACAACCGCGCTATGGATATGGTGCGCTTTCGCCGCTTTTGAGAGCCTAGCGGCAACCTCCAATCGGCTACCAGCCGTCTCTCGCGCATCCATAGCTTCTTGCCACTCTTCCGGGGCCACCGTCCCGTACCTGCGCTTTCGGGTTATCGCTCTGGCAACTCCGTCCCCTGGTTCAAGATCGTCACGTACCGCGCGTAGCTGAAAACACGGTTGCGCTTCCGTGCCGTCAATTCACGTACGATGCCGAGACGTTCCAGATGGCCAAGGCACTTGTTGACCGTGGCAGGCGTAATGCCTGTTCTCTCCACCAGCCACCCGGGCGTGGCGATGGGATGCTCCAACATGGCGCGATAGATTTGTCCGGTAGAGGCCGCTGCCCGACCAAGCGCGCCTATCTTGTCCCGATCCTCGTTTGATAGATCGACTATCTGTTGGACCGTGTCCACGGCTTGGATTGCCGTGGCGGTGACCGCCTCGGCGAAGAAATCCAACCAAGCCTCCCAATCTCCCGTCAGGCGAACGCGGTTCAGCAACTCATAGTAATACTGGCGGTGCGTCTTGAAGTAGAGACTCAGGTAGAGTATCGGCTCGCGCAATACCTTCTGCTCGCACAAGAGTAATGTTATCAGCAGCCGCCCTATACGTCCGTTGCCGTCGAGAAACGGGTGAATGGTTTCGAACTGTACATGAGCCAGAGCGGCCTTGAACAGCACAGGAGTCAACACAGGTTCATCACTGTGCAAATGCCGATGCTGCTGCTTCCACTTGGATATGGACGCTGACCTGTGGCAGTCCTTTCGCGCCCAAGGACACCGCAACCTCTCCTGGCTCCTTCTCTGATTGAACGTAGAGAAGGAATCTGCCTCGAAACGCCTTCCTCCTGTTGCTCTTGTAGTCCTCGTGGCTTTGGGCGTCGCCGCTCTCCATGCCGATCAGCTTGGCAGGTCCTTTGATTTCGCAGATGATCTCATGTTGGGCATCCTCAACCTGGATTCCGTTTGAGTCGACAATCCGCACCTCGATGTGAGCCACGTCTTTGCCATCTCCCAACAGAGTCTCTCTGTCCTGTGTGACAAGGAACCGGTCTGGCGCGCCAGGAGCCTGCCACTCCGCCGAGCAGACCACCGCCCCTTGCCTTTTTCCCAAGGCCGAGAAGACACCTTCCTCGGAGGGAACCTGCCAGCGAAGAACGCGGTCAGGGCTATCCGATAGTCGCTTCGCTCCCAGCGACTCCCCATCCCGGAGAAGCTCTACGCCATCACAGTTCGTATAACAGACGATAGTCGATTTCGCTTCGGCCCCTTTGCCCTGCCTGAGGAACAATTGCACCATGGGGGTGTCGGTCCAAAGGCTCTGCCAGAAAAAAGCAACAGGTTTTTTGAACCCGGCCAGGTCAAGAAGCCCCGCCCCGCTGTTTCGCGACGGCCATGCCCCCGCTTCACCAAGAAAATCGATGCCTGTCCAGAGATAGAGGCCAGCGATATAATCGTTCTGTTCCACAGCCAGCCAGGCCTTCAGATCCTTTCCATTCTCGCTCCCGTAGATCACCCGGCCTGGATACCGGGAATGATCCTTCTCGTAGAGATCCTCGTGGTAGTTGTAGCCCACCACGTCCAGGCAGTCTGCGAACAGATTTGTCTCTGGACTTGCCAGCGCCGCCGTCACCGGCCGGGACGTATCCAGGGATTTCACGATCACGGCCAGCCGCTCCGCCACGGTTTCCCTCGCGAAAGCCTATGAACAAGCACACGCTGACATGGGGCGAAAGACACTGGCGTCGATGGCGGACGGTGCTATCCCGGCGACCTCGATTGAACAATCGGTCTCACGGATGACAGAGCTAGGACACACTATTAGCCGGGCCGTTCGAGAAGCGGATCGTTCCAAGTACGAGCGGACAGTGGAAGCGCAACTGCGGCTGGTCGCGGGATGCCCGGAAGGCAGCGAAAACGCGCGCCTGTGCCTGTTTACGCAAATGGTGTTGAACATGCTCTCGACCTTCGAGGCAATTTCAGAAGATAGCCAGGGCATTGACAACGTCCGGACACGCTATGCCCTGGCCATGCCCGCGCTACAAACAGCCAGCGACATGGTCGAGTGGTTTCATGCCAATATCGTGCCCGTGGCGGACGCGCTTCTCCTCGAACCCGCCTCCAAGCTCGATCGGATCGTACGCCAGGCATGTGACCTCACGGCCCGTCGATTGCCGGAACCCATTGGCCGGGACGACATCGCACAGGCCCTCGGACTGTCCAGCGCCTACTTCGGCAAGGTCTTCCGAGAGAAGACGGGGCTGACCTTCCGGGAGTTCACGAAACGGCTGCGCGTGTCCAAAGCCCAGAAGCTCCTCCTGCTTCCCGGCAAAACCGTGGCTGAAGTCGCGGGCGAAGTGGGATACAGCACAACTGCGGCGTTGAGCCGGAGGTTCGAGCAGGTTTGTGGGGCTTCACCCTGTGCCTACCGCAACAATCCGCAGGCGTTTCCTCGGGTCATCCTGCCGGAGAGCATCGAGGCGTAGCGCTTTCCGATGTGGAGGCTGCCGCTCGGTGCGCGATGGTGACGCCAAGGTCCGTGTCAAACTCCACACCTAGGACGAGAGTTGCCAATTTCATAAGCAACAATTAAGTAACAATCGGCCCATTTTCAGGCATGAAAAAGAGGACTTACGTTGCCGTAAATCCTTGATATTCCTTTGGTAGCGGGGGCAGGATTCGAACCTGCGACCTTTGGGTTATGAGCCCAACGAGCTACCAGGCTGCTCCACCCCGCGATCTAATAAGTAAGAATACCAAATCTTCTTGGAGATGTCAAACAACCGACAACTTCTTTGACATCAGGGTGTGGGGAACTGAGTCTGTAAGATCTTGAATAACCAGACTGGCCGACCTGAAAGAGAGTCCCGTGGACAGGTTTTTCCATGGATACTGACGCGGGAACATAAATTAAGTGTAATCAAGAAAGTGCTGGACTTAAGCGGACAGAACTGATAAAATCATCACCGCCATAAAGGGTGCGCGATTGCAGTGGGTACGAAGGGTTCTTTTGTTGTGTCGAGCTTGAGCACGTCAGTTGTGGGAGTGGTCGGAAAAGGCCGGGTGGGAAATCCTGTAAGGCTTTTGTTCCCAAGTATATATGATGAGGTGAAGCCGGAGGAACTCGCAGAAAACTTCTGGCGGGGAACGCGGGGGATAGTTTGCGGCGGTCGGGTTTGGGAGGCGATTTTCCGGTTTTTTCAGTAGAGGCGCAGAGTGGAGGCGCCGTTTTTTTTAGCGATTTTTCGACGGCAGGCTACAAAGCCGTTTTGGAGGTGTAAATGAAGTAGTTCGGCTGGGGCCATGGCGGCCGGCCAGTTTGGCTTGGTGCGCAGAAGGCTCGACAGCCAGGTGGCGGTACCGGGAATTCATCCACATAGGGATGTGAGCCGGGGTGGAGGTGGGTCGCCGGGTGCGCCGCCTTCCCCTGATGGCCGCATACCGGCAGTGGCTCTTGAGTAGAACATGAGGCGGATTCCGAGACTGCGAGAGATCCATGGCTACCAAAACCTCAAAACCGAAGACAAAACCTAAATCCAAGACCGCAAAGAACTTGGCGGGCAAGAGGGCCAGGAAAACATCTGTAAAAAAGCCGACGCAGAAAAAGCCCGTGGCAAAAAAAACAGCGGTAAAAAAACCAGCGGTAGCAAAGCGGCCGGCGGGCAAAAAGGTTGTCAAGAAACCGGTAGTTGCCAAGCCGGTCAAGGCGCGGAAAGCACCTGCACAGAAGAAATCGGTTGTCAAGGCGCCAGCCAAACCGGCTGCGGTCAAGCCGCTGGGCAAGACGGCGGTAAAACCGGTCGAGAAACCGGTGAAAGTGGTTGAAAAGCCCGTGAGAGCGGCAGTAGTGAGCAGCACAGTGAGCAAAACGCAAGCAGTCAAAAAGCATCAGGAAACCAAAGTCGCAACGGCAACCGCGAAATCGGGCCAACAGGTAGCCGATGCCGTAAAGAAACCAAAGATTTTGCAGCGCGAGTTCATGCTGGAGCTTGCCAATTCGATCCGTGCGGCGGTGGCACCGTTGACGCGGGAGTCGCGAGGCGGCGAAGTAGTGGGCACAGCCACGAGCGGCGACGCGACATTCGAGCTGGATCGCGTGGCGGAGAAGGCGCTGCTGACGTTTCTCAAGAATGCGCGCCTGCCCGTTGCTTATTATTCGGAAGACTCGGGTTACACGACGTTTACGAACGCCCAGCCGCAGCACCTGCTGATAGTGGACCCGATCGACGGGACGCGGGCCGCCAAGAGCGGTTTTGAAAACTGCGTGGTGTCTATCGCCAGCACGCGCGTCATCGAACGGCCCGTCATGGCCGACGTCGACAGCGCCTGTGTGCTCGAGATACTCGGCAACAGGGTTTTTTATGCGGAGCGCGGCAAGGGGGTGCGGATTGCGCAGGACGGCCACGTCCGCCGGTACAAACCCGGCGCAGATCCGGGGCTCGAGGCGCTGACGTGGTCGATGACGGTGCCGGGCCGGCCGGCCGACCTGATTTTCCCGACTGCCGCCAAACTCTTGGACCTGACCAGCCTCAAAGGCGGGTTTTTCGCCTGCAATAGCACGTCATACAGCCTCACGCGGCTGCTCACGAACCAGCTTGACGCCTGTGTCGATATCGCCAACAGGTTCTACCGGGATATCCCGGACCTTGTCCGCGACCATTTTATCAATGCGGGGCGGGGCACGGTTCTGGGCATCGAGCCGTACGACCTGGCGGCGGCGCTGCTCATTGTGCAGGAGGGCGGATGTGTCGTTACGGACGCATACGGAAAATCGTTTGACGACCTGCTGCTGCTGGATACGTCAACCGAGAACATGCGCTCGATGATCGCGGCATCCAACAAGGCCGTCCACAACAAGCTGCTCAACTTCTTCGACCTTCGCGTCCGGCAGTGGGAAGAACTGCTGCGACGGCGCGCCGAACATGCCGCCAGGATCGCCGCTCAAAAGCAGCAGGCCCAACCCCAGCGGAAAATCTAAGAAAGTCTCTCGCAAAGCCGCAAAGATCGCAACGAATACGCATTTCGACTCGCCCCACAATGTCCATCATGCCGGAGTCTGCCCTGTCTTGAATGTTTCATGCTGAACCGTGGCGCGCGTTTTGCTAATATGCCTGATGTGGATCGAGGAGGATGAGGTTTTGTTCAATATAACCGACGAACGAACAATAGTCGCGTTGGAAATCGTCACGGCGGCGGGCGAGATGGCCCGCGAGATTCAGGCGTCGATGGCTGTCCTCAAGACAACCAAGTCCGACCTGTCGCCGGTGACGGTTGCGGATTACGCGGTGCAGGCGCTGGCGGCGTACAAGTTGGGCGAGCATTTCCCGGGCGAGGGCCTGGTAGCCGAGGAGACGTCGGAACAGTTGGCGAGGTCGGCGGACGTCCTCGAGGCCGTAACGGATTTCGTTCGCAGACGGGTTGTCGGGGCGCGGCCCGCAGATGTTATCGACTGGATCGACCGGGGTGCCGGCGCGGGAACCAAGGGCCGGACGTACTGGGTGCTCGACCCGGTTGACGGAACCAAAGGTTATGTGCGTGGCGGGCAGTATGCGGTGGCGCTTGCGGTGATCGAGGCGGGACAGGTGCGTCTGGGCTTGTTGGGCTGCCCGAACCTGGGCGACGATTGCCGCCCGGAATGGAGCAGCCGAGGCCGGCTCGTGGTGGCGGTGCGGGGTGAAGGGGCGTGGCAGGGTCCACCGGATGCGTCAGTCACTTTCGAACCGGTCCGGGTCTCGCAGCAATCTGACCCGCGTCAAGCCCGGCTTCTCCGGTCATACGAGGCGGGGCATACCAACGTTGGGCAGATCGACACATTGGCGAGGGCGCTGCAAATCAAGGCCGAGCCAGTACTTATGGACAGCCAGGCCAAATGCGCCGTACTTGCCGCCGGCCACGCCGAAATCATGCTCCGGCTGCTCTCGCCTGACCGGCCGGACTACCGCGAGAAAATCTGGGACCAAGCGGCAGGTTCCATCATCATCGAGGAAGCTGGCGGGAGAGTGTCCGACGTCAATGGCGAGGCTTTAAACTTCCGCACCGGCCGGCGGTTGGAAAACAACCGGGGAGTTGTGGCGACCAACGGCCTGTTGCACGAGAAAGTGCTGGCGGCGCTGGCTGAGATCGTGTAAAGCCATCTTTTACAGGAGGTTACACATGGCGTTGCGTGTTCTGGTAACCGGCGGCGCCGGGTTCGTCGGCTCGCACTTGGCCTTGGGCCTGCGTGCGGGTATCGAGGCCGACGTGGTTGCGCTGGACAACCTCCACCGATGTGGCTCGGAACTGAACCTGCCACGCGTGAAACAAGGGGGGGTAGAATTTGCCCACGGGGACATCCGGTTCGAGGGGGACTTGGACCGGTCAGGGCCGTTTGATGTGTTGATCGAATGCAGCGCCGAGCCGTCGGTGATGGCGGGATATGGGGAGTCGCCCCGGTACGTGATTGACACCAACCTGCTGGGCACCGTCAACTGCCTTGAAGCCGCGCGCAAGTGCGGAGCCAGTGTCATTTTCCTTTCTACGAGCAGGGTGTACCCGCTGCGGCTGCTTAACGCCCTGCGGTATCACGAAGGCGAGACCCGATTTGTGCTGGAAGAAAAGCAGGATGTGCCGGGTGTCTCAGCCAAGGGTATTTCAGAACAGTTTCCGCTGGACGGCCCGCGGTCGCTGTACGGGGCGACGAAACTGGCGTCGGAACTCCTTTTGCAGGAGTATGTTGAGATGTACGGCCTGCGGGGCGTGATCAACCGGTGCGGGATTCTCACCGGCCCCTGGCAGATGGGCAAAATCGACCAGGGGGTCGTGGTGCTGTGGGCGGCGCGGCACGTTTTCGGCGGGCCGTTGAGCTACATCGGTTACGGCGGCAAGGGCAAACAAGTGCGGGACGTGCTGCACGTCGACGACCTGCTCCAACTGGTCCTTTACCAGTTGGACCACTTGGACGAGGTGAGCGGCGAGGTTTTCAACGTCGGCGGCGGGTTGGAAAATGCGGTTTCGCTGCGTGAACTGACGGACCTGTGCCGCAAGTACACGGGAAACCGTATCGAAATTCAGGAAGAGTCGGAGACGCGGCCGGCCGACGTGCCCATCTACATCACGGACAACACGAAAGTCTCGCGGGCCACGGGCTGGCAACCGCGCAAAAACCCCGACTCGATCGTGGGTGAACTCTGCGAGTGGATTCAGTCGAACCGCGAAATGCTTCGGCTGGTGCTGTCATAAGATAAACCATTCCAATTGTTTGTGACGCCCGATAACGGCGCTTAACCCGCGGTGTTATTGACCGGTCCCCACCCCCGTGGTATCATACGTGCAGAGACGCCTACAGGAGATGATCCATGAGAAAGCTGTTTCGCGCCGGGGGCTTTACGCTTACTGAACTTCTAGTCGTAATCGCCATCATTTCAATCTTGGCGGCGATGTTGTTCGTCGTGGGTCCGCGTGTGATCGAGAGTACCAAGCTGGCCAGCCTCCAAAATGATTTTAACCAAATCCGGACCGCCTGCGTCTCGTTCTACACCAAACAGAAAGAGACCTACCCGCCCGCGTATGGGTACAAGGTTTGGGACCCGAACAACCCGAATCCGGGCCGGGTCAATGAACCGTATGTTGTGCCGATCAAGTTTTTCCGCGTTATGGACATCTACGACCGGTTCTCGACCAACCACGATACCGACCGCGACGGCGAACTGGGCCTGCTCGAGTTCTCCCCCATGGGCAGAAAGACCGGCCCCGATTCCTACTCCTTTGACGAAATCATCTATGATGGCACCAACCTGCCCGGCGAAGTCTCGCAGCAAATGGCCGAAGGGAAAAGGCCGATTATCTATATACCGGTCAACATGAAGCAGGCGGCGGTGGTTGCGCAGTACTACGATGACTTGCGCAAAATAGACGCACACGCGGGTGCGTACGCCACGCAGTGGGCCGCTCTTCCCAACGCAACCGCAAAAAACGACGTGACACAGCTGAAATTCCCCCCCAGCAAGTACGACGACTATGTGTTGATCAGCGTCGGGCCGACAAACAACACCGGCGGAATCTTGACACCACCTGCCAGTTTCGTGAATGACTTGGCCGCTGTCGCCGACATGGAAGCCTGGTATCACATCCTCGCCTTGCGTGCGTATTTCCTCGCCACACGCGACCTCAACGAAAACGGCCTGCTCGATTTTGATTACAACGCCCGAAAACAAGGCGACGGCAAGGAAGCGTCCTACGTCGTTTCCGGTATGCACCTTCTCCCCGATGGCACCCCCGGGCCCGGCCCCGTCATCTATCACAACACCGGCGCCTGATCTTTTTTGAACCACAAGAGGCACAAGAAGCACAACACATCTTATGCCTCTTGAACTTCTTGTGGTTATCTATTAAATACGTATTTGTGGATTTGAAGCTTCGTCAAGCGGAAGTTGATCAAAATGCCATGTGAAATTCCAGTTGCACGCAAATAAGCAAACAACCGGCCTGCATGTTTCTTGGCCGGAGTCTTGCAGACTTCGAACCGTACCGGCTTCACATGCAGAAAACATGTCGTGAGTCTGCGCCAGCGTTCAAGCACCTGTGTTGATTCGACGGCAAATCGCCGGCTCCATTATGGCGAAACGGCAGCGGCTTGGCTCGGCGGCGCCTTGTAAAACACCACGGCAAATTCTCTATCCCAAACGATTTTAAATCCCTGCTGCGCCATATCACGGCGCATGTTCTCGTCTGCGGACAAAAAGTAGAACATATTTGCGTTGCGGCTTTTGCAAATGCGTTTATTTATCTGCTTGATTTCACGCAGGAGGTCCGAAGGCTCTTGGATCGTCGTCTTGGCAGCGTAAGCCAGTCTCGCAATTTCGGGATCGCAGATCCCAGCGAAATCGACGAACCGGACATCCCGATTTTGATAACGCTCTCTTATCAGGTAAGGAACCAGGCCCATTTGGGCAGTGTGGATGACAGTATGCCGGGCGTCAGGTTTATTGTTATTGGCGCCAAACCACTGGTCCAAGAACTCACCCACTGCCTTCATATCCCGTGCGTATGTCCAGCAAATCGACATCATGCCCGTGTCAATGCCTTCCGCATGACATACGACGTCAGTGAGCCTATAGGATGTGGCTGGATAAACCTTTGTCTGCCTAATATTTGCCATCACTCCAAGTCCGGCCAATATGGTCACAATCAGCGCCACGTGAGCGATTCTGAGCCTGCCCAGGAGATATCCGCACCACTGGCTTGCGGAAACAATACATAGAACTATAGCCAACGGCACAATGGGGGCGTAAAAGCGAAAGAACTCCATCCAGTCGCCACCTGCGCGCACAACAAACACAACCGTGATCAGAGTGATTCCCCCAAGCCAGAATGATTCCTCCAAATCAAGCGTGCCGCGGTCGTTTCTGGTTACCAGCCCGGCCACAAGGCGGTAAGCTGTCCGCAGGCACATGAGCATAACGGCTACGGCGGCGATTAGCATCAACGGGTTTGAAAGAATAAACCGGTACGTATATGAAAGCCCCGGATAAAAAGCGTGGCGCAGCGCGTGGTATTTTGCCAAGGCGGAATTAGGACAGAGCAGGCCGAACCGGCGCATGCGGTATGCCAAGAGGCCCACTTGGACGAGCGTCGGCACCACCGCCACCATCAGGATCGATGATACGCGACGATGGCGCCAAAAAACCAACGCGGCAAAAAAGACGTTGACGAAGATTATAAAAAACGATTCGGGCCGCAAGAAGAGTCCGATACTGGAAACGATGGCAATCCAACATTCCTGCCGTGAATTGGGATTCCTCCATTGATACGTAAGCAGCGTTCCGTACAGCAGCATGAACAGGGCGTAGTAGGGTGTTTCAAGCCCTCCCAGGTTCCAGTAAAGAAAAACGGGATTTGTCGCCAACAGCAGCGAGGCCAAAGTGTACGCGAGGATGCCTTTTCGCTCTCCTCCGAAAAGCGTACGACGGAAAAGGAACAGTATGTACAGGCAGCCGCACCCGCACAGGATGCCCAATAACTTGTTGGCCGTGAAGATGCAGGACGGAATCAATATCCATAAGAGCGCAAGGACCCATGCATGAAAGAGGCTACTACACATTTCACAGGGTTCGTAATTGTAATTAACGAGCGACCCTGTATCGGCCAGCGTCTTTCCCGCCCAAATGGAAATGAACATGTCATCCCGGCCCGCGCCCAAATAGAGAAGAAGACTTGCGCAGACATATATCAACAACGCGGCCGCAAATACTGCGACGGAGACATGCCGGCTGAGGCGCCACAATCCTTGTTGAGCGGGAGAATTCGCATTTATTCTGTCGGACACAGGACCGTACCCTGAAACCTTGTTGAGACGTAAGAAGCAACAAATATGATTCGTTTGTCTTGACGCCTCCAGCGCTTATTGTGATTATAAATTATTCCCGACAACGACGGCGGCTTTTGATTCGTTGGCAATGCGTTGTTCGCCTTTGAAGAGGTTGTCGGTGACGATGGCTCTGCGGAGGTTGGGGCCGAGTCGGATTTGGTTTTTGTCTTCTTTGAATTCGCACCCGCGGATCAGGACGTCGCCGCCGTTGGCCTCAATTGACCAGGCGCCTTCTTTCTTGTGGCCCCATTGCACGAAGGTACAGTCGCTGAACCCGATCGTGCCGTTCCCTTCGATGACGGCGTTCTGATTGCACGGGCCCCAGAACGCGCAGTTGCTGAACCGTACCGAGCCCCTGTTTTCCGGGCCGACGCGTATCATCGTCGGGTCGGGGCCGTCTATCGACACGAACTCGCCGTTGGTAATCAGGATGCCCATGGGCGCGCTCTGCTCGACCAGGAGCGAGGTGCGGCAGTCGTCGGCGCCGATGCCGAGGAAGTTGCCGTTGGTGGCGCCGTTCTTGGTTTCGATGAACTTGTAGCCGACGTTGTAGCCGAAGCAGAACGTGTTGATGACGTAGTGCCAGTCGGTCCTGCCGAAGATAAACCCGATCCCGTGGCTTTTCTGCCACTCGAACAGGTCTTTTGACATGGACCACCAGGGGTTCCAGTGGACGTTTTCGATCCGGCCGATGTCGTAAACGGAGTCCACGTAGACGCCGATGTGGAGGGGCTGGCCGTGGATGTTCCGCACGAGCGCGCGCTGGCAATTTCCGGCGTCAATGGCGTTGTATGGGTTGAGCAACTGCACGTCGATAATCGCGGGGTTGTTGCCGCGCATCGCCACGGTGTAGGGATACGGTGTGGGTACGCTGCCGTCAGGATCCTGATCCGGATAAAAAATGGTCAGCCCCTGCACGGTCGCGTTTGTTTGTAGCAGGATGAATGGGGTGCCGTCTTCGCTTCCGGCGCCTCCCCGCGGCAAAAGGACCGTACCGAATACCGGTTTCTCAGCGTTTTTATCGCGGATACCGGCGTGGGCCGGGGCGTAGGGGGAGATGCCGCGGAGCGCGACATCGTTGGGGACGGTCAATGTGCCGGCGAAACTGTACCGGCCGGTGGGAACTATGACGGTTCCACCGCCGCCCGCGCCAGCCGCATCAAGTGTTTTTTGAAACGCGGCCGTGTTGTCGGCCTCGCCATCGGGTACAGCGCCGAAATGGGCAACGTTCCATTCGGAATTGGTCGGCATTTGCGGGTCAGCCGCCGAAAGAATGCAGGCGAGACGTCCGCACCACAACGCAAGCGCGGCAACCGCGATGAGAGACACAGTCAGGCTCCTTTCTTAAGCTGTTCGTGTTCGACCGGGACGTGTTCGACGGGCCGGACCCGCCGTTTATGTCGTCTGTTGGCCACGGCCATCAGGATCACCACGATGGCAAAAACCGACAGCCCCTGCAAGATGCCCAGGGTCGCATCGAGATAATTTACGCTGTTGCGGACGAGCACGCCGCTGACGCCGAGCGCCACGCAGATCAGGTAAATGAACAACACGGCCTGGCATTGCGAGAACCCCATCCAGGTGAGCCTGTGGGAGAGGTGGTCCATGCCGCAGTGGTCGATGATGCTTCGCAGGGATCTGGTTTCGCCGCGCATGATACGCGCGACGAGGATGTACGCGAAATCAAACAGAGGTACGCCCAGCACGATCACCGGGATCGAACACGACACGAGCCGGTTGGGCGTCCATTCGCCCATGACGCCGAGCGCGGCAAGCGTGAAACCAAGGAAAAAACTGCCCGAATCGCCCATGAAAATCTTGGCCGGCTTGAAATTGTAGATCAGGAACCCGGCGTTTGCGCCGATGAGGGCGGCGGCCAGCATGCCGAACCACGCCAGGCTGGTTTCGGTTCTGACGACCAGCCACGCCTGCACCGCGATGAACAGGTAAACGGCCGCGACGATGGCGGCGATGCCCGAGGCAAGACCGTCCATGTTGTCGATGCCGTTGAACGCGCTCGTCACGCCGACGATCCACACGATGGTCAGGAAAATGTCGAGGGGCGCCCATTCGAAAATGTCCAGGCGCACGCCAAACCGCTCGAGGATAAGCGTTACGCCGATCAGGGTGGCAAACTTCCACACGCCGCGGATGCCGCCGTTGTAGAAGTCATCGAGCGCGCCCACCGCCATGCAGATAAACGCGCCGAGCATCACGCCGTTGAATTCCGTGCTTCGGTAGCCAGGCAGGACGGCGGCCACCGCAAATGCGCCGAACATGACGATCCCGCCGCCGCGCGGGACGGGCGTCTTGTGGAGTTTTTCCGGCGAGACGTTGTCGAGCATGCGCAGCCGGCGCAAGAGCAAGATGGCCACGGGCATCAGCACCGCCGCCAGCACGAACGCCGCCACGCCCACGGTGATATAAGTGCGCGGCCAGTAATGGGTCAGCCAATACATTTAGAAAACCTCTGATTGCGGCTTGGATCGCACGGACGAACACGGACTGACACGGGCTGACTTGGGGCAGCCGAGCTGAAACCAAAGGAGGCTGCTGGCTGGAGGCTGCAGACCGCAGGAAAAAACGCGGACGTCTGGGACGCCCCCCAGCAGTTGCGGGGCGTGTCCCTTTGTGAGGCAGATACCGTCCGAGGATCCTCTTGGGAAGCCGCTGGTACCGAGCGAGGGGATCCTCACGCCCGCCCATGGTCTGCCGGAACGTGAAGGTCGTGTCACGTGTCTGGGCGGGCTCAGGATGACAGCTTTGATCTCGGCCCGGCTGTCGATTTCTGCGAAAAAATGAAGGAAATTGACAGATATCAGTACAGACATAGTTGCATCAGGCATCCTCGCCAAAGAATTTTTGGACAGAATCTATCACACACCTTATATCGGCAGGCGTCATCGCGGGGTAAAGGGGCAGGGAGACGCATTTTTCGTGGGCGCGTTGCGAGTTGGGGAAATCGCCGCCGAGGTAGTGGTGCGCCGGCCGATATACGGGCCGTTTGGCCTCGATCCCTCTGGCATTGAGGAACTGGATGAATTGGTCCTGCCGGTCGGTTTCGACCACGTAGCGGAAGAAAACGTGGCCGTCGGGGTTGGGCAGGCGCAGGGGCAGGCCGGCGAACTCGGCGTTGTACTCGAGGGCGATTCCCCGGCGCCGTTCGAGAAACCCGGGGAGCCGCCTGATTTGTACGCGGCCAAGCGCGGCCTGGACGTCGGTCATCTTGTACGGGTAGCGCACGACGAAGTTGTCCCGGTTGTCATATTCGCGCAGGTCCCTGGCGTGTTCGGCGATTGCCTCATCGTCGGTAAGGAGCATGCCGCCCTCGCCAGTGGTGATCAGCTTGGTTGCGTAGAACGAGGTGACGGCGACCCGCGTCGCCCGACCGGTCGGCCCGCCCATGGATTGGGCTATGTCTTCGACGGCGCGGTCGGTGGCGGGCATTATGGCGGTCGCGCCGAACAGGTGGGGCACGATGGCGGCCCGGCAGTCCGGCGGGACGAGTGCCGGGTCAAGATTATAATTGCCGTCGATATCACACAGGCGCGGTGCGGCCTGCTGCAGCCGGATCGCCGTGATGAGCGCGGCACACCCGTAAGAGGGCGCGGCCACCGGTTCGTCGCGGCCGACGTCAAGCGCGCTGATCGCCAGGTGGAGCGCGGCGGTCCCGCTGTTGACGGCTACGCCGTACTTGCGGCCGAGCATTTCGGCGCAATCTTTCTCGAATGCGTCGACCTCCGTTCCCTGTGCCAAATGGCCCGAATACAACACTTGGGAAACCGCGTTCATCTCCTCGGTGCCGATGGTCGGTTTGCTGTGTGGGATCATGCGGCGCTTCCCATCAGCACCTCGAGCGAGTCCGGCCCGCAATTCATCAGCAGGTCGATAATCGACAGGTCGGGGACAAACTCGCCGTGCAACTGCGGATACACCGGCGCGCGCCAGTGCTGTAACTCGAGCCCGATCCCCGCATCCTGCAGCATCCGCGCATCGAGGTAGACTTCAGTAGCGTACGCGCCGCTGTAATACGTGTCGCCGCCGACAGATTTGATGAGGTTCACCAGCCGCTCGGTCGCGGCGCCGGGCACGTCGAGGTCGGAGGCGTACACGATGGAGGTTGTTATGCCCAACGCGCCGAGGAAGAACGGGAGCATGTGCCGGTTCAGGTCGTTGAGCATCTGCCAGTCCTGCGACCAGGTGTGTTCAAGAAAGCCGGCATAATGTGAGAAAAACGGCGACTTGACATATGACTGGCGGACGGATTCCCAATGTTTTCGGCGCCACGGGAGATCGCACCGGATCCGGACTTCATCGAGGTTCTGCGCAAATGTTTCGAAGATAGGCACGGTCAGTGTCAGCACGCTGGTCGCGGACTTGATTTTGTTGCGGTTCTGCCAGCCGTTCTTGTTGAACTGGATGTTGTCAAGCACGATGAACACGTCGCTGCGCGCAATTTTCTCGAAATACCGCAACCATGGCACATAATGCAGTTGGTGAATTCCCACCAGCACGGGCGGCGTCCCCGGTTTCCCCAAAAACGACTCCCAATCCGTTTGTCCCGCCACTACCATAACCTAAAAACCCGCGAAATGCACTGAGAAAAACAGCGTCGCCGGATAAAAAGAGGGACACCCCCCACAAAAGCCGGGGGGCATCCCAACGGCGCGAAATGCATTGAGCAGCTAGAGCGAAAAACAAGGACTGACTCGAATTTCGGCAGTTTGAAATTCGTGTCTGTCCCTGCTTTTCGCGGGGCGTCCCTACACGCAAAATGCACTGGAAAAAACAGCCTTTATGGATGAAAGTTCAGCGCGGGATGGGCTAGACTGGCTCTGGAGGAAGAAACCGTGTTCTCACGCCGTGATTTTATTGTCGTTTCGGGAGGCATAGCGATGGGTCTCGGGGCCGCCGGCCATTCATCTGCGAGTGAACCGCCAGGCGCAGAACGGTTCAGCCGCAAGACGCTTGCGGCCACGGTGGCTGTGGCGGGGGGCGGGCTGGCCGGTGTCTGCGCGGCGATCAGCGCGGCGCGGGACGGCGCGAAAGTGGTGCTGATCCAGGATCGGTCGCGGCTTGGCGGCAACTCGAGCAGCGAGATCCGGATGCACGTGTGCGGCGCAAACAATCCGAAGGAACTGGCGCTGTGGCGCGAGACCGGCATCATCGAAGAGTTGAAACTGACGGAGTCGGCAACCAACCCGCAGCGATCGTTCGAGGTGTGGGACCTGATCCTTTACGACAAGGTGGTGTCGGAGCCGAACATCACGCTGCTGCTCGACACCGCCGTGATCGACGCGCGGGTCGAGGGGGATCGGGTCGCCGGGGTGGTCGCAATAAGCCCGTTGCTCGAGGAGATCTACAAAATCACCGCGCAATACTTTATCGATTGCACGGGTGATGCCGGGCTCGCTTCTGTGGCGGGCGCGGAGTGCATGCGGGGCCGTGAGGGCCGGGACGTGTACGGCGAATCGCTCGCGCCGCCGAAGTCTGACCTGAAGACGATGGGTAACAGCATCCTGTTTTTTGCCAAGAAACAGGGCAAGCCCATGCCGTTCACGCCGCCCCCGTGGGCGCGCAAATTCTCGAAGGGCGACTTCGCTCATCGCAGCATTCGGTCGTGGGAGTACGGGTATTGGTGGATCGAGTGGGGCGGCGAATTGGACACGATCGCGGACAACCGGGCCATCCGGCATGAGTTGCTCCGAATCGTACTGGGGGTGTGGGACTACATCAAGAACAGCGGCAACCACCCGGAATCGGCCGAATGGGCGCTGGACTGGGTGGGGATGATTCCGGGCAAGCGCGAGAGCCGGCGCATCCAGGGCGAGCACGTCATGACGCAGCAGGAACTGGAGCGGGCCGAGCCATACCCGGACCGGGTGTCATACGGGGGCTGGCCGATGGACGACCACCCGCCCGAGGGCATCGACCGCAAGGACCTCGATCCGTGCATGCAGATCCCGTTCAAACAGCCTTACCACGTTCCGCTGCGCTCGCTGTACAGCGTGAACCGGCCCAACCTCCTCATGGCCGGCAGGAACATCAGCGCCTCGCACGTGGCGTTTTCGTCGACGCGCGTGATGGCCACTTGCGCGGCGATGGGCCAGGCGGCAGGCGCCGCGGCGGCCTTCTGCGCCGCAGAGGGCTGTCTGCCTCGGGACGTTGTTGCGGACCCGGCTGTGCTGCGGCGGTTTCAACAACACCTGCTGCGCAATGACCAGTCGCTCATTGGAATCCGGCATGATGACGCGGCGAACGTGGCGGCGGCCGGGCGGGTGACATGTTCCTCCGAAACGCCCGATGGTAAGTGCGCGAACGTCATCGACGGCTGGATGCGCAACATGGGCGACGACATTTGCCACGAGTGGAAGGCACCGCTGGAGAGCGGGCCGCAGTGGATCTGCCTGGAATGGGACACGCCGCAGCCCATCAAGACGATCCAAATCGTGTTCGACTCGGGCCTGCACCGCCGGCTGTTCCTCAGCGGCGAAGACAGCGCATATAACCCACAGACGCGCGGTCCACAGCCTGAGACGGTGGCCGATTATGTGCTGGAAGCCGAACGCGAGGCGGCTTGGAAGACGCTGGCGAAGGTGAAGGGCAATTTTCTGCGGCTGGTCCGCCACGACGTTGACTGCACAGCCTCCAAACTGCGCATGACCGTCGAGCGGTCAAACGGAGACCCGCTGGCGCGTGTATTCGACATCCAGTGCTACGGTTGAGGCGGTAGGATCTTGTTGATGTTGGTTTCGTAGATCTTTCGCAGGATCTCGTCGCTGAGGTTGAGGCCCCTATACGCGCCGTAGATGTTATTGGCCTTCTTTGATGCGTAGGGTGAGCCTTTTGCGCCCATGTAAAAGTGAAACGTCTCCTTTTCCAGGACGTCGCGGCATGCCCGCAACACCGCCGCTATCCAATCAGACGTTTTTTCCTTATTGCCTGTCACCACCATGTCCGTGCCAAACAGGATTCGGTCGCTATACTTTTCGAAAAATGCGTGGAACACCTCGACATCGTCGCTGACGGCTTCGAGCCCCGAGACGAGGATGTCGCGTGTGCCGAAACTGGTGTCGGTATACAGGTTGGGGTAGGTGTCGAGGAGCCGTTGGAACTCGCGGAACGGCTGCTGGCGCGGCTGGAAAAATGTGACGCCGAAATGGGGCACGATCACGATCATGTTTGGATGTTTCTGCATGACGCGCTCGAACTCGGCGAGGTATTTTGTGATGTTCACGTGCCAGCAGATGGGGAGGCGAGTTTCTTCACAGTAGGCGTAGATTTCTTCCATACCCTCCCAGTCGAGCGGATGCTGGTAGAAATTGCCATGCCCCGTGTAGAGCTTCAGGCCGCGCGCGCCCTGGGCGACGTAGGACTTGAGGCATTCAAGTTTTTGCGGATCATCCGGGTGAACGGCGCAGAACGCCACCAATTGAGAGGGGTTTTCCGCAGCGGCAGCAAGGATTTCGAGTGTGTTTTCATGGTTGCCTTTGGCCTGGTCGTGGCCGGCGCCCATCAGCGTGTACTCGGAACTGGCCACGAGGACGGTCTTAACGACGCCGGTTTCTTTGGCGGCTTGGAGATACTTGTCGAGGTAGGTGCGGGAAAACAGGTGGTCGTGGGCGTTTACTACCCGGAAGTCCCGCAGCCCAGAATCAAATGTCGCGGGGATCTGCCGTGTCTGGCTTCGGTTTCGCTCCATTTGGTCTGAAAGTAGTTTAAACGTGTAGGCGTTCGTGCCTACGAGGATGACGAAGGCAAGGACAAGCGCAATCCAGGGCCAATCGGGGCGGGAAGATACGGTTTTCGTTTCTTCATGTCTCGTCATGAAGCCATCTTACCTGATCCTGTCACCCAAGCAACACCTATTGTGGTGCGGGCGTCTCGCCTGCACGGTGCGCGGAAAAGAAAAAGCCCCTGCGCAATGCAGGGGCTTTCTGAACTGCAACGGGTCTTGGTGTTAGAACTTGATCTTCGTCTCGAAGTAGAAGTAGTCGGCGTCGTCGTCATCGGTACCGCCTTCGAAGGCCAGGCCGTTGCCGATGTTGAAGTTGCCTTCCGCTGCGCCGTCGCCCAGGAAGATGTGCGAGTAGCCGGCTTCGAAACTGAGGTCTTCGCTATACCGGTAAATCGCGGTCAGGTCGGCTTCCCAGCAGAGGTCGTCCGGATTCTCCTTGTCGATGAAGCTCAGTGGATACAGGAGGTTGACGCGCCGGCCCAGCAGGAAGAACGACGGCCACGTGGTGTCGTACTCTTCGAGCGACTCGACATAGGCCACGGACGCAACCAAAGTGAGGGCCTCGGTGGGATTCACCATGACGCCGCCGTAGGCCAGCCACAGGTTGGAGCAGTCGTGGTCAAACGACGAGACGAACTGCCCGTACTGCCAGTCGGAGAACAGCCGGTTGAAGCTGACGCTGGCGTCGGCGCTCCAGAACGGGCAGGCAACGGCGCCCAGCCACTCGAGAAAGGTGAGGTCGCGGTTGTCTTCGCCACCAAAGTAGGCGCCGCCCAGGAACAATCTGGGCGACCAGACGGTGTCGAGGGTGTAACCGACCTGGAGGTTGCCGCCCAAGTTGTCGTATTCGGCGTCGTCATCGCCGTACGGGGAGATCACGCCGGCGTTGGCAAATGTGGCGCCGGCGGAATCGGCATCGCCAAACTGGTAGGCGACTTCGGCCTCGAAATCGAGCGCGCCGACTTTCCCGGCGCCGCGCAGGCCGACGGTGTGAAGGTAGGTCGGGTCGTAATTGTCCACGCCGGCCACATCTTCAATCCACTCGCCGATCCAGCCGTACTGCGTATCCCAACGGCTCAGGGCATCGCGCACCAGCAGCCAGTAGGCGTCGATGGTGATGTTTTCAAACCCGAGATAGCTGGCGTACACGCCGTAGAGGTCGGTATCGGCGTCTTCTTCGAGCGGGCTGCGGTCGGCCAGTTTCGCCCAAAACGCATCGACTTGGATCAGCTCGGTGGCATAGGTGGCGCGGATGGCGTCAAACGACAGGCCGCGGAAGAACGAGCCGGCTTCATTGGTGCCGACGAGCCAGCCGCTGCCCAGCTTGAGTTCCTGACGGCCGATGCGCAGGCGCAACGGCACACCGAACATCTCGTTGGCTTCAATGTAGGACTGATAGACTTCCACGTCGTCGAGCGTGTTGGCGCGCCTGTCGACGCCGGTTATGTAGTCGGACCGGAAGTCTTCGCCCCACCAGTCGTAGCTGTCGAGCTCGATAAACGCGCTGACCTGCTCCGTGAAGTCGGCGCGGACATGGAGTTTGGTGCGCTGCTCGACAAAGCTGAAGCTGTGGTTTTTCTCATCCCACCCTACCGGGCTGACCACGGCCAGGCGGCCAGGCTGCGGCGCCCAACGGAGCCCTGCCAGAGGATTCCCTGGACGGCCCGTGACCGGGTCGACATATCCTTTCCAGCTCGGCGACCACGGGCCTTGGAACAAGGGGTTGTAGGAGGTGAGGCTGTCAGGCCCGAACGCGCTGGTCCAGTAGTTGCCGCGGATCCTGATTTCTCCGCCCACCTGGGTGTTCTGCAACTCGGCGTACACCGGTGCTGCCACCAGTAGAAGAATCGCCATGGCGGCGACAAAAAGGCTTCTATACATAATCGATGTGCTCCCTGTTGGTGTCTCGTTTCCGCGATAATCGGGACGACGCCCGCCGCCCCGGGTATCCACGTCAAAAAGGATTTATACCCCACATCAACTCAAGCGTCCCCCCGAGCAAAGGGCGCTACATCCCTCCTTTCGTCTCGAGACTCAAGGACGCAATTGATGGACTTCGTTCCCCAGTTTCCTACGCGGAAGCATAGCAGGAGGAAAAGCGGATGTCAACGTCCGAATTTGCATGAAGTTTTTCCCCCAAAAAACCGCCCCCGCGATTGCTCGCGGGGGCGGTGCATACGGTTTCAGACGTTGAGATTAGAAGCTGATCTTCGTCTGGAAGTACACGTAATTCGGGTCTTTGTCATTTTGGCCGCCGTTGTACAGCAGGCCGTTCGCGTTGTTGAAGTTACCCCACTCGAGGCCGTCATCCACGAAGAAGTGGGCGTAGCCCAGCTCGAAGCTCAGGTCTTCGCTGTAGATGTAGGTGACGTTGGCCGCAACTTCCCAGCCCAGCACCGTCTCGTTCTCTTCGCTAAGGAAAGAGAGGCCGGCCAAGGGGCTGACGCGGTTGCCCAGCAGCCAGAACGTCGGCCACGGGCGGTTGAACGGTTCGAGAGATTCGTAATACGTGCCGGTGACTTCGACGCGCAACTGTTCGGTCGGCATGGCGCTGAACCCTGCGCGGGCCAGCCACACGTTGGTCAGGTCACCAGCGGCCGACGCAAAACTGTTGGCCCCGGCTACGCCGCTGTCCAGGAAGTACGAGTACCTCCAGTTGGAGAACAGGCGGTTGAAGCTCAGGCTCGAGTCCGCGCTCCAGAACGGGCAGAACATGGCGCCCAGCCAATCCACGAAGCTGAGGTCACGGTTGTCTTCGCCGCCGAGATAGGCGCCGCCGATGAACACGCGCGGCTGGAATTCCATGTCGAACGTGTAGCCGACTTCCAGGTTGCCGCCCCAAGCGCCAAATTCTTCGCCATCGGGGCCGTAGGGGGACAGGAGGCCCTGGCCCGCAAACCGCCTGTTGACGGCATCGGCGTTCCCAAACTGATAAGCTGCTTCTGCTTCGAAATCAAACGCACCATACTTGCCGGCTCCGCGGAGGCCAACGGTATGAAGGTAGGTCGGGTCGTAATCGTCGACGTTCAACAGGTTTTCGACCCAGTCGCCAAGCCACCCGCCCTGGGTGTCCCAGCGGCTGGCGGCGTCGCGAACAAGCAGCCAGTAAGCGTCAAACGTCGAGTTCTCGACGCCGAGGTAACTGGCATACACGCCATACAGATCGGTGTCGCCGTCTTCTTCAAGGGGGCTGATCTCGACCAGCTTGGCCCAGAAGGCATCGACGGAGAACACATCGGTGGCATAGGTGGCACGCACGGCGTCAAACGACAGGCCACGGAAGAACGGGCCCGCGTCGTTGGTGCCGATGAGCCAGCCGCTGCCCAGGTTCAGTTCCTGGCGGCCGATGCGCAGGCGAAGCGGCACCCCGAACATCTCGTTGGCTTCGATATACGACTGGTAGATTTCCACGTCGTCGCCCGTGCCGGCACGGCGGTCAACGCCCGTGATGTAGTCGGAACGGAAATCTTCGCCCCAGATGTCGTAGCTGTCGAGCTCGATGAACGCGCTGACCATTTCGGTGAAGTCGGCGCGCACATTCAGGCGCGTACGCATCTCGGTGAACGAAAGTTTGCCGCCGCGGTCATCCCAGGAGAACAGGCTGCCAACGCCCGCACGCCCCGGAACGCCGAACCAGCGAACGCCGGCCAGCGGGTTGAGGTTGCCAGGACGCCAGAAATTGACCAGGGGCCACTGGAACAGACGGTTGTTGTAAACCGCGCTATCAGGGAGGGCCGCTTCGTCGAACCAGTTTCCGCGGATCCGAATCTGCCCGCCCACTAGAACATTCTGCAGTTCGGCAAACGACGGCACCGCCGTCATCACCAACGCTGCAATAATGAGTAACATTAAACTTTTACGCATTGTGCGTAGTCTCCTTACAGTATGTGTTACAGCGCACAGAAAAACCCCTTATACTGCACGCCGCTCGTAATGATACAAATCTATAAATTCACATCTTTTTTTAGCAATCCCGGGAGGTAAGCTGGTTAAGCCGACGTTCATCCCTCCTTCCGCCTCCAGTCTTAGGACTGCTACAGATGGATCTAGCAACTTGTTTGGCCCCTATGTCACCCAACGCAGAAGCTCAGGTTTCTCCTTGGTGGAAAGTCTACCAGAAAAGGACCTAAATGTCAACAGTTTCAAACACAACACAAGGTATCTTAAGTATCCATTGTCAACAATACATTCGGTCTCTCGTTTATGCCTATACAATTAGCAGTGTGTTTAAAGTCCCAAGGCTTGATGAAGCGGCCATAAAAGCCGTATGTGGGCTCCGCACGGGCCCGTATCCACATAACTGCTGGCAGGGCAACAGGTTAAGGTGCCATCAGGAATAGGCGGGCGTCTCCCGCATCTAAAGACAGTTGGAGGCCCGCCGTATCGGGGCTGTCATCCACTACGGGCACTTCCAGGCCGTTTTTTTTGCTCGCCTCGGTGACACGTCCCAATTCGGCCCTGAATTCGATGGTGGGCCAGGCGGTATATTCAGTGCGGTAGTTGTTGAGTATGACAGCGGTCCTTCCATCTGTAAGTTCAAACGTGCCAATGAGATAGTCATTTGGTGGGTCTTCCGGCGCGCGCGAGATGGTCTTCAGGGGCGTGTCCGCCAGAACTTGGGCTGGGTCGTCTTCAGGCTGGAGGCGGCATATGCCGGTACTGGTGGCCTTCATAAGAAACTGACCGAGGTTTTTGAGCTCGGCATTGATGCGTTTGGCCTGGTCATAGTGGCGGGTGGGCCGCCCGTCACGGCCGATTATGGCGCCGCCTTTCGGGAATTCATCGCCCAGCGGCGTATAGTAACAAAAGTAAAGGACGCCCTTGGCGCCATACGCGAGGGATGTGTAAACCTGCCAGCGCAACTGGGCTTCGGTGGGGTCTGTGTGCGGGCCGAAAGGCATGGTGTTGAAGAAATTCCAGAACGGCACGTTGTTGGCCAGCGAGAACCGGCGCATAACGTCGAGGTTGTCGCAATAGGCCTGGCGGCCGTCGTGGCCGGATTTGAACAAGGGGTAGTGGTCCATGCAGAGGACATCCGGGCGGACTTCTTCCATAAACTTCGCCACGTACTCCTCATACGATCCGGTTCCCAACCGGTTCAAATCGCAGTAGTTGGGAAACAGGTTTATCAGGGCAAGCTTGCCGGGACGCGCCAGGCGGAACGCGTCTACCTCGAGGCGCAACTCGGGAAAATTCGAGGCGCTAGGCTCATCCCGCAGCACGTATCCCCAACATTCCGGCCCGTCTGGCAGGGCGTCCATCGCGTACGGCGTCGGGAGTACCAGCGCCCTCAGATCATGCTTCCGGCACAGGTCAAGTTGGCGCCCGATGGTTTCGGGCGTCGTCGCGGAGAACGCGCCCAGGACAAGCGTGAAGTTCGCCTCCGCGATTTCCTTGTATCGCTCCGGCATCCGCTCGTCCGCCGGCGGGTCGCACCAAAAACCAATAACGAACCGGTCCTGGACGAATCGGTCGTCCTGGGCTATCGCATCGCAATTGGAAAAGGCCACGAACACAACAAGCAGCCAACACACCCCAAAAGGCTTATCCATTACCCATTCTCCACTCAATATCATGGCGACGGCAGTATATGCGGCCCCTCGTCACGGGTGCCAGCCTTGTAAACAACCCCACAAAAGACCACTTGCGGACCATACCGGCCTGTGGTATATTCAATCCATTGGGCCAGATGAGACTGGCAATCCTGGGGAGTAAGGCGGGCAAGGAACACCATGGTGCGAGCCGCACAGGGGCCCGGTGTCCATTGAGAGACAGGCTTTTCTTACGTTAGCTGGTGGTTTGCCTGAAAACTAACAGGCTGCCGTGGAGGAATCGCATGTTACGTACTGAGTTTGTGTTGATAGGCGTTGTGTTGGTCTTGACGGGAGCAGGGCTGACAATCGCGGGCTATAGCAAGACGCGGGCGACGACTATGGACACCGTGGCCGGATTCCTGCAGGAGATCAGCAAAGATCGAGCTTTCGAGGATCTAAAAGAGGATAAGACGCCTGGCTATGTGCTGATAGCTGCCGGGGCCACCTTGTTCGTGGCGGGGCTGTTTGTCTTGGCGCGAAGTCGCTCCAAAATGGACATGGCCAAGAATGACCGGCCGGCAGAAAGCTGCCTCGATAATCAGCCGCGTGGCAGCATGTCCGGAGGAAAAAACCTATGACTGCGGAAGCCCAGATTTCATTCAATGCGATTGCCTTCGGCGCGTGTAATTAATAAGGAGATCTCGAGACGTCTCAACATATCGCCCTTGTGGTTGCGTATCCCTGTCGTGTTGGCAGCGATTCTTACGGGTATCTGGCCAATAGTGGCGCTGTACTTTGTCGTGGCATTGGTTATCTCTCCCCGCGGTGTTTCCGCATTTTTCACGTGTCGCGAGGGAGTGCTGGCATCGTTGTACAAGAGAAAGGGCGGGAAAACGCCCGGGGGACAGAACACGCGCGGAAACGCTGTCAGCGTTGTGTTAGGCGTTCTGGGTTGCATACTTCTGATAATAGGCATACTGGCTGCGGGTTTCTTAACGCTCGAAGCAGCACATTTGTATAGCGTTATTCAGAAAGCAGGCAATCGCCCTGGGTTTTTCGAAGAAGTTGAGGTCAAAAAAGCCGGAGTAGTCATGTCAATTGCCGCGGCTGTCGCACTCTATAACTTCGTGTTGTGCGGATTATGCTGGGGCGGCGTGGTCCTTATCAATCTTCTGAATGAGATCCACCGAATAGCTTTTACTACAGATCGCCCAGGAGATGCAGACAGATGACACACGAAGGCATGGCATTTGTGCTGCGCAGTGTGGGCCGCATTCTGTTGGTAGCCGGGGTCGTGCTTGCCCTGATGGTCGTGGGAATCGGCACCATGGAAGGGCCGTTTGGAAGCCGACCCAGCGATAACCGCGTAATCGTGGTGCTTGTCGCTGCTGGTGGAGTTTTTTTCTATCATTTTGCTCTGGCAATGTTGTGCTTTGGTGTCAGCACAGTCATCCAGTCAATGGCCTCAGCTTCCGCGGAGCGCCAAACGGCTCTTTCCGAAGGTGAAGAGCGGTCTGCAGTCGTCTGTCCCCAGTGTCATGCCGTTTATGCCACCAAATCCGACGCCTCCTCTTGCGGCAAGAGCGGCACACTTTCCCAGGGCCACTAAGAAGGAGCAAGGAGGATGCGGCACGTGTTTATAGCAGTTATTGCCATGGTGCTTCTCTATGTACTTGGTAGTTTTGTTGCCCCCTGGATTCTCAAGTATCTCGCAAACACAATCGTTGAAGGCTCAGAGATTACAGATGTCCATCCCGGCACTACAAAATGGGTTCTTCGGAATCCACTTCAGCCAACTCTTTTCAGGATGAAAGTTGGGCTTGCCCTTTCTTCTTCTTTTTTGGGCGCTTTGGGAATGCTGACCGCTTACGGACGCGGCCGATTGAAAGGCATTCCTCTAAAGTTTTCCCTATTGTTTCTTTGCGTGGCCGCGCTGGGAACCGGAACGGGGCTTATGATTCAAGTGGCCCTTCTTCATGGTGCTCTAACTCTCGGATCACCCCTAAAGAATCTTTCTCCAGGCAGGGAACTCGTGTTAGACCTTGGGCCGATACTCGAAACCGGCGACTCACTAATGTACACAGGCATACTGGCAATGGTCATGGTGTCTCTTGCCGTCTCGACCCTGCTTATCATCCGGCCATCTGTTTCACGGGGAGAAATGGGGACTTAGTACTGGCATCGCACGGTTTCTGCTCATGCCAAGTGCATGGACAACCAATTGTCCATGCGGAAAAAGCTGTAAATCAGAGGGTTTTGTTTGCGCTTCCCCCCGCCATAGGCCTGAATGCCGCGCCGAGAGTTTCTGGTATTTTGAGAAGTGCTGTCTTATAATCGCGCAATTGATTGTGGTTTGGGGAGTGGCTACTGGTCCTGCGGGTTCAAGAGAAGATTCGGACTCAAAGAAAGGTGCTGACTAATGAGCAAGAACAACATTTCAAGGCGCACGTTCATTTTCGGTTCCGCCATCATGGCGGCCGGCTGCGCGACGGCAGGGAAGCGGCCTTACAATGCGCCGCGCAGAGTCTCCGCAAATGACAAGCTCAATATTGCCGGGGTCGGCGCCGGGGGCAAGGGTGCAAGCGACATTGAAGGGGCGGCGGAGGGCAACAACATTGTGGCCCTGTGCGACGTGGACTGGCGGACTGGCGCGGGATCGTTCGAAAAATTCCCGAACGCCACGAAGTACAAAGATTTCCGCGTCATGCTCGAGAAGGAATACAACAACATCGATGCGGTGACGGTGTCGACGCCGGATCACATGCACGCGCCAATTGCGATGGCGGCAATGCAGATGGGCAAGCACGTGTATGTGCAGAAACCATTGACGCACGACATCTACGAGGCGCGCCGGCTCCGCGAGATGGCCCGGAAATACGGCGTGGCCACCCAGATGGGCAACCAGGGCCATTCGGGCGACGGCGTGCGGCGGATGACGGAGTGGATCCGCGGCGGCGCGATCGGGGCCGTCCGCGAAGCCCATATCTGGACCGATAGGCCCATTTGGCCGCAGGCCATTGCGCGCCCCGCAGGCAAACAGGACTGCCCCGACACGATGGACTGGGACCTGTGGTTGGGCACGGCTCCGAAACGGCCTTACAACCGCTGCTATGCGCCGTTCAAATGGCGCGGCTGGTGGGATTTCGGATGCGGCGCGCTGGGCGACATGGCGTGCCATATCATGGATCCGGCGTACACCGCCCTCAAGCTCGAGTACCCGCTGTCGGTCGAGGCGGTCCAGGAAGGCAACAACGAGGAGACGTTCCCGACGTGGTCGATCATTACGTATCAATTCCCGGCGCGCGGCGACATGCCCCCCGTCAAGCTGGTGTGGTACGACGGCGGGAAACAGCCGGCCCGGCCCGAAGGCCTGGCCCCGGATGAGAAACTGGGGGACGGCGACAACGGCACGTTGTTCATCGGCGATAAGGGTATGATGGCGTGCGGCACCTACGGCGGCGGCCCCTGCCTGATCCCGACCTCGAAGATGGCGGATTTCAAAAAGCCGGAAAAGACGATCCCGAGCTCGACCGGCCATTACCAGGAGTGGATCGACGCCTGCAAAGGCATCAAGCCGGCCCCTGGCAACTGGTGCGGCAACTTTGATTATGCCGGGCCGTTCACCGAAATGGTCCTTCTTGGCAACCTGGCCGTCAAGGCCGGCCAAAAAATCGAGTACGATGCCGTCAACATGAAAGTCACAAACTTCCCCAAGGCCAACGACTGGCTCCAACGCGAGTACCGCAGAGGGTATCGCGACCTGGCGTAATGTTCAATAAGATGCAACAACAGGGGCGCAGCCAACCAGCCGCGCCCCTGCTCTCGTCTTTTCCTCCAAACCTGAGGTGTAGGTCCCATCTCTGAAGGGGACCTGTCCGATCCGAATCGGAATTCGGACCTACATTAAGAAAGCTACGGCAGCCTCGGGAACTTCGAGAAATCGGGCGGGCGCTTTTCGAGAAAGGCGTTCCGACCTTCCTGGCCTTCCTCAGTCATGTAGAACAGCATGGTAGCATCGCCCGCGAGCTCCTGGAGGCCGGCCTGGCCGTCGCAGTCCGCGTTCATCGCGGCTTTCAAACACCGGATTGCCGTGGGCGAGTTCTGCAGGATCTCGCGGCACCACTGGACCGTCTCCTCTTCGAGCCGTTCGTAAGGCACGACACAGTTCACCAGCCCCATTTCGAGGGCCTGCCGGGCATCGTATTGGCGGCAGAGGAACCAGATCTCGCGGGCCTTTTTCTGGCCGACGATCCGCGCCAGGTAAGCAGACCCATAACCTCCGTCAAACGATCCGACGCGGGGGCCGGTTTGCCCGAATATGGCGTTATCCGCGGCAATGGTGAGATCGGCCATGAGGTGGAGAATATGCCCGCCACCGATTGCGTATCCGGCCACCATGGCGATAATAGGTTTGGGGCAGGTCCGCATCTGGCGTTGAAAATCGAGCACATTCAGCCGCGGCGTGCCCGTATCGTCGACATACCCCGCGTCGCCGCGCACACGCTGGTCGCCGCCCGAACAAAACGCCTCTTTTCCCTCGCCGGTCAAGATGATGACGCCCACCCGCGGGTCGAACCGGGCGTCGCGCAGGGCGTGGGCCATTTCGTCCACGGTCTGGGGTGTGAACGCGTTTCGGACTTCGGGCCGGTTGATGGTAATTTTGGCGATCCCCTCGGCTTTCTGGTACTTGATTTCCTGGTAAGTTCCCGCGTCAATCCACTCGACAAGGGCCATGTTTGCACTCCTCCTGGTAAAAAACGCGCTGAGACCGATGCATTCTAGCAGGATTTTGCCGGCGGCAGTAGGCGCGGTCGTCTCGCCCGCGCCGTCCAGACCACTGGCTATCATGATAGGTACAGGCTTCGCCCAACGATTGAGCGAACAAAGGAGGCCAGTTGCGATCACACCGGTTGTGGTTTAGTGAGTAGCTCGGGGCGTTGACGGCGCGGGCGAGACGACCGCGCCTTGTACGGGAGGACGGGGCGGCTAAGAGAACCCCTGCGCGTACACCAGAATCCGCACGTAAGGCTTTCTCACCTCGAAGCGAGTTCTTGATTGGGCCTGTAATGGCAGGCCATTCCGCCATCCCGGGGTCTTGCTGTAAACATGGTGGGGCTCTTGATGCGACGCAGCGAGACCGCAAGCGGCAAGATGCCGCTTCTACATTGGCCGCAAACGTAGACGCGGCATCTTGCCGCGTTTCTTACGTGCGGATCCGGGCGTACAGCCCGCCTATTGACAAAATGAGCCAAGTGTGGTCTTCTGAAGTAAACCTGCAAATCGAATTCGGTTAAGTGGGCTGCTCTTTCAGGGCCATCCACAGGACAAGGAGGGCGCCATGAAATATGCCGTTTATGCGTTTGTTTCCGTTGTTTTCCTCGCGCCGGCGGCCTTTGCCGGCACCGCGAACATCGATTTTGACAGTGGGGTGGGGCTGCTTACGTACCAAATGGGTTCCGGCTCCCTGATTTCGTCCGACGGGCGCGCCGCATTCACCGGCCCAAACATGTCGCTGCTGGCCCAAGGAGGCACCCCGGTCCCGAGCGGTGGCACGGTGTCGGCGACGATGACGTTGCAGCCGTCAGTGGACGCGGTGAATCTGGTTGGTCTCGTGATGATCTCGCTGGAGGGCGACTCGGTCGAGGCGGTATGCGACAGTTCCGGCCTCGTGACGCTGACGGACTACATCGGCATCTGGCGGAGTTGGTCTTTTTCGGCCCCGGCCGCGACTAAGAATTATTTCACGCTCACCTACAACGCCTCGATCGGCCGGGCCACGCTGTCGCTGAACGGGGTCGAGCGGGTTTTTCTTGAAGGTGCGCTTATGTACGCTACCAGCGTGCGGGTGGGCGTGGAAGCCGGGGGCACAGGCGGTTTTGCCAGTTTCAGCGCAACCGGCTCAGGTATTCCCGATTATCCCGGGGACACGGACGGCGACGGTGTGAACGATGACGATGAACTGGCTGCGGGAACCGACCTGGAAGATCCCGGCAGCCGGCCGGTCTCCGGCAGCGAAGGCGCAACCGTGATAGGCCTCAACGACGCGTCCGTCACGTTCCCACCCGGCAGTTTCTCCGGCACCATTAACGCCGGCGTCGCAACCCCCGAATCCATCCCCGCAGGCGCCGTGCCGGGCGGGAAGGTGTTGAGCGGGGCAGGATTGGAATTGACTCCCAACAGCACGTCGTTTACCAGCCCGGTAAGCGTTACGATGCCTTACACGTCGGGCCAAATCACGAACCTGGATGCGTCAACTCTGACGCCGTATTTTTACGACTCGGGCTCGTATTCGGCTGCCGGCATCGCAGGCGTGTCGGTGAACACGACCGCAAGAACCGTCTCGTTCACAACCACCCACTTCACGGTGTTCGCCCTGGCAGGGGATCTGATGGATTCGGACAGTGACGGAACCCCGGACATCTACGACGTTTTCCCCTATAATCCCAACGGTCAGACGGACACGGATTTGGACGGGATCGGTGATGAGTGGGAGGGGGACTGGTTCGAGGGCAACCTCGACACCGCCGACGAAACCACCGACTATGACAGCGACGGCGTGAGCGATCTTCGCGAGTTCGAGGAGTGGGTGTTTAACCTGGATCCGACCGACGGGCTGAGTTCATTGCCCGCAGTGGGCGTTGCGGGGCTGGCCGCGGCCGCGGCACTCATTGCGGCCGCCGCACGCCGGCGTATGCGCTAGAAACCGTAGGAATCGTAGGCCTGCGAAAAACAGGGACAGACACGATTTCCAAACTGCCGGAAATCGAGTCAGTCCCTGTTTTTCGCTTATCGGCTGATGATGCGGTAGAGGTTGGGCCTGCGGTCGTTGAGATGCTTGTCGGTAGTGGCTTTGTCGAGGGCGAGGTCGACTGTGAGGATGCCGGGCGAGTCGGAGAGGCGCTTTGCGGCAACGTCGCCACGGGGGTCGGTAACAAGGCTCAGCCTGGGGTGAGTGAACGCGATAAAGCATTCATTCTCGTATGAGCGGGTGCGCATCATAGCTTCGTTGAGGTCGCTGTAGAACCCGTAGGTCGGGTTCAGGATGAGGCGCGCCCCTTGGAGGCGCAGCACTCTCGCCGTCTCGGGCCATCGGCGATCCGCGCAAATCATGATGCCCAGCGGTCCCCAGGGTGAGGGGAAGACGGGCAGCGATGTACCCGGGGAGAACTGGAGGTCGTGCGCCTGGAGGTGCGTTTTATGGTACACGCCCACGAGGTTGCCGGCGGAGTCCCACAGGCCCGCCGCATTGTAGATGTTTTCCTCCTCGAGCGATGTAAAGCCGAAACAGATCCAGATGCGTTTCTGTCGGGCTTCGTCCGCAACGCGCCGAAGATATGGGCTTGATTCGAGCGGCTGGGCGACTTCGCGCAACCGTTCTGGGGTGGATTTCTTATCAGGGGCGGCATACCCGTCTAGCCAGCATTCCGGAGTGATGAAAATATCGGCGCCCTTGTCGCTGGCGGCATCGAGTTGTTCGAGAAAGACTGCAAAATTGGCGTCGAGGTTCCACTTCTCGGGGACGCCGTGCATCAGCGCCACGCGAATCAAATCGGGCTGGCTGGAAGGTTTTGGGCTGCCGGTGCTGGCACAACCGCCGCCGAGTGCCAGCACCAAGATACATAGCGCCGTCATAATCGGCGCGGCAGGCCGCCCTTGGTCAGTTTTGGGAGGGCGCATTTCCGGTTCCCACTGTGGATAATTGTTTTAGGCGTTCGAGAGCGGTCTGGTCTTTGCCGCCCATTGCGCGGTATGCCAGGTAGGTCACCCGCGCGTTGTCCATTTCTTTTTGGTCGTAGAAGATGTTTGCCAGTTGAAGAAGAAGATCCAGATCCTCGGGAATATACTTGACGGCCTCGGTCAACACCGTTATGGCCTTCTCCGGCTCGTCCCACCCGAGGTATGTTTTAGTTCGCGCCACCGTGATTTCCTTGAGGTAGTAGCGCGCGGTTTGGTCGTTGGGATCGATGTCGAGCGCTGTCTTGAAATGCGCTTCCGGCTCAGAACCGAATCCGCCGCCGTAGTAGAGGGCCAGGCCCTTCAGCGTGTTTTTCCTCGCATCGAACCGACGATCCACCGCCTGGACGAATGCTGTGGCTTGGCTCACGGGCAGGCTATCCGGCCGCAGGATCGTCGACGGGCTTTCCAGCAGCGGGGTCAGCACTGCGAGCGACTGGTCGACTGTCCGCTCATAGACGAGCTTTGGTGCGACGAACTCGGCCCAGGGCCGGTCGTCAGTCATGACGGGCGCGCCTTTGGCGAATTGGTCGATGTTTTTCTTGCCCATGAAAAATGAGGCGAAGACCTCGGCGAGATCGACAAAGCCCACTTGCTCGAGCGCAGCCGAGATTCTGGGATCCGCCAGGCGGTCGTTGGCGCGTGCGAAATCGATCCGCAGCGGCTGGTTTGAACCAACCATGAACAGGTCGGCGTTGACGAACCAGGCGCAGTACTCGGGAAACACGTCGATGAAGGTCGCCATCAGTGACCTGACAACCTCGGCATTGAGGCTGTGCAGCGGGATCCACTGGGAGACCAGCCCGCCCGGCTTGAGATGCTCGAGGCAGAGTTCGTAATACTCGCGCGTGTAGAACGTAGACACGCCGGCCAGCGCGAGCGGCATGGGCTCGAACGTGATGACGTCGTAGCGGTTGGGCGTGGTGAGAAGGAAGTTGCGGCCGTCATCGACGATTTTGTTGACGCGCGGGTTGGCGATCACATTGAAATTATCCGCGGCAAACAGGGGGGCTGCGCCATACACGTCCCGCGCAATCTCGACCGCGTCAATCCGGTCGAACGGGTACAGGCCGAGCGTGCCCGCCGTAATGCCCGAACCAAAACACATGAAAAGAACCTCGGTTGGGTCGCGGTCGAACAACAGCGGCAACACGCCCTGGAACCGGTTCATTTTGACGCCTTTTTCAATAGCGGCGGTAGCCTGCACGGCGTTGATCCATAAGATCCGGTCGCGGCCAGGTGCATCTTTCGGCTCGGATACGGCGATGGTGCCTTCGACCCCTTCGCGGTAGTAAACGACCTGGTGATCCTTGGGGATGTAGGCGTCGTTGAGCGCGAAACTGACGTCGTCCGGCGCGCTCGATATGGCCACGCCTATAAGCACCGCGGTCGTAACGCCTATGGCCAGTTTATCCCACCGGCCGCGCGTCGGGCAGACACCTACAAGCACCAGCCCCGCCGCGATCAGAATGAACGCGAGCGTGATCATGCCGGCGTGCACGCCCATCATCGGGATGATCAGGTAGCCGCCCGCGACTGCGCCCACAACCCCGCCGAACGTATTCGCCGAATACAGCAGGCCAACGTCGCGGCCCAGCCGTATTTGCCGGCCCGTCAGCGTCTTCACGACCACCGGGAAGGTCATGCCCGACAGGAACGTGGGCACGAAAATGGCCATGAACGACAGCAGAAACGTTGCCCTCGTCATTCCGGCCCAGTCGTAGCCGCTGTTCAGGCGCATCTCTTCGAGCCGGTGCGGCAACTCGGCGAACACGGGCAGCATCAGGATGCACGAGAGGCCAAAGAGGATTTCAATCAGGCCAAGCACGCTGACCGGGTGGCGCCGTTTGACGGCGACGGCGGCGCTGAATGCACTGCCCAGCGCTATCCCGCACAGCAGCGTCGTCAGCATTGTGGTGAACGCATAGGTGGTCCCGAGGAAGATGATGGTCAGCAGCCGTGTCCACAAAACTTCAAGAGCCAGTGCGCAAAAGCCGGAGAGGGCGAACACGCCTATCACCACAAACGCCGCAAGATCCGGCACGTCCCCGGCGGGCTGGCCGAGTTCGGCCTCCGGCGACTCCTCGGCAGCGGGCGCGGCCGGTTTACGGAGCGACATCAGCATCGCCAGAAGGCCGATGGCCGTGTTGGCCGCGGCGCCGGCCAACGTGGTGCGCGTGTAGCCCAACGCGGGCAGGATGAAGAACCCGGTAAGCGCACAGCCCGCCACCGCGCCGAATGTGTTGACGCTGTACAACACGCCGATGAGGCGGCCGCGCCGGTTCTTGCCTCCGTCCGCACCGCTGGTGACAAACTTCGCCAGCAACGGCAGTGTCGCACCCATGAGGATCACCGGCACGAGCAGAAACATGCCCGACAGGAGCCCGCGCAGCGCTATTCCCGCGCCCCTCGATGCCGCAACGCCGCGTAAAACCCCCACCACCGCCGCTTCCGTCCCGTCGATGGCAAAGATGAACAGCAGTGCCCATGCGCCGATCAGCACTTCAAACAAGCCATAGAAAAAGAGCGGGCCGCGGCCTCTTGGTCTGTCGGCCAGCCAGCCGCCCAGAAGGCTGCCCGCGCCAAGGCCAATAAAGAAAATGGAAAGGACGGTGCTGACAGCGAACGACGTCGTGCCAAAAAGCAGCACCAGTTTGCGCGTCCACACCACCTGGTAAAGAAGACCCGATGCCCCCGAGACAAAGAAGAAAGCCAAAATAGCCGTCAGGACTGCAAACCTGTTTCTCGCCGCGCTCTTACTACGTTCCACGCCAAAACTCCAACTTGCCGATGGATACACTGTTTAATGGTACAGAAAGATGCCGTCCAAAAGCCATTTTTCCAGCCGGTTTGGCCTCAATCTCGAATAGGACGGATCAGACCGATCGGACCGATAAGAACAAGTCACGTCGAGGTGATCTAGTCGCGTTGGAGCCGGCAGACGGTTTCGACGTGCGGCGTGTTGGGAAACATATCGAGCACGGCGGTTTCGACGAGGCGCCACCCGCATGCCGTCAGCGTCTTGAGGTCGCGTGCGAGCGTGGCCGGGTCGCAGGACACGTAGACGACCTTTTTTGCCGGGCTGGCAGACACCGGCTCGATAATATCCTTGGCGCCCTGGCGTGGCGGATCGAGCAGGATGGCCTCCCATGGTTTCTCCAGTTCGAGGAGAAAGTCGGACTCATCGGCAACCCTGTATGCACCGGGGCGGAGCTGGTTTGCCGCCGTGATGGCGTCGCGGTTGTTGTCGAGGCCCAGCAAGTCCACACCCCTGTCGAGCGTGAGCGAAAAATTGCCGGAACCGCAGTACAGGTCCAACAGCGAGACGGGTGAGCTCAGCATCTGGCGGACTTTTCCCACGAGCATGCGGTTCAGCAACAGGCTGGCTTGTGAAAACGAGCCGTTTACAACAGGCACGCCGTCAGACATGAAATAGCCCGCGTCGCCGGGTTTTCCGGCCCAGCCGACGACCGGGAAAAAGTCCTGGACCTTCTGCGCGGGCGGGCGCCGGGCCCACACCATCACGGCGTCGAGCGGGCGCGTCTCTTCAGGGTTAACGGTGACCTCGACAGGCCCGTCCGCACGGAGTTCCTGGAGCCGTTCAAGCGCCTGCGCCAAGGTCGGATGCAGCAGCGGGCACGGGTCGGTGGTTTTTATCTCGTTCGTGCCGAGCGCATAGAAACCCAGCCGGCCCAATTTGCCATGAAACTCGGCGCGCGTCCTGTACCCGAGCCTGAGCGATTCTTCTTCCACCCATTCCGGGTCAATATCGATCCCGCCGATCCGGCTCAAGGCGTCGCGGACGATCCGCAGTTTCCAGTGCGCCTGCGCGGGGTAGGCAAAGTGCAGCCACGTGCAGCCCCCGCACGCGCCGAAATGTTTGGTTTCGATAGCCAGCCGGTCGGACGACGCCTCCACCACCTCGAGGATCTCGCCCCACAGTACGCCCTTCGTTTGTCGCACCACCCGGATGCGCGCGGTATCGCCGGGCAGTCCGTACGCCACGAAGCACACCTGCCCATCAATGCGGCACACGCCGTAGCCGCCGTGCGCCACCGACGTAATCTTCACCATATGTTCGTTTGGCTGGCGGCTCATGAATACGCCTGTTCCCGGATGCGGGCTTCCCACGGGTCGGTTTCGGTATCGACAATCGCATACGTGGCGATCCGCGCGCCGGCGGGGGCAATGCCGACCGCCCCCGGGTTAACAAACAGCGTGCCGTCGACAGTCCGGCTGAACGGCTGATGCGTGGCGCCGCTGACGACGATTTGGGCGTTGGTCAATTCGCGCACGCGGCGGAATTTCCCCGGCGGGTCTTCCTCGTCAAGCGTTTCGGACTGGCTGGTGGGCGTGCCGTGGCACACGCAGATGTCGATGCCCTCGACGTGCAGCATGCGGCGGCGTGGCAGGCTCCGCAGGAACTCGAGGTTATGACTTTGGAGGGTGGCGTGGGTTTGGTGCAGGGCTTCGAATTCGTCGTCGCTTAACTTTTGCCGCAGCGTTTCCTGTTTGCGCAGGAAATGGACGACGCGCCGGTCCAGTTCGCCTTGAACGGACGGGATGTTTCGGTTGCGGAGCAGCTCAACGACTTCGTTTGGCCATTGATAACCGACGACGGCATCGCCCGTGCTGACGATCGTCTGAATTCCGGCATCGTCAATGGCAGCCAACACCGCTTCCAAAGCCGGCAGGTTGCCATGGATGTCGCCAATTGCCGCCAGGTACATGGAAAAAACTCCACGAAGAAGACGAGTGACAAGCGTATGGCCAAAAAGGGTGGCCGATCAAGAAAAATACAAAAACTTATGACTCAAAATGCCAGACACCTCAGGCTCCGGTCTGTAGACGAATACACGCATTCGTGCGTCCCCTCGCCGTTCAGATCCGCAGGGACCGGCGAGCCCGTGACGGAAGGACCGGTGAAACTTCGCCACAGTTGACGCCCCAGTGCGTCAAGGCATACAAGGGCGACCTCGCCTGCATCAAATTCGACCGGCGCGACAATCAGCGAGGCCGTTGCCGTGGGCGGCCCCGCAATTTTCCCCTGGTATGACCAGGCAAGATCGAGTGTCGGCGTGTAAGCGTACAGCCCTTGTTGGCTGGTTATCACAATGCCTGGCCCGCCGGGCTCGATGGTGCGCAGGCCGGCCAGCCCCGTCTCGGTTCGCGCGACCACGTCTCCGGTTGCCATATCCCACGCGGTGATAACGCCGCCGGCCGTTGCGGCGACCACAGCATGCCCGCTCGCGGCCTCGGCGTCCAACACGACGGGCTGGGCGACGCACGTGCTTTCGAGAATGGCGCTCCATTGGACGCGGCCGTTCGGCGCGAGCATGGCCAGCAGGCTGATGGGACGGTTCTGCACGGCGATCAGCGGGTTCTTGCCGTCATCGGACGCAGCCGGCTCGAGCCATTGCATCCCCAGCACGGGCTTGTAGCTCCACACTTCGTCGCCGCCGGCATCGAGGGCAACGATGCGGCCGTCCGAGAAAGGCAACAGCAGTTCCTGGCCGGCAAATTCATTAACGTCCGCGAAAACAGGTGAAAGAACCGATGGCTCGACCGGCCGCTCCCACGATACCTCGCCGGCAGCGTTAAGCAGGCGCAAACGCCCCCGGGTGTCAATGAGGGCGATTGCCACAGCGCCCGATGCGAGTACGCCGGCGGCGGGTTTTGACGTGAACGCGGCGGAGAACCGTCGTTTCCAGATCAGGCCGCCGTGCGCGTTCAGGCAGACGACTTCGCCCGCGTCGGTGCACACAACGACCTCAGCCGGGGGCGTTCCGTCGATGTCGGTGACGACAAGGTTGCCGCGGGCGTCGCCGTCGAGGGCATATTCCCAGGCGGTGTCGGGGCAGGTCTGCACCTCGAGCGGCCGGGTGATGATGCCGCCGCCCGAAACCGCCAGGCTGACCGTAATAATTACAGGCTCCCCAAACGCGAACTTTCCCCGGAGGTTTACAGTCGCCTCGACAACTTCTCCGGTCGCCAGTTGGAACGGTAAGCTGGCGGGATTGACGCTGAACTCTTCGGGCGCCAGGAAGTCGATCAAGCCCCTGACCCCTACCCCGCCGGCGTTGAGAAACCGGCAGGCAATTTGCGCGGACGGATTTGACGGATTAGGCGGCTGTTCCACCTCGACCCGCAGGCCCGCCTCGAGGAGCCACGGCCGTGCCGGCAAACCGTCGACCAGCAACGGCGCGTCAACCGCCGGCAAGGTGATTCTGCGGGACTCGACGTTACAGTCGATCTCCTTGCCTGTAGCGAGATTTTGCACGGTCAGCGTGTTTTCGCCCGCCGGCAGCGTCATATCACCCGCCGCGCCTGACCAAAGTACAAGGGCGGCGCCGGCCTCCGTGGCATAGATCTCGCCGGGGACGTCAAGGCCCTCGAGCAGCCCGACGCGGCGCCAATCGTCGTAGGGCATGCGGAGCGTGTAGGCGTCGAGGTTGTCGACAATGGGCCTTGTCTGGTCGGCCACGGCGGCGCCGTTCTGCAGCAACTGCGAGTAAGTGTCAGCTTCCTGTTGGGATAGCCGCCACCAAGACGAGCCGTCGGATTGAATCCATATGTACTTATCTGATAAAGCTTTTGCAGCGGCGACGAGGCTCCGGAAAGTTGCCGGATCGACAGCCGCGAGGGGCCTTTGCGCAGACGAATCAAAGGCCAGCGGCGCCAAACCCAGGGCCAGAGCCCCGCGCCGCTGCCACAGAACGCGCGGTTTCGGTTCAAGCCGCTGGTCCAGTACGGCGCGGGTTTCCCGGGCAACACGCCGGAAGTCGTTGGCGGAGCGGGCGGCAAACGTTTCCCGGGTGAGAAGGTGAATCCGGGAGGCATCATCCATGGCGGAGCCTTCAACAACGCCCTCGAAAAATGGCAGCCATAACGGGCCGGACGCCGCCCAACCGTCGGTGATGAACAGGATCTCGGCGCCAGGCAGTTCGAGCAACACGGCACGCGCCAACGATCGGCCCAGCCGCCGGGCCCGGCTCTCCAGATCCGCAGGGGTGTAGTCGTCGTACGCGTAGCCGTCCCAGCGGTAGTCATAAAACCCGCTGGAGGATGCGCTGTCGAAGGCGACTCCTTTGAGGCCAATGACGGCGCACAGGCGGGCCGCAAGCCGCATGGCATCAACGGCAGATGTTGCGGCGGCCGACGACGAGAAGCCGGAATCAGTCGGCTCGAATTTCGCGTAAAGGAAGTTATTGGCGAGGCCGGATTGGGCGAGCCGCTCGTGCGCCAGACGCACCTCGCGAATCAGCGGCGTGCTGGGGAGTTGGGCTGCCGCCGCATTGGTATTGTCCCCCGCGGCCACCGCATTTTCTGCGATGCCCGTTAAAAGGAACCCGTCCAACCCTTTGTCGCGCCAATAGGATGCGTTGTTGGCGGCCCAAGTAGCATTTACCGGCGACAGGATAAGCGCCGCCAGCGCTTTTTCGTCTGTTTGAAAGCCCCACGCGGCCGTGCAGACCCAAACCCACACGACCACACCTCTGCCCACTGTGATGTACCTACTCCGCTTGCACACACGTCATTCCGCGGCGCGGCACATGCTTGGTTTCAGGTGGCTTCCCGCCGTTGGACTACTGCCTACTGCAGGATCATTCCGCGCGGGTGACATTCACCGCCTGGAGACCTTTCGGACTCTCCAAAAGGTCATAGGTGACGCTGTCCCCCTCTTTCAACGTGCGGAACCCGCTCATCTGGATGGCCGTGTGATGAACGAATACGTCCGCGCTGTTATCCCGAGAGATGAACCCGTAGCCCTTCTGATCACTGAACCACTTGACCTTGCCCTGCAGCCTTGACTGCGTTACTTGACTCACTTCTACTCCCTCCTTGTGGGACTTGGCCCTTCCCGCATGTTCAGATGCCCAAGCCGCTTCCCACGGCACCCTCAATCCCACATTTCCATACATTTAACACCTTATAGGATATACGGCGACCCTTGTTCTGTCAAGATCGTTGCATCATTTTTCCTGTTTTGAGTAGGAGTTGACGTTTCGGTCATTTTCAAGGCTCGGGGTCCACACCGCAGGGTTCCGTGTCGGTGCGTTTGCAGAACTCCTGAACGCAACCACTCGTTGGAACACAATTCCGCACTATTAACATTCCCTCTGGTGGAAATTTTTTTGATGTTGTTAAACCAAGGTGTTTCAACGTGTTAGGAATTATCTGGCGGGGCTGTGCGGGTTTTGGAAAGAGACATAAGTATATGACTTTGGCCGAATTTACACACGGTATGATCGGGGTACCCATGGCGGCGTCATACACAAAAGTGGCGCCGAATAGCCGCCTGGACATCGGAGGGAGTGGCAACAATCGTAACGACACGGCGTTTGCTGGCCTTTTCGATAGTCCTGACGGCGTGTTCGTCGCGCGGATTGGCCATAGCCACAAAAATCCTGTCGGTTGTAACGCGGATAGGTATGCATTTGTGGCTCATGCAGAGGATGTCGTCGACGGTTCTGACGGCCTCTTCCTGGACGGTCTGCTCGCACAGTTGGATGATCGGGAGGTGCAACTGGCAGGCAATGGTCTGGGCGACATCCTCCTCTTCCACATGACCCTTGTTGATGAGGATTTCGCCCACCATTCGTTCTCCGCCGGATTCCTGCTCGCCGAGGGCTTCAGCCAATTGGCCCTGGGTGATAATTTCCGCCGAGATAAGGATTTCGCCCAGTTTCCTGGCATGTCCGTTGGCAATCAAGGCCTCCAACAAGATTCGCTGCTGGCGGTCTCGCACGGACGCGGTGGAATCTGCGGTGGCCAAGGCGGCTTGCAGCCGCGCGTTTTCACGCCGCAGCGCGGCCGCCTCCCTGGTGAGCCGTTTCGAGGTTTGCCGGGCTTCCTCGATTGTCTTGCGGGCGAGTCCGGCCTGTTTATTGAGCGATTCCAGAGCCTGCTCGCGCTCGGCAACTGCTTTGGTCAACCGCTCCGCCTCTTCGTTGGCCTTCGACAAAATCTTCGCGTTTGTCTTTTCCTCGGCCCGTAACACCACGAGGCGCTCGCTCAGGTCCTGGTTTGCCGCGACGATCCAGGATTCCCGGCTTCTAAGCTGAGCGATCTCCGCTTTCAACTCCGCCACAGTGGCCTCCAGCTCGGCCGCATGTTTGGTTGAGGCCGCCAAAACCAAATCGCGTTCCGCAACCGCGTGGCGCAGTTTTTCAAGATCGATTCCCGATGCCGCCGGTTCGCCCGACGGCGTCGAACTCGAAAGAATCCCCAGGAGGTTGTTCAGCCGCTGATTGGCCTGCTCGAGTTGGCGTGAGAGATCTTCATGGGCGGAGACGAACTCGTCTCTAATGGTGGTCAGTGCTGAGTTGAGCCGCTCTTCCGCGGCTTCTTGAGCGGTATGTTCCATTACGACACCTCGATTGCGCCACAAACGCCCATGGACCTACCCCACCTTCCCCAACAGCGGAAAACTAATTATATGTAAAGAATGAAAAAATTTCAAGCGTTAATTCTTCACTATTATAGGGCTGATATTCTCGTGCTACAACCTGCTTTTGTGCCGCTTGGGCGGGCGTATTCCCGTTCAAGCTTCTTGCCCGTTGCCTCGGAATCGGTTAGAATCGGCCCCTGTGCAGGCACGAGACGAAAGGGTGGAGCCGCTATGGAGAAAATCGGCAACGGGTGCGCCATTGAAGTCGTGCAGGGGGACATAACCAAGGAGCGGGTGGACGCTATCGTTAACGCGGCGAACCGGTCTCTGCTGGGCGGCGGTGGCGTTGACGGGGCGATCCACCGTGCGGGTGGGCCGGAGATACTCGAGCAGTGCCGGAAACTAAAGGGCTGCGAAACCGGCGATGCCAAGCTGACGACGGGCGGCCGGCTGCCGGCCCGTTACGTAATCCATACGGTGGGGCCGGTTTACCGGGACGGACGCCACGGCGAGCCTGAATTGCTGGCGAGCTGTCATCGGCGCAGCTTGGAAGTCGCTCGCGACCACGCCCTGAAAACCGTCTCTTTTCCCGCGATAAGCTGTGGTGTCTACGGGTACCCGATCGATGAGGCGGCCGGCATCGCCGTAGGTGCCGTGGGGCGGTTTGTTGCGGCTAATCCTGGTTTTGAGCGGGTCCGGTTTGTGTTGTTTAGTCCTGAAGTATACGCCGCCTTTGAACAAGCGCTGGCCGCCCTTGAAGTTTGACCGACAGCCGGGGGAAGCGGCCGGCAAGGAGGAAAAACATGATCTCCCTTTTAATCTTGAGTGTTTCCCTGGCGGCAGATGCGCCGGCGGTAAATTGGCACGCGGATGCCTTTTTCGGCCTGCATTACGACCTCCATCCCAACGAGAAGGACACCGAACTCGGCCGCGAAACCACGTATGAGCACATCCGCGAACAACTCGAGAAGGTCAAGCCGGATTTTGTCCAGTATGACTGCAAAGGGCACCCGGGCTGGTCTGGTTATCCCACGGAAGTGGGCTCGCCTTCGCCCGGGATCGTGAACGACGCATTGCGGATCTGGCGGGACGTCACGCGCGACATGAACATCCCGTTGTCTATTCACTACTCGGGGGTGTGGGACACGCGGGCGATCCAACTCCATCCTGATTGGGCAAACATAAGTTCCGACGGCAAACCCAACACCAACTACACCTGCCCGCTCAGTCCTTATACGGAAGAATTGATGATCCCGCAGTTGCTCGAGGTGGTCGGGAAGTACGACCTCGACGGGATGTGGATCGACGGGGAAAACTGGGCGAGCCAGCCGTGCTATTGCGAGCGGTGCAAAGGCGAGTTTACGCGCCGCACGGGCATCGGCACCGTTCCAACCAAATCCGGCGACAAGCACTGGGCGGACTGGCTCGAGTTCCACCGGGCGTTGTTTGTCGAGCATGTGACCAAATACACTAACGCCGTACATGCCAAAGACCCGTCCGTGATGGTGTGCAGCAACTGGATGTACAGTGTCCGCCAGCCGGAACCGGTTGTGGCGCCGGTCGATTATATCAGCGGCGACTTCGACCCGTCGTTTGGAGCGGATCGGGCGTGCGCGGAAGCCCGGTTCATCTCGAGCCGCGGCAAACCCTGGGACTTGATGGCGTGGTCGTTCCTGCGCACCGGCGACCTGCCGTGGGTGACAAAGACGGCGCCGCATCTGTGCCAGGAGCTTTCAGTCGTGATGGCGCAAGGCGGGGCCACTTTCATTTATGACCAGCCGCAGCGTTCGGGCCGCCTGACCGGCTGGCACCAGGACGTCCTGGGACAAGTGGCGGCGTTTTGCAGAAAACGCCAGCCGTACTGCCACAAAACCCAGACGATCCCACAGGCGGCCCTGCTCCACAGCCAGTCGTTCTACTACCGCAACAACCAACCCCTGTTCAATTTCGCCAAGGCAAACCAGCCCATGGAAGGCGCGCTGCAGGCCCTCCTCGAAAACGGGTACAGCGTGGATATCCTGAACGAAGACGACTTGGTGGCGCGCATGGACCAGTACCCGCTGGTGGTCGTGCCGGAACAGGAAGGGCTGCCGGGGGCTGTCTCGCATTCGCTCGAGGCGTACGTGGAGGGCGGCGGCCGGCTGCTGCTGACGGGGTCGCATGTGGCCAGGCAGCATGGGGCGCTGGCGGGCGTCAAGGCGGTCGAAGGAGATTTGATTGGCGGTTACGTGCCCGCGGGCAACGGTTGCACGTCCGCAGGAACCGTTTGGCAAAAAGTCAAGATGACGAATTCGACCGAACTCGCGCCGCTGCTGTATCAGCAGGAGCCTGCGTTGAACCAGGCCGGTACGCCCGCCGCAACATTGCGGCCCGTGGGATCGGGCCGGGTAGCGTCAATTCATGGCGATGTTTTCCGGTCGTACTACGTCGGCCACTACCCGGGGCTTCGCGAGTTTGTCGGCGATGTGATTCAGGCGCTGGATACGCCGGGGTTGGCGCGCGTGCAGGGGCCGTGGTGGATCGAGATGTCCGCGCGGAAGAAAGAGGGCCGCACGCTGATTCAGTTGGTGAACCGGTCGAGTGCCGGGCCTCTCTCGCCGAGCCGCCACATGGTGGAAGATGTGCCAAACACCGGCCCGTTCACGGTTGCAGTGCCCGTCAAGGAAAAACCGGGCCGATGCTACATGGCGCCCGACGAGGCCGGGCTGAACTGGTCCTGGAAAGAGGGCATGCTGACGGCGGAAATCTCGAATCTCGCCATTCACAACGTACTTGTAATTGAATAGGGGATCTGGACAATGCGGTCAAAGCAAGAGGGTCATTGATGGATCTTTACGCGGAGTTTAAGGAGCCTTCTGCGCGGTTTCGGCAGGCGCCGTTCTGGTTTTGGAATCATGAACTCGAAAAGGAAACTCTCGATTGGCAAATCGACCAGATGAAAGAGAAAGGGCTGGGCGGGTTTGTGATGCACGCCCGCCACGGGCTGATCACGCCCTACCTCTCCGACGAATGGTTTGAGGCGATCCGGTTTTGCTGCGGCAAGGCCCGCGAGAACGGAATGATGCCGTGGGCGTACGACGAGCGGGACTGGCCCAGCGGGCCGGCCGGCGGGTCCGTCATTGCCGAACCGAGAAACCGGCTGAAGTTTCTCAAGTTCGTAGTCGATGATCTAAAAGGTCCGTCGCAGGTTGTGTTGCCGGCCGATACCGTGGCCGTATACGGCGCGGCGGGTAAACAGCCGTGGCAGCGGCTTAGCGGGTCGGAAATCGGCATACCGGACGGGGCGTACAGGCTGGGCCGGGCCGTTCAGTTCGATTCGCCCGATATCCTCTGGTACAAGTCGTATCTCAACACGCTGGACAAATCGGCCTGCAGGGCGTTCTTGCTGTCGACGTACGACCTGCACGAGGAAGAACTGGGCGACCTCAAGCAGCTTGGCCTCGAGGGATTCTTCACGGACGAGCCGGCGTTCAATATCTACCCGGACGATTTTGCCCGGCTTCCGTGGAGCGACGAGCTTCCCCGGGCATTCTTGGAAAAGAAAGGCTATGACTTGCTGGATCGCCTGCCCGATTTGTTTGCACCGGGCGAGACAGGCCGCCAGGTGCGTTACGACTTCTGGGACGTGGCCACGGGGCTGTTTGAAGATTCGTTTTTCAAGACGATCGAGGAATGGTGCTCGGCGCGGGGGCTTCAACTCATCGGCCACGCGCTTGGCGAGGAGCCGCTGTTCTACCAATTCCGCTGCGTGGGCAACCTTTTCTACCATCTCAAACATTTTCACATCCCGGGCCTCGACCACCTGACGATCAAAATCGGTGAGGGCGAACCTGGCGGCCTGTGCCCGAAGGTTGTGGTGTCGGCGGCGCTGCTGGCCGGAAAAAACAGGGTGCTCACCGAAACGTTTGGTGAAAGCGGATGGCGGCTTGCGCTGCGCGACATGAAATGGATGGCCGACTGGCAAATGGCCAACGGCATCAACTACATCATCCCGCACGCCTTTTACTACTCGGTTGCCGGTCGAAGAAAAAAAGACAGCCCGCCGTCCGAGTTCGTTCAGAGCCCGTTCTGGCCCTATTACAAACTCTTTGCCGAGTACACGGCGCGCCTCACCGCCGTCTTGACGCCCGAACCCGGCGAAGAATCCGCCTCGGCGCCAAAAATCGCCGTGTTGTATCCGATGTCGTCGGTATGGGCGGATTTTGTCCCCCGCGAAAAGGCGGAAACGCCGGTTATCGAGCAGCCGTTCCTGGAACTGTGTTTTGCGCTGCAGAAGATTCACCGCGACTTCCTGATCGTGGATGAGAACTCATTGGCGGCCGCGGAGATTGCCGAAACGGCTTTTACTGTGAACGGAATCCGGTTTGATGCGCTGATTTTGCCGCGGCTTACATCTATGCCGGCAGACACGCTGGCTGCGGTTGAACGAATCGCCGCGACCACCCTTGTGATCAGCGCGCCTAACACGCACGTGCTTGAATTGCGCCGAACTGGATCCGGCGAGTCTCGCCGTGTGGACCTGCAGACCGTCAAGGGTATCCGCTTTCTGGACAACGAGACCGAAGCGCAACTCGAGGCCGCGCTGGCGCCCGTCGCGCCCGAAGTGGTGCTCGAAAATGCGTCGTGGGTGCTGTACCTGCATCGGCGCAAGAGCGGCAAGGATGTTTACTTCTTCGCCAATACGAGCGGCAACCCCGTTCGCACTTCAGCCTCGCTCGAGACGTCCGGCGTAGCGGAAATCTGGAATCCCGAAGTTGGGGCTGCAAAAGTCGCTCCGGGCCAGCGGGCGGTGGACGGGCGGCTGGTCGTCCCGTTGGAGTTTGCGCCTTACGAGTCGCGCCTGCTGGTGGTGGATCCGGCGAAACAGACCGACGTGCCGCCGCTGGTCGAGGCGGGGCCGGCCGAGCGCGTGCCCGTATGCCAGGGCCACTGGCATTTCAGCCCGGAAAACGGAAACTTCATGGCGCTCAACCAGTGGGCCTTTTCGGTGAAGAACGAGCAGCACGTTTCCGAGCTTCGGTACACGACTCAATTCATGGTACCGGAACTGCTGGCGAACATGCGCGTGATCCTCGATGGCGTGCCGCGCGAAGCGGATGGCGTCCCGCCGAACGCGCGGCCCATCATGAAAGAAGAAACCGACGCGGTTGTTTACCTGAACGGCGAGCCGCTGACCACCGAGCTGCCGTGGGAGATCGACCCGTACTTCCGGGTGCTCGACCTCAAAGGCCGCTGCAGCACCGGCACGCACACACTCGAGATCGTCATCAAGAACAACGGTTGGTTTCCGCAGCCGCCGCTGGGCGAATATGCATGGCTGGCGGGCGATTTCCAGATCGACCTGTCGACGAATGTCCCCTGCCTGATGCCCGTGCGCGGGATCAAAACCGGCCCGTGGGAAAAACAGGGGTTCCCCTGGTTCTCGGGCACGGGCGCCTACTACGCCGACGTGAACCTGCCGGATGTCGCGAAAGGCAAGCGCGTGATCCTCGATGCGGGCCGCGTCGGCAGCATCCTCGATGTCGAGATCAACGGGCGTCACGCGGGTGTCCGCCCCTGGCCGCCATACCGGCTCGACGTCACCCGCCTGCTCTGCAAAGGCCTCAACCTGTTCGTGCTGAAAGTCACCAACTCCGCCGTCAATTTCTTCGAAGGCCCCAAAAAAGGCGCCGAGTCCGGCCTGCTGGAGGAGGTGTGGCTGGAGATTGTTTAGGCTTGGGTTTCAATAGGACCTGTAGAGTCTTTGTTCGCAACATCTGCGCAAGCCGCGTAGATGTTGTTTGATCGCATCGTGTTCCGTGGAATCCTTCGCGGTCTTATGCATCCGGACGGAATGAAACGGCATCAATGACCCGTCACGGCAAACACTACCGCTCCCTCAGACCTTGGGAGCAAGCTGACCTCCACTTACTCGAAATCATCAACCGCCCGGAATACCTTCTGGGCGGTTTCCACAACAAAGCCGTGATGCCCTTGCTTTTTCCAACAACCTCAAACGACCTGCGAGCCCAACGTGCCGCTTCCGGAAGAACAGCATACCGACTCAGACTCCTTCTCGCACATCGATTGATAAGGAACATAAGCCATTCGCGCCGCTGCCCAATAGCCCCCAAAGGCCGACAAATCTGTACCATGCTCCTGTTCGCCCAACACCCACAATACAACAACTTAACACAACGGCAGCATGAAAATTGGGAAAAATTCGCCCTCCTGAGAATTAGGAACACAGGGTTGCTCCCGACCCGTGCCGTTTGCTCTGTACCCGCCACGCACCACAGACCCCAACGAAAATCCTGGCGACCACCCGCCAGCCGCCCCCAGGGCCGGGAGCTACGCTGGGTATAGCTTGTGATCCGATGAACCCCGGCATGGGTTTGACAAACCTCTCTTCTTAACCCCTGAAGAATCGTTCGTCAAACGCGATCTACCGCTGGTGACGCTCGATCAAGCCACAGCACGATTAAGCAACCAACCTCCTCGCTTCCCTGTGGCAGCGTCCTGAAGCAATTTAGCTTTCCCCTGCCTCTGGCGCTACAATGCGCCTCATGGAAGTCGCGCCAGATCAGCCAGGCTCCGGGGGAACAACCCATCGCCTTGCCAATAAACTGGCACGCGCCGCCCGCGCTGTCCGATGGGCGTGGAAAACCTTGCGCCGGGCTCCGCGTGAACTATGCGTAGACCTGCGGTGGCGGCTGGGCGATGAAATCATGGCCCTGCCGATCTACCCGGCCCTGCGCGAACGCCACCCCCGGTGCCGCGTGTCGGTCCTGTGCAACTATCCGGACCTGCTGCGCGATAACCCCTACGCCGCACCCGCCGACCCCGATGGCCCCGCGTCCGACCGCATCATCGATCTCCGAAGCGGCCCGCGACACGCATACCGCCTCGCCCACTACGCCCGGCTCGCCCGCGTGCCGATTCCCCCCGCCCGCCCATGCCTCTACTACCAGGACTGGCACGCCCCGCACCTGGACGAACTCGGCGACCGTTTCGTCGCGGTCGCCGCGGGCGCATCCTGGCCAACCAAACGATGGCCGGACGCCCGGTGGCGGGCCGTCTGCCGGACCGTCCAGGATCTCGGCTACAGGGTTGTTGAACTCGGCCACGGCGACGAACAGATCGGCGTCGGCCTCTCGCTGGCCGGGAGGACGTCGATCCGGGAGGCGGCGTGTGTGCTTCATTCGGCGCGGCTGCTCGTAACCGGCGATTCCGGCCTCATGCACCTCGCGCTGGCCGCCGGCACGCCCGTCGTGGCCTTGTTCGGCCCGACGGATCCTGACATACTGATCCGCAACGAACCGCTGTTCCACGTGGTAAGAAGCACTCTGGAGTGCCGTGGATGTTGGAATCACCGCAAAAAACCGTTCACACCGGGCACATGCCCCGAATCAAGCCAGCCTCGCCCCTCGGACTGCGTGCCCTGCATGCAACAGATTTCGGCAGAGCAGGTCTCCGCCACCCTCTGTCAACTCCTGCGGTAATGCACATTCTACCCCAGTGGAACGCATCTTATTTTTACCGCTACTTCTTCGCGCTTCTGCATTTTTTTCATCCTTCATCCTTCATCCTTCATCCTTCATCCTTTAATCCGCAATCCGCAATCCACAATCCGCAATCCGCAATCCACAATCCGCAATCACCATGCGCGTCCTGTTCCTGACACTCTACCCAAACATCGCCGCCAGCCCGCGGTTGCGCGTTGGCCAGTTTGTCCCGTACCTCAGTGAAAACGGCGTCGAGTGCACCGTTCGTTGTCCCCTCACCGAGCACGAGTTCCGACGCCTCACTGGCCCGGGGCGAGCCTCCCGCCCGTTCTGGTACCATCTCCGCGAGACCCCCCGCCGCATTGCTCAAATCCTATCCGCAGGCCGGTATGACGTCGTGTTTGTCCAGAAGGCCATTATGACGGCTTACCTGCGCGGCCTCGACGGCCTGTTGCGCAGAAAGACCCGCCGCCTCGTGTATGACATCGACGACGCGGTTCACCTTGCCCCGCCCCATCCGCTCAACGGCCATTGGAGCAAGTTGGAAGATCGTGCGCAGATCGTCAACCTCATGAGATCGGCCGACCTCGTCCTCGCCGGCAACGCATGGCTGACCGAAGCCGCGCGCGAGGTAGGCGCAAAGGTGGAACTCTTCCCGACCGTCGTCGATACCGATAAGTACATTCCCGCCCCGGCCCCGCCCGACTGCTATCGTGTGGGCTGGATCGGCAACCCCAGCACTACAGTGTGCCTGCAGCCGGCCGCACACGCGCTCGTCGCCCTGCAAAACGCCCACGTCTGTCTCGTGGGCGCGGACACCGACAGGATCCCGTGGCTGCGGCACATTGACGCATATGAAGTCCGCCGCTGGTCGCTGAAACGGGAAATCGACGAGTTGCAGCGGTTCAGCGTTGGGCTGATGCCGCAGCCGCAGGCCGAATGGATGCGCGGCAAATGTGCCCTCAAAGCACTCCAATACATGGCCTGCGGCATCCCATGCATCGCGTCGCCGTTCGGCGCGGCCCTCGATATCATCCGCGACGGCGAGAACGGCCTTTTTGCCGACTCCACCGACGCCTGGGTTGACGCCGTGAACCGGCTGCGCGATCCGGCTCTGCGCCGGCGGCTGGGTGAGGCCGGGCGTGAGACTGTGGTGTCGCGATACTCGCTCAAACAGGCTGCCCCGCGCCTCCTCGAGCTCCTTCGAGAGGTGGGATGATTAAGATCTGCTACGTCATCCCGTCCCTCGGCATGGGCGGCACCGAACGCCAACTTGTGCATCTCGTGCGCGGGCTGGCGCGCGATTTCGATATCAGCGTCGTGTGCACGCGGCTTGAAGGCGCACTCGCCGGCGATGCGCGCAAGGCCGGCGCCAAACTCCGCGTGATTCCAGCACGCAGCGGGTGGGACTTCCGGTTCCGCGGCCGGTTGCGCGCCTTTCTGCGCACGCACAGGCCCGACATCCTCCACTCGTTCCTGTTTGGTTTCGACTACTTCGCGAATCTCGCCGCGCGCGACGCGGGCGTCCCGGTCATTATTTCGAGTCGGCGCCAGCTTGCAACGTGGAAGAAGGCCCGCCACCTGTTCATCCAGCGCCGGGCTAACCGGCTTGTGGACGCTATCGTCGCCAACAGCCGCGCCGTCGCCGAGTTTGCCGCCCGCCAGGAATCCGCCGACCCCGCTTTGTACCGTGTCATCCCCAACGGCATTGACCCGCGCGAATTCGTCGCCACGCCCGACCTCCGCGTCCTCCGGCTCAGATACAAAATCCCGTTTCACCGCCGCGTAGTCGGCATCGTCGCCAATTTCAGCCCCGTTAAAGACCACCGGCTTTTCGTGGCCACTGCCCACGAACTGCTCCGCAGAAGGGCCGACCTCCATTTCCTCATGGTGGGCGACGGGCCGCTGGTGCCCGCCGTGGAAAAACTGATCCGGGCCGGCGGCGCTTCCGACTGCTTCACCCGCGTCAGCACCGCCAGCGAACTTCCAGACCTGTACGCGCTCATGGACATCTCCGTGCTGTGCTCGCACGTTGAAGGTTTCCCGAATGCGGCGCTTGAATCCATGGCGGTCGGCAAGCCGGTCGTCGCGCCGGCTGTCGGCGGCATTTGCGAATTGATCGGCGACGGCGATACCGGCCGCCTGATCCCGTCACGCGATCCAGGCGATTTCGCCGACGCAATAAGCGCGTTACTTGACGATCCCGATGCCGCAACCAGCATGGGCAACCGTGCCGCCGCCGAAATCGAGGCCAGGTACAGTCTGGCCGCGATGGTTGATGCCTACCGGTCGCTCTACACGGACCTGCTGGCACGCAACCGGGCAGGGGCGTAGCGCCATGTGCGGAATCTGTGGCATCTGTTACGCCGACAGGTCCAAGCGGCCCGACCTCGATGCGCTCGCCCGTATGAACGACGCGATGGCGCACCGCGGGCCCGACGATGCCGGCGTGTGGGACGGCGGCCACGTGGCGCTGGCGATGCGCCGGCTCAGCATTCTCGACATCCCCGGCGGCCGCCAACCGATGACCAACGAGGATGAATCGATCCGGCTCGTGTTCAACGGGGAAATCTACAACTTCCAGGAGTTGCGGGCCGGCCTCGAAAGAAACGGCCACGTGTTCCGCACCAACGCGGACACGGAAGTCATCGTCCACGCCTACGAGCAGTACGGCGACGACTGCCTCAGCCGGCTCAACGGCATGTTTGCCTTCGCCCTTTACGATGCCCGCCGCAACCGGCTCCTTCTCGCGCGCGACCGTCTCGGCATCAAGCCGCTTTTCTATACCGTCAGCGCCGGCGCGCTCGTCTTTGCCTCGGACTTGGGCGCGCTCGTGCAGTCCGGACACGTCGAGAAAAAAGTCAACCCGGCGGCGCTCGACGCCTATTTCACGTTCCTCTACATTCCCGCGCCCGACACCATCTATGAAAATGTCCGCAAACTTCAGCCCGCGCACAAGCTCGTATTCGAGCGCGGAGCCGTGTCCACGTTTCGGTATTGGCGCCTCCGGTTCGAGCCCGATAATTCGTGGACGCTCGACTCCGCCGCCGAGCGATACCTCGAACTCGCCCGCGACGCCGTCCGGCTCCAGCGGATCAGCGATGTGCCGCTTGGGGCGTTCCTGAGCGGCGGGGTCGATTCAAGCTCTGTGGTTGCCTTCCTCAGTGAGTGCACCGACAGGCCTGTTAAAACCTTTTCCATCGGTTTTGATGACGCCCACGCCAACGAACTCGAATGGGCCCGAATCGCCGCACAACGGTTCAACACTGATCACACCGAAGAAATCCTGGCCCCGGATATCGCCGGTTTCGCCCTTAAAATCGCCCCGCATTTCGGCGAGCCGTTTGCCGATTCGTCCGCCGTGCCCACCTGGCTGGTATCGTCCGTGGCACGCCGCCATGTCACCGTCGCCCTATCCGGCGACGGCGGCGACGAGTGTTTCGCAGGCTACGAATGGACCAAAATGAACCGGCGTGTGGCCGCCGTCAGAAGCATCCCCGCGCCGCTGCGCAACCTGGCAGCCAGCGCGCTCGCCGTGCTGCCCACGGATCCCCGCTTGCAAAAGATATTGCGCGTCTTATACGACGCCCGGCTTATCCCGCGAGACGCGTTCAGACGCCGCCTGACCTGTTTTCCGCCCACTCTCAAAACGCGCCTGTACCAGCCGGATTTCGCCACAAGCCTGCGCAAGCCGTTCATTGATCGGTTTAATGAACACGCCGCCGCGGGGCCCACCGATCCCGATAACTGGATGCTCTACCAAGACACGGTCATGTACCTGCCCGACGATATCCTCACCAAGGTCGACAGGACCAGCATGGCCAACTCGATCGAGGCCCGCGTGCCCCTGCTCGACCACAGGATTGTCGAGTTTGCAGCGACGCTGCCGTTCTCGCTCAAGCTGGACCGCGGTATCTCAAAACGCGTCGTCAAGCACGCCCTGAGAAACATCCTGCCGCCCGAACTGCTCGTTCAACGCAAGCGGGGCTTCTCGGTGCCGATTCACAGGTGGTTCCGCGGCGAGCTGCGCGCGCCGTTTGAAGAAGCCGTTCTGGCCCCCGCCAGCCGGTGCGCCCAATTCACCGAACCTGCCGTGGTGCGGATGCTGCTCGATCAACACCTCGCCGGCAGGGAAAACTACGGCCACCATCTCTGGGCGCTCCTCATGTTCGAATACTGGCTGGAATCCGCTGGCGTGTAGGCGATCTTGCAGTAAACTCCCGGAGGCGATAGGATGGGGTGGCGCAAGATCGCCTGAAGGTAAGCCGGAAATGGCCAGGATCAAATGTCCAAAGTGCGACTTCATCAATGAGGAGGGCCGGCCAACGTGTTCCCGGTGCGGGAATACGCTGCCGCTGGTGAAAATCCAGCCTATCGCGCCACCGCCCCCGCCCGAGCGACTCCACCCCCAGATGAACCAGATCCAGTTTCGCCGCGGGCAGGTGGTCGCCGGGCGGTACACCGTACTCAGCATGATCGGCCGCGGCGGCATGGGCTGCATCTACCACGTGCGCGACAACGCCCTCCACGAGGAAGTCGCCCTGAAAACCCTGCTGCCCCAGTTCGTCCGCGACAAGATGGTCGTCGAACGGTTTTTCAACGAGGCCCGCATCGCCCGCGCACTCTCCCACCCCAACATCGTCCGCGTACATGACATCGGCGTCACCGGCGACATCATCTACATCTCGATGGAGTTGATCCGCGGCAAATCGTTGCGCAGCATGCTCGAAACTTCCGTTACCGAAGACTACATCCCGTTTAAAGAGGCGCTGAAGATCACTGACCAACTCTGTGCCGCGCTTGAATATGCCCACCGGCATACCATTCACCGCGACATCAAGCCCGAGAACGTCATGGTGTGCGACGACGGAACGGTGAAGCTCATGGACTTCGGCATCTCGAAGCTGATGGATTCCTCGCGGCTTACGGGTACATCGATCATCATGGGCACGCCGATGTACATGTCCCCCGAGCAGTTGCGCAACAGCGCCAACGTCGATGCACGCGCCGACATCTACAGCATCGGCGTCATGCTCTATGAGCTCCTGACCGGCAACCTCCCCACCAGCCTCTCAAAGCCGGCCTCGCAGATCACGCGAGGCATCCCGTCCGCGGTCGATAGTATCGTCGCCAAATGCGTCGAGCCCGATCCCGAAAAAAGGTTTCAGTCCGCATCGGAGCTGCGAGCCGCGCTCGAACAGTTCGTCACCGTCGGCAAGCCCGCCCTGACTCGCAGAACCCGCGACGGTACCATCCTCGATGAGGACGATGAGACCGCGGAGGCGGCCCCGTGGGGGCGCCGCATCATCGGCGGGTTGCTCATCGCCGCGATCGCCGGCCTGACCGCGGCCGGCTTCTATACGCTCGAGGTGGCGCGCCGCGCACAAGGGGAAAAGGCCCGGGCGGCGACAGCCTTGCCGCAAATGGAGCAAGAGCCGGGCCAGGTTTTCAAAAAGGTGGCAGAACTTCGCGGGCGCCTGCGCAACCTGCTGGCGGAAATCGCCAGCCGCGACAGATTCGCCGCTGACGTGCTGGCCCGCGCCGACGAGGCCTGGGAAAAGGCCGCGGCCGCCGCCGCTCAGGATCCCGCGGCCGCCATGGAACCCGCCCAGGTCGCGCTGCAGTCCTACCTCGGCCCGCTGGTGACCCCGCAGCAGGGAATGGTGTTCGTGCCACCGGGAAACACCTTCATCGCCGGCACGATCGTCACGGTCAAAGGCTTTTTCATGGATGCCGCCGAGGTCACTGTCGCCGATTACAGGCGGTTCTGCGAATCAGCCAACTGGCCGCCGCCCTATGATCTAGCCTCGGTCCCGCAGGACATCCCGGTCTCGGGCGTCACCTTCTACGACGCGCTGGCCTATGCCGCCTGGGCAAGAAAATCCCTGCCGACCGAGCCGCAGTGGGCCCGGGCCGCGCACAGCAACACGAGCCTGTTCTATCCCTGGGAAGGCGGCGCGTGGCAGGACAGGGCCGCCAACACGCTCGACGGCGATGACGACTACGAATATGCCGCGCCCGTTAAATCTTTCCAAACCGACAGGAGCTGGACCGGTTGCTACGACATGGTCGGCAACGTCGCCGAATGGACCCGGTCGATCTATTCGGATGCGCCCTACGACCCCACTGACGGGCGTGAAGATCTGGCAGCCATTACGTTTGGCACGCAAGTTACAATCCGCGGTGGCTCGTTCATGGACAAGGCAGCGACTCTGCAGACGCGCGTTCCATACGCGTTCGAAGGCGCGTGGGCAAATCTCGGATTCCGCTGCGTCGTGGAAATGCCGAACAGCCTGGAATCACTTCGCGCGCTCGCCGAAAAAATCCTCGCAGGCCGATAGATTCCCATCGTCTACGCCAACAGGCTCGGCAGAACCTCCAAAAAATCCTGCCACGAGGCGAACACGTAATCCGCCCGCGTGTCATGTGCATGGGCGGGGTTTGCGGCCGTGAACAGTGCGGCCTTCGCGCCAACCCCTTGCGCACCCGCCACGTCCGTGTACTCGAGGTCGCCGATATGCAGCAACTCGTCCGGCTTCACACCCAGCGCCCCGGCCGTCACCTCAAACATCGCCGCCTGCGGTTTCGACACGCCAACGCGATCCGAGAACGTGATCGCCGTGAGATGCTCGGTGAACCCGTGCCGGTCCAGGATGTGCTGCAGCGACGAGCCCGGGCTCACGCCCGTGTCGGAGATCAATCCAATCGGCACGACGGCCGCCACGGCTTTGATGGCCTCGATCGCGCCCTCGATTGGCACGGGGCTGTAGACAATGACAGCCGTTGCAAACACTTTTTCCAGCGCCTCCGCCACGGGCGTTTCGATTTCGCGGCCCAGTGCCTCGCCCGTCATGCGCACCGCGTCGCCCGGCCCCAGCGTCCGCTGTTCCTCGCGGTGGCGCCGGCTGAATTCGACCCACACCGTCTTGAGCGCGTCTGCGGCTTCCTCTTCGCTCACCCCGCACATCTTGGACACGGCGCTGATCCGAATTTCCTGCCGCGCGGCGCTGTTGGCCTCGCGGAACAGGGTGTTCCAGAAATCAAACGTGACAGCCTGGATCGACATTGAGGCTCCTCTTGCCTTGCTTGCGGCTGCCGCAGCCCATCTTATTGTTCCCGGTCGACCGCGACGGCGTATACCTGCGTAGTCCCTTGCACGTCGGATTGGAAAACCACCCACTTCCCATCGGGCGTGAAATGGGTATTTGGCTCCGGGCCTGTTTTCCAGTCGTGGCCGGCCATACTGCACAACCTGCGCGCCTTCAGCTTACCCTCTTTAATCTGGTACAGAAAGATCCATTTTCCCGACGGGCAAAGACGGAATCTCCCCCCTTCGCCATCCCCGCAGAACATGGTTTGATCCGGGGAGATGTTGAAATGCCGCGACGCATACCGCATTGGGTAACCGTACCGTTTGAGATCCAATGTATGCGGGTCAACGGAGGCAAGATAAAACCGGGGATAAGTCACAACCTCCAAAAAAGGCATAACCTGCGCCGGGAGTTGCGGTGTCTGAAAGTCACACCAGATCTTCGTCCCATCGGGTGACCAGAACTCGTGAGTCTGGAGTTCACGCGGCCACTTCTTCTCGTAGAGCTTCCGTAACCCGGTGCCATCGGATCGGATGATCCACATGCGATCCAGTTCGTGCCCCGGCCCTTCGTGGCAAAACGCGATGAGGGTTGGATCGGTCGGCGAGAACTGGACATGGCCCAGCCACTCGTTTTCGTGAAACAACTCGTTGATTTTTCCCGTTTGAACGTCGATTGTGTACAGCGCATTGGGCAGCCTTGATTTCCAGATCTCGCGAATCCACTGTTTTCTCGGCATATTAGATTGGTAAAACTTCTCCTCGCCCAGACAGTAACAGCCTGCGAGCATGGTTTCGTCGGCGTTGACGGAAAGGCCTCGCCCCCACGTGTAGTGATGAGGCACCTCGGCGACCTTGTGCGTTTCCAGCGTGTCCAAGTGTGTTGAGAATACGGTGTCGCCACGCACGTAATAGAGCAGGCGGCTCTTGGGCGCCACTGCCTCAAGGGCGGTGTTGCAGGTCGTGATCTGACGGATCTCAAGCGTCTTTAGATCAAGTGTGAAAGCACAGCGACCCTGGTCGGTGTAGCCCATAAACACCATCTTGTCGCCCGCAGCCGTGAAGGGGTTCTGACGGAAATAAAATACTTCATTGGGTCCTTCGCGCCGCGAAAGCCGGATGACTTTGTGCCCGGTCTTCCCGTCAATCCATTCAGTTCCGCCAGGTGCCGAGGGAGGCCACTCAAAACGCCTGTCCCGGGAAGCGCAGTCCCCCAGCAGGATGACTGCAAGGAACATTACGCTAATTCTCGCGATCGCTGGTTTCACGTCTGCGAAGTCCCCGGATATATGATCCCGAATTATCGGTTTCTTATGTCGAATTCTCGGAAAGTCTGACCGCCGTAATCCGGCCCACTCCCAAACCTGATTTACCCGGCCGTACCGTACCGGTCGCGGCGGATGCCGTATTGGGCGACCAGTCTATCGCACCGCTCGCGTTCGGCCGCCGGCACATTTTTCGTCCGGTGGGCGAGAAACCGCGCCGGCATCCCCGCCCAGATTTCGTACGGGCCCATGTCGCGGCTCACCACGCTCCCCGCCTGGATGACTGCCCCGTTGCCGATCGTCACGCCGGGCATGATATAGCACCTGCTGCCGATCAGGCAGTCGTTCCCAATGATGACGGGCTGGGCGATCAGCGGGGTCAGCCGCCAGTTGGCATCGGTGCCGTACACCAGGTGGTTGCTGTCCCGAATAACCGTGAACTCGGCAATCCCGGTCCTGTCGCCGATCTGCACCAGCGTGGTCGCTTCAATAATGACGAAGTAGCTGCAACCCGACCGATTGCCGAAACGTTCGCAGCACGACGTTGTTGCGGATCCGGCAGCCGTCGCCCAGCTCCACGTGCCCGTCTACTTCCAGCCGGTCGCCCGTAAACCGGCAATCCCGGCCCACCTTCACAAACTTCCTGCAGTGGCGAAAGTTCCGCCACGCGCGTGTAATGCCGTTCATGCACCGCTCCTTACTGCGTCCAACTCAGCCCGTTATGGTAACACGAGGGCCCGGCTTCGGTCGAACGCGGCCCCGGAATCACTGGCCGCGCCGGGCGTGTTACGAAATCTGTGTCTGCGCCGCGAGGTATACCGAATGAGCGAAGTTCCCCCGCCTGTCGAGGAAGTTGATCCGCCGGATTTTGCCGCAGACTCACCACGCCGGCATGAGGCAGTGGGAAGCCACGACCTGCTGGTGGGAGTGGCGCTTGTCTGGGGCGCGGAACTCGCACTCGGAACCATGGCCGCCGGCTGGGCAGGCGATGCGGCCGTTCGGACAGCGCCAGGCGTTGTGTTGGTGCTCACGCTCCTTTCAAACGCGACCACGCTCCTGGTGGCCTGGTGGCTCGTTTGCCGCAAGTACGGCAAGCCGTTTATCGAAGGGTTTGCCCTCGAAGGCGTCCCAACGTGGTCGGTGATCGCGTGGGGCGTGTTTGGAATAGTGACGGCCGCCGGCGCCACCGCCCTTATCGCCTCCCATGCCAACGACAAAGGCATTATGGCCGACATGGGCAAAACCCTCAACGGTCTGAGGGCCGCGCTTGTCCTCGCCGTGATCGTGCCCCCGTTCGAGGAATTCTACTACCGCGGGTTTATCCAGCCCGCGCTTGCCAACGGCCTGAATCCCGCCGCGGCCGTGGCCATCACCTCCTTCTGGTTTGCCGTCGCGCACTCCCATCAGCTCGTCGGCAACTGGGTGGCCCTGCTGGTCGTGGCAGCCATGGGCCTCGTGTGGTCGCTCATCCGCGCAACCACCAAATCCCTCCTCCCGCCACTCGCCTCTCACTGGTGTTACAACATCACCATCGTCATCATCCAAATTGCCGTCCTGTAACAAGCCTGTACCGGTTGACACGCCCTGCCCGCTGTGATACAAAGCCAACTGAATGTCAGGCGATTCGAGCGGTACCGTGGAAACGGCGTCCCCGCCGCTTCAAAGGCTTGAGTCAGACATGACGCGACGAGGACGCCGCGTCCACAAAGGCGCCCGGCAATGATTAGGTTGCGGCTACGCCGCTATGGGGGGCTCCAGCATGACTGAAGATTCTCAAAAGCTCGATGAGACCGCCATGCCCGCCGTATCCGGCGAAGCGGCACCGGGCGCGCCTCCCCCGACGCCCGAGGCGGTCCGGGACGGGCCGGGGGGCGGGGCGTTGATCGTGGCGGTCCTTCTAAACTGGGGTGCGACCGTTGCCGTCGCGCTCCTGGTCGTGCATATCTCAGGCAGCTCCTTAGACAAGGCCGGCGAGATGAGCCCGCTGAACGCCCTCGTCGCTTCCCTGCTATCGGCACTCGTCACGTTCTCAATTGTTTGGTATTTCGTTTGCCGCAGATATGGCAAATCGCTCAGGGTCGGACTGGTATTGCAGGGCGTTGACCGCAAGACACTCAAAACGTGGGCGTACATTTCAATATTTCTGGGCTGCACCGCTGCCGCTATTCTCACCTTGGCCGGACAAGAGGAGGGCTGCCTTCTCCTCGATCTGGTCAAGCAGCCCGGCGGGTTGGCCGCTTTGATCTTGTTGGCGCTTCTGCTCCCGCCGTTTGAAGAAGCCTATTACCGCGGCCTGATCCAGCCGGCCCTGGCGCGCAAGACAGGCGCGGTTGCGGTGCCGCTGACAGCCCTTTGGTTCACGTCCGCGCACCTTGTCCAACTCTGGGGCCATGTCCCCGGGGTGGCCGTCATCGTGGCCATGGGACTCCTCTGGTCGCTACTGCGTCATCGGTACAACTCGCTGCTGCCGTCGATCGTTTCGCACTGGTGCTACAACGCCACGCTCGTCGTCATCACGCTCGGCCAGGTCCTCATCGAGTCCGTCGGCGGGGCTTGATCCCAGTCCCTATCTCTTGTACCGGCCCATCAGTTGCGTTTCCGCCAGAATGTGGCCTTCCATCGCCTTGACGAGGTCCGCCTTTTTTGCCCCCGGTTGGAGGTCAAGCTCCGTGTCGAGCGCGTACAGCTTGAAATAGTACCGGTGGTCCGACCCCTTGGGCGGCATCGGCCCGCCATAGCCGGTCTTGTTGAAGTTGGTGGTGCCCTGTTTCATGCCGTCGACCGTCTTCGAGGTCGGCACGCCCTCCGGCAACTCGCGCACGTCCGGCTTGATTCCCCACGCCACCCAATGCACCCACGTGCCCATGGGCGCGTCCGGATCGTCAACGATCAGGGCAAAACTCTTCGCCCCGTCCGGCGGGTCCGTCCATTTCAATGGCGGCGACACGTCTTTCCCCTCGCCCGTGTATTTCGCAGGAATATACTCCCCCTCCTTGAATGCCATGCTGGTCAATTTGAATTGCATGTCTTTTCCTCCTTTTTCCGCACTGTTTGCCCACCCCATTGCTGCAACCACCATGCACCCGGCCAACAAAACCGCCCAGTGTCTCATTTTCCGCCCTCCCTGTCTGTATCACCACCATTAAACTAAGACATCGGTTGGATCCGGATCAAATTCCGGCCCCAGGCTCGTCTCGACTGGCATTGCCCGCGCCCAATCCTATATTGTTCCCGCATGACGTTCTGCGAAACCAATCTGAGCGTATTCCGCCGCGAGCCATACTCCGGTGTGTTGTGGCAGCCGCGAATCGAGCACTGGTATCACACCAACCGCGACGCCGGAACCCTCCCCGAACGCTACCGCGGTATGACGCTGCTCGAGGTGTTCGACGACCTTGGCTGCAGCGCACGCCCGTACTGGGCCTTTAACGAATGTTTCCACTACGACCCGCCGGAAGACCTGCGCCGCGAGGAGTTCCGCAACGGCGACAAGACCACCGTCATCGACCACACCCCCGCAGGGGATCTCGTGACCGTCCTGCAACAGACGTCGGTCGCCTCGCACACGCTCAAGTACCCCGGCGAGACGCCCAAAAACTTCCACGCCATCGAGTGGGTGCTGAAGCACAAGCGGGTATGGTTCGATCCTCAAGCCTACGCCGGGGCCTGCGCCGAGATCGGCGATCGCGGCGCCCCCGCTATTTTCATACCCCGCATCAACATCATGCGCATCATGATTGAGTTCATGGGGTTTGAAAACGGAACCACCGCCCTGTACCTTTACCCCGCCGAAATGGACCGCCTGATCGACGCCATCAATGAGAGCGACGACGCCGTCCTGGATACCGTGGCAAAATCGCCCGTCGAGATCGTCAACTTCGGCGACAACGTCCACCAGGCCCTGTGCGCCCCGCCCATTTTCGAGAAGTACGTCCTGCCCGAATACGTCCGCCGCAACAAGCGGCTCCACGCCGCCGGCAAGAAAACCTACCCTCATTGGGACGGCGACTGCAAACAGTTGCTGCCGTACGCGCGCGATTGCGGGTTTGACGGGATCGAAGCCATCACCCCGGTCCCGCAGGGCGATGTGACGCTCGAAGAGGTGCGCGATGCCCTCGGCGACGCGCGCGCGCGCCTGATCCTCCTCGATGGCATACCCTGCACCGACTTTTTGACTACCGAACCAATCGAGAGCCTGGTCGAAAACACCTGCAAATGCATTGAATACTTCTGGCCGAACCTCGTCCTCGGGATCAGCGACGAGATCTCGCCGGTGGGCGATATCGAGCGGGTGAGGCTGGTGAGCGAAATCTGCGCCGGCAACTGCCGCGGCTATTGCAGGCAAAGCGAAGGAGCCAAATCGTGAGCGTTGTGGCAAAAAACGCCAGGAAATCCCCCGCGGTGCATTACGTGCCGCGCAAAGTCAAGCTGGGAAACGTCACCGTGACACGCTTCATCATCGGCGGCAACCCGTTCGGCGGGTTCTCCCACCAAACCCTCAGGCGCGACTGCGAAATGATCGACTGGTACACGATGGACCGCGTCAAGCAAGCATACAAGCTCGCCGAGAAGGCCGGCGTCACCACACACCTCGGCAGGACCGACGATTTCATCATCCGCGCACTCCACGAATACTGGAACAGCGGCGGTTGCATCAAATGGATCGCCCAGACCTGCCCCGGCGTCGGAACACTCATGCAAGGTGTCGAAAACGCGATCCGCGGCAAAGCCAAGTGCTGTTTCCTGCACGGCGGCGAAATGGACCACCGCATCTTGACGCGCCAAACACGCGGAATCGCCGACGCCATCGCCGCCATCAAAGATGCCGGCATGGCCGCCGGAATTGCCGGACACCGAATCGAAACCATCCGGTGGGCCGCCGATAGGTTCGAACTGGATTTCTTCATGACGTGTTATTACAACCCCAGCGACAGGACTCACCAGCCCCACAGAGACTTGCGCGAGCGAGAACGGTACCTCCGCAGGGACCGCGACGCCATGTGCGCCCTCATCCAGCAACTGCCCGCCCCAGCCATCCACTACAAAGTACTCGCCGCAGGACGCCACGACCCCCGCAACGCATTCGACTACGTCGCCGAAGTCTACCGCCTCGGCGACGCCGTCTGCATCGGCATCTTCACAAAAGACAACATCAACATGATCCAGGAAGACGTCGACCTCCTCGAATCCGCCCTGCGGAAAAAGGGAAAGTAGGCGTGGCTCTCATCCGCGTTTTCCAACGCGGGCTGTCAACGCCGGAAAGCCGATTTTGAACATAGGGACACCCCCCACAACTGCCGGGGGGCGTCCCTACGGCCTACGGCTCGCACGTCAGGGCAATGTCGATCATCCGGAGCAACTCTTCAAACACCATCCTGCGGTTGGCGTCCGCCTCGTAGAACCCCGCCACTTTCTTGCGTGCGGCCGCGAGGTCGCCACACGCCTTCCCCCGCGCAATCAGCGTCTTGCACGGTTCCGGCATCGGCCCCCAGTTGCCGCACTCAACGAATTTGTCGTTGAGGAAAATGAATTTCGGGATGGCCTCCCCGCCGTTGGTGAGAAACCGGGCAAACACGTCCGGCCATTGTTCCCGTGAAATATACCGCACGTGCAGCTTGTCCGCACCCGCCGCGATCGCCTCCAGCACCGGCACGTGCCGAACCACGTCGCCGCACCAGTCTTCCGCGATGGCCACCACATGCACCGGCCGCGGAAACACCCACGTCCCCTGCGTGTCGAACCACAACGTTTTTCGCGCCTGTTCCATCGCGTCGCGGTGTTCAGGCGACTCCCCTGCGGCCAGCCAGTCCTCGAAGGTCTTACCGGAGTTGAAAACCTTTTCCCAATCAATCACGGGCAATATCGGCGGGCGCGGCATTGGATTTCCTCCTGTTTGACGACCATCGATCTAACGCCGCAGCGGAAGACCCTATGCCCTCACCGCCTTTTATGGCTCTTCCGGAGGGCCTGGTCGAGGTCTTTGATGAGGTCTTCGGGTTCCTCGATGCCGACAGAGAGCCGCAGCAGCGCATCCGTGATGCCCAGCGCGTAGCGCTCTTTCCGCGTGAGGTCGTAGTAACTGACGAGGGCCGGGTGCGTGATGAGCGTCTCGACGCCGCCGAGGCTGGGCGCGATGAAACACAGCTTGAGTCCATCGAGGAATCTCTTGGCTTGGGGCAGGCCGCCCTTGATGTCAAACGACACCACACCACCGAACCCGGTCATCTGCTCTTTGGCGATTTCGTAATGCGGGTGGCTCTCGAGCCCGGGGTAATAGACGCGCTGGACGCACGGATGGCCCTCGAGAAACCGCGCCACTTCCATCGCCGTCTGGTTGTGGCGAGCCATCCGCAACGGGAACGTTTTCATCCCGCGCAACAGCAGGTAACAGCAGTGCGGGTCGATCACACCGCCGATCGCCTTGTGCAGCGACCGGATCTCATCGATCAACTCCGCCGATCCAAGCACAGCCCCCGCCAGG
>Ga0315285_10000167_pt1 | contig 64463 bp, 82 predicted proteins | sample YL17G09_36_MG_FD_203698 | JGI IMG/M metagenome (GOLD analysis project Ga0315285, IMG submission 203698) | Sediment microbial communities from Yellowstone Lake, YNP, Wyoming, USA - YL17G09_36 | ecosystem: Environmental > Aquatic > Freshwater > Lake > Sediment | place: USA: Wyoming | collected... | reverse complement strand
TACGGAAAGCGCATACGGACGCACTTGAGTTGAATCAGTTTTCGGACTTTGCCTGCGAGCAGGCTTGCGGTCGTGTGGTCATGCCGGAGAGGCCAGAACTTGAGGGCAAGCTGGGTTGGCGACAGTCCGGGGTTACGCTGTATACATTTGAGCAACGCGGTCTGGCGCGGGCGGATAGGAAACTCGAAGGCACGGAAGTTAAAACGGGCAAGCTTCTGTGTCCTCTGGCGGCGCGTACGAGAAGAGCGTGAGCTGTCCGTCGTCGTCGGGCAGGTCGCGTGGGTTGCCTTTTCTGGAGTTGCACTTGATGCAGAGGACTTGGAGCTTGCCCTCTTTGGCTTCTCTTCGGTAGATGCTGATTCGCGCCGACCACTCGACTCTGTTGTGGACGAAGTCGCAGCCTTCGATGTGGTCGATAGATAGACCCGCAGTAGCCCCGCAATGGCGGCATCGACCGCCGAGCGAGATGATGAGCGCTTCATAGGCGTGGCGTGCCCACTCTCTTTGGCGTTTAGCCATATCACAGTACAGCTCCCCCCAAGAGTTCAGCAAGCGCTTCGGCTTGGGCTGTACTGAAGAACAGGTAGAGGGCTCCGCCGTCGGTATACATCTTGCCTGCTTCGCCGTAGTTGCTCAGCGGCTGCGCGCCGGAGCCAAGCTGCCTGCCGTATTCCGTGATCAGCGCAACAGCCAGCTCGGCGATGTTCCCGAGGCGGAAGGCCGCCAAGGCGTGCTCAATCGCGTAGTTGGTAAGAAAGGTGTTGCCGACAATTTCGACCTCGTTCACCACTGGGACAAAGCAGAGGCGCTCTTGCAACCAGAGCGGGTAGCCAAGACTTTCGAGGCACAGGGCTGACGAAGAGTGCTCGTAGGTTAGGCTGTTGTCGAGTCTGCGCCGGATAACAACGCCGTGTTCACGACCACCTGCAATGGTGAGTTCTTCAAAGGCGACCACACCTAGAAGAACGGACTCAGGTCAGTGACCGCCAGCGGTTTGTGCTCCAGCACGGCAGTTTACGGTGGAAACGAGGGGGTTGGCTGGCCCGCGCAGCGTGGCGGATGAACCTGCCCTTGAAGACAGGCTCGTGCCTGCTTCGGACAGCGACTAGCAGCAGGGTGCGTTGCGAGGCTTCGGCTGATTCCCGGTCGCGGCGTTCTTTTTCAGCGTCTTCAGTGTAGGCGCAGAGCGCGCCGTACGTGTCGAGGTTAGAGATGTTGAAGTAGCTGGTCGTTGAATCGGCGCTTGACGTGTACTGGTATACGCAATTACGCGGGTTCACATAGCTGTCCGCCATGTCCTCGTAGTTGTCAGGTGGTGGCAGGATTCCCACCATTTTCAGCCTCCTCCCCGATAGGTGCGGTTGCTATCGCTTCGGCGATGTGCTTTTTGAGAGCGTAAAGGCGCTTGCGGATGATTTCGCGTCCGTGCGGCGTGGTGTTCTTCCACGTTTCGGCGATGGCTTTGTCGTCGCGGGCAGCGTCACCGCTGACTCGGTCTACGGCCTTGTCATCGACTTGCGCGCCTTGCTTGGCGTTTCGGCTCATGTCTGCGCGTATTTTGTCGATCTCTACTCCCGACAGTCGGTAGAAAGCGAGAGATTCGGTTGTGGTCAGATCGCTGCGCATACCCGCTCGCCAGAGGTAGCTCTCGTTGTGCGCGTGTACGGCTACGTGCATGTTGAGCCGGTAGAACTCACGAACGCTCAGGACGGCGCTGATGATCTCGGCCTTCTCCTGCGCATTGGACATCAAGCGCTGAACTTCGGACTTGATCGATGCGAGGTTCGTGCCTCGGACAATGCCTTGAACGAGTGTGTCGAGGACTACGAGGGTTGGGTCGGGTTCGATGTCGCCCACCTGCGGGTCTTGCTGGTCTCGCGCCAGCACGTTGTTGATGATCGCAGCCTCGTCGAGAGGCTCCAGCACAACTGGGACGAGGGCTCGTCTCGGCGGCGGCGGCGCGGCAGCCGGGGCAGCAGCCGGGGCCTTCGCTTTTTTACGCGGCTTTGGCATCAGCCGCAGAGGTTCTGGACGACCTTGGCCTTCTTGGCTTCCGGTACTTGACCGCCCTGTGCCTCTGTCAGTTGGTTACGGCGAGCGGCTTCGGCTCGGGCCTCGGCCTCGCTCATCGTAGTGGTCACGCGCTGGCCGTTCTGAACCACCACATGCTTGCCGTCCGCTGGGTTTCTCGGATCGTCGCTCATACCTCAATAGAACCAGATTCAGTCTGTGGGTACAACACTCGCGTCTGTGTACGTTGTCGTGTCGCTGGTTGTCGTGATGATCGTGTTTTGGGTCTGAACGGTTGCGGGCGAACTCAGCGCTGCTTTCGCGTCGGTGTAGTCCTGCCCCACGTCCGCCCCAAGTTCCTTCATCTTGCTGATCGCTTCCTGCGTTTCTTGCGCCTTCAACTGGGCTGGTGCCGACAGGACTTTACCACCGTTTTGGACGAAGTTCTCGCCGTATTTGGTGACCTCCTGCCCGATATTCGTGTTGGAAAGATCAGTGGCGAGCGCCACCCCGGCGGATACGCCCGCGCAAGCGGCCTGTAAGCACTGGAGAAAGCTGGTGATGGGCGCGGCTCCTGCCTGAATCTTCGAGTAGAAGTCGTTCATCTCGTCTTGGAGCTTGCCCATCCGGTTCCACGGGTGGTTGAGCAGCTTCCCAGTGAACTGGGCGTAGGCGAGGGCGATCTGAGCGCGCAAGCTCGCGACTGCCGTATTGGCGTCGCCGCTGGGGTCTGCCGGGGGCAGGTTGAGGAAGGGGCAGGCGGCCCTGATCTGGTTGTACGCGTCGAGGTCGATGGTGGCCAGTGGTATCAGGCTGCCGATCTGCGGAATCAACTGCTGGAGGTCGCCCAACTGCTCCAAAATCTCCGACAAGCGCTGGAGGGCGGCGAACTTTTTGTTCAGCCGCTTGAGCACTTCAAGCTCGAACGACGCGACTGCGTCGATCAGTAAGCACGGATTCGCTGCCATATTCTAGCTACTCACGAGGGTAGAACCGTATTTAAGGCGTGAACGTATCGCCGGACCTGATCCAGCGCACCCGAGCGCCAGCCGATGACACCGAAGACTTGGCTCTGACCTTTATGGAGACTGAGGTCGGTCGGCACGACTGGCTTAACAACTGGGCGACGGTGAAGGCCAGCGGGGACATACGCCAGAAGGTGGGCGATTGGCTCAAGGTCATGGAGATTGATCATGACCCTGATGCTCTCGTGGACTACCTTGACCATCTCGCGGCGACACGAACCGGGAAGTGGCAGTAGTCTTCGTATACGGCGGCACGGGAACAACAGAACCCAAATGAAGAAATACCTCAGCCTCATCATGGCCGTGGCGCTCCTCGGGGCGATCACGGGTTGCACCACCACCAATCCGACCACCGGTCAAAAGGAAATCGACATCGTCAAGACCGAGAAGGTGGCTGCTGTCATGCAGCAGACCATTGCCTCGGCCACGCTGATCGGCATTCAGAAGGAGCCGAAGGCAGCGCCCTATCTGAAGGCGGCGTCGCTCGTCCTCGCGGACGTGTCCAACCAGCAAGACCTGTCTCCGCAGGCCCTGTTGGCGGCTCTCCAGAGCGCGAACATCAAGGAGTTGCAGACCATTGAAGCGCAGATCGTGGTTAACACCGTGGTTGGCCTGTACGGAGCAGCCTATGCGGATAGGCTGCACGCTGACGTTCAGGCGAACATCTACGCCAAGACGATCCTCGAAACGCTGGCCAAGGGCATGTCGCAGGGCATTGGGCAGGCCAAGGCGGCGGGTTTGATCCAGTAAGCGGCGGACTCATCCAATAGGGCGCGGCTCGTAAGGGCCGCGCCTTTTTGCTAGTCGATGGCCTGATTGTCGCTCGTAATGGACCAGCACATGTCGTTGATGAAGCGGCGCAGAAAGCGCTGGTATTGTGGTTCGGGCTTCCGGTTCGAGTTGCCTTTGCACTGAAGGACGGTTCGGGTCGGCTTGCTCAGCTCCAAGGTGATGTGCGGGCTGTTCTGGTCGTCGCGCAGCGAGAAGTACTCGGTTTGGCCCTGCTGGAACCGGAGGAAGTACCCGTACCCGCCGACGCAGTGGTTCATCAGCTTGCCTTCGCGCTCGAAGTGGAGCTGCGTACTCAGCCGGACCCAGTGGAAGCCCTCTTCGTAGGTGCGGATTGTCTTGGGCTTGTCCTTGACGAAAAACCAGATATTGGCGTTCAGGTGACTGCGCCACATGGCTGCGCCGTAGGCGGCGGCCTCGAACCCGATGCGGTCAATTCGGCGAAGCCGCTTGTCGTCTTTCGGGAAGCTGTTGAACCACTGGATGATCGTCTTGACCGCCTGCCACACGCCCCGGCGCTGGACCTGCACAGGGTCGAAGTAATGGAGCACCTCGCCCTTGGCCAGCGCGGCTTTTGCCCAGCCGGGCAGGGCCGAAGGTTTGGGCATGAGGATGGCATCAGCCCCTTTGGGCTTGGTTGTGTATACGCGAAAGTTCTGGACGGAGTCTTTCTCAGGGAGCCCGCTCAGCAGGTAGTTGCGGGCTACGGACATGGCCCAGCGCACAGCCTCTGGGTGGTTGGTGTGGACCGCGATCTTGTAGAGTTCTCGCTCAACATCGTTGACGTTTACCACGTTCATGCTCTGGCCCAAGAGAACCAGAACCGAGCGAGGGCGTCAATCGTATTTTAATGTTGACGAGTCCCTGACGGCGTATACGTCAGGCAGGCTGGCCCGTCCTCTGGCGGTACTCGGCCACCGCTTGTGCGAGCGGAGGATAACCCCGCTTGAGTTCGGCGAGAGGCCACTGTGCCGGATTGGCAAACAGCGGCGCAATCTCTCGGATTATCGGTTCCGTGATGGGGCGGTTGTATACGTTATAGAACTGGTGGGTGGGGAAGTCGATGAGGACGTAGTTTTCGCCCTCTTTTTCGATGAGCCACAGCGCGGAATCGGCCATGTTGGAGGTCTTTTGCTGTCTTTCGGCGTAGCTGTTGGCGTTTAACTCGTTCTTGGTACACCACGTCGGAATGCCGTCATGATTGTTCTCTGCCCACTTGGTCGTGCGCCCAGTGAGGCCCAGCATGGCTTCCTTGCCCTCTATGCGTTTGAGCGTGAGGTCTCCGTGCCGGGCGACCACGCGCACGGACTTCTTGTACATCATCCCCGGCACGCGGGCCATGAAGTCGTTGGCCCGGCCAAGGATGTCGCGGAAGCCGCCGATGTCCGTGGTCTGCATCAGTCCGAGCCGGTGGAAAACCTCTGAAGCTTCCTTGGCATCCTGCTCTTCTTCAGCGTCTTCGTACTGAACCTCACCCGCATCGACCTTCGCCTTTTTGGCGTCCATCTTTGAGAGGTAGTTCAAGTACCAGACAATGCTCTGCATGTCCTTCCAGAGCGTGCGGCCTTTGCGCACTTGGGTCGGATCAAAGTAGTGGACGGGCTGCTCCTTCTCGCGCTTGGCGATCCACTGGAGCTGCGGGTCTTTCTTCACCTGCGCCTTAGTCGGCGGCGAGCCGTACATGTCCGTTTTGGGCGCGGTCTTGGTTGTATACGGAGCGAACTCGCGCCCCAGCACTTTTTCCCAGTGAGGCCGGTGGAGCTGCGTGCCATGCTGCTTCAGGTAGTTGGACATCGTGCCGTACTTCTCGATGTCCTGCTGAATCTCTGGGTCTTCGGTGGCTTCGCGGACAGCCCTGTACGCAGGCGAGTGCCAGCGCTCCCAGTCTTCGGGTGTGATCGGGATTTCGCCGGTTTTCTCAACGGCTTTTTCGATCTCTTCCCGGCTGCGTGGCTTGACGCTTGGAGGATACTTACTCCCTGTCGGGGGCTCTTTCTGCGACCACCAAGACGGGCGCTTCTCACCGTGCGCGCCGGGTTGGTGGACGGCGGTCAGCAGCTCCTTGGAAAGCGTAGGCGGCACCTTTTCCGGTTCGACCGGCTCAAACGGGTGCTGCGTGCCGTGAATACCTGCTGTGTGCAGATGCGGCTTTGGTTCTAAGGGGGCAGGCTCTGTTAGCAGGTCGGCGTTGGTCAGCGCGTAGCGGGCGACGCGGGTCAGCCAGCGGGCGGCTACTGGGTTGCGGAGCTGGGCAGCAAGCCTTTGGAGTTCGCGGTCGATGTCCTGAACGTTCAAAACGTTCATCTCCAGAAGCTGGCTGACTACGAGGCTCGCGTTCATCGTCGTTGCAGTAACTACATCGTGATCGACAGAGAAGTCTTTTACCAGCGTCTGGGTGTTTGCAAAGGCTGTGAGTGGTGGAGAAACGTTTGCCTGAAGGGCCACCCCCTGCAAAGTCCGGTCGGTTGTCCGGTCAAGAAGTTTGCCCCGGTGGATAACGCCGGGTACCACCCGGACTCTGTAGTCGTTCAAGCGCCGCCGCCGCCCGGTGCGGCTGGGTGCTGCGGCCAGAGCGCGCAGCCTGAACTCAGGCCCCTGACGTGGGCGGAGGCGTGGAAGCACTTTCAGGACGCGATGGCCAAAGCCAGCGCCGCTGGATGGCCGCTGGTAACCGGGCAGCCGTACAACGACCGGGTGGCTAAGTGCAAGGGCTGCCCGGCGGGCCAGTACGTCTTCTTCCAGTGCCGTCACTGCAAGTGCGTCGTCTACTCAAAAGCCCTGTTGGCGACGGAGTCTTGCCCCTTTGGTCACTGGCCACGGTAGTTACTGTGGCCTAGCCAGCCGTCGTGAGAACAGTGCGGACGGCTACCGCGTAACGATAGTGTTCATTATGAAGAGAATAAACAAACTCGGCCTGTTTGTGCTGGTGCTGATGGGTGCGCTGTTCGCGACCTCCCTGAGTGCGCTGGCCCAGACAACCGGTACCCTTCCTCCGCTGCCAAAGACGGCTTCTGAGTACTGGGTGCTGGCCATCGCCGGGCTCACTCCGCTGATCGTGAATGGGATCAAAAAGCTGGTGCCTAAGCTGCCTGTGTGGCTGCTGCCGCTCAGCACCCCGTTCCTCGGCGTGGGGCTTGGCTATGGCATGAACGCGCTGACCAGCGCGAATCTCGGATGGGTGGATATGGCCCAAGCCGGAGCGCTTGCCGTCTTTGTCCGTGAGGTCTGGAACCAGACTGTCACCAAGGCGATGGCGACGACGCCTCCGACGCCGCCGACCACTTGACGTTAACCTTGAGCGGGCCGCTCACACCGGCCCGCTCACCCCTTTTATGCCCAAAGCGTTTGCCGTATCGTCGAAGGACTTGAGTGCCGGTCCAACCAACCCGCACGGCATTTGGACGCCGCAGTTCATGGCGCTAAAGCGGGCGCTGGACCACGGGGACGACCCGGAAAACGTCCTGCAAGCCCTCTACGACTGGTTTTCCTACAAGGGCGTGCCGGAGCAGCAACTGGATGCCATCCTCGATCTGGAGCCGGATAAGGCGCTGGACGCCTTGGTCCACAAGATCGGTGCCGGGCTCAAAGGAGAGAGACTCCCTCCGGTGGCTCGAACGGTGTTGCAGCAGGCTCTTCGGGCTTTGGCTTCTCGGTATGTTGGAAAACAGGGGCAAGACCTCGATCAGCGCCGTTCACGGCTGGATGCGATTCAACGCCGGTTTTCGGAGGGCGGCCTGCCCGCGAGGCGCGTGGTAGAGCGGCTACTAGCTCTTTGAGGTTGTACCTAGTGATCTTGCTGTAGAGCGTTTGCCGACCGATGCCAAGGCGCTCCGACGTGGCGAGGACGTTTCCGTCCTCAGCTTTGATTGCGTCGATGATTGCCTGCTTCTCGATGTCTTCCATCAAGGTGAACCCGTGGGTTGTGGGTGACAAGCCTTCGGCTAGCGCGTGGGTGGTGTTTTCGCGCAGGCTGAGGTCGCCGATCTGAACGTCCCGGTCGCACAGGATCGCGCAGCGGTTCATCTCGTTCTGAAGCTGGCGCACGTTGCCCGGCCATGCGTACGCCATGAGGTACTTGCGAGTTTCGGGCATCAGATCGGGCACGGGGCGGCCAATATCTTCGCAGTAGTACGCCAGATACGCCGTGGCCATCGGGATGATGTCGGCCATCCGGTCACGCAAGGGCGGGATGCAGAGCGTGATGGTCGAGAGCCTGAAGTACAGGTCGTCGCGCAGGAGGCCCAGTTTGATGCACTCAGAGGGTGACTTGTTGAGCGCTGCGATGGGGCGCACGTCTACGCACACGGATTCCGTTGACCCAACCTTGCGGATCATCTTGTCCTGAAGCACCCGGAGGAGCTTGCTCTGAAGCCCCAACGGCATCTCGGAAAGCTCGTCGAGGAAGACCGTGCCTTTGTGCGCGGCAGCGAAGAGGCCCAGCTTGTCGTCCCTGCTTCCTGTATACGACCCTTTGACGGCTCCGAACAGCTCGGACTCGATCAGCTCTGCGGGCAGCGCTGCGCAGTTGATGGAGACCATGTGTGCCCTGCTACGCGGGCTTGCCCAGTGGATCGCTTCGGCCACGACCTCCTTGCCGACCCCTGTTTCGCCGTACAGGAGCACGGGGGCGCTGCTGGTGGCGACTTTCTGCACCAGTGCCAACACCCGCTTCATGGCGGGGCTCTCGAATATGCGAGGAACCTGCACGGTGCCTAACTATAGCGTGCGGGTGACCGTGATGTCACTGATTTGAATGAGGGGCGAGGACTGGTTCCACGAAATCGAGAGGCAGTCGAAGAACCCGGCTCCGCTGTAGGCAAGGCTGGTGTAGCTGCTTCCGCCCGGCTCGCCCGCGTTGAGAACGGCAGACTCGTCCTTGGTGTCGAACCAGTGCTGCCACCGCGTGCCGATGTCCAGCGCCGGTACTCCGGTTATTGCAAAGCCTTTGACGGTGTAATTGGGGCTGCCTTTCAAAACGTCAAAAACCCAGTGACCACGGTACGTTCCGGCGCTCACACGCGGTGGACCAGCCGCCGCCGAAGCAGTCGTGTTGGTACTGCCGATTCGGCGGATGAAAAGAAATCCGTTGTTGAAGCTGAGGTAGTGGTTGGGCGGGCCAGCTACGGCGGTGAGGTTGCCATTAAAAACTCCGCCCCAGTGCATCCCCACAAAGTCAGCGGTGTTGGCCGACTTGTAGCCGTCGGTTGTTCCAGCGCACACACCGACGACAAACTGGGCACCTGTGACACCACTGCCTGTCCACGTCGTCACTAGGCGCAGGGCAATGCGCAGGCGCTGCCACTGGTTTCCGAACGCGAGAGGCCGGATGAACTCTTCGTTGCCAAGTTCCAGTGCGCGGTCTCCGACGACATTTTCGACGATGCTGGCCATATCAGGTGTACCGCAGGACAGCCCAGTCGTTGATCTCGAAGGTCGGCGTAGGCTTGTTGGAGAAAATGAACGCGGTGTCGAACAGCCCGGAGCCTGTATACGCTACAGAAAGCGGGCTGCCAGCGAGCAAGCCGCACGCGCTGGGTGACGCTGCTTCAAGATTCTGGTAAAACGTGTTCCGGTTTATTGGCGTTTGAGCGTTGGCCTGACTTATGGGCATGAGCACGTGGTACGAGTAGTTCGGATTGCCTTTGGTTATTTCCAAGAAAATCTGTGAGCGGTGGTACGTCGGGGTGTCGAGGGCGTATTGCGCGACGATTGACCCTATGTTGCTGGCTGCTGTTCCGAGCTGAGTTGTCGTGCTGCCTTGCTTTCTGAAGACGGTGTAGCCGGTCGTGACTGTATCCACGTAGAAGGGGCGGCTGGGCGTATTGATTCGCCAGTTGACTCCGTTGATGATGTTCGTGGTTGTGCCGAGCACGACCATCAGCAGGTCTGTGGGAGCGCCCACGTAGCCTTGTAGCCCCTGCGTCACGCCGATCCCTAGCGTCTGCAAAACCGTAGCTCCAGACGCGTTAGAGCAGAGCCGGATGCCGATGCGCACCTTGGTCCAGTTTGTGCCAAAGCTCCACTGGCGCAGCAGTTCTTCAGAGCCAAGCTGAATGCCGCGCTGGCCTACATCGGCTGTGATGAGTTGTTCGACGAGATAGGGCATCAGGTGTTGATGTAGGCCGGGCCTCCCCAGCCCGTGCCTGCGTTGATGGTTACGCCGCTCGTGATGCTGCCGGTGCCGTACTGCTCGAACCCGTCTGTTGGGGTGCCGCAGGACGATCCTGCGAGCCAAATCTGCGGCAGTGGGTTTGCCGTGCCTGCGGCGGTGTACGACCCTGCCACGTAGACGGCGCTCATCCAGTTGGTGCCTGCGGAAAGCTGTCCAGACGCGACGTATGCGTCGCTGGGGGTGTACTGTGTGAACGTCTCTGCCGACCCGCTCGCCGTGCCGTCTGCGTACAGGCTATCGGTAAGAATGCTGGCTCCGATAGCTGAGATTTCCAGAGGGTAAAGGGCTCTGGACCAGTACAGGTTCAGGCAGTCGAGTGCGCCGAACTCTTCGCCGACATTGGCTGCAACGGCAGTCATGTGTACGGTCATTGTCTGGGCGTTGATGACAGGCGTGCCTAGTTGGTCGAGCCCGGCGAAAAACTGGTCAGGTCGGTAGTCTATGGCTACTGTCGCTGTGGTGGGTGCGTATACGCTTATGGTGCAAGCTCCGCTTCCGCTGATGGGGCGGGTGATGTCTACGTAAACCGGAGTTCTCCTGTACCACAAGCCCGTTCGAGCGAGGGCAAAATACGGGCCGGTGGTACCCACAGCGCTTACTTCGGCTTGGCCGAACTTTCGGAACGTGTAGCAGCTTGGCGCGCTGTAGTACGGGTTGCCCGCTCCAGCCGTGTAGGTCAATAGCCGACTGGAAGCTGGTGTGTTTGGGCCGACTAAGAGCGCCCCAATGAAGTTGGCCGTACCGTAGCTGCCGACAGGGCTGGCAATGCCGGAGCACATTCCAAGTAAGAGGGTAGCGTCAGTGATATTGGCTACTCCGTTGGGGGCTACGGCTACGAGCATTCCGATCCGAATGCGCGACCATTTGTTGCCGATGTTGAGCTTCCGCACGAAGTCGGCAGGCCCGGCGAGCTGGAACACCTTTTCCGGCGCGTAACTGTATACTCTTTCGACAATGGTCGCCATGATCAGTAGAATCGGATGACTGTCAGGTCGTAGATGTTGATGACCGGCGTGGACTTGTTCCAATAAACGAAGACGGAATCAAACAAGTTGGCTCCGGTGTAGGCCGGTGTGGAAGCAGCGCCTGTTCCAAGCGTGCCTCCGGCAGTTGCTTCGTCTTGCAGCCACGCTAGGTATGTTTGCCGCGTCCTGTCGGCTTGGGCTCCAGCTCCGGTCGCAAATGTCCACTTGGAGATTGTGGTGAGCCCTGTGCCCTTTGTAATGTCGGTAAACCAGAGTGATCTTCGTGTGGTGGGGGCTGCGCTCAAACTGTTACTTACATTGGCCCCGTTGACCAAGGTGAGCGTTGCTCCTACCTTCGTAAAAGCTCGCGTGTTCGCTATGCCGTTGAACTCGTAGTAGACAGGTGGACCGGCAAACCGAGACGCAGTGGTGTCATAGCCTAGCGTGAAGCCCGCACAGTCTGCTGATCCGCTATTGAAGTCTGTAAGGCCGGTACAGACGCCCATCATCAGCTTGGCTGTCAGGATGTCGCCGCCGCTGTCGTCAAAGGCGCAGCGCATACATACCCTGAGCTTCGTCCAGCTTGAGCCCATCGCCATCGTGCGGACGAACTGCTCGTTTCCTAGCTGGAGCGATTTGTCGCCGACGAAAGTTTCAGTGATGTTTGCCATATCAAATGACTACGGCGGCACCGCTCCAGCCAGTGCCTGAGCTGATGGTTACGCCGCTGGTAATTGTGCCGGTGCCGTAGGACTCGAACGTGTCGTCTGGCCAGCCGCATGTTCCAGCCAAGCCTATCGTTGGCCCCGGATTCGGGTAACCGAAAACGGCATTGCTGCCGGACCAGCCGTACAGCGCGTTGCCCAGTGTCCCGGTTGTCAGTGTGCCAGTGGAATAGAGGCCCACGCTCTCATCGGCCCCACCATAGGCGTCGTTGTACGCACCGCTGTTCAAGACCACCGCTCCTATGGCGTAGACCTCAAGCGGGAAGGCCGATTTTCCCCAATAGAGGTTGAACGTATTGAAGCTGCCGAACTCTTCTCCCGCATTGAGGGCTAAAGCATTGGCGAATAAGGTCATTGTCTGACCTGCGGGCGTTGGTGTCCCCGCGCTGTCGATGCCCGCAGGCCCGAGCAGGTCATACGGTCGGTAGTCTGTGCCGATCACAGCAGCGGTGGTTGACGGGCACCAGCCGCTGACCGTGTAAGCGCCTCCGGTCTGCCTGCCAACTCTGGCGATGTCGATGATGATGGGGAACCGTCGGCGCTGCGCGCCAGTGTAGGCTGGTATCAGGTTTGCCGCTGAGCCGAAGTTTACTGTGCTAAGGACATTGCCGTCGGCCTTGTGGAAGGCGCTGCCAGTGGACGCGGTGTAGTAGTTGTTTCCGCCTGTTCCGGCGGCATAGGTGAGCAATTTTGTAGTTGCGTTCACCGCACCTATGAAGCTGACACCTACGAAGTTTGCTGTGTTGTACGCTCCGACCGGGGACGTAGTTCCAGAGCACAGGCCGAAGTAAAGCGGGCAGCTCAGCAGGTTGTTGACCCCATCCGGTGTCACTGCGACTAAAGCGCCGAGGCGGATGCGGCTCCAGTTGTTGCCCACGTTCAGCTTGCGCACAAGGTCAGCGCCCGCGATCACCAAGGTTTTCTTGGGCACGTAGCTGAACAGGCGTTGGATGACGACGGGTACTCCCATTTTAGTTGTAGCGAATTACGTATACGTCGCTGATGAGCATGGTAGGCGAGGACTTGTTCCACGAGATGGAGACGGTGTCGAACAGACCGCTTCCGGCGTAGGGAACGCTGGCTATGCCGAGGGTGCTAACGCTTTGGGGGGCGAACTGGTTATCAATGTTCTGCCAGTAGAGGTATTGCGTCTGATCGGGCGCGGCGTTGGTGGTCCATAGCCGCACAGCGTAGTTCGGATTGCCTTTGGTTATGTCAACGAGCCATAGTCCGTGAGTTGAAGGACACGCAAAATTAGCTGTGCCACCAGCGCTGCTGGCGACTGTAGTTTCGATGGCTCCAACCTTTTTGAGACCTTGGCTGTTGCCGTTTGATGCGTCGTACCGCGTTGGCACTGTATACCGCTGCCAAGTCTGAACGCCGCCAGTCGCTTGAGAGCCAATAAAGTCAACGCAGTTTGGCGACGTGAATCCGTACGTTGAGCCCTGAAGCACTCCGATCACGAGCCTTGCGGCGGGGATATTTCCTCCGCTGTCGTTTACGCATAGCCGCAGAGCGATGCGGATAGCGTACCAGTTGGTTCCGAAGTCCATTTTTCGCACGAACTCTTCTGCTCCGAGTTCGAGCTGATTTTCGCCAGCGATGGTTTGAACGATGAAGGCCATATTACGAAAAGCGGATAAGCACCACGTCTGCAATCTCAAGGCACGGGACGGACTTGCTCCAGAATATGCTCAGCGCGCTGAACAGGCCGCTGCCTGCGTACGGCACAGCGGTTGTTGAGTTCAGCGCCGTAACGCCGCCGGGGCTTGTTTCAGTTTCCATCGACGTGATGAAAGCTGAACGGTTGGCGGTGCTTGCGTTGGACGACGTATAGTACTGTACCGCGTAGTTCGGGCTTCCTTTAGTCACGTCCAAGAAGTGCATACCCGGAAGAAAACGAGTGTCCGCCATGAGGGTAGCGGTGCTCGCTCCCGTCTGGGACACTCTTGTTGTGACAGCACCCTGCTTGGTGTGGGTAATCGCGCCATTGTCTGGCGGGGTAAAGTAGATGGGTGGTCCCGCTGTCCTATTCCACAGTGTCCCTACCCGGCTGCCTGCGACAACTCCAAGCCAGTCTACCGTGGCCGGGTTCTGGAATCCTACGAGTCCTTGGCACACGCCAACGGCCAAAGTGCTGTCGGTCAAGTTCCCCTGTATGCCTGTGTCGAAGGCTACGCATCGAAAGGCGATCCTGACTTTCTGCCAGTTCGTTCCAAAAGGCATCGTCCACAGCAGCTCTTCAGCTCCAAGCTGAAGCCTGCCATCGGTCACGGCGTATTTGGTGATGAAAGCCATGTCAGTAGACGTAAGTTCTCTCGGCCCAGCCGGTGCCCCCGGTGAGCGTGCCTCCGGCTCCGGTGACTGTGCCGGTGCCGTAGCTCTCGAAAGTTTCTTGGGGGAAACCAAGGCTGGTTCCGGCAAAGCCCAACTGCCTGTTTGGGTTGCTGTAGGAGCCCGCCAGCGAGCCGTAGCTGGCCCATGCGACGCCCCGGTTGACCGTGCTGCCGCTGATCACCGTTCCGATTCCGTAGACCTCGAAAGTCTCCTGCGGGAAACCGCAGGAGGTACCGGCGAAGCCAACCATAGAGCCGTAGTTCGCATAGCTTCCTGCGATCAGGACCGCGCTGGCGCTGAAGCCGTCTGCTTGCGTGAAGGTGCTGGGGATGGCCGTTCCGGTGTTGTAGAGATCGAAGCTCTCGGCTCCGCCTTGGGCTGTGAACGTGATGCCGTAGTCGGTTTCGCTGAGCACTGAGGCCGCGACCGCGTAAATCTGGCAGGAGAGCAGGTTGCGGCTCCAGTAGATGTTGAGGCTGTCCAGCGGCCCGAACTCATCACCCAGAGTCAGGGCGCTCGTCGTGCTGAGCTGCGTCAGCGTCTGGCCATACATGATCGGCGGGCTGGGCTGATCGACGGCGTAGAGCAGGTCTTGTGGGCGGTAAGGCACGGCCACCTGCGCGGCAGTCGTGAGGCCATAGGCTGTAATGGTTGCTGTGCCTGCGCCGCTGCCACGAGGGCGCAGGATGTCTACGATGATTGGCGCTGCGCGCTTTGGAACGCCGGTATCGGCGATGGGCATGAGGGCCGTGCCACCGGCTGTTGCTGTGACGAGGTCTTTTCCTACCTTCCTGAAAATCTGGCCCACGCTGCATGACCAGTACGGAGTGTTCGTGGCGCTTCCAGTCCGAGTAAGAATCTTCGTGTTAATGTTCGCACTGCCGACTACGGACACACCTACAAAGTTATTGGTGTTGTACGCTCCAACCGGGCTGGTGGTTCCTGAGCAAAGCCCGAAGAAGAGCGTGCAGTCTACCTCTGTGGTGGCGTCCGCCGTCAGGGTAGTCTCAGGCGCTAGCGCCACGAGCATTCCGATACGAATACGCGACCAACCGCCGCCGTACTTGATCTGGCGCACGAAATCGCCGTTTTGCAGGGCCAGCGCTTTGTCGGGCACCAGCGTAAAAACGCGGCTTATGATGTTGGCTTGGGTTGCCATTATCCAAATCGGTATGCGGCCACAGCCTGAATCTCAACTGGAAATAGCGACTTGTTCCAGTAGATGGAAAGCGTGCTCAGAGGGCCAGCAGCTTCGCTGAACGCGCCGGACGCCAGAGTCGTGCCTGTCCAAGTTTTTGGACCGGGCATTGTCTGCGTCATTGAGGTCTGCTCCATGTACAGGATGAAATCTCGGAAGCTCCAATTATCGGCAAAGTTGGCGCTGGCCGGTCGGCTGACAATCACTGAATAATTTGGAGAGCCTTTGGTGATCTGGACGGACGCCATGCTTTTTCGTGGTGTTGAGACTGTCGGAGAGTTCCACGCGCCCGCGTTGTTTTGAAAGGACGTGGCGACCGCTCCTACCTTTCTGCCTGAGCTGGTGCCAACTATGCTCAGCGTGGTAGGAGGGCCAGCGCCGTACGTCTGAGTTGACGTTGCTCCGAACGTGTCTCCGAATGTGCCTCCGACCCAGTTCGCGGTGGTTGTTCCGTAGCCCTTATCTAAGCCGGAACAGAGCCCGAAAGCAAACTCGGTACTCGTAATGTTGTTGGCTCCGTCCATGTTGAGCGAGAATATGAGGCCGAAACGCAGGATGGTCCAATCGGTGCCGATGGACAGCGTGCGCAGCCACTCCTCGTTGCCTAAGCTGATGAACTTGTCAGAACCGTCAGCGTAAACTCGTTCTCCAATGGTGGCCATATTATGCGTATCGGTAGACGCCGATGGAGTAGACTTCCAACGGGTAAAGGGCCTTGTTCCAGTAGATGCTCACGGCGTTGAGAGGCCCGGCAGCTTCAGTGAACGCACCGGTCATGGTGGTGCAGGCAAGACCGTTTCCCCTGACGGTTACGGAGCTGACTGAAGACTGTTCGAGCATGTCAACAAGGTCTACCGTTGAAAAGTCAGCGACCACTTGGCCCACCAGCAGCCTGATGGAAGCAGTGGCGTAGTTGGGGTTACCGCGAGCGATGTCTACTCCAAAAAGTGCTCGGCGCTGAATCGCGCCTCCGGTGGTTGGATAATAACCTGCTGCGGAGCCTGCCAAGTAAGTGACTGTTGATCCAACCTTTTTGTACGTCCCTGTGCCGGGAGAACTAAAGTACGGGTTTCCAGACCCAGCGTTATAGGTGAATGTCTCCTGTGGGTACGGGGTGTTCTGGCTGGCTAGCGACAGGCCGAGCCAGTTGGTCGTCGAAGCGCTTCCGAACCCGTTTGTTCCGCTACAAAGCCCAATCATGCCTTCGCAGCCGTTCAGGTTGTTGGTTCCGTCTGGGTTGATGGCTACCAGAACGCCGATGCGCAGACGATTCCAACCGCTGCCAATGCCAAGCGGGCGTATCCACTCTTCGTTGGCCAGTCGGATGCACTTCTTCGTGGCGTCTACTACAAAGACACGTTGGGAGATGGTGGCCATATCAAGCGTGCCGCGCTACGGCGAGTGCGTAGACTTCGACGGGGTATAGGGACTTGTTCCAGAAGAAATCAACGGTGTCAAAAACTCCAGTGGATTCGTCGCACGCCACGGCGCTGTTGAGCAGCGTGGCTAGGAGAGTTCCACTTAGATTTGGCACGGCTGAAACTTGCTCTGTGGCGTCTAAAAATGAGTTTATGGAAAAAGTCGTAGCTGGAGTGGTCTGGTCGTAGTGGTAACCAAGTACTGTGTAGTTGGGGCTTCCCTTGACCACATCAACGTAGAACGGCCACCGCCGCTGTACCGCACCGACCGTGCTTGCAAAAGCTAGTGTTCCGACTCCAGACGTTGACGTTATTGCGCCTACTCGTCGCAATGTAGTGGTTGAAGTCACGGTGTAGTAGGGGTTGCCAGCGCCAGCGGTGTAGGTCAGCACGCCAGCAGAGCGGCCTCCTCCTATGAAGTTTGCCGTAGACGCTGCTCCGAACGGATTCGACGTGCCAGAGCACACGCCGAGGGCGTAGGAGCAGCCGTTGATGTTGTTTGTGCCGTCAGGGTTGGCCGCGCATAGGATTCCGATGCGCAGGCGCGACCAGTTTGTTCCGATGGTAAGGCCACGTACCCACTCTTCGTTTCCCAAGGAGATACCCTTTTTGGTGTCCGTTGCGAATACCCGCTGGATGATGATGGCCATTTGTCAGTACGAGTAGATGACTGTGGTGCCGGTCCATCCGAAGCCGCCGTCGAGGGTGCCTGCGTACGATCCGCCGTAGACGGTCCCAAGCGCGTAGGTCTCAAAGACTTCTGTGCCGACCATCGTATAGTACGGAACTGTGATGATGGCTGCTGTTGACCAGCCTGTACCGCCGTTCAGAGTGCCCACGCCGACCACGGTGCCGGTTGTGTAGTTCTGCTGGTCCTCGGCCTTCATTGCCGTGCCTGAGTCCGTGAAGACCACGCCCGCGCCGTTCCACGAGCTTCCTCGGTTTAGCGTGCTGGGCGTAACCGAGCCTGCGGAGTACCCGTCGAAGTCGTCCCAGACGAAGTAGGACTCCGTCTGGCCTGCGACGACGCCGTTGATAACGTTGACTTGTGTGTCAGGCGGCCCGTTGCGGGTTTGGGCCATGAACAGCGCGAAAGTTCCGCTGAAGCCGATACCCAAGGTGGCGAAGATTGAGTCGATTTCTGTCTGGAGGTAGGTGTCGCGTCCGACGCGTGTGCCCGCTTCAGCCGTGATCTGGTTCTGGAGGTCTTGGTCCTTGGAAGACCTCGTTCCTTGCTCGACGATGACGGCAGTCGTGCCGTTCTGGGCCAGAACCCAAGCGCTCTGTGCGAGTGCCAGCCGGAAGTCGTTGCCCTGAACCACTACGTTTGAGCCGGTTGCACCGTCCACAGCCAGCAGGACAATGCCCTTGGTTGTGGTAGTGGCGTCGGGTACAGGCAGCGGGGGCTGGACGACACCTAACTGGATGGCGATGTCGTCGATGTAGTAGCCCATCGACCCGCTGGTGCTGATCGTGGTGAAGCGCAGGCGCTGGACCAGCGTTCCGCCCGGAATCGAGAACAGCCGCATCGGGATTGCGACAAGCTGGTAGTTCAGGTTGTTGATGTCGAAGCCGAGTACTGAGTTGGCCAGCGAGAAATAGTTGCCTTGCCGGGTGCCTCCGGCGTTTTCCCAGTGAAGGCGAAGGTAGCGTGTGCCCCACCCGGCCTTGGGCTTGATGTAGAAGTAAAGCGTGTCGTAGAGCGCCACATCGAAGGGCGTTGGCGCGCTCATGCGGAAGTACTGGTTGTTCAGTACGTTGGTGCCTTCGATGCAGAGGCTGCCTTCAAACGGCGAAACGGCGCTGGCGGGGTTGACGGTTACGTTCCCATTGAAAGCCCACTCAGCGTTTTCCCTGTAAATCCACGTGCGCGAGATGTTGGAGGGCTGGAGGCTCGCCGCGTCCACGGGGATGAACGTCAACTGGAGCTGGTTGAGCGGGTCGTAGTCCGGCGGCGCTGGAGGCGTGCTGGCTGTGCCCGTGATCGGGATGACCGTGCCCTGAACCCTGTCGGCTACGATCAGGTCGAGTCGATTGTCTACCGGGTCTGACGCAGCCAAGTACACGTCGCTCTGGGCGAATGAGGCCGGGGTGCCGCTGAACTCGACAATCGTCGGCTCTACCCGGAAGTGGTAGCCCGATACCCAAACGGCGTTGCCGCCTGAAACGAGCCGGTTGCCCACGTCGGGGAAAGCGGGTGCGGTCGTGCTCAGCGCGCCGATTTGGTTCTGAAGCTCCTGATCGCGCAGGGCTCGGGTTCCAGCTTCCGTCGTCAGGGTGTCTTGCGTTACGAAAGGATTGACTGCCGACGGCGCGTTGCCCGTTCCTATGAGCGCTGCGTTCTGGTTAAGCGTGGTGTGATAGTACTGGCCAGAAGCGCCGCCCTGTAGGCCGCCGAGGTCGTTGTGGCTGACGGACAGCGGCGTGTGGAAGTGCGTGTAGTGGGCGGTTCCGTTGTGGTAGATCGAGACGGTAACCGGGCTGGCGCTCTGGGTTGTTCCGTAGAACCGGGCCAAGATTTTGTCGGTCAACTGGGCGTTGTGGGAGCCCTGTGTCGTGATTGTTGTGGTGAGCTGCGGGTCCGTTGTGTAGTCGGCTGTGGCGATGCGGAAAAGCTCAGTTTCAGCTCCGGCGATGTCCAGTGACGAGACGACGGCGACGACCGTAGCGCTAGCGGTGTCCACTCCGCCGTAGATGTTGAACTCCCAGATGCCCGCGTCGATGCGCGTGCGGTTCAAGTAAGGAGACAGGTGCGTGGACGGTATCTGCGTCAGACCTGAGCCTGTGGTGATGACCACCGAATTGACTTCTTCGGCACCTGTGGCTGGGGTCGTGGCGAGACTCTGGTAGCCGAGCGTGCCTGCCGGGGTGCTGTCGAGGTAGTAGGTAAAGGCGCTGGGGGCCACGGTGGACGGGGCGTCCGCTGCAATCCACAGGCTGCCATCAAAAGCGAGTACCTGCTGCGCGGTCGGCAGCGGGATGTACACGTCCGGCAGCGTTGACAACCGTGGATTCGCGTCGATGAGCCAGTCTGAGTTCAGCGTGCCGCCGGTCAGCCGGAAGAGCGCGTTGACGGTGCCTGCGACCCAGCAGGTCATTCCGACCCGCCTGCGCTCGCCTGTGATGGCGTCGCGCTCTTCGACGTAGGTGACGCTGTGGTGGCCACCCTGCATCAAGTTCGTGTCGCCGATACTGAAGGTATTGGCGGTGTCCCCCGTGGTAATCTGGGACGCGAGGACTGTGCCTAAGAGTTGCGACATACGCTATGAAACCACGATTTGGTAGGTTCCGGTCAGGAGATTGGTGGATCGGTAGATTCGGTACGACTCTGAATACCCTGACGCGTTGATGAATGCCCGGGTGTCGAGCATCCAGTCGGTGTTGAGCAGCCCGTTGACGGTGAATGTGGCGGCACCGAACGAGGTCGGGTAGGCGAAGTAGAGGTACTCTCCGCTTGGGGATACCGTGCGGCTCTGAGACCGGCTGCTAGCGAACTCGCTGTTCAGCGCGATAATCTGTGCGTCGTTCAGCGAGGTCTGGCTGCTGTTGCCCCAGTAGCGCTTCTGCATAAAGGATACGGTGCTGTTTCCATTGCAGGTATTGCTGCCGTCGCTGGCCGTCAAGGCAAAGGTAAGCGTCGTGGTGTAGGCCCCGCTGATCGCAAACGTTCTGACTGCGGCTGGTAGCGCCCCGATGCCTTGGTTGATCGACTGCGATATGACGGCCTTGTTGTAGGCCCAGTTGAGGGTGATGACGGACACGCTGCCGCCGGTCTCCACAACGCCGATGTCGTTGGTGAAGCCTGTGACTGACGGGCTGACGTAGAAGAGTGTGTCCAAGGCGGACCCGACGGTGGGCTCCCCGTTTCTGCCGTAGATCACTGTATCGGCAGTGATGGACCCGAAGAGCGCCAACAGGTAGATGTCTCCTGCAATCCGGCTGCCTGTTTCGATGATCAGTTGGTCGTAGACGTAGGTGCCAAAAGCCGTGCCAGCCTGTGCCACAGCGAGAGCTTGGGACGCAGCTAGGCGTGCGGTGTAGTCACTGCCCGCGCTGACAACCGGGTTGAACTCTTCGACCACGACCAGCGCTGACCAGTTGTCGTCGATGTTGCCTGTCGGGGGCAGTCCCGTGTTGGCTGAGATGCAGAAGTAGAGCGCCCCGCTGTACGTAACCGCGTCACCGGGCGTGTAGGAGCCTATCGGCATCCAGTCGCCGCGATCAGAGATTTCTCCTCCCGCGAGCATGACTTCGTGCAAGTCAGGCAGCGCTGCGTAGGAGTACACTGTGGTTGCTGAGATTGGGGTGCTCATTAGGGTGTGAAATTAGCCCATCGGGCTGCTCTTCCTTTGTACACCTTTAGGTCGTCTACCCAGCCTTGAAAGTAGTAGTTGTCAACAGAGTAGGTAAGCCTACCGACACAGGCATCATCGCTATTGTTCCACAGGTTTAGGCTTCGGCTTGCGGCTGAGTTGATCTCGCTTCCGTCCTTGAAGAACTTCCATGACGTACCTTGTCTGGAAATCGCAAGGTGCTGCCACGTGTTAAGGTTGATTGAGCCTAGGGAGAACGGGTCGAAAGACCCGCCCATACCCCCTGCTGCTGGAACCCAATCCGTGCCGCCAGCAGATATGGCATACCATCTCCAGTTATTGGACTCTTGCGCGATTCTCCACGGTCCAAAGGAATTGAGCGCAGTCTTTCCAAAAACGTCGGCTGATTCTGTGTAGGCTCCGTCAGGGTAGACCCAAAGCTCGATTGTAAAGTCCAATAGAGCGAGGTTGCTCCACGTCCCCGTGGGGATTGACAGGTAGGACTTGGTTGACTTTAGAAAATATGCGGAAGTTGGGCTAGACTTGTACTTGGCATTGTCTGTCTTGGCGCTGCCGTGAGGTGTGACTACGCTCGCGCTTACAGAGCGGTCTACAAAGGTCGTGCCCTCGTCAGCGCCCGTGAAGTCCATCCAGAGAACAAGGTTGGGTTCTGGGGCCGCCTGCGCCGGAGACAGCGAGCCAAGATACTCTGGATTTCGCAGTCGGATCATGTTTGTATTGATGTTGCTCCGAGGATGCCACTTCCGCTGGCGCTGATGCAGGACAGGGCGACGAGTACTTTCTTATTCACCGCGAGTGGCGTGAATGGTACCTGAGTTCCAAACCACGAGAAATTACCATCATAAGTGATGCTGCGTTGAGTTCCATCTGAGAGTATGACTGCACAGACTTCTGCCCCATTGGATGAGTTCTTGGCTGAGACTTGGAAGCCGGACGTGGCCGTTGTGAGCTGGTACGCCGGGCCGCTCATGTCGTAGTAGATTGTTCCGCTGACCGCACTGGAGACGGGAACCGTGCCTGTGCCTACCACGAGGTTGGGCACCTTCAAATTGCCGGTCATCGTGCCCCCGGCGGAGTAGTTGGGGGAGCTGGTGCCTGCCAAGGCCAGTACGTAGGCGGCCCACGCTACGTTACTCCCGCTGGTAGCAAGGTTGTACGCTGCTGTGCCTGTATTCGTTCCGATCTGAGCAAGAGCGTACGCCGAGCTAGCTGCATTCGTGCCTGCTACGGCGATAGAAAAAGCGCCGTTGGCTGTGCTTTGAGCGGAAGCGGCAAGGTTGTACGCTGCCGTCCCCGTGTTCGTTCCGATCTGAGCTAGAGCGTAAGCTTCTAGCGCGATAGCTGTGCCGTCTCCTGAAGGCGCAGGCGCTGTCGTGCCTGCCAAGGCCAGTACGTAGGCGGCCCACGCTACGTTACTCCCGCTGGTAGCAAGGTTGTACGCTGCTGTGCCTGTATTCGTTCCGATCTGAGCAAGGTAGTAGGCTGATTGGGCAAGGTCGCTGGCTGACTGAGCAAGCGTGTAAGCAGCCGTCCCTGTATTCGTTCCGATCTGAGCAAGAGCGTAGGCCGCACCGGCAACTGACTGGGCTGAAGCTGCTGCATTCGTGCCTGAAACCGCTATGGAAAACGCGCCGTTGGCTGTGCTTTGAGCGGAAGCGGCAAGGTTGTACGCTGCTGTGCCTGTATTCGTTCCGATCTGAGCAAGGTAGTAGGCTGATTGGGCAAGGTAAGTTCCTGTAACGGCCAGAAGATAGGCTTCGGCTGCCGTACTGCCTCCGGCAGTGGTGGCTAGGTTATAGGCTGATTGAGCAAGGTTGTACGCTGCCGTCCCCGTGTTCGTTCCGATCTGAGCTAGAGCGTAAGCTTCTAGCGCGATAGCTGTGCCGTCTCCTGAAGGCGCAGGCGCTGTCGTGCCCTGATACTCGTAGAGCACGACCATTGGAGCCCACTTCCTCGGAGGCCCGAACATGGTGATCGGCGCAAGCGGGTTGGCTCCGACGTTCGTGATCGTCGTCATGTACAGCGTGCTGCCGTACGTGGCGGCGTCCCGGTCGGCCACGTAGCTGCCGTACGCTGACCACGTGCCGGTGGACACGAAGTCGTTGCTGTCAACGAAGGTTCGCAGCCCGGCGGCGTTGTAGTAGACGTAGCTAGTTAGCTGGCTCATTGCGAAGTTGGAAGATGAGGATTATCTCGTTGCTGACGACGAAGGACGACGCCAGCCGGTAACCGGCGATCCACTCGATCTCGCACAGGTCCGTAAGCCGCTTGTTGAGCGGCAGCACATCAACAATCGGAAGGCGCGTGACGATGGTTGAAGGGTTCATGGCAGTAGACCGGCGAGTTTCAAGGCCGCCTGCATCGCAAGCGTCTGCGCCGCCGTCAGTGTCGGGTTCGACAGGAAGTCAGCGAAGTTGCGGTATCCCTCCTGCATGGCGACCACGTCGAACTTGGTCTTTTGCGGAGAGGCTTCATACGCCTTGGCTATCGGGATTTTTGCGTCAATACCTTGTGAGTTCGCTGCCGGGATCGTCTTCAGACTCGCTCCCACAGCCTCGGCAACTTTGGGATCGAGGACGCCGTCTGCACTCTTAGAAAAGAGCATTGCAGCTCCGGGCTGTTTGACCGCGTTCTCCCCGACGGCAAGACGCTGGTAGACGAGACCGCCCTTGAAGATGTTCTCCATGCGCAGTTCGAGCAGCACATCGGCGGTGTCCTTGGCTCCCCCGGAGTAGTTGGTCTCGTTGGTTGTCCCTGCCCGGTTGGAGGGCACGTAAGCGAACTCGGTGCGGGCATAGCCGAACCTTGCCTCGTAGAGCCCGCTGGCCGGGTTCTCGGCGACTTGGACGCCGAGGACTGTGCCGGTGTTGACCAAGACGGCGTGCCGGGTTGAACACCCAGTGAGCAGGACGAGAGCGATCAGCGGTAGCGCTTTCATTTGACTTCGATGATGACGTTGCTGTTGGTCGGTATCTCGGTCGTGGTCTCGTTGAGATACCCGACAGCGAACTTGGTTCCGGGCGAGTCGCTGACGGTCAGGCCCACGCTCTTGACTCTGATGACGTTAGCGCCCGTGCGGTTGGTCGCGTTTACGGAAACGACTCCGAAGCCAATGACCGTGTAGTGCGTCTTCTCCTTGTTCGGGAAAGCGCACCCGGCGGCCAAAAGCAGCGCGAGCATCGGCACGGCGATCTTCACGCTTTAACTACGAGTAGTTAAAGCGATGGCTGCTAATCCATTCGATCCAGAGGCTGAAGACAGAAGGGTCTACACGGACCCGAGGTTTCCCACTTTGGAGGTCGTGAACTTTGGGGGCACGGCCTTTGTCGTCTTCGAGCTGAGCCCAAAGAGCGGGCGCTACGAAGAGATCGCCGACTTCACGACGTACGGCGGCAACACGGCTTCTGTGTCGGAGGAGACGGCAGCGCGGCTGGCCAAGAACTACTTCGACGATTTGGAGCGCTACGAAATTACCCCCGGAGCGCCTGAGCGCGATGCGCTGGGTATGCCCAAGGACCGGGACGTGTCTGATGTGGTCAACGCCCCGGCTCGCGATTTTGCCGATGAGCAGGTCATGACGCCGGATCAGGTGCTCGACATGTGGGAGAAGGCGCAGGCCATGCCGGATGGCCCGGAGAAGAAGGCGCTGATGGCGCAGGTGCGCGCCATGTCGCAGCAGTTGGAGTCCCGGCAGGTCGTGGACCTGCTGCTGGCTTGACGTATACGCTATCGGCGCTCTGCTGCGCCGGGGGCGCTGAGGCGGGTTACGGTCCAGACTTCCGGCGTGCTGTATACGAAAATGTATGTGCCGGTCCCGGCGTAGACCCCGTCCTTGGTGTGCCCGGTGACGATCACCGTTGAGCTGTTGAGAAACAGCAGGGGGTGCAGGGGCTGGATTTGGCCGGTGGGCATGTCGGTCGTGATGACCTTGCCGTCTTGGTACACGTCCAGCAGAATGCCGGTGTTGTTGACTACGGCGTAGCCCGTTGTGGGGCTTCGGTACGGCGTACCGACGGGCGAGTTGTTGTAGGTTCGGCAGCCGGTCAGCATGAGACAGGCAGCGGTGAGGATCATCAGTTTTTTCATGTTCTTAGGGATATGTATTCGCAAAACAACGAAGAGCAGTTCATCCTAGACCACTTCAAGGATAAGCCTCCGGGGCGCTTCCTCGACATCGGCGCGTACGATGGCAAGACTCTCTCCAACACGATGGCGCTGGTTGACCTCGGCTGGGAGGGCATCTGCTTGGAGGCTAGTCCCACAGTCTTTGGTGGTCTGCTCAAGACGCACTCGCACAACCCGAAGATAACGCTGGTCAACGCGGCGCTTGGCTTCAAGCGCGAGTTCGTCAAGTTTTACGACTCGCAGGGGGACGCTGTATCCACGTTCACTGAGGAAAACCGGCTCCGGTGGTCGAGCGCTGTCAAGTTCCTGCCCTTCTACGTCTTCACCATGACGATGGAAGACCTGTTTGGCACCTTCGGGTACGAGTTTGACTTCATCAACCTCGACATCGAGGGGATCAGCTTCGAGATGTTCCGCCGGATGCCGCTGGTGACCCTCCGGCGAACGACCTGTTGGTGCATCGAACACGACGGGTATGTGGCACAGGCTGTGGCGCTTGGTAGGGCTCATGGTTACGCTTTGGTGGACCAGAATGCTGAGAATGTGATTCTCACGCGGGCACAAGTTCCGTCGGAGCTTCCACCGGGCGTGAGTCCGGGTGCGGTGTTTCCGGGGGCGTGAATACGTAGCCCTGCTCCTTCCGCCAGCGGTCGATGGCGTCCCATTCGACCAGCTCGCACATGTGTTCGGCAGCTTTGCCGCTGCCGGGCTGCCATCGGTGCCAGAGTTCGTGGGCGATGAGCCCGACGAGGTGCTCCTGCCAGTCGCGGACCCAGTAGACGGGCATGTCCTTGAACCTCGGGTAGACGCACGTGCGCGGTTCCGTGTGCAGCTTCCCCATGAATACGCGTGCCGTGTACCCCACGGCGCGGCCCCACCAGTGCTGCTTGCTCTTGCCCAGAACCAGCGTGTGCCGGTACTTCGCCGCCCGGCGCACGTACTCTGGCCCGAGATCGCGTGCAGCTTCGCGGCGGACATGACGGAAGGCGCAGGCCACCATTGGGCGGACTTCCTTCCACGGAAGCCCCACGGTGCGCCTGTAGTCCACGGCGAGGTAGTCCTTGGGGACGATCAGCCCGCTGCGCAGCTTGAACTTGGGTCCACTGATGCGCTTCATGCGCGCCTCCAGACAGTCACGGACCAGCTTGAGGCCCACGGTTGATAGTCGTCATTGCGCAGCGCTTCGTATGAGCGCGCCCCATCGTAGCCACTCGCGATGTAAACTTCGGTTACGGACGGGTGTTTGGCCACCACTTCGGCGACCAAGGTGTCGATCTCCTTCTTTGATCCGTTCCACTCGGGGCATTCAGCTTCTGTCGCTGGAGGGCACTGACCCTGCGCGTTTCTTGTGCAGAGCCACGTGCCCCGGCTGCGGATGACCCTGTGCCCTTCGCCGATTTGCTTGGCGTCCCACTGGGCACGGTTGCGCTCCTGCTGAATCCGGTGCCTGATCTCAGCCATCGTCATGACCTGCCTTTCAGCCACGCGCTGATCTTGGCGGAGTCGCCGTAGCAGATGCACGGGACATGGTTGTAGATGAACGAGACCAGCAGGACCAGAGTTGCAGCGGCTTCCTTGTCTGCGCGGCCAACAGCTCCGAAGAGGTCGTTGGAGAACACGGCAGTCAAGAAGTGCCCGGGCTGCTGGCGGTGGTCCACGTAACCGTATACACTTTCCAGAACACCTGCTGGGATGTGCCTGTAGGTGGCGTGCTTGCGGACTTCATCGAGTGTCATCATGCGCGCCTCCAGAGACGAAGCTTCTGCTCGGCGTACTGGATGCGCCGGTTTTGGCGCTGCCGGGTCTTGGCTTCCTTGCGCTTGCGGGCCTTCTCCAGTTGGGAGCTAAGCGCTGCGCTGCGCAAGCAGAAGCTGTATACGGTGCTGAGCTTGACACTGACTTTCTGGCGCGTGCCCTTGGGGTAGAGCGTGAGGAGGTCACCGTCTACGAGGCCGACGACGAGCTTGCGACCGCTATCACGACAGAAGTGGCCATCGAGGGTTTTCTTGGTTACCGCCCAGATTTCACGGGCGATGATTTTGGTGATGGGGTTGTCCTGTTCGTCAAACTGCGGGACGAGCTTGTGGGTCGCCTTGTCGCGTTTGCGAACATGCACGATTCGGGTTTTGCCTATCTCAATCATGGCGGTAGTATACGCTCGCTGGTTTTCAAAGTCAACCTCAAAGTTCGATTCCAAAACAGAGAGGCGGCGGGAACAGGTGTGTAGCCAACTACGAGAGCACAGACACGCACTCTGCCCGTCCCCGCCGCCAAAAAGGTGCGACGAGACCAGAGACCCCCTTTGCGGTGGACGCGGGGTCAGGTGATGAATATGACCAGCGGAACCGAGCCGTCTCGTAAACGCCGTCCACTCTACCTTGGTCTGGTCTCGTCGAGATCATGGTTGCACGTCCGCCGGGGCGTTGACCAGCACGGGCTCGATCCAGCGGATGCTGTGATTTTTCCAAAAGCGGTCTCGCGTGGTGTCGTCCACGCTGGCCCAGTCAATGCCGCCCTCGGTTTTGCGCGGTAGCGCGTGGGCGTACACGAAGCCGTCATCCGTCTTGCCGATGACTTGGTGCGTAAAGTGGCCCGGTCGCCAGTGCATCCGAGGAGCGGCGTGGGTGCCTCCTTGGCTGATGCTGGGGCGGCTGACGCGGTACGTTGAGCCGATGATGGCCGCGTTCCACAGCGCTTCGCGCTCGACCTCGCCAGCCTTGTTGCGCTTCTCAGCGCGCTGGAGCGTGGAAGTCGGCAGCAATGAGGGCCGCGCCGTCAAGACGGTCAACAGCTTGATAGTGAACGCGCTGACCTTCTGGTTGATGGCTTTGTCGTCTTCGGGCGTAGGCAGCCCCGGACCTTCGTCGGGTTTGACCTGTATACCGGTCTTCTTCTCGAACATGTCGCGCTCGTACGCTGTTGAGTCCTCGAACGGCGAGTCCGTGATGACATCCATGCCGTACGACAGCGGGTAGTTGGCCGTGTAGCTGAACGGGCTGCCTGTGGGCGGGAAGAGGACAGCGTCGATGACGAGGCGATCTACCGTGTTCATGCAGGACCGCACAGCGTGCATCGGGAAATCCAGATGTTTGGGCCAGTCCTTTGGCGTATACGGCCATCCAAGCGATGCCGGGTACTCGCCCTTCGGCGCTTCGGCGACCGCAATGAACGGGATGTTGAACCCGAAGTGCTCGCGCACGAAGGCTTCCGGCAGGCAGAATAGGAAAGCTTTCAGCGGCCACTTGATGTCGGCGAACTTGAAGTCGCTGGGCGGCTTTGTGCGGGCTACAGCCTGAGCGAACTCGTAGGTCAGAAAGTAGGTCGGCACGAAGTTCTTCGCCAAGAGCATTGCCGTTATCATGGTCGTGACGTGCGGTAGCTGGTCGTAGTCCTTCTCGACCATAAGGTGGAGGTGCGCCCAGCTACAGACAGCGTACGCTTTTGGGTTCATGTAGCCGTTTGGCGGCAGGGTGCGCCGTGGGTAGCAAAACTTCCACGTGTGGGGCTCGGCGGTCTTGATCGCCTTGACGGCTTCCTCGGTGTATTGCATGTGCGGATTCATTCGCTACCTTTACGCCCGGTCCAAAATGAAGTCAACGCCTAAGTTCGATTTTGTTTTGAGGGCTGAGGCGTATTTAGGTCATGGGCGAAGACAGCTCACGGTATCAGCCATTGCAGGTGAAGGAGTTCAAAAGCTCCATTCCGCAGCACATCCTCGCGAAACTCAGCGATGGTGAGCGCTACATGGTCGAAACCATGAGCAAGCTGGAGAATCAGGGAGACTGGCTGATTGAAACCATTCAAGTGCAGCACAGTGCGCTTCGAGAGCTGGACCTTCGCCAGACCGGTACGGAAAAATGGAAGTCTGAGGCAGAGCACCGCATTGTAACCGTGGAGAAGACCAGCACCGACTCGTCGGTGCTGGCCGAGAAGGTCTGGGACTGGAAAAACTTGATGACGGGGCGTTGGGCGATACTGTTCTGGCTGGCCACGATTTTGATTCCGGTGGCTCTGAAGTTCCTTTTGGACGTGTGGCTAAAACGCCCATGATTTTATGTCTCCTGTCGAAGAACTCCTGTTCAAGTTGATACGGCCTGTGCGTGTCCTCATCGTGGAGGACGACACGGCACTAGCGCAGGTATTGTCGGCGCAACTGAACCGCAGGTACGAGTGCGAAATCGCGTGGATGGGCGACGGGGTCTTGGCCATTGAGTACGTCAAGGGCGCACCGGAGCAACCTGACATGGTGCTGCTGAACCTGTCACTGCCGGGAGCTAGCGGTGTAGACGTTCTGCGCACCATCAAGCGGCGGTGGCCGGAGGTGCCCGTGGTGGTTGTCACGGGCTACGCCGACAGCCACTTGGCGCTGGAGGCCGCTGCGGTCGGCGTGTTTTCGATTTTGGCCAAGCCTCTGGGGCTGCTGGACTTTGACACCCTGTTTCGCACGTTCAAAATCAGGGCACGAGCGAAGTCTGACCAGCTCTACTTCAGCGCGCTTGCGCACCAAAATGCAGCAAGGGCCGGTTGTTAGCCGACCCCCGCGCACGCGACACGACCGGGCCTACCCCATCTTCTGCAAGATGTCGAAGGCTTTGCGGAGAACGGGTTTGAGGTCGTCAGGAATCTGCGCTCGCCCGACTTCGTCGAAGATGTGCTGAAGCTCGCCGGGCTCCGGTGTCTGCCCGGCAATCAGCTTGGTGGCAATAGCGGCGTCCATTGGGCTCACCATCTGCGCCAGCATCAGGAGGAACACGTTCTTCAGCGCCTCGATGTCCCGGCGGCCAAGGCGTCCTTCCTCGGGCGGCTCTTCGAGCGGCATGTCTTCCTCCGATCCGGGCGGGCGAAACGGGACGGTGCGCATTCGGCCACTGAGCTTCATGGGGCGGCCCGGCGGTGGAGCACTGGGCTCATCGGCTTCGGTGAGTTTACCGGAGATCAAGTCTTTTGCCTTCATGTTGGTCTAACTACAGTCCCATGACGGTAGCCTGCGCAGGTGCGCTGGTCAACGCTAAACTACGATTTTTGTTCTGAGGCAAGAATCGTGGCGGCAGCTTTGAAGATGTTCGCGCCGCGTGCGTCTTTGGCTTGTTCGAGTGCCGCCGCCTCCTGAACCAGCAGGTCGTAGGCTTGTGCCGCGCCGTGCTTAACCATGTAGTCGCGGGCGATGATGTACGGCTCGAATACGGACTCCGTCTTGGACGGGTCACCCGTGTCGATGAACGCTTGAATGCCGTGGAAGATCAGCACGCTGATTCCGGCGACGTGCTCTGGTGGCATCGTGCCGTCTTGTAGAAACCGGCTCAGCATCGTGCAGACGGTTTCCTGCGGGCTGCCCGCTTCAATGGGGACCAGTCGATTCATGGGCTTTTTGGATGAGTGAGGTGGTGGACTTTCCCGGCAAGAGGGGCAGGATCACGATTTCGGTGCCGTGGGCCTGCGCCATCTTCACTTCGTCTTGGTTGAGGCTGTCGATGGTGTAGTCGCCGCCCTTGACCCAAACTGCGGGCTGGATGATGGCCAGCAGGGTGGTGACCCTCGGTTGGTTGAAAATCACTACGGCGTCTACGGCAGCGAGAGCTGCGACTACGCGGGCGCGGTCGTTCTCAGTGTTGAGAGGCCGGGTCGGGCCTTTTAGCTTGCGCACCGAGAAGTCGCTGTTGACCGCGACGACGAGAAAGTCGCCCAGCTTGCGTGCGCGCTCCAGCAGGTCAACGTGGCCGACGTGTAGAATATCAAAGCATCCGTTGGTAAGCACTACGCGGGCATCCGCGCCGGGTGCGATCTTGGACGCACGTATGGCGGCGCGCCGCCAGCCGATAAGGGCCTCAAACGACAGGATCATTTTCGGTCACGGAACTTGATGCTTGTGACGCCCGTGAAAACAACGCCACAGGCCATGCTGAAGAATCTGCGAGCCAAGCGCAGCCGGTCCATGCCCCCACGGGCTTCAAATCGAACGATGTGCATACCTTCGGGGTTGCTTTGGTTCACAGCAGGATCGACAGAACCCAGCGTTTTGGACGCTTCGGCAAACGCCCTGTCCATCTCCTCGAAAGCTTCATCGAGGTGCTGAAAGGTTTTCTTGAATGGTTCACTCACGTTCTACCTACGAAGAACGTAAAACCAGATTTGACCTGAACCTGATGATCGCGTATACGCCATGTACGAGCCCAAGTACAAACTGAACAAGCGCGATGAAGCGCGGTGGTACGCGCTGGCGGCCATAGAAGCCCTGCGCGTGACGCCGATGACCGATGCGGAGAAGGACGAGCTGGAGCGCTTGCAGCGGAAGCGGCATCGGAGGCTGTGGAGCCATCCGAAGATGGAGCCAGTCAAGCGGGCGCAGCGCAATAGTGCGCGCAAAGTGCGCCGGTTGATAAAACGGCTCCAAGCGCTTGGAATCGAACTCAAATGTTGACAACTGACGACTGAAGTATACGGTACGCCTATGAAGTTGAGCATCAAAGTCGCGTGGATCGAAACGCTGGTGAAGAAAGGCTTCAACCGCGAGGAGCTGGCTGAGCAGACCAAGTGGCGCAGCTCCGAGCAGTACGTGGACATTGTAGCGGAACGCTTCACGGAGAAAGAGCTGGATGCCCTGTACGCGGTTGCCAAAGACGCCAAAGACGACAAAGACCCGAGTCAGCCCGCTGAAGGCAGCGTATACCTGTGCCGGAAGATTGCGATGTTTCGCAAGCTGAAGGCTGATCCGGCAGGCGTGCCCATCGGCACGCTGCAACAGCTTGAGACCGCGCTGCGCCAGTACATCGGCGCGTCGGAGCACAAGTGGCTGTTCACTGAAGAGGACGACAACGTCCCGGTGCCTTACTACGTCCACAAGATCGACTACCAAGAGGCCAATCTGCGCGACGACAGCCCGGCGCACACAACGATCTCTATGGCGGCGTGTCGGCGCTCAAGCCGGGTCGTAGAGACTGTTACGTTTCACACGGACGATCTCCAAAAAAAGACGGTGGTAGAGCTGCTGCAAAAGCGTGGGTTCTACCTCGAAAACCCGGAGGTGGTCGCTGACTACATGGCGACTGTTGCTGTCTACAAGAAGTTAAGCCCGATGACGGGCGAGCAGTTCTTGGCTCGTGGCACTGGGCTTCAGCAGGAGCGCCGGTATTACGGGAATACGGTCATGGCGATGGAGCGCGACGGGGTGCCGACGCGGGTCGTCATGGACGACAGGACCGAGGAGGACGACGAGCGTGGCCACCGTGATGTAGCCGCAATCTCGGCGGTATACTGGTCGGACAATGCGACCAAGCGCAAGTTCCGTGGTGAGGACAAGGAGGACGTGGTGGTGCTGGTGCCCGTCCAGCCGTACGTCAAGGTTTTCGACCTTCAGAAGCACTTGTTCGTTGACATTCACGTGGGCTACCTTGAGCCGTACGTATACGACGCCACGCTGATCGACAAGCTGGTCCTGCCCCAGACGAAGAAAGACCTTGTGGGCATCTTGATTCAGGGCAGCAGCGAGGTTCTGGACGACATCGTCAAGGGCAAGACGGGCGGGATCATCGTCATCGCCACTGGCCCTGCGGGCACGGGAAAAACGCTCACCGCTGAGGTCTTCAGCGAGGAGGTCAAGCGTCCCCTGTACGCCGTCCAGTGCTCGCAGTTGGGCACGAGCGAGGAGGCGCTGGAGACAAAGCTTCAGACGATTCTTGCGCGGGCTACCCGGTGGAAGGCGATCCTGCTGATTGACGAGGCGGACGTATACGTTCACGAGCGCGGGAGTGACATCCAGCAGAACGCCATCGTGGGCGTCTTTCTCCGCGTGCTGGAGTACTACCGGGGCATCATGTTCATGACCTCGAACCGAAGCACGATCATCGACGATGCCATCATGTCGCGAGCGACGGCGTGGATCAAGTACGACTACCCGTCTCCATCGGAAGCCAAGGCGATCTGGCGCGTGCTGGCGGCCAACTACAAGCTGCCGCTGAACGCTCAGCAGGTGGACTGGCTGGTGACTGAGTTTGACAGCGTCTCTGGGCGGAGCATCAAAAACTTGCTGAAGCTGGCCCGGCTGCTGTCTGCGAAACAGAAGAAGGAAATCGACATGGAGCTGTTCCGCTACGTGGCGAAGTTCCTCGACCTCGAATATGCCAAAAAGCGCAAAGCTACCGACGCGACGCCTGCTGCTTGATGCGATTTACTACGCGATCAAGGACAGGGAGTACTGGATCGAGTGCAACCAACCGGCGGAAGATGCCGCCAAGACCATTGCGGAGGCGCGAGCGCTCATTGAGCAGCTCGAAGACTACCGCTTCAAGCGTTGGGGCGTAGCGCCCTCAACCCGGAAGGGCAAGACGCTGATGGAGGTGTTCGCGGCGCAGGACAGGACCGCTCACCAGTAGGTCGTGTTTATGTTGCCGCGAATCATGTCCACGTTTTCCATTGCCCACTTGTGCCCGAGCGTCAGGAGCAGGTGCGGGCTGTTGTCCTGTTTGACCAACTGGACGTAGAAGCCGGTCTTGGCGTCCGTACAGGTGCCGACGGTGAAGCCTTTGGCCTCGATCCGTGAGTGGAAGAACCCGTTCTCGTGTGACGTGCGCGTCGTGGCGGCGTCCAGTGCGTGCTTGTAGAGCCGGGCGGCGAGCGGGGCTGTGATTCCGGCGTGGTTGCGGATGGCAGCCTCTAGCGCGATCCGGTGGGTTTCTTCGATGTAGCGGTGTTGGTTGAACATATCAGCCTTCTTCGACGGATGCGTTTTCGTGGCTTTTCAAGCGAAATTGGGCGCGGGCTAGCCGCTCGTGAACGTAGCCGAGAGTGGCCAGCTCGTCATCCACGCGTGCGGCGATGTACTCCGTGATTTCTCGCCGCCAGTGCCAGATGAAATCCTCGTACTTTTTGAGGCGTCCACAATCGCAGCCTTCAACGTACTGGTTGCCTCCGAGCTGCATGACGCTGACGTGCGAGCACGACAGCTCGGTGAGGCGCTTCGGCTCAGCAGCCATTTTCGCCCGAAGGGTCTCAAGCTCGCCCTCGTCGTAGTCTCCCTCGTTGTTGTAGACGCAGAAGTACGTGTGCCCGCAGTCACAGGTCGCTGTGATCGTGCCGGTCTTCGAGAAGGTACGCCAAAAATGGTCTGAAGCGTCATCCACGTGTGTATAGAACGCGAATCTCGGTCCTTGTTTCACCGTCTGGGCACCAAAACTTCCAACAGGTGCCTCCAGCCAAGCAGGAGTCCTCCTTGAACAGCGCATCGCAGACAGCCTTGCCGATGTTGTCCCAGTCAGGCTTTTGCTGCATCATGCGGAGGTTCAGCGCCTCCTTCTTTTTCTCGGACCACGACTCTGGCATTTCGATGTAGGCCACGACCTCCACAGCGAAGGCGTTGGCTGGAACGGTCCCGGCGGCGGCCCGGATGCGGTCGCAGTACTCCCGGTAGCGCAAGACGGCGGGTCGCTTTTGCCACTTGTCGCGCTGGGTCATGCGCGGCTTGCCCATCGGTTCGCCATCGACTGTGAACTCGTATACGCCATAGTCGAGTTCCGGGCGCAGGCACGCGACCGGGGGTTCAGCCTTGGCAGGCTCTGGCTTTGGCGCTGGCGCGATTTTGCTTGCCTCTTTTCGATCTTTCGCGTTGACTCCAAGAAGCTGGTCGCGCTTTGAGTGCCGAAGCATCTGTTCAGGTGTCCAACGCACGCCAGCCATACAGCTCTAAGAACCGAAGTAATTAGGTTATGGCAAACGGAATCAGACTGCGCCGTGACGAAGAACCACCCGGCATTACCGCCAAGAGGGCAGAGGCTAAGGCCGAGTGGTCGGGCTGGCTCAGCACACTTGACGCGACGCAGATTGACGCGCTCAAGCAGTTCACGATCCTCGACGAAAACGGCGGCCCGACCATCGTCGAGTATGAGCAGTCCAGTGACAAAGAAGCTCCTGTGCCGGATGTGAAAATGGGCTTGGAGGCGGCGCAGAAGCTCTTGAGTGCTGATACCAGCCTAAACCACGAGTGGACGTGGTGGATTCTTTACAATGCGGGTGGTGGTGACGCGGGTAAGCAAAAAAGCGCCAAAGCGCTCGAAGTCATCAAAAAGAAGTTTCTCGACGAGCGTACGCGTGGCTATACGAATCCCAAGACGCGCCAGTACGCGCCGGGCATTTCGCACGAAGAGGCCGTGGCTAAGTGGGAGAGAACTGCGCCCCGCTTCGTTCCCATTGTTGAGGTTGGTGACCAAGACTCGGTGAACCGGCTCAAGTGCTTTGGCTACTACCGTGATTTTCCGGGTTACTTGAACCACTACAGCCTAGTTTTCGATGCGGTTTCCAAGTTCATGAAGCAGCACGAGCTTCTGCTCCAGATGAACGAGGAGGTCGCACAGGAAGGCAGCACAATCCAGCCGCAGCCGACCAAGCCAAAGCAGATCAAGACGGTTGACGCGATGGTCGAGATCAACAAGCTGGTCGGGCGCTACTTCGGCTCGAAGAAGGCCCGCGAGGATGTCAGGGTTGAAAAGGTATACGACGACCATACCTGCCTCAAGATGTTCATTCCGCTCACGTACGCTGCCGCCGTCAAGTTCGGCTGGGACGAGTGGGAGTGGGCAAATCGCGACCGGTTCGAGCGGGTGCTGACGAAAGAGGGCGAGCAGTACGACGACAAGTGGAAGAACAGCACGGCCCGAGGCACCATCTACGCTTACATCGAGTTCTACGCGCCAGTTCCAGCGTGGACGATTCGGCGCGGGGGTGAGTTTGACCAGCGCTCGCTGACGAACCTCGCGCTGGAGATCGACGCCGACGAGCTTGGCAATCTTGACCCTGAGAACATCCCCGTCTACGACGAGGAAAACCGCAAGCGCACGAACATCGGCGAGGTCAGGGCCATGATCCTCGCGGAGCCGGAACGGGTGGACCCGGAAGAGGACGAGCTTCCCATCGGGCGCGGGGCAAACGTATACCGCACCAAGGAAGAGGCCGAGGAGGTCGTGCGCCATCTCGATGCGGCGCTGGCGGCGCTGGTTGTGAAGGCGAGGACGTTCAAGCGCGAGTCGATCAAGTCGAAGGCACTGGAGCTAGACTGATATGCGCATCAAGTGGCAACGCGTTGAGCCGGGCGAGCCATACTGGGTATCGGTGGATGGCCGGTTTTCCCTGAACCCGCTGTACATTGGCCGCCAGACTCCGCAGAAGTGGGAGATCGTAGACAACACGACGCAAGCAAAGACAACAGCGCTGACATTGCGGGACGCGCAGGAGAGAGCTGACCAGATTCTCGACCCAGCATTCAAGCCCAAGACCAAGAGCTACGTTGCCCGAGGAAGCCGAGAACAGGTGGCCCACCAGATGCAGGACAACTACGACCACTTTATCCGCAACGGCCAGCCCCAAAATGCCGAGGTTGTCCGCAAGAACGCGGAAGCTGTAGGCGTCACACTGAAGACTGTCGGTCAGGAGAGCGCAGTGGCGCTCGTCAGTACGCTACTGGAAGTCGGGGGCGAAGACGACATCGACGACCCTAAAGCGTACGCGCATGAGGCATACGCGGCGCGGAGGCTTGTGGTGGCCAAGTACCTGATGCCCGAGTCGGCGCGTGTCACTGACGACCTGCTGAAGAGCTTTGGGCTGCGTTCTCGTGTGGTGAAGCGCAGCCGCAGGATCGTGGAAGAGCCCTACGTGGAGTGGAGCTACGTCGTCAGCGTTCCGGCAGACGAGGTTTCGAGGGCCAAGCTCGTTATCCAGTCGCGTCGCTGAGCACCGGGTAGGGCTCCAGCCGCGAGATGACGTTGCCGATGATCCGGCGCATGGCTGCGGCCACCGAGGAGTCCCGGCAGCACTTCAGGTCCGTCAGGACCATCTCGGCGAAGGCACACCCGAAGCACCGATTGACCTCTGGTGGGCAGTAGGCGCTCGTCAGCGGGGTCAGGTAGTGGTACTTCTTGAAAGCCAGATACTGGGAGGCTGGCCCCCACTTGAAAACGTCTACGCCCTGCGAGTCTCTGAAGGGCACGTTGTTGGCCAGAAGGGCATTCGCCACGTTGATGAACACGAGCCGGTCCACGGCGCTGCCGGTCTCCGGGTAGGTGTCCTTGACGTGCTCGTACGTCTTGCAGCGATTCCTGATCTCAGGGTCTTCGAGCTTCTGTGCGACGGTCTTAGCCTGTTCCGGCGTCGGCAGGTCGAGTTTCTTGTCCCAGATGAGTGCAGCCCGGTCGCCGCCTGTGCGCTGGATCAGCAGCCCGAACTCGCGCAGTACCGACGATACGGCCTTGGGAGACTGGAGCAGGGCAGGGTAGAGAGCGATCAGATGGGCGCTGGGGCTCAGCTCGGCGTCGCGTTTGCCGTCTGCTTTGGGAATCTCTTGCCACTCGACCTCGTTCCAGAGGTTCAGCACTTTGGCGTTGGTGCCGAACTTGTGGTTCTTCAGCGCCGTCGTGGCCTCTTTGACAATCTGGCGGTACGTTCTCATCGGATTTTCCTCCGCTGTTGGGGCTCCTCCCAATCGCGGATGGTCACGACAGCATCATCGCCTTTGGTTTCGATGTCTACATTGCCGTTAAGGATCGAGGTGTAGACTTCTTCAGGCAGCCCCTGCCACGCCTTGACCACGTTCATGGCCCAAGTCTTCTGCTTCTTGCGCCCGTTGCGCCATTCGCTCTGAGCCATGCGGAGCAGGCCCGGCGCGTGAATCATGGAGTTTCCACCCAGTGTGTACGTCTTGACCGGCAACATTCGACTGATTTCCTGCTTGGGATCGCCGATGTCGTCTTCATCGGGGTCGGGGGCCGCCGGGGGCTCGCCATCTTCCAAGAGGTGGCTGACCAAAGCTTCTTTGACGGAGAGCGGCCACGGGAGCTTGCGCTTCTGGCCGGGCTTGAGGTTGGGACGGTCGTTGACCTTCTCCAGATCGCGCTTGGCCTTCTCAATCTTCTCGTGCTCGCAGGTGCCACAGACTCGGTGGGCTACGGCAGTCTTCAAGTCGGGGTACATCCCGTCTACGACGCCGCACTTCGGGCACTCGACGTAGAACTCTGGCGAGTCCGCGCCTTTGGAGTAGTCAGCGTATACGCCTTCGGTGGAGCTGGGGTCCGCCGACTGCTTCTCGAAGATTACTCTGGCGACGCATGGGTTCATTCAACGGGAGCTACGGGCGGTGGCCGGAGGCGTTTGCCACGTACTCCTTTCGTGGAGTATTCCGGGGCGGCTTGAGGATAGAGCGTGCCGTCGGCAAGGATGCGGTCGCCGTTCGTAAACGGCTGGCGCGTGCCTTCAGGCATGTTGAAGATGCCGCCCCAGTACCAGTCGCCCTTGAGCGAGTAGAGGTTCCATGCTCCGGGCAGGTAACGGTTGATGCGGTCTTTGGTCGTTACCGTGGACCATCCGCCTGTACCCACGATCACAGTGTCGTCCGACTCGATGACGATGACGTTTGTCGCGTGGAGTCGAACAGCAACCTTTGGGTTCTCGTTGCCGTAGTGGTCGATCAGCTCGGCGTACGTGTTGTTCTCCAGCTTTCTGGAACGGCCATTACGTCCTGAACGGGCTTTTGACACGAGCCTGATCCAAGAGCCCTGTGTTGGCGGGCCTTGCCAGACGGTAGGTTCGTCGATACGAGCAATCAGAGCCTTGGGCTCAAAATAGTCGTCTTCCTCCTCCTCTGGAGGAGTCAGCGGAGCCTCTGGATCAGCCGGTGGCCCGCCATCCTCCAGAAGCCTTTTGGCGATGGCGAAGGCGGGACGCATTACGGTGCGAGGTCGAGTTTGTCCACCTTGAAGCTTGGATCGGACGCGCTCGGCGGCGCGCCTTTGGCCGTGAACTTCAGCGTGGTCTTGCCGCTTGGGTCTTGCTTGGCGGCAGCGTCGTACTCGCCGGTCGGGTCGAGTGTTGGCGTGGCCCGGCCCACCGTGGGTGCCGTAGGCGATACGGGCGGAGGTGAGGTCAAGGCCGGGCCGGGCTTGCCGGTCGCCGGGGCGGCGATCTCGTGCAGCCACAGGTGCGGGCGGTTGGCGTGGTCCACGGCGTAACCGGCGCACGCGCTTTCGGCCACCTTGGTTTCGACGGGTGGCGTGCTGGCCGCTTCCTGCATCTCGCGAAGCTTGGAAAGGTCAGTCGTAACCATGAGGTTTCCACTGTCCATGTCAGGGACGACCCAGCGGCGCTGGAGAGCTTCCTGCATCCCCTCCGGTTCGATGGCTGCGATCATCTCACCCGGCAGGATGATGGGCGTGGCTCGGCTTCGCCGTTCGATGAGTACCGACGCGATTTCTTGGATCGTCTTCATATTCCAGTCTTAACTACGTTGGTTACAGGCGGGCTAGTCTCGGCTTTGGTTCCTCTTCCGGTTCAGGCCCGCCGAGGCCCTCGCCTTCGGCTTCTCCCGGCTCAACACCGCCTTCTTCGCCGCCTAGCCCTAGTTCTTCGCCGGGGGCACCGGCTGCGCCCGGTTCGCCACCCATTTCTGTGGCCCCCGCGCCCGGCTCTTCCTTCTCCGGCCCGAAGGCAGGCGACATCGGTGGCCCGCCGCCTCCGCCTCCGTGGCCGCCTCCGCCGCCCATCGGGGGCTCGTTCTGGTTCATGTCTACGTCGCGAGGAAGCTCTTCCTCAGACGCTACGAGTTTGTTGAGACTGGTGCGCAGGCTCAGAAAATACGTCTGCAAGTCCCACGGGTCGGCGGACCACTGGTCCGCAGCGCTGGCAAGCAGCATGATCGTCTCGCGGTTGAGCGACCCGTCGATGGGATTGTCCTTCCACGTCTTCAGAAAGGTGCGCAACCGGTTGGCGAATGTGTAGTTGTTGGCCTTCTCGGCGTCGTTCAACAGGTTGTTGAGGGACTGCTCGATGCGCCCGTGCCAGTCAACGATGTCGGTTCCACGGTAGGCTTCAACGAGCGGGCACTGCCGGTTGTCGAACCGGAGGCTGGCCATGCTTTCGTAGTCGTGAAAAGTGCTCATGCTTCAGGCGCTGGGTTGGCCGCCGCGTACTCGTTGGTTGCCCACTCGTGCGCGTTTGTGTGGTCGATGTAAAAAGCATCGTACATGCCGTACTTCACTGGTATACGGAACTCGTTTGGACGGGTCTTCCACGTCTTGGTTCGGCCTGTACGTCGCGCCCAAATGGGGGTTCCGGCTGTCTTGCCCCGGCTCTTGTAGCGCGCTGTACGATGGTAAAAGTTACTGACGGTGAGCGCCGTTTCTGGCGTGATTTTGCCCGAGTCCAGATCGCTCTTGACCTGAGCTTCTCGCTCGTCAGCCGCTTGGAAGGCGAAGCTCTTCGGGTCTACGCCGAGGTCATCTTCTCCGTCTTCCAGTAGTCGCGCAACGATTTGATCAGCGCTTGGCATTTTTCTTCTTGGTCATGCCGGGCAGCGGCTCTGCGCCGGGCATCTTGAACTTGCGGCCCAGCTTCTTACCGTCGCGGCCTTTGGTCTCCAGACCTTGGCCGGGGGTTCCCATCTCCAGCGGCGGGATGGCGCTGCACATCGTCGTTTCCAGCAGTTTCTCAGCGATCTCGTGGGCAGTCAGGCTCTCGACTTTCGGCTCGTCGTTATCGGTCTCTTTGCCCTCCTTGCCCTTTTTGCCTTCAGCGTCTTTCTTCTTTTTGCCAAAGCTGCCCATGTTCTTGCAAAAGCCGCACTGGCAACCAGCTTTGTGGGCACCCTCTTCGAGAGGAGGTTCAAACCGCACTGAAGCATGGTACGCTTGGTCTCTTTTCTTACGGCAAGGCCAGCATTGGCATTGGGCCGAGTGAACCGATGACTTGAACCCTGCTGTTTGATCAGGTGAGTAAGGTGTACCTAATCGTTCGCTAGAGGGCGCGTCATGCTCAGGGTCTCCTCTTCCTGTTCCTGTTTTCCAGCGCAGTTTCATTCCAGCCAGCGATTCGTTTTTCTTGCTGCCTTTGGGGGAGCCCTTCGGATCGGTTCCGTTCTTGGCGTCACCGACGCCCTTCTGATTGTCGTCGCTGGTCTTGTCGTCGGTCTCCACCGGGTTAAGCTCGTCGTCGGCGCGCTCCAGCTCGTCGGTGTCGGCTTCTCGTCCGTCCTTCATGACGGTCTTGAGCGCCGGGGCCTTCTCCTTGTCGCTGGCCTCTTCACCGGCTACATCAATCTCGAAGAACCCAAGCTTGAAGCTCGCGGGCTCATTGGACATGGCCTGATCGCCACACTTGGCCGGAATCCAGCCGAGTTCGGCCAGCTTGTGGAGGGCGTCCGGGGTGAAGACGGCGTTGCAGGCTTCGTGGTAGGCCGTGCTGTCCGCGAAGTGGACTTCGGCCCACTGCGGCAGCGCTTCAATCTGGCCGCTGACGCCGATGGACTTTAGCGCGGTTTCAAGCGGCTTTTTGTTCACCGCCATGTCGGCCTTCTCCAGCTCGTCAGCGTCCTCGAACATCTGGACGACCTGCTCGCCCAGCGCTTGGTCGGTAACGTCCTCGCGAATCACAGACGGCCCAAACAGGAACTCAAGTAAGTTCTTTCGCATACTCGAACCTAACTACGTGGCCAGAAACATAGGCTGCGCAGTCCAGAATGTATACGCCTAAGTCAGCGGAAGGCTGGTCTGTCCGTCGCGCATACGGGCCTCTTCCGTCTGTGCGTCGAGGACAGGCTGAAGCCGCGTCGGGGAGTAGCTGGGGCCTTTTATCCACTTCCCGTCGGCGCGCCTGTACCCGTCGATGAACTTCGACATGTTGGACCGATGGACTTCTTCCCAACCGGGCTCCAGACGCGTGCCCATTGCTACGCCTGCCCCGATGGTTACGACTAGCAGGTCGAGGACGGCGTCGTAGGCGTCGCGCAAGCTTGGCGGCGCGGTTTCAAGCAGGGTCAACTGGCCATCGGTGATAACTGGCTTGAAGCCGTACGCGTCGATCAGCTCGAACAGCTCCTCCCAGATCAGCTTGACGCGGAGAACCCGAGTATCGAAGTCTGGCATCGTGGGGCGGTCGGGGGTGGTCTGCTCGGCTTTGACCATGAACTCGTGGATTTGGGCTTGTTCGTGTTGCATAGAGTATACATTGGGTTAGTGCCATTGAAACGCTTGCTGGAACCACGGAGGAAAGAAGTGGCTGTAGCGCTCGTAGAGCGCAGCAAAGTCTGAGTCTAGCACGTATGTCGAGGCCCAGTCGGTGTCGCTTCGCACCGCTCTGCCGCATCCCTGTATCAGTGTCATGCACGTCTGCATGACGTACCAGTCGTTGTCCCGCTCCTTCTTGGCGGCGACCTGCTTGTCCCCGAGGTATGGATACGGCACTTTGGCGATGACCTGAAACCGGGCAAGGTCGTTGTCGAGGCTGAAGCCTTCCGTCATCGACGGGCTCAGCATAACCGTCGGCTCTTTGCAGCGCACGTGTTGGAGGAACATGCTGGTGCGCTGTTCTGATCTCCGTGGATAGAGTATACGACCAGCGTGCTCGGTCTGCTGGAGGTAGGCGTCGATGGCGTCGCCCAACTGGTAGCTCTGGCAGTGGATGACTCCCTTGTGCCCCTTGTGGACCGTCAGAATCTTGTCGATCTTGCGAAGCAGCGCAGGCCGGGTCGCGTCCTGCGATTTGCGGCCCATCGAACCGACGAACAGCAGGTGGACTGGTCGGTGCGCGATAGGGAAAGTGCTGTTGAGCTGAAGCATGGCGGTTTTGGACTCATCCAGCCCGAGGCTCCGGCAGAAGATCGACTTCGGCCCCGGATAGGCCGACATGTATACGCGGAGTTCTCCGCCGCAAAAAAGCAGGTCTTTCGTAAAGGGCGAAGCGTCGATGGGTTTTGCCGTCGATTCAAGTTCTCCGTCCTTCTTCTCCTGCCAGTAGACCCAGTTTTCTGGGCAATTCTTGAGCCCGTTGATGCCCGTCGTGATGCGGCCAAGGTGGTTTTCGATGCGCAGCAGCTCTTGATGAACGCGTTTTTCGCTGCTCTCAGCGGCTTTGCCCAAGATCATTTCGTACCGGCTCTTGATGACCGGGATATAGGTGCTCTCCAGCCAGCCGGTGAACTCTTCTACGCTGGGCATGTCGGGAACGGGCCGAAGCTGAGGTGCCCACTCGGCCAGCGCTTCGGTCGTGATGCTGATTTCGATGAAGCCCAGCACCTGCTTTTCGACTGTGTGGCACTCGTCGCAGATCAAGGTCTGGCGTGGCTTCAGGTTGCCGATGTACGTCCGCTCTGTGAAAAAGTACGGATAGTTCGTGCAGGCAATCGGCATGGACGAGAACGCGTTGTACGCTCGCGTATACGGGCACGCCTTTGTCTCCTTCTTCGCGCAGCGCTTCTCCTTCTTTTGGCGTCCACCGGCCATGCAGGTGCCGTACTGCGGGCACGGGTATTCGACAGAGGACTTGAGCGTTGCTCCCATCCCGGTGAATGGCTTCCTGAACCGAGGGAAGTCGTTCTCGATCTGGTCTTGCAGAAGCTTTTGGGTGACAAGGTAATAGCCGCCAAGCTGCCCTGATAGGGACGTTGAACCAGCCCAGAAGCATACGGCGTCGCCGATGGCCGTCTTTCCGATGCCGGTAGGCGCGGCGATGATCAGGTCGCGGTAGCCGTCGGCGTACTTGCGCTGGATGAAGTCCATCGCCTTCACCTGCTTCTCGCGTGGGCTGTCCAGCGGAAAGTAGGATGGCAAGGGCCTGATGTCAGTTTCGACCGGCATACCCTCCGTAGAACGCGAAAACTGGACGAATGCGGTAGTTAGGCTATGGATGCCCTCTATCCGAACGGCAAGGGCGCGATGATGCAGGCCCAAGTGGACCTGATCAACGACCCGGTTGTCGCTGTGCTCGTAGGCACGGCCAACTATACCTATTCGCCCAACCACGCCTCTCTTGCCGACATTCCTGCTTTGGCGCGGATCGCCGTTTCGGGTACGCTGACCGGTCGCACGGTTGCAGCCAACGTGTTTGATGCGGACGACGTGGTCTTCCTGAGTGTGAGCGGCAACCCTGCAAACGCTGCCGTTTTGGTAAAGTACACCGGAGTTGACGTGACCTCCCCGCTGATCGCCTATTTGGATCAGGCCGCTTCCGGCTTACCTGTGAATCCAAGTGGCGGCAACATCACGATCCAATGGTCGAGCGGCTCGAACAAAATCTTCGCGCTCTAAAAACCCCGTTCTAAGGGGCATGGGCACCGAGGATTTGAGCCACGAAGCGCAGGCACGCGCCGTCAGGACCGTTATCGAACGAGACCGCCGCTACCTCAGCGGCCCTCAAGTCCGTCAACTTCAAGAGGCTGAGCGCACTCTGCTCGGCCTGCATCAGCTCCGCCAGAAGGTGGAGGAGAGCGCTCGCGCTGAAGAGACCGAAGAGTCTGACCCCGCTGATCTGGTCGCTGAACTCATTGTTGACCTGCTTCGGCTGCCCCGTAGTTAGGGCGTGATACTGGCAGTACAGCTCGTCACTCGTTTGCTTGAGGACGAAGAAGACTTTGACCCGAAGGCCGAAGCTGGCCGGATGTTTACGGCGGGCCTGAACACGTGCCCGGAGTGCGGTGCGGACTACCGGAACCTCGGGGCTGTTAATCGCCGGTACTGCTGCAAATGGGAAGGGCCGGACATCACCTGCGCTGGGCACTACGACAACGAGGGGACGTTCGACCCCGACGAGCGTGTTGACAGTGACCTTGTAGGCTACGACCTGCTTGACGACTCGGACACATGCTCCAACTGCGATACGCCCGTTCCAACCTTCTGACCTATGGCTACTGAAACAACCCTCCGGTACATCAAGATCGACTATCAGAGCCAGAAGGACGCGCTGCTCCAGCGTATTCGCGCCCGGTGGCCCCGGAGTTGGAACGATTTTCTGAGCAACAGCTTCGGGATCGTCCTTGTAGACATCGTCGCGTGGGGCCTTGCCACGCTGGCGTTCCTGATCAACCGGATCGGTGGCGAGAACTACGTCGGGACGATGACTCTGCGCGAATCGGCAGTAAGGCTTGGCACGCTGACGGGGTACCAGTTGCACGGGCCGGTGCCCGCAACAGTTGCGTGCGAGGCCACGCTGGCGAGCGCCAGCTCAGCTCGCGTGAAGATTGCCAAGGGCACGATAATCCGTACGTCGGATGATCAGTCTCTGCCTTTTGAGGTCGTGGAGGACTACTACATCGAGGCCGGGAATCTCACCACGCAGACTCCGGTGGCGACTTTCTCCAGCGACATGACTGGCTCACAGGTTATCGACAGCTTTGTTTCTGTCACAAGTGGCTCTACCAACGCTGATTTGGTGGATACGACCATCGACTTGACCCAGTTTATTCAGGCCGGTCAAAGCTTCATCAAGCTAGGCTCGTCGGACGTATACAGGCTCAGCGCTATCGAGTCGGCACCGGGCGCAATCAGTCCGTATACGCGGATGGTGCTCGACAAGCCCTACGCGGGCAGTACGGAGATCACGGCGGCTGAGGTGTTCGACCAGCGCATTCAGTGCATCGAAGGCCAGACGGTCGTGGACCGGTTCATTGCGCCGACCTCTCAGGTTGTGGCTCAGGGCTTCACCGTCAAGCTCAGCCGAACGCCGGTCATTGATGACTCCATTGAGGTGACGGTAAACGGCGAGCTTTGGGAAAAGGTGACCAGCACTACGCTGCGCACCGGATTGGACAACGCCTACCAAGTGCGCACGTTCGTCAGTGGCGCGACCGCTGTGCTGTTTGGCGATGGGCAGTTCGGGGCGATTCTTCCCTCCGACGCGGCTATCGCTGTGAGCTACCGCATTGGCGGGGGCTTGAGCGGCAACATCGAGCTGAACACGATCAACACGTCGGTCACCGGGATCGTTGAGACGACTTCCAATCCCATTCCCATCAGCATCAGCAACCAGACTTCAACGGGCATCGGCGGGCAGGACGCCGAGACGCTGGAGCAGGCCCGCATCAACATTCCGTACTACACGCGGACCAACGACCGAGCGGTGACTATCGACGACTACCAGACCATTGCGCAGAGCTACCGTAGCGCGCAGTACGGCTCAGTGGCCTACGCCAGAGCGGGCATCCGTAACGAAAACGCGCTGTTGGAAGGCAACATCGTCGTCATCTACGCGTGGACAACCGGTTCCGGGGGCGGGCTGGTGGCCTTGTCTCCCCAGTTGAAGCTGGCCCTACAGTCCTACATGCAGACCAAGGCCGTCGGCACCGATCTGGTTCAAATCTACGACGGCACCAACCGCCCGGTGCCTGTCAGCCTACGGTTCAAGGTGTTCAGCGGGTTCAGCGTGTCGGAAACCAAGAACCTCGTCACGAACACGATCAAGGCGTTTGTCACAGCTCTACGGCCCGGCCAGCCGGTTCTGTACTCGAACTTCGTGCGCGCTCTCGACGAGACCTACGGCGTGGATACCGTGAACATGGCCACGCCGATCAACGACCTGACCCCGTCCAACTCAACGGAGCTTTTCACGCCGCCGCAGGACAACTTCGTATACGCTATTACGAGGAACAGTAACAGCTCGTCGGTGCTGACGCCGAACGGTGAGACCGTCAGCCTCTACGCGGCCCAGTTGCCTATTTTTCCACTGGCGGTCTGGTCCTTCCGGCTCTTCCTTGGGGTCAACGAGCTGACACTCCTGCCTTACGTCCGGCCCGGCTATGCCCGCGTGATTGGCAGCAACCTGAGCACCGACGACACGGATGCTGACGCCGACGGTCTGGGAAACTACCACTCCACTGTGAACCTGCTGACAGGCACGTGCTCGCTCTGGATCAAGGGCGCTCCGGGTGATCTCACGATGAAGCTTGTTAGCGCCGCAGGCTACTCGACGAACCGGTTGATAAACGTATACATCGGCTACATCGGGGACAACACGCAGACCAAGCGGCGCGAGATTCGTTCGGCCTTGCGCGCTTGGAGCGACGGCTTGACCATCGGAGGCCCGATTTATGGGCAGAATGTGGCCGGTGTGGTGGCTTCCAGTGTGAGCATTACGGACGTGGTGGCCTCGGTAAAAGGGGTGGACAGCGTGACCCGTGTCGCCCTCGATACCCCGGCCAACAACGAGGATCGTGTCACGGCAGCAGATTACGAACTACTCCAGCTCGGGAATATCGTTCTTAACAATCAAGTGGATGTTATCCTGATTTGGTTGATTCCTGCTGCGACCGCCGTATTTACGGCGTGGCACTCTTTTACGTCTATGTGCTGAAAACTAACGCTGGCCGCGTCTTCTACGTTGGTAAGGGCAGCGGGCAGCGCATGTTTTGGCATCGCCGCGTTCTCTTGCACCCGCTGATAAAGGAGTACCAGCGCGGCGTCTACCGGCGGATGCGTGAGTTTTTGGCTGGAGCCTCTTTCGTAGAGGAAAAAGTATACGAAACTGACGATGAAACGCAGGCGTTGCTCCACGAGCAGACGCTTATTCGTGAGTACGGTTTCGAGAATCTGGTCAACACGCAGAGTCATGCCTTTACTGGCCGCAAGCTGAAGCCGGAGGTTGGTCGGTTGATCGCTGATCGGTTACGTGGGAGAAAGATGCCGTCTGAAGTCCGAGCTAAAATCTCTGTCGCGAACAAGGGTAAGCAGGTTTCGTCAGAAACGCGGTTGAAACTCTCTGCCAGTATCTCGGCTGCGTACGGCGGCGTGTTTGCAGTCGAGCACCGAGCCAAGCTCTCTTGGGCCGCCAAACGGCGCGGACCAAACTTGGTAGCTATAGCTGCTATGGCTGCTGCAAACAGGGGCAAGCGGAAGGACATGACCGTGGCGAGGTTTGCGCGGTCACGTACAGTATACGCTATTAAGTCTCCGGCTGGGGAGCAGGTTTACGCCTTTTCAAACGGAATTGTTACCCTGCTGAAAAAGTTCGGTTTGGCCACGAGCACGTTTTACCGCGTTTTGAACACGGGTGAGAGCGCGGGTTGGTCTGTGTCCAGCGCTCAGTTTTGATTTCGGTTCTACTAGACGTGCCTGATCAGAGAGAACGAGACCCTATGGCCAAACTGGAGCTTCCGACAGTCACGCTGATTTGCGCCGACTGCAACCACGTCGATAACGCGCTGGCCGTTGTCGAAAAGTGCAAGTCCCTGTGCAACTTCGGGGCGGTGAAGTTTTTCACGCACGCCGACATCGCCTACCCGCACCGGGTCGAAATCTTCAACATGACGAGCCACATCGCCTACTCGGTGTGGATGCTCAAAGCCCTGTACCGGTACGTCGATACGCCACACCTCCTTGTGGTGCAACACGACGGCTGGATATTGAACCCCGACGCTTGGAACCCTGCGTGGCTGGAGTACAGCTACATCGGGCCGCTCTTCATCCAGAAGCACGTCGTTACCGAGATGTCGATGGGCACTGGAGGTTTCTCCTTCCGCTCCACCGCGCTGATGGAGTACGTGTCGAAGAAGGTGCCAGACTGGGACGGCACTGTCGCGGGGGCTGACGAGGTGCAGAAGCAACTGGCCTACTACGAGGATGGCACCATCGTCCTTCACCACCGCGATGAGCTGGCCGCCAACGGTTTCAAGTTCGCCCCCGTTTCGGAGGCGGTGAAGTTCGCCCAAGGCGGTCAGACTGACCCGCAGTACTACGTGCGCAGGCCCTTCGGTTTTCACGGGCTCTGGCCCAACATCAACCGCGATACGGGCGTAGTGGAGCCGTTTGACCTTCGCGAAGAATGAACCACAAGTACGCAGCTTGCTGTCTGGCCATCAAGGACGACTTCTGCCTAGAGGAGTCTATTGCGGAGCTTTTTCGGCAGGGCGTCAGCCGCGTCCTCATTGTCAGCCCGCAGATGTACTGGACGGACAAGGCCCCGCAGCCGCCTGAAGACTTGCAGGCTTTGAAAGGTATCGCGGCGCGCACAGGCGCGGAGCTGGAGTCGATTGACCTCAAGCCCGAGAGCCACCCGCTCTACACCGAGGCCGCGTACCGGAACTATGGGCTTGATCTGCTCGCACGCGATGAGCAGCTCGACTGCATTCTGACTGTGGATGCTGACGAGTTCTGGCTGCCCGGTACGCTGGAGCACATCGACAGCTTGGCTGGGCCAGAGATCAAGGTCGTGCTGCCCGGCATTCCGGTGATGGGCGTTCCGGGCCTGCCGATTGAGGGGGCCAAGGACGCGATCTACGTTGGAGGCTGTCGTACTCTTCGGTTTGACTGGGGGCGCGTGGTCAAGCTAGGCACGGAGAAGCGCGGTGAGCTTCCGGTTATCCACTTCAGCGCCACTCGGCGTACGCTGGCCGAGGTCGCTGACAAGATGCGCAAGTCTGCGCACTATGACGATCCGGTATACGATTTTGAGGGCTGGATCGTCAGCAAGCTCCCCACGGTTCATGTCGGCATGAAGGACGCCCACATGTACAAGTCGGAAGAGAACATCTGGCCCCGCGTGCGCGCTTGGACGGAGGCCGAGCTGAGCGCCTTGCCCCCAACTCTTCACCCCTATTTGATGCGTATATGAAGCGCTGTGTGGTCAATTTCGCGGATAGTGGCTGGTACCTGCTGGGCCAAGCGCGGCTGCGCCAGAGCTTGATTGACCACGGTTTTTCAGGCGGTGTTTTGCTTTTTCAGAGCGCTGACCAACTTGGCTGCCCTCCACATAGCGAAGTGCCCTACGCTTTCAAGGCGGCGGCCATAAACCGCGCCGTTAGTGCCGGGTATACGACCGTGCTTTGGTGCGATGCTTCGGTCTGGGCGGTCAACCCGCTTGACGTTCTGTTCGAGCAGATTGAGCAGGAGGGTCACGTCTTTTTTCTGAACGTAGGGCACAACTGCGCTCAATGGACGAGTGACGCTTGCCTCGCTCAGATGCAGTTCAGCCGCGATGAGGCTGAAAAAATACCGCAGTTGGATGCCAAGTGCATGGGTTTCAACTTGGCCAACGCCAGAAGCGCTGAGTTTCTGCGCTGCTTCAGTGAGCACGCCAAAGACGGAAGTTTCAAGGGCAGTGCCAGTAACGAAAGCGGCCAAGCCTCAGCAGATCCTCGTTGCCGGGGACACCGATGGGATCAGGCAGTTGCCAGTCTGCTCGCCCACCGGCTTCAGATGAGCCTCACTGAGCGCTTTTACGACTGGACACCCAACGCGAAAGAGCCAGTTGTCCTAACCTGTGGATCAATACGATTATGAAAACAGTCTACTTGGAAAAGAGCGATACGGGCGCAACGCTTTCGACTTGGTACTACTGCGGAATGTGGCAGTTGTACACGGCGCACCAGATGGGGATGCGCGGTTACCTTCATTGGCCGCAGGTCTGGAACCGCTCCCTTATTCCGCACCAAGACCCGGCGGCTTTTGCTGCATGTCCTAACATGTACGACTGGTATTGCGAGCAGCCTGACTGGAGCGAGCCGGGGATGCCCCCGCGTGATCTGACGTGGGAGTGGGAGACCTGCCCGGAGACCGGCAAGCACTGCTTGATGACCCAGCCGTTGTGGTACATCCGCGCCTTTTTCAAGGAGAGCCTCCGATTCAACGCGACCGTGAAAGCGCGCACCGCCGCTCTGGTGGAGAAGTACAAGATCGACTTTGCCAACACGCTCGCCATCAGTTGGCGCGGGTGTGACAGCTACACGGATGGTCGGCCACGGATGCCAATTCAGACGTACTACCCCTTCATTGACGAGATTCTGGAGAAGGAGCCCAATCTGGCCATCTTTGCCACGGCTGAAGAGACGACCATTGTCGAGACCTTGCAGCAGCGCTATCCACAGGTTTTCACGATCAGCGAGTTCTTCTCTGCGCCGCTCGGGTACACAGGCCACTCCGAGTACGTTAATCCTGCCTCTGGCTACGAGCGCGGAATGCAGACCTGTATGCTGATTTCCGTGCTGGCAGGCTGCAAGTACTACGTCAAGAACCGGTCGAGCATGGCAGGCGTTGCGAGCTGGCTTTCGGACGGCCACATCGTTTCTCTGGCGCACCCTGAGAACCTTGGCCACGGATTCGACATCACCAAGGCCGAGATCAAGGGCAAGATCGTACCGCTGCCTGTCGTATGAGTCCGAAACCGTATTGCGTCGTCACCACGATCAATCCGCCGACAGCAGGCGTGCAGAAGCTCAGCAAGCTGTTTCCCGGCGCGCTTATGGCGGTGGGGGACAACAAGACGCCCAGCAACTGGTCCTGCGACGATGCGTGGTTCTTGCCGATCAATGGCCAGCACAAGTCCGGCTTTGAGTTTGTCGAGCACGCGCCACAGAACCATTATGCGCGCAAGAATATCGGGTACTTGCAGGCGATGCGCCTTGGGGCCAGCGTCATCTACGATACGGACGACGACAACATACCCAGCAAGGCATGGCACGTGAGGAGCAGGGAGACCTCGGCCCGAACCGTGGGGCAAACTGGCTGGTGCAACGTGTACCGGTTTTTCCACTCGGCCCGAATGTGGCCACGTGGCTTGCCGCTCGACTGCGTCTTGGCGGCTAAGCCGATCACAACGAAAAAGTGGCCGGTCAGAAGTTCTATTCAACAGGGCCTCGCTAATCTCAGCCCGGACGTAGACGCGATCTGGAGGCTCGTGATGCCTCAGCGCATCGTGTTCAATAAAAAGGAGAGTATCGCACTGGCGAACGGAGTCTGGTGTCCGTTCAATAGCCAGACGACGTGGTGGTGGCCGGAGGCGTACCCTCTGATGTACCTACCGGTGTACGCCACGTTCAGAATGACGGACATCTGGCGGAGTTTCGTAGCTCAGAGGTGCCTTTGGGAGCTGGGCTCTACTGTCACGTTCCATTCACCGGCAGAGGCCGTGCAGGAGCGGAATCCGCACGACCTGATGCGAGACTTCAAGGACGAGATACCGGGCTATCTGCGCAATCAGAGCATCGCGGAGCGGCTTGGTGGCTTGACGCTAAAGCGCGGGGAGGACGGCTTGTGCGACAACCTGATCGCGTGCTACGACGCACTGATCACGGACGGGACACTTCCGTCAGCCGAGATGGCCTCCGTTATGGCTTGGGTGTCAGACGTGCGTTCGCTCCAGCACGGTTAGCCCGTGGCAGTGGGTGAACTTCTCTTTGATCCGCCACTCCGGGTGAGCGGCCAAGAACTCCTCGATGGCGGGCCACAGGCCGACGCCCTTGTAGTCCTGATCCATGTGCGCGAAAATCTCCGTGTCGTGGAGCAGAATGTACTTCCGCACTTTGCCTGCGTGCAGCTCCAGCTCTCTCTTCAAGTGGGCGTAGTGGTGGTCGGAGTCGATGAACAGCAGGTCGGTCTCTTCGATTTCGACCTCGACCGTGTTGGCCAGCACGAACTTGAATACCGTGCCGGAGCCGGGGCTTACCTGTTCGACCTCGTCCACTTCCGGGCGGCGGGCAACGTCGTACGAGGTCAACTTTTCTGGGTGGCCAGCCATCAGCGCCCACGTTGATGTGCAGTCGTATACGCCGAACTCTACGGCTGATTTGCACTCGCTGCTGTAGCGCTTGATCGTGGCCATGTGGCCGATCATGTCGGATGACTCCGATGACACGGAGTTGAACTTTTCGTCTACGGTCACATGCGTCCTCCGATAACAACAAGTACGTCATCGAACCTGCTCTTAATGTGGCGAAGGTCTAAAATCCGTACGAGTTTGGTTGGATCAATCTGCTCAAAAGCCGGTCGTACACGGTCCAGATCGGCCACGTCCTCGATGACGTAGATGCCATCCGGTGTCATCTTGGGCTTGAAGTTGGCGTAAATCGCCAACTGGTGCTCAAGGGCGTGACTGGCGTCTTCGATTACCACGTCGAAAGTCATGCCTGCGAAGTGCTGCTCCACCTGCACAGGATCGGTGGCGTCCAGCAGTGAGATGTGGTGGGTGCCTTCTGCAATCATCGGGCGGAGGTCACCCATGTCCAGCGGGCGGTCGCAGAGGTCGATGCCGTGGACGGTCGAGCTTGCGAAGTACTCTTCCCACATCCTGAGCGAGTGACCCGTGAGGATTCCAACCTCAAGCACCCGCTTCGCCGTGTGGCGGTACGGAGCCAGCAGGTACTCGTACGCCTCGATGTAGCTGTGCGTGGTGCCCTTGTCGCCGTAGGAGGCTGGGCCGCTGTACCGCTCGTAAATCCGGGCTAGGCTCATGTGGTCACTGCCTTGTTTTTGAAGAGGGCGTCACCCAGCATATCCGTGTGGACATCCATAAACGGCAGCGCCGCGATGAGCTGGGCGAAGTCCGCCTGCCCCTTGTATATTTCTCCGTTTGCGTACTCTGTGAAAAACCATTTGGTCAGCGGCATCATCCGCTTGCCACCGCGTATCGCGTCGATCTCGCAGCCCTGTGTGTCACACCAGATGAAGTCGATGTGCTGGAGGTTAAAGGCCGTGCAGAGGGTGTCCAGCGTGATTGCTTCTACGTCCACAACCTCGTTGAAAGTCATTTTCGGCCAGAGCGTTGTCACGGCACCGGGCGGGCGCGTGGAGGACGACCCGGTGTAGTGCATTCCTTCGTCGGACACGCCGTCAGACAGGTGGAGCTTGACGACACCGTCATGGTCTGCGATAGCAGCACGGACGAAAACAACCCCCGGTGGAACGCGGGGTTGTATCCTCGGATCGGGTTCGAGGGCGACGTAGTTCCAGCGTCGGCCAGTCCTCATCAGAGCTTGGTAAATTGCGCATGTGTCCGAGCCGCCGTGCATCCCCAGTTCGACAACGTTGATCGGGTCTCCGAAGGTGTGCATCAACCCCGGCAGCATCAGAACCATGCGGTCTTCGTTTTTCACGATAGAAAGAACCAAGAAAATAATCGACCTTTTGCGTTGACTTACACTTGATAGCGTATACCGTCTGGTTATGGACATCGAACTTTTGGACCAGCTTCTGCGCGTGCAGACGCGCACAGGTCGAGAGGAGCAGATGGTGAGCTTCCTCGGCGAGTACTGCCACAAGCAGGGTTATGCCGTTCATTCGGACAAGCACAACAACGTATACATCTGCAAGGGTGTCGCGAGTGCATACCCGTGCGTGGCTGCGCATATCGACACCGTTCAGGACTTCAAGCCGTTGGAGATCGTCCATGAACACGGCGGACGAGTGACTGCTAGGCACGCGGACACTGGCAAGCAGACGGGTTTCGGCGCGGACGACAAGGCCGGTATCTTCGTCTGTCTTGAACTTCTCAAGAGGATGCCGGTGCTGTGCGCCGTGCTTTTCGCCTCTGAAGAATGTGGTTGCCGGGGAGCGTACGCGTCTTGCGGCGAGTTCTTCGACCACGTTGGCTACATGGTCGAGTTCGACGCTCCGGGCCGGAATCTGGTTAGCTATACCTCGGGTGGCCACAGGCTGTTCGATAACGATGGCGACTTCATCAAGACGGCGCACCCGGTGCTGGACCGGTGGGGCTTGAGCCTTTGGCAGCACCATCCGTTTACGGATGTCATGGCGATGCGCGAGCTTCACACGTTTCCGTGCCTGAACCTGTCCTGTGGCTACTACAACTGGCACCGCGCCGACGAGTACATGCGCTTGGACGAAACCGAGAACAGCATCCGCGCCGGGCTTGATCTGCTGTGTACGCTTGGTGGTCGGCGCTTCGTTGACCGAGATGCCGAGCGCGGTGTGCCCTTGGTCGAGGTTACGGGGTTGCGCGTTCCGTCCGACAGTCGCCTTATTCCTGCTTAGGCAGGTTAGCGGCGTCGTCCTGCTGGACAAAGGCGGCTCCTTCGGCCATCTCTCGCGGCTGCTCACGCCGCCGGGCTCCACCACCGCCACCGCCACCTCCGCGCCTCCGGTTGGCGCGCACCTCTTCTTCGTCGGGGTTGTAGCCGATCTCTTTGTCTACAGTCATCTGGTAGCGCTCGGGGTCAACTTTGCCCTCGTAGTGCTTGAGGGCTTTGCCGTGCCGGTTGAGGAAAATGAAGTAGCGGACCCGGTTCTGGAGGTTCTCTGCTTCGGTCTGACAGAGGCCGATGGCCGCGTCTACCACACCGGCCTTTTCAAACGCGCCTTGGAACGAGCGCATGTTGGGTACGGCCTTGTCCACCGTCTCGGCGTTGCACCTGTCAGGCATTATGACGCACGCTCCAAGCTCTTTTCCCATTGACCGGGCTTGGATGTAGATGTCGGCCTGTCGTCGCCAATCAGGCGCGTTCTTATCCGTGTTGTCTCCCTGAACGGTTTCAGCGTAGTCGATGAAGATGGCGCGTGGCTTCAGGTCGAATGTCCTTATCGCATTCCGGGCGTGTGCTTTGATCTGGCTGATCGTAGCCGACTTTGAGCCGAATCCTTTGAAGAGCACGCGCCCTTCCAGATACCCAAGCTGGCCGCGCACAGCCGCAGCAAACTTGTTTGGTGCGTCGTAAAGCTGGTCCATCGTTTGGCCGCTAAGCGCGCAAAGCGTGCGTACTGCGGCCAGCTCTTGGCTGATTTCACAGGCGTAGTAGATGACATCGACTCCGGCTAGCGCCATGTTGAGCGCCATGTTGATGCAGAAAGTGGTTTTGTACCTCTTGGGTGGAGCCAGAGGCACGATCAGCCAGCCAGCGGGCCACCCCTGCTTCCAGATTTCGCCGAATGGCTCGAAGCCCGTGCTGATGCCGTAGTCTTGAGCCGTAATAGCTTTGATGACCTTGTCGGCGCTGTCGTTGAGGATGATCCCCATGTCGTCCCCAGCGGTTCCAAGGGCGAGCGCCTTCTCGAACATCGGAATCAGCCCGCCCTTGATCTCCCGGTTTTCGACCAGTGAAGTATGCGCCAGCCTGATCGCCCGGTAGAGGGCGCGCTCGCGGGCGAACTCACGGGCAAGATCGAAGATGGCGTCTACGTCTTTGATGTCGGCCTTGGCGACCTTCGCGACGTAGTCGGACATCTCCTTGGCCTTGTCCGGGTTCAGCCGGTAGCTCTGCTGCCACGCGTAGTTGGCCAGCGTCGTGAAGTTCGGCCACGAGTTGTACTTTTTGTAGTACTCACTCAGATTGTGGACGGTCTCGAAGGCAGCGACGCCGTTGAACAGCGTAGGATCGACGAGCCCACCAAGCACATCAAAGCGCTCCGGGTAGGTGATGACGCACGCGAGCAGCGCGTCTTGGAAATCATCCGAAAAATTGTAAGTCTCCCAACTCATTGGTAATCAACGACTTGTGTTTTGCGCGGGACTCATTGCTAACGGCTAAGAACGGCGTGGCTTGAACACAGAGTGGCCACCGTAGTAGTACTTGAGCAGTTCGTTTTGCTGGATGGCACGGCTTAGCTCCTTCCACATCTCGAACGCGTTGGTGACTGGTTCATTCTTGATTTCAAAGTCAGACGGTTTTAGCTGGAAACGCCCCAGCACTCTCGACACAGCGCGAGCCATGATGTTGCTGCGAGTCAAGTGGACAACGATCCCTACGCTCGGATTCGATTTCAAGAACTTGATTGTTCTGATCGTGGAGAACCGGTGGTCTTTCTGGACGCGACTTCCGTGCTGGCTGCCTTGTGACAGCACGAGGGACTTGTAGGTCGGCTCTACCGCCAACCAGTGCGGGTCGAGGGCAATTTCGTGGCGCTCGTACAGCTTTTCTTCAGGAGGACCGCCTTGGAACAGCTTGTAATTGACGATGAAGCTCCCGGCGACGATTTCGCTGTTGAGCATCACCGTTTCGATCTCTGAGCTTTCGTATTCCGTGTCGTTGATCGTGTCGAGCGCGGAAAGGGTGAACGTTCCAAACTGATGGCGGCAGACTTCAGCGTACTGCTGCACGAAGCCGCTGTTGCGCTTGTGAACGAGCAGCTTGGCGGTAAAGGGGCTCGCGCTCGCTTTGTCGGTGTGGCCTATCAGCTCGTTTTGATGGTTTACGTGCCCGATCATGGAGGCCAGCATGTAGAGGCGTATGGAGCACTTCAGCCTGCGAGCGTTTGCGGCGATCTCATCCGTATACGGTTGTGCGCTGTCTTTGGGTTTCTTGGCGAAGATGCTCTGGTAGCAGGCTACGTAGACCATCTGGATATGCGTAATTTCTGGGTCTTGGTCCGGCTGGGGCGGGCGGTATGCCTTGTAGGTTCTGGGGACTAGATCGAATACGGCTTTGTCGAGCGACGTGCGGTAACGCCGCGATCCCATCGCCATAAAGCAGCCTTCCATGTGCGGGCAGGCTTGGCACTGAGGGTCTTGCGCGTCCAGTTCGAGACCGTAGCAGTCGAGCGGTGCAGTTGTGGGCGTACGTTCCATCGCGAAGTCATAGAACGCGGTTCTTCCAGATGATGCCAGACGCAGACCAGCCTGTAGAGAAGAAGGCGCGGGTAAGCCGCCCGAGCCACGTTCTCATGACGCCTGACGGCCAGAAGATGAAGGCCAAGGCCATCGACAAGTTTTTCCGCGATGTGCTGGGCTACTGGCACGGCGCGAACTTGGAAGGCAAAGCCCTCGTCACGCGGTTTGACCCGGAAAACCCGCTCGGGCCTGAGCCGCTGGTTCCTTCGGAGCGGTCGCCGATCTGCGCGAAATGCGGACTTTTTGAAAGTGGAGCCCGGCACCCGTTCATGCCGTACTTTGGTCCTGCCGAGCCAGTCGTCACCATCGTATACGAAGGCGTGACGCCGCCAGAAGACGACGCCAACCAGCTCTCGTACGTCGGAAATACGGGGGCCATCCGGCGCGCTCTGGACAAGCTTCTTCCCGGTGTCGGGCTGACCCATGAGCAGGTGCGCTGGGTGCCGATGACGCGGTGTGCTGCGCGCAGCGGCAAGAAGCCTGACATCAAGATCAAAGGCAACTGGTGCCGCTACCACGTGGTTGAAGACCTGCTCTTTCACCCGCCGCAGGTGATCATTCCGGTCGGCAGCGCCGTGTTGGGCCTCCTGTGCCACAAGTCCAATGTTCAGGACTGGCAGGGCCGCACGCTGACCTACCGTGGCTGGCCCGACGATTGGCTGACCAAGCCTGAGTTCATGCTGCCCCGCGAAGACCCTCTGGATGAGACGAAGACCGTGGTCGGGCATCCGATATTCGGTAAGGCTCCAGCGGATTTTCGCATTCCAATGGTCCCGGTTCAGACGCCGCGTCTGGTCTTTGCGGCGCAGAATCCTTTTGTATACGAAGACTGGAAAAAGGCGATCAAGCGCGGTCTTGAGATCGGCAAGAGCGGCACGCGGGCAAACGTATACACTCGAAAGTGGTACCGGTTCGTCAACGACCCTGACGCTGTCGAAAATGGCTTGCTGGAGATGATGGGCCATCCGGGGATGCTGGTCTGCTACGACACAGAGACAACCGGTCTGAAGGGCTGGGCTGAAGACGCGGCCATCGTGTCGATGATGTTCCGCTGGGTGGACCCGGATACCAAGGAGCCACGGTCGCTCGGATTTCCGTGGAACTTCCGCTCAGACCACTTTGACAACAAGGTGGTTGACCACATTGCTCGGCTGACGCCGCTGGTCATTGAGGTGCTGACGCACTGTCAGGTCGTAGCGCACAACGCTACGTTCGACGCCCTCTACACCTACGCCACGCTGAAGAACCCCAACCTCGACGGTCTTGAGCCGGGAAGCCGCGAGCACAACCTTCAGGTGGACCGGAATCTCTGCGCCTTGGCGGACGCCTTCAAGTTCGACACGTGGCACGAGTGCTTTGCCTACCGGCAGCAGCGCGGGACACTGGGTCTGGAGGCTATCACGTACGATTACGCGCCGAAGATGGCAGGCTACGAGGAGGACATGGCGCTCCTGATTGAGCTGCTGGAGTCCCAGCTCTTCCCCGGACACAAGGACGCCAAGGGCCGCCCAACGCACTACCTGAACATCGCGGAGGAGTACTACCCGACCCACGTGGTTCCGTACGTCATGGGCGACGTGGAGAGCTGCTACACGGCGCAGGTGGAGATTGAGAAGAAGCTGGCGGAGGCCAAGACCTACAAGATTCCGCTGGCCAACCCGAACATCCGAGGACGGTTTCGCTGGTTTCAGACGCCCGGTCGATCATGGATGTATACGAAGATCATGTCCCCGGCAGCGCGCACGCTGATCAAAGTGATGGGCCGGGGGATGCACGTGGACGAGCCGACGCTGACGAAGATGGAGGGCGGCTACCCGAAGATGGTTCGCAAGTCGCGTGAAGCGCTCAAGATGAAAGACGAGCGCATTGCCCAGTGGGTAGAGGGTATGGAGGCCCAAGACCCGGCGTTCGAGCTTGATCTGGAAAACAAGACCCACCTGAAGACGATCCTGTTCGACATCCTCAACCTGCCCAAGCAGCGGTTGACCAAGCAGGGCCGAAAAATCTTCGGTGAAACACCGGAAGAGTGGCAGCCGAAGCTGGCGTCGGGGGAGATGACGGAAGAAGACCTTTACCGGTTTGCGGCCCTCGACAAGTTCACGTTGAACAAGCTGGCAGTGGACCACAAAGAAGTCTGGCCCTTGCAGGAGTACCGTCACGTATACAAGCTCTATTCGACCTACATCCGCACCCTCCGAAACATGTATACGGAGGGCATCGACAAGAAGCGCCGGGAGGGCACCCAGCACCTATGCCCTGACGGGCGCATCCACGCTAGCTTCATGATGACGGGTACGCGAGGCGGACGCCTTTCGTGCCGGGAGCCGAATCTTCAGCAGTTGCCCAACAAGGGCGATGTGAAGCAGATGTTTACGTCCCGGTTCGGGGCGCGGGGCTGCATGTATCAGGCGGACCTTTCTCAGATCGAGTTGCGCCTGATGGCTGCCGCTTGCGGCGACCCCACGATGATTCAAGCGTACTTGGACAAGGTGGACTTGCACACCCTGACGACCAGCCGCATTTTCAAGCTTCCGTACGAGAACTTTTCCAAGGAGTACTTCAAGTGGCTTCAGGACAACAAGCGGGAGAAGGAGGCCAAGGAACTCGAACTGAAACGGCGCATCGGCAAGACGGTCAACTTCTTGACCGGCTACGGCGGCGGCGCATTCGGGCTCCAGACTACGCTGGCGAACTCGCAGGTCTACCTGCCGCTGGGTGAGTGCGAGCAGATCATCGCTGCCTTTTTCGAGTCGTACCCGTCGCTCAAGGAGTTCCTGAAGTACTACAAGCGGTTCATCCAAGACAACCGCGTGGCAGTTTCCGTATTCGGGCGTGTCCGCATATTCGAGGAGGTGGCCGGGCAGGACTTGGAGGCCAAGTCCAAGGCGCTGCGCGCCGGGTGTAACCACATCATCCAGAGCACCGCGTCGGATATGATGCTGATTTCACTCATTGTGATCGAGGCCCTGATGCGCGAGGCCGGGCTGGAGTCCATTCTCGTCTCCACGGTCCACGACTCGCTTCTGATCGACGCCGTACGCGATGAGCTTCCGGTCATCCACGACATCGTCAGTCCGGTGCTGAACAACTTCCACGAGGTTTTGCCCGTATACTTTGGTGGCAACTACGATACGAGTTGGATGCTGGTGCCCTTCGCGGGTGACTGTGAAGTCGGCCCGAGCTACTACGACACGCGGAAGATTCCAGATAAGGACATTGACTGGGACAAGCTGCTCGCAGTTGAAGCGTAGTTAGGGCAGCATGAGCAAATCGCGTAGACTGATTGAAGCCGCGTTCGGAGCGCCCGCCCCGGCTCCCGTGGCACCACCGAAGCCCACCACGAGGCCGAGCGAGCGGCCCGGACAAGCCCCGCCGAACCCGAAGAAGCACCCCAATCCTTGGCGGCGCAAGGAGATCAGGCCCGGCGAAGAGCCCGCGCCCAAGGCGTGTCGTGAGTCGAGAGCGCGGAAGGTGATTGAGGCCCTCGGCGTGATGGGTTACCCCAACCCGTACCATCAGGAGCCTGAGCGCGAAGGGCTGACAAGAGCCTTGGAGATCGTACACAAGAAGTTCGTCGATGAACGGATTCACGGTTACCCGGCCCCGGATGGCCGTTTCGTACCGCCTGTGAGCCCCGAAGAGGCTGAGCAGAAGTGGCAGCGCATAATGCCAAGGTTTTTGGCGATGCTGCGGGAGCGCGACCCGGAAACGGAGGGTCGGCTCAAGATCAAGCATTTGCCGCCTGACGAGCCCCGTGAGCCAGCAGCGTATGATGTATGAACGCAAAGCGGCTCATCACAGAGGCCCCCATCGACTTCGGCGGCGTGCCGGATTTCGTTGAACCGCGCAGGAAGCAGAAGATTGAGCGGGGCCAACACGGCTACGCCAACAACCCCAGCTTTCCACGGGAGCCGGGGCCGGGGAGCTATCCGCCCGGCGAGGGCGAACCGCGTCCCGGCGGCCAGATTCGCAGCTACGCGGAGCTGATTGCTTCAGACGTATACCCGAAGATCGTACGCAAGATCGCTCGGTACGCTGGGGTACAGCCGAACCAGCTTCAGCAGATGATGCGCAACCCGATGGCGCTTCAGATGATGATGATGCAGTCGTTTCAGAACGCCGTGCAGTGGGAGCAGGGGCACGAGGAGGAGCTGGCGCAGGAGGCCATCGACCTTGTGCTGAGCTTGCCCGAGTTTCAGTCGGCGCGACAGGCGGTCGATGACGGCACGCTGAGGATCAAGGCGCAGTTGCGGCCCAACGTGGACGTGGACGACGCCCGGCCAGAGCCGGAAGACCCGGACGAGCAAAAGCAGCAGGAACTTCAGGTCGCCCAGATCGCGCAGGAGCTTGATTTGGAGAAGGCCAAACGCCGGATGATCAACATGATGATCCAAGGCGCGGCCATCAACAAGAACTACGCCTTCCATCAGATCGCCGACAAGCTCAACGAGATCAATCCGAACCTGCTGAACACCTACGGCCTTTTGATGGCCTTCGGTGAGTTCATGTACTGGATCATGCCTGAAGACCTCCAGAACATGGCGATGGGTGGCGGGGGCGGCGGGGGCGGCGCAGCAGGCAAAGCCCGTTTTTACATGGACGAGGACGGCGTGCCGACTATCGACGCGCAGGCTCTGGTCCTCCCAGTGCTCATTCAAGAGCTGGTCAAGGGCATGATGGAGTACCTCTCGCACAACGAGGACGAAGACCCGGAGACCCGAGATTACGTCCAGAGCCAAGTGGACACGCTTTCCAACGAGCCGGAGGACATCAACTTCGGAGCCGGTGTTTGGCGTCAGGTGCTGCGGATGATCGGCAACGAGAACCAAGAGCTGATGCCGAAAATCTACCAAGCCGTGAACAAGCTTCCGACGGGCGAGTTTCACCAGAGGATGAATCAGATTCTCCGTGGCGACCCGATGGGCCGTGAGTTCATCCAGCGCATTGTGGACGAGATCCGTGGCGAGATGGACGAGTCGGCCAAGCAGGTCGTTACGAAGCTGCTCGACTAGCGTCGTCGAGCAAGGTCACCTGCTGGCACTTCGGGCCGATGCACCGGTACATGAGGTACGTCTTTTCTTCGACAGCGAGCGCCAGTTCCGGGTCCGTGTAGATGGGCCGGGCGCAATGCCCGCAGTAGCACTGGATTGGCGCGGTATCCCCTTCGTCTTCCTTCGCAGCCGCAGCCACAATCGTATACGGCGTAGGCCCGGAAGTGCTTGCCGTGGCCGTGGTTGTGCTCGTGTGCCATACGAGCGTTTTGCGCAAGCTTGAGAGCCAGAGTGCTGCGGCCAGCGCGAAGGTCAGGAGGGTAAGCCCGGCGGCCAGCAGGAGGAGGACAAGGGCCACCCCAAAACCGTTCTGGATTGTCTCGTTGAACATACCGATCTTTTATGTTGACTTTCTCGTGATCCGTCTTTAGCTTGAGCACACTTACGGCGCACCAGACGCCAGAATAGAACCGAAAACTTATGAAGGGTCACGAATATCTGCTCGTATACTCGCTCGGTGTGCTCACCGGGCTTCTCACCAAGTTCGTCTGGGACTACTTCAGCAGGCTCACACACAAGCCCAAGAACTGACATGGACGCCAAGGCACAGATCGAGGCTCTTCGCAGCAGGCTGAACGAGCACAGTTACCTCTACTACGTCCTCGCGCAACCGACTCTCACCGACGCCGAATACGATGCGCTCTTTCGAGAGCTTCAGCAGTTGGAGCGCCTTCACCCCGAGCTGGACGATCTCAACAGCCCCACAAAGCGCGTTGGCGCGCCCGTTGTCGGTGGCTTCAAGAAGGCGAAGCACGAGCGGAAGATGCTCAGCCTCGACAACACGTACAACGCCGGGGAGGTCGCGAAGTTCTTCGGCAATGACGCGCCCGAGCTGGTCTTGGAGCCGAAGATCGACGGCACGTCGCTGAAGCTGATCTACCGCAAGGGCAGGCTCTTTCAGGCCGTCACTCGCGGTAACGGCATGGAGGGCGACGACGTGACGGCCAACGCCAGAGCCATCGGGGCGATACCTCTACTACTTCAAGAGCCGCTGGACATCGAGGTCACAGGTGAGGTCTACATGACCTACACGGCATTTGAGGCCCTCAACGTCAACCTCGCGGCGGTGGGAGAAGACCTGATGGCCAACCCGCGCAACGCGGCGTCAGGTACGCTCAAACTCTTGAACCCCTCGGTGGTAGCGCAGCGGCGGCTGTCATTTGCCGCTCACGGTTCTCCGACAGAGCTTCCCGGCGTGCAGAAGCACACGCATCTGATCGGTTTACTCGGCAGGCTTGGCTTCCAGACGGTCGTGTCCCTTCCGCGCAGGAGCGTGTCACCCGTCGTTTTCTCAACGATGTCGGGCTTTATCAACGTCGCTGCGCTGGAGCAGGAGATCGCAGATGCCGACAAGCGCCGGTCGCACTTAGACCTTGCGACCGACGGCTTGGTGTTCAAGATTAACGAGCTTGCCAAGCAGCGTGAGCTTGGTGAGGGCACCCGCTCTCCCAACTGGGCCGTCGCGTTCAAATACCCCCCGGAGCGTAAGGTCACCACGCTGCTTGGCATCACTCTTCAGGTTGGGCGCACAGGGAAGATAACGCCTGTCGCCGAACTCAAAGACGTGGCTCTGAGCGGCACGGTTGTCCGGCGCGCTTCGCTCTGCAACCAGAATGAAGTTGAGCGTTTGGGCATCAACGTAGGTGACGACGTATACGTTGAAAAGTCTGCTGAGATCATTCCCAAAGTCATGGGCTTGGCGGCCAAGCGCGCCGACGGCGTATACGCGATGCCGAAAGTCTGTCCGTGCTGCGGCAAGCTGCTTGTCCGGCCCGAAGGGCTCGTGGACTTCTACTGCGAAAACGCCGACTGCGACGATCAGGTCTACGCCCGGCTGCTCCACGCCACAGGCAAGGCTGCCTTGGACATCGACGGCTGCGGAGACATGATGGTTCGTGAGCTGATGGCACAGGGCGTGCGGAGCTTGAGTGGTCTCTTCGAGGCGGCAAACCTGAAGTTCAAACCTGCGGCGTACAGGCGCTTCAGCGCTGGGCGTGAGAAGGCCAAGGCGGCTCCTCTTTGGAGGAAGTACCACGCGCTGGGGATCGAGGGTATCGGCAGCTCGCTCTGTCAGGACATCGCTTCGCGCTGGACCAGTCTCCTTCGCGACATCGTATTCGTGGAGACGTACCCGCCCGAGACCCAGAAGGCCATCGAGGAGCTGCGCACTTTGGTTGGCCCGGTGAACTTCGACAGCATCATCGAGTATCTGGCCGACAACGCTGACGAGATCATTCGGCTCGATGA
>Ga0315285_10000166_pt1 | contig 64534 bp, 46 predicted proteins | sample YL17G09_36_MG_FD_203698 | JGI IMG/M metagenome (GOLD analysis project Ga0315285, IMG submission 203698) | Sediment microbial communities from Yellowstone Lake, YNP, Wyoming, USA - YL17G09_36 | ecosystem: Environmental > Aquatic > Freshwater > Lake > Sediment | place: USA: Wyoming | collected... | reverse complement strand
TCGACGCCACGGGCGACCAGTGGCGCACGGGGGCGAGGGTGATAGTTGGAGATCCCAGCGGTTCCGGTAAGATCTACACGGAGAACACACCGGCCGCACGCATCTGGGCTATCACCCAATGTAGAGGTGATATGGACAACGACGGTTCAGTCGCTTTTTCCGATATAGGCCCGTTTATCGCCGCTCTTTATGACCCCGACGAGTATGCCGCGATGCTGCCCGGGCTCTCGGGGAGCATGGTCCTTCACGGCGACGCGGACTGTAACGGCACCTTTGACTGGGGCGACATTAACCCCTTCGTCGATCGGGTCACGACTGGGAACTGCGACTGTCCCGGCGAGGACGGCGGCGGTGGCGGCGAGCAGCGGAGTCCGGAGGAACTCGCCAAACTGCTGGCGGACAATGTCGCGCCTGAGCTGTACGACGACCTGGTCGCCGTGGTCGGTGCGGCGATCGATGCGCAGCCGGACGACGAGAGCCGCGCGTACTGGGAGGCGGTCTATGAGGCGCTGACAGAATAGGCGTAGGGCGGGTTTCACCCGCCGGTTCGCGGCGGGCTGAGCCGGCCCTATGGCCTACTCGGGCGCGGCGGCTCCTTTGGCGGGCGAGACGCCCACCCCACCCGGCTCGGTTGGGGCCGGCGAGCGAGACGCGCACCCCATCCGGCGCCTCCGGCTCGGATGGGGCCGGCGCGCCAGGCGCCGCCGGGTATGGGCTGCGGCGTCGGTGGTCAAGGGCTCTGCGGAGCTGGGGCGGCGCGTTCTGCCTGGAGCTGCTCGACGCGCTGCAGCGCGAGGCGGCTCTTTTCGTGCGCCGGGTTTATGGCCAGCGTGCGGCGGAAACAGTTGGCCGCTTCGGCGAGGCGGTCTTGCTTGAGATACACGGCGCCGAGGTCGTGCAGCAGCGGAGCCTGGTCGGGCCGGAGGGCCAGGGCGCGCTCGAAGCTCGCGCACGCGGCGTCGAGCTGCCCCAACTGCGCTTCGACGACCCCGAGGCGGTGGAGGAGGTCGGGGTCATTCGGCGTGGCTTCAACCAGCCGGGCGTACTCGGCCTCGGCCTGCGGCCAACGTTGCATGCGTCCGAGCAGCTCCGCGTAGGCCGCGCGCAGGCGGCTGTCCTCCGGGGCCAGTTGCAGCGCTCTTGTGAACAGATCAGCAGCACGCTCGTTCTGTCCGAGAGCCTTCTTCGTGTCCGCGAGCATCCCCAACAGCGTGGCGTCGCGGGGGAAGCAGTCTGCCGCACGGGTGAGTACGCGGTCGGCTTCGACGAACTTCCGCTGCTGAAAGAGGATCTTGCCGATTCGCCCGGGCAAGGTCGGGTCATTCATCTGGAGCTTCCAGGCCAGCTCGAATTCCGCTAATGCCTCGGCATCCCGGCCGCGACTGCTCAGGTAGTCGCCGAGGGTAATATGCGCGACGGCGTCATTGGGCTTGACTTTGAGGCCCATGCGCCACATCTGGACCGCCGCCTCGGTCTTACCCTGCTCGGCGAGGCCCGCGGCGCAGTTGAAGAATGCGTTCGAGGGATCCGGGAGGTCCAGGCCCGCGACCCGGTTGAGCGGTTCGAGGAGCACTCCGCCGACCAGCAGCGCGGCGGTGGGGACGGCGATGCGCCAATGGACCCGCCAGCGAAGCGACCGCGCGACGGCCCAGGCGGCGGCGACGACGATGACCGGCACGGCGGGCAGCCGATAGCGCGGCGTATACCAGTGCACGACGACCACTACGAAGGGTATGAAGAACATTATCCATTCGGGCGCGTAGTACACAGGTCGCCTGAGCAAAAACACGAACGCCAGCAAGGCGGGGCCAATCAACCACGGTACCTGCAGCGGAGTCAGCCGCAGCCACGGGTTCAGCCCGTAGGTAATTTCAGGACTGGACTGGTAGATGTCGGCGTAGTTCTGAAACGATAGGAACAAGTAGGCTTTGCGCAGAGCGAGCTTCACGGCGCGGAGCGGATCCGAAAGCCAGAAGTCGGTCACCTGTTTGCGGTAGTAGCGGTCGATGTCCGCCCAACTGCCCTGTTTGCCGGTCGCCTGGGCATACTGCCGGGCGACATCCTCAAACAGGTGCTCGCGCCCGGTGGTCGTGCCCGGAATGGGCGTGTAGCCGCCGGTGGAGTCCGGCTGGTTACCCTGCCGCAGGTTGACGCCCGTCACCGACTGAATCAGAAAGGGGGTGCCGCTCACATACCAGTTGTGGAGGGTGGCGGGTGCGACGAACAGCGCGGCGATCCCTAGCGGCAGCGCGGCGCGCAGGACGGCAGACGGCCGCCGTTGCGATTGCCAGAATAGCCAGGGCACGATGGCCACGGCCAGGACCAGCGCGGGTGGGTAAGAAAGACAAAGCAGTCCGACGACGGCCCCGAGAAGGATATGCCTGCGCCACGACGGGTGGCTTTGCACGCGGATGAGTTGCAGGTAAGTGACCGCCAGCAGAAGAAGCTGGAGCGAGCACGTCAGAATCCGCAGGGCAAACGAGGCGGGCTCCTGGAGCAGCACGAAGAGGGCCGCGGTCAACAGGCCGACGCGGGCCCCAAAGCGCGCGCGAGCCGCGCATGCCAGGAGACAGGCGGTCGCCAGATCCGCCAACATCTGCAGCCCGTACACCAGGCCCAGTGTGCCGCCGACGGCGCGCAGCAGGCCGAGCAGATACGGATAGAGCGGGGCGGAGAAGAAGGGCACGTTTTGGATGAGCTGGCCCCGGGCAATGCGCTCGGCCCAGTCCCAATAGGTTTTTGCATCCACGACCGGTGCCCCGGCCGTGGGATTGTGGAGCAGGTAGTCGGTGAGAATGACCGCGCGGCAGACCAAGCCCAGCAGGACAATCCCGGTGAGAAGCAGCGCAAAACGCCGGTCTGCCCAGGACGTGGACGTCCCAACCGGCGGGAGCGGACCGCCGTCGCCGGCGGCGCTTTGTGAGAGGGACACCTTCGGGTGAGGAGACTCGGCACTACGCTCGGCCATCAAGACTTCTCAATGGGTAGCTGGTTGTGGTCCGCACAGCGGGCCCTACAGTGCGCCAAGGCAGTGTAGCGGACCGCGTTTTCGCGTCAAAGCGTCAGCGGCTGACGAAGCGCACCGGCGTGCCGGCGCGGACCATGTGGCCCAGACGTCGGGCGTCCCAATTGGCCAGCCGGATGCAGCCATGCGAGCCGGTCTTGCCGATCAGCTCGGGGTTCGGCGTGCCGTGGATTCCGTAGCCGGGCAGGTTCAGGTCGATCCAGCACACGCCGACAGGGTTGCCTGGCCCGGGCGGGATGCGCAGCGTCTTCCTCACGTTGCGCACTTCCGGCCACATTTGCGGGTTGAACGTGTAGACGGGGTCAAATGCCACCGTCGTGACTCGAGCGGCGCCGTGCGGCCGTTTCGCGGCGAATTTCGCGATCGAGCAGTGGAACAGGGCGATCGTGCGGTGAGTCTTGTCCATCGCGCGCACGATCTTCGCGTCCAGATCGACCTCCAGCGACGCGGCCCGTTGCAAGGCCGGCGGGGCGACGTTCGGCAGGATCACGTGATCTCCGGGCCCAAGCCGCTGCAAGTTCCGGCGCGGGTTCAGACGGGCCACGAGCGCGCGCGCGCAATGGCCACGTTCGGCCAGCAACGCTGCCAGCGACTCGTAGCGCAACCGGTCCAGCCTGGCCTTGGCGTTCCAGTCCCGCGGGACGGGGCCGACCGCGCGCAGATCGGCGGCCGTGACGGTGTATGTCACCGTCGACGGAGCGTCATCCACACGCAGCGCAGCGAGCGTGGCTGGGTCGAACTCCCCCGTCTGCGCCAGGCCATGCGCAGCCTGAAACGCCCGAAGCGCTAGCGCGGTCTTGCGCCCAGCCTTGCCGTCAAGGACGCCCGGCGAGAAACCTGCCCGGTCGAGCGCGGCCTGCCGCGCGAGGGTCACATGGACGGCCGTAGTGGGCGTGCCGGCGGCGCACCGCGGCACGCAAGCGGCGGTCACAACGAGCACGACACCGCAGAACGGGGCGCACCACGCAGGAGAACTCCGCACTCCCCCCCGCCGACGGAAGTCCGCGACGATCATGCCGAGATCGTAGCACGCGTTCCGTCGCGAGCCCAGCGCCGTTACGGTTCTAGCTTGAACCGCGCGCGGAGCCAGGCCGTGATTTCGTCGAGCGCCGCAGGGGCGATCGTTTGCGCGATCGTCACGTACTCGTCCGGCAGCCCGGTCTGGGCCTCCTGGAACAGGTGATTCAGACCGGGTAGCTCCTTGGCCGTCACGTTGGTGTTGCCGCCGGCCTTCAGGGCCTGCTCGATCTCGGCCAGGTTCTCCTTGGGCGGCACCTGCAAGTCCAGCGCGCCGGCCAGCGCCAACACCGGACACTTCACCTTGGGCAACACCTCGCGCGGATCGAGCTTCAGGAACGAGCGCATCCACGGCGTCCCGACCCCCTTGGCGACGCCGTCGGCGGCGGACTCAAGCTTATCGGCCAGCTCCGCAGACTTCCCGGCGGCCGCGGCCTCGCTTTCCAGGAGGTTCCGCGCCGCTTGGCGAACAGCTTGTGCGTCGGCATCGCTGACGATGCACTCGATCAGCGCACGCTGGGCCCGCGATTGGGGCTCGATCTTGTTGGCGGGCATGCCACCGGCTCGGAGGAGGGCTTCCAGTTGCATGTTCAGGATTCGCGCTCCCGGCAGCCCGGGGCCCGCGAGCAGCACGATGCACGCCACATCCTTGGACTTCGACGCGACGAGCGGGGCGATCAAGCCGCCTTCACTATGCCCGACCAGGCCGATCCGTCGGCCGTCGATCTCCGGCTGCTTCTGGAGGAACTTGATCCCGGCGATGACGTCGTTGGCGAAATCCTTGGATGTGGAGTCATAGGTCGAACCGGATGAGCCCCCGACGCCCCGGTCGTCTACCCGAAGTACCGCGACGCCGTGCCGCGTCAGATGGTCGGCGAGCACCAGAAACGGTTTGTGGCCGAAAATGGTCTCATCGCGATCCTCGGCCCCGGAGCCGGTGATCAGGATCACGACCGGGTGCGGGCCGGCCCCCACGGGGACGGTCAGCGTGCCGGCGAGCTTCGTGTGATCGACGGGGTTCTCATACGTCACCTCGCGCTGCGTGTACGGGAAGGGCGGCTCGGGCGTCTGGGGCCGCAGCGGACCGACGGCCTTCGCTTCGTCCTCCGTGATGTGCTCCATGCGAGTCGGAAACGTCATTCCGTACTGCTTGAGGTTGCCGGTCGCGGTCGTGCCGTCCGCGCCGCGCTTGAGCTCGAAGACAGCGCGGGCCGATGGCGGAGCGTTGGGCGGCGTCAGCGCGAAGCGAATCTCGGCGGCCGCCAGGGACACGTCCGTCAGCGCCAGGTCCTTGGCCCCTTGAGCCGGAATGTCGATCGTCGCCGTATAGCCACCCGCGTCGGCCGTGGGGCGAAACACGACCACGAAGTCGATCGTCACTCCTTGGGTCTCGAACGTGCCCTTCCACCATTGCACCTCGCGGTCGGGCTGCGCCAGCCCGATCCGTGGTGCGCTGAGCGCCAGGGCGACGCTTGCGAGCCGGGCAGCGCGGCCCGATGCGCCTCGAAACATGCCGGGCATGGTCGAATCCTCCGCCGGTAAGTGAGCTACCGAACTGGAGTTTACCCGTGGGACCATGGAAATAGGACCGGCACACAACTTCCGACAGCGGAAGGGAGCGGCACGCGAACACACCCCCGTCTCTGACGACGAGCCCGCTAATTAACCACCGCCGCTGAGCAGTGCCACGAACGGGTTGATGTCGCCGAAGTCGACGGCGCCGTCGCCGTTGATGTCGCCGTTCAGGATCGGGCAATCGGGATACGTCGCCTGCCAGGCGGCCGGATTACTCAGCAGCAACACGAATGGGTTGATGTCGCCGAAGCCCACCAACCCGTCGCAATTCAGGTCGCCGGCACCATAGGACATTGGGGCCAGAGCCCAAATCTCCACGTCGTCAAGGTTCCAGCCGGGGTACGTTGTCTGCAGGTTCGTGGGTCCCATGGTCCAGCGAATGTAGACGGTCGGCTGGCCGTCCGCGACTTGTGAGATGTCATAGGTCTGGAGCGACCAGGCGGTCTCGGCAATCGTCACGCCGGTGTGGTTCCACACCGTCGCCCAGTTCACACCGTCACTGGACACCTCGATGCGGGCGTGGTCGAACCAGGCGGTCTCCAGCCCCAGCCAGCGGCGGAAACGCAACTCCGTGGCGCCAAGCTGCGAGCAATCGATGGGCGTCGTCGTCAGGTGCGTCGGCGGGAGGTTGTTCTCATAGTCGCCCGCCAGGTTGTAGCCATAGACGTTGACGCCGGTGTATCCGCTGGTGGGGTCATGATTGTGGCTTCCCAGGCCCAGCGGCGGACCGAAAGCCCAGAGACCCTCGGTGGTCCAACCCGGATCAGCATCCAGCGTAAACCGGCAGATCAGCCGGGGCGCGCTGACGTAGATCGTCGCGATCGCGACATTTGAGTCACCGCCGTCGTACGGCACACCGCCGTCGTTGGCCTTATACTCAAAATGATCAGCCCCGCCGAAGCCCGCACTGGGCACGTATTCCCCGTGGTGACCGTAATTCGACAGCGTGTAAGGCACGGCGGTGATCTCTCCGCCCACGGGATCGTGCAGGCTGCCGCCGAAGGGCAGCGTCAGGATGGTGTATTCCAGCGCGCCCGGCGGATTGGGCAGACCGTCGTCCTCTGCGTGCAGGGTCACCATCACCGGCGTGTTCAGAGTGGTCGTCACGTCGACGTCATAAGCCCGCGGCGGCGCGGGGTGGCAGCCCAGTCGCGAGAAGTCGGTTTCCTCGAAGTCCGGCGGGAGGCCCTGGCCGGCCGAAAGGCCGGTGATGCAACAGCTTGCACCAATGCTCAGGAAGCTGATGCGAATGCGGCCATCGAAGAACATCTCGATCTGGAACGTGCTCGGGCCGCCCCCGAAGAACCACCATTCCCACACGTTGTCGTAAGTGACCGCGATGCGGTCGGGGAGCTGTTTCCAACTGATGTTAGGATCAACGATGTTCGGCTCCAGGTCGTCGCCGACGCCGGAGATGCGCGGGAGCTGGAAGTGCTTGGCCAGGGTGAGCACGCCGGACGCATCGCCGGCGCCAAACGTCACCCAGCCGTTGCTGCCGATGAAAAACGTGTTGTAGCTCACGCCGTAGAGCCAGACCTGCTGGCCCTGCGGCACCAGAACCTGCTCGTAATCCTCGTCGCCCAGGAGCACGGGGGTCCCGCCGGCCGGATCGGCGGGCAGATCGGTGATCGGCTCGACACACGCCGCATAGAAATCGGGCGAGCCGTTGGGGGAGAACGTGACGCTACGGTACCGCAGATCGTTGTAAACCAACCACTCGAAGTACTCGGTGAAATAGTCCGGCACCGGCTCACGCACGTAAATCGACACGGTCCCGAGGCCGGAGTCGCCGCCAGACGGCGGGTTGCCGCCATCGTTCGCGATGAACTGGAAGCCGTCGGTGCCCACGTAGCCGCCGCTCGGCGTGTAGACCACCTCATTCCCGCCGCCGACCAGCGTGTAGGGCAAATCCGACGGGACGATCAGGTGGTCATTGCCCGCGTCGCGCAGCTCGTAGACCGGCAGCGAGGTGACGACGTAGATCAAGCTGCCCGGGGGATCGGGCAGCCCATCGTCGTCGGCTGCCAGAACGATCGATAGGGGCGTGTCCGGCGGCGTCTCCGTTTCGGCGCCGCACACGTACGGCGGGCGCGGGCCACAGCCGGCCAGCGCGGACAGATCGGTTTCGGCGAAGTCCGCGGGCAGTCCGGCGCCGTCCGAAAGGCCGGCGATGCCGTCCAGCGCATCGAGGTTGAGATAGCTCACGCGGATACGGCCGTCGAAGAAAAGCTCGAACTGGAACGTGTCGTAGTTCGACGTGCCGTACTCGGCCACGTCCTCAAATGTGACGACCGCCCGGTCAGCCAATTGCTTCCAGCTCACGCGGCCAGTCTCTGGGGCCAAGTCGTCGTACAAGGCGGAGATCCGCGGCAGTGCGAAATGCTTGGCCAGCGATTCGACCTGGTCCGTGTCGCCGACGCCGAAGGTGATGTACCCGTTGCTGCCGACGTAGAAGCTGTTGTACGCGACGCCGTAGTGGGAAACCGACGCTCCCCCGTTCAGCGTGACCTGCACGTAACTGTCATCGGTGAGGCTCAAGACGGTCCCGCCGACGGGGTCGACGGGGAGGAGACCAATCGTGTTCCGGCACGCCGCGTAGTAGTCAATCGATCCGTTCGGCGTCCACAGGAAGGCGGAGAAGTCGAGATCGTTGTCGTGGCTGAATTGCTCGGTGAAGGCGTCGGGCGCCGCGGGGGTGGTAAACGTATAGCAGCCGCCCCAGTGGTCGTCGAGCGTGAGATTGCCCGCCTGGTCCTCCGCGGCGATCGCATAGTAGTAGGTCGTGTTGTCTTCGAGGCCCGTCAGCAGGACCGTGTGGCTAGTCTGGTAGCCGGAGCCAGGCAGCTCCTCATTCAGGGCGTCACAGCTCAAGCCCAAGTGCACGCTGCCGAGGACCATTTCGTTCGTATTAAACGCGACCGTCGCTTGGCGCGGCCGGACCTCCGTAGTCTGCACGTTGGAGATTACTGGAAACTGACAGTCCACGAGCGCTGTATCCGTCACCAGCACGTTGATCCCGCCCAGGCCGTTGTCCGCGTCAAGGTACGTCGCCGTGACAGTTTGTCCGTCGGCCACGAGCAGAACGCCGGGGGCGTCGGTCGTGCTCAGCACGGCCGTCCCGCGGAACACGGCCGTCTCCGGTCCGGTCTCGGTCAAGATCACGGTCTCGCCGGCCGGCTCGGAGCCGCTGGCAACCAGGACGGGCACGGTCTCGACGACGTTGTCGTCCGTGTTGAGGTCGCAATCGATCACTTCGATAACCGCTGTGCTCTCGCAGGCGTAGGCCGCTCGGTCAAGGGTGATCACGCCCTGCGAAGAGCAGGCCACCAGGGTCGGCGAAGCGGCCAGAGAGAAGGCTTGCGGGCCGGACGGCACGCTGTACCCGTAGACCTCGACGTGGTATGTCCCCGGCGCCGGCACGTCGATCACCACTTGCTCGATGTTGTTCACGTGGTCCGGCTGCGTGCGAACCGCGGGTGTGCCGGGGTTGGCGGGATCCAGCGTCCACGGGTAGTACTGGTTCTGCGCGGCGTCAAAAACCCGCAGATCAAGGTCGTTGACCAGCGCGGGCGACACGTTCGGCGTGCCGGGGACGTCATCCCAGGCGAGCGTGACCTTGAGTTGCTGGTCGCCCGGATTTACCAGCACGAGCACCGAGGCCGTTTCACCCTGGCTGACCGCGCCTTCGAGGAAACTGCCGCTGCGCATAAAGTCGATGCTCGGCTGAATGCGCACGGAGCCGTACCCGAACTGGTAATCCGGGCCCACGTTGCCCAGATCAACCGCCGTCTGTGCCAACAGCACCTTGAGAGTAGAGTTGCGGAAATCCGGCTGGCCGGGGAACTGGTCGCGGTAGTCCTGGAGCAGCAGGGCGCTGAGCCCGCAGACGGTCGGCGAGGCCATCGACGTGCCGCACATCGTGGCGTAGCCGCCGCCGGCGTTGCAGGAAGTCACGCCGCCGTCGCCGTCGGTCTGGCAACCGGGGGCGGCCAGATCGGGCTTCAGACGGCCGTCATCCGCCGGGCCCCAACTCGTAAAGTAGGTCACTGAGTCGTCATTGGAGTTCAGCGCGCCGACGCTGATGTGGTTCTTCGCGTTGGCCGGCGGTGCGGTCGTGTGATAGGCCGACCCACAGCGCCCGCTGGCGCGTTCGTTGCCCGCCGCCCACACGATCCGGAAGGGCGCGCCGAGACTGCCCCGCACGATGGCGTCGATGACCGTGTCGGTGACCCCGTAATCGCCTTCCCAATCGCAGGGGAAGCCGTTGTAGGCCGTATTGGTGCCGATCGAGTTATTCGCGATGTCGGCCCCGTACGCGTTGATCGCTTCGCCGTAGTCCTGCTCGATGTCGCCGGGGTCCGTGTACAGGAAGCCTTCGTGCAAGCCGCCTTCCTGCTGGAATCCGTAGGACTCGATGGTGACGGCCGGGGCCATGCCGCGCCATACGCCGGCGCTCTGCGTGCCGTCGCCGCCGATGGTGCCGGATACGTGTGTGGCATGACTGATGGTGCCGCTGTCGTCGCGCATGTGGACGCGGCCGCCGAAGTCAGGATGACTGGCGTCTGCCGTACCCGCGTCGTACACCAGGACCGTGACGCCGCTGCCATCCAGGTTGTAGGGCGGCGCCTGCACCAGGTCCGCCCCGGTGCGGGCCCGTACATCGTCGTTGACCGCGGACAGACGGGGCAACGGCGGCTCGATCCATTGGACGGCGTCCTCACGGGCCAGCGCTGCAAGGTTGCCCAGCGGCAGTTCCACGACCGCGCCATTCACCGAACGCAGCAGCGAACGGACGGTGGCACCATGCTGCAGACATAGCGGTACCGCGTCCGACGCGAGCGCCACGTCGGGGTGAAACAGCACGCACACGGCGACGATCGTCGCGGCGACGTCGCGGTTCACCTTCGGCGGTGACACCACGGCCCACTCGGGAATGTCCCCGCGCAGGAACGTCGCGTGCATCTTCCAGGAGGTCTCAATCTCCAGCGCCGTCCGGAGGGTGGGCACGCGGGTCAGCGCGGCCACGTCCGGCTGGTCGCCGACCAGCCCGGCGAAGAAGGCGTTGTCGCCCAGGTAGGCCAACAGACGCAGCCCGGCGGTTTCGAGTTGGCGGCGCACCGCGTTCGTCACCGGCTGCTCAAACTGCACGATCAGGTGACGTGCACCGGAGTCCTGCACCGCTTGCACGGCGGCGGCCACCTCGGTGGGAGCACTTCGCACCGTAGCCGAACCGCCGCTGCGCCAGGGTATCCACCCTTGCGCCACAGGCCGGTCCGGCGGCACACTGGCACCCCAGGCTGGCAGAAAGCTGACCGCGAGAAGCACGGTCGCGATGACGGTGCGGTTCCTGGTGGACATCGCTTTACTCCTCACTCCTCTTGTTGGGGTTGCGGTGGCGGAGCCGTCTGCGCAGCGCTGGCGATCGCCCGGCGCCGGGCCGCGATAAGCTGGCGCGCTTGCGCCATGTGCTCGGCGGCCTTCTCCGGGTCGTTCTTCCCCCGGCGATAAACGTGGGCCAGGCAGCGGTGCGGGAACGGGGTGTGCGGGTTCTGTTCTAGGGCCACCTCAAACGCCCGGATCGCCCAGTCAAACTGCCCCGTCTCGGCCAGGGCCAGACCCAGGTGAATGTGCGTCTGCGGCCGGTAGTGCAGCAGCGCAATCGACTGCATGTGCTCGTGTACCGCTTCTTCCGGCCGCTTCTGGGCCCGATAGGCGACGCCCAGGCCGTCGTGCGCCTCGGCACTGTCCGGGTCGATGTCGAGCGCCTTCTTGAATGCTGTTTCCGCACGCTTCCAGCGCTGCCGGCGCAGGTAGACCAGCCCGATCTGGCATTGCAGCTCGATCCAGCCCGGGTTGGCCTCTTCGGCCCGCCGCAGGTATTTGAGTGCAGCGTCCGTGTCACCCCGACGGAAGTTGATGACCCCCAGGTAGTAGTTGGCCAGCGGCGTATCGACTTCGTCCGTGAGAAGCCCGGAGACGAATTGCTCGGCCGCGGCCAGGTCCCCCATTTGCAGCCGGCAGGCCGCGATGGAGATCTTGCACCCCTTGTCGTCGGGCTTCTTCGCCAGAACCTGCTCGTACTGCTCGATAGCGCGCTTTGGGCGGCCCGTGGCGGCGTAGAGCTGCCCGAGGTTCCGGGCCCGATCCAGCGCGACGCCCTCGGTTGAGTCGTTCTCAATGTAGCCCAGGTCCACGAGCCGCGCGAGCACTTGCCGCGCCAGCCACGGATCTTCTGTCGTGCCCCCCGCCGGGCCGGACTCGACCTGCGTTTCGTAGGTGTCGATTTCTGCAACGTCGACGGCGTCCAGGTCAAAGATCTGCTTGAGCGGCTTGCCGTCCATGTCCCGCGCGACCGGGCAGCCGAGCAGCGTCAAGACCGTGGGCGTAATGTCGAGCAACGACGCCCCGTACACGCGCTGGTCTTTCTTGATGTGCGGCCCGCGGATCGCCAGGACCCCGTACTGCCGATGCCAGGCGACCGGCCGGCCCTCGTGGATCTTGCTCGACCCTTCCGGGCGCAGATGGTCGCTGTGAAAGCCGTGATCGCTCAGGATGATGACCGTCGTCTCGTCGCCCGCGAGCTGCATCAGCCGCCCGAGCATCAGGTCGTGGAAGCGGAAGCAACCGGTCATCACATCCTTGTAGCGCTCGAACTCCGCGTTGCTCAGGTGCGGGGCCTTGGGCGGGTGGAACTCCATGAACGCGTGCGCGAAACGGTCGAGCGTTTCGTAGTAGACACCGAGGAAATCCCACTCCTGCGTCTGCATGAGCCACGTCGCGACGGCGTGCGTCGTCGCGCATTCGGCCAGCAGCACGCGCAGCTCCTGCACCTTGGGCTCTTTGACCGCGTCGAACTCGGCCAGCTTGGGGATGAACGGGACGACCTGCATCGGCGTCGTCTGGGCCGGATGGACCCGCAGCTTGCAGGCCTCCTCCAGCAGCTCGGGCGGGTACACGGAGTGCTCCGCCGGCTGCCAGGGCTGGCCGGGCTCGTGAGCTGCATGCGCGAAGCGGTCCGTCACCACGAACCCGTTGACCGGCTCGGCCGGATGGCTGCCGAGCCAGCTCACCACGCCCGCCTTCAGGCCGCGCTCCGAGAGGATGTTCCATAGCGCCTTGCAGCGGCGCGACGCGCTGGTGACCGGCCGCACTTTGCCGGTGGTGCCGTCGGGCTCGGCAAAACCGAGCACCTGGTGCTTGTCGGCGTACTTGCCGGTCGCGATCGAACTCCACAGGATCGGCGAGAGCATCGGCGTGAGGCTGGCGACATTGCCCATCACGCCTTCGTTGATGAATCGCTCGAGGTTAGGCATCTGCCCTTGCTCGAGGAGCGGGTTGAACATCCGCCAGTCGGCCCCGTCCCAGCCGATCAGCAGTACGCGTTGTGCAAGACGATCAGGCACCCTGGGCGCGCTCCGTGCGCTGAAGCAGGAACCCTACAGCGCGAGCAGTGCCCGCAGCAGCGGACCCTCTGCGTAGACCGACCGCTACTCGCTTTGCCGAAGCGGGCTTAGCGTCGCCGACCCGCAATCAGGGCGGCCCCGAACGCGAGCAGGGCCAGGGTTCCCGGCTCCGGAATGCCCGCGGGGATCGGCGTATTGAGCTCGCTCTCATAGCCCCAGGCGAACGCTTGCAAATTGCCCGCGTTGCGAATCACACCAATCCAGCCGTAGTGCCAACCTGCACCGCCGGCGAGGTTGCTGATTCGCGCGCCCAGGTAGGCGGGTACGCCTTCCGGAATCAGCGAGAAGCCCGTGATCGGGTCGCGGATCTTCCCCATGGAGCCGCCGTAGTACGTGTGGTCCCACAGCGCCGACGGACTCGGAACCGTCTCACCCGCGGCGAAGCCCCAGGCGTTGCCGTAGCTACCCGTGTCGGTCTGGATGTCGGCGTTGGGCATGCCCTCCCAGAACCAGCCCGCTACGACCCAACCCGGGTGCCAGCCATAGTACTGCCACTCCGCCGTGTGCGAGAACGACCGCTGCCCGCGCAGAAAACCACCGTAATAGCCAGGGTAATTCTGATTGCCCTGTTGCTCGGACGGCAAGTTGATGTACAGGGCGTTCCAATAGTCGTAGCCCGTACCCCACTCGAAGTGATTCGGCTCGCCCGGCGGGGGGTTGTCAAAGCGGATCGGTGCGGCGTACGCCTGCGTGCCGGCCGCGATCGCGGCCCCGGCTGCCAGAGCCTTGACCGCGCGATTGCGATGTCGGTTCTCCCGCCTCGGACGACGTGACAATGACCTCATGGTTCCTTCTCCTCTTTGGTACGCGGCCGGGCACGACCACGCGAGGCCGCTTCTGCCGCACTCGAAACCTCTCACAGTTTATGATACCAACTTACCCACATTGACTGCAACCTTCTTGCGGTTCTCCGATTCATAGGGACGGTCACGGCGCCGTGCAGCCACCGTTCACCACGCAGCCGACGAACGGATTGATGTCCGCGAAGTCGACCGCGCCGTCCGTGTTGATGTCGCCGTTACCAATTGGGCAATCCGGATACGTCTGCTTCCACAGCGCCGGGTCGGAGAGCAGCAGCACAAACGGGTTAATGTCGCCAAAACCGACGCCGCCGTCGCAGTCCACATCGCCGCGGAGGATCGGCGGCACGACAGCCAACCAGGCCTCGCGCCAGCCCCCGGGGTTATAACCGAAGCCTACGATCGCCTGGCCGTCGGGCGATATCGCCGTCGCGTATTCCAGCTCCCAGCCTGCCAGGTCCAGGCCGTAGTCAGTCTCCAGAACGGTCTTGAGATGCCGCATGCCACTGCCCGCGTCCCAGATAAACGCCTGGTTGTACGGCGAGTCGGTCAGGCTGGTGCCGACAATCACGGACCCGTCGCCGGACACCGCTTGGGCCCAGCTATCGAACGGCCCGCCCGGCAGATCCCCCAGGCCCTGCATTCCGTCAGCAGCGGTCCAGCGAAAGGCTTCGGCGCGGTAATTGTAGGTGCCGTTGGGCGAGCTGCTCCACCCGACGACGACGTTGCCGTCCACCGAAACTCCGTAGGCCCGGCTGGTTTGGTCCGGCGCTCCGGCAAGCACGCCGAGCGACTGCATGCCCCCCGCTGCCGTCCAACGAAACGCGTACTGCTGATCGGCCCACCAGGCACCCCAGGTACCGATACCCGCAACTGCAGAGCCATCGGCGGACACGGCGCGCGCCACGCTCAAGTAGTCACCGCCTGGCAGGTCGCCCAGGCCCTGCATACCGCCGGAAGCTGTCCAGCGAAACGCCTCTTGCCCATTGACGGCGATGCCGTACCCCACCACAACCGCGCCGTCGGCCGACACGCCGAAGGCCTGACTTTCGAAGCTCCCGCCCGTGAGGTCGCCGAGCGGCTGCATCCCGGCACTGGCCGTCCAGCGGAACGCCTCGTTCATGCTGTTGGCTGAGATGCTGAACCCGACGATGGCAGTTCCGTCCGCGGAGACCGCATTGGCGCCCGAACGACGATAGGGACCGCCCTGGAGATACCCCAGTCCCGCCATTCCGCCCTCGGGCGTCCAGCGAAAGGCTTCCCAGGTGAGGTAGCCGAGGTCGTCACCCGAGTAGCTCAGCCCCGCAACCACGTTTCCATCGGCGGAAACGCCGTAGGCCTGGCTCTCAAACCACTGCTGGGACACGTTGCCCAGCCCCTGGAACTGCGCGCCGCGCGGTCCCGCCGCTGCGACCGCCGGCAGCGAGGGGAAGCCGATTCCGCCGAAGACCACCGCGCACCACAGCACCCGTCGGCCGCTCATCCCCGCACGGAGCGTGTCAGTTCGACGCGTTCTCATCAGCGTCTCCTCACTGGCTTAGCAGCGCGACAAATGGACTGATGTCACCGAAATCCACCGCGCCGTCGCCGTTGATGTCGCCGTTGCTGTCGGCGCACGCCGGGAACGTCGTCCAGTACGCCACCGGATTGCTCAACCGGAGGACAAACGGGTTGATGTCGGCGAAGCTGGCGACACCGTCGCAGTTCAGGTCGCCGACCACCCACTCGAGCGTGAGCAGGCCCCAGATTTCCACGTCATCGATGTTCCAGCCGGGGTAACTGACCGACATATCGGACGGCCCCATGCCCCAGCGGACATAGACCGTCGGGTGGTCGTCCGCGATCTGTGAGATGTCATAAGTCTGGAGGGACCAGGCCGAGTCACTGTACGTGAGGCCAATGCTCTGCCAGACAGTGGTCCACGCGGTTCCGTCGTCGGACACGGCGATGGTCGCCTGGTCGTAATTCTCCACGCCCAACCAGCGATAGAAGCGGAGTTGCGTGCCGCTGACCCGGCTGCAATCAATCGCCGTGGTAGTCAGGAAGTACTGCGGCATGCGATTGGGGTAATCGCCATCGAGGTTGTACCCGTAGACATTGTTGCCTGTATGGCCGCTGGCGGGATCGTGCGTGTGGCTGCCGCCGCCGGTCGGCTGGCCAAACGCCCACTGCCCCTGCGTCGTCCAGCCCGGGTCGGTGTCGAGCGGGAAGCTGTACGCCAACTGCGCCGCAGGAACCACGGCGATGGAAATGGTCGCCGTGTTGGAGTTTCCACCCTCCGGCGGCGTGCCGCCGTCGTTGGCGAGGAAGGTGAAGCTGTCGCTGCCGGTGTAGTAAGCACTGGGCTGATAAACCGCCTGGGCCCCATATCCGGCTAGGGTGTGCGGCGTGCCCAGAATAACCCCACCGTTGGGATCGGTGAGATAGCCATGCGCCGGCAACGACGTGATCACGTAGCTGAGCACGCCCGGCGGATTGGGCTTGTTATCGTCGTCGCCGGTCAGCGTGATCGTCACGCCGCTGTTGACCGTCGTGTCGGCGGTGCCGCTGAAGGCCGTGGGCGGATGCGGGACGCACTGGTCCAGCGCCATCTGGACCGCCTCATAGGCATCCACCATGCCCTTGCCGTAGCTGTTATCGTCTCCGGTGGTCCCCAGGTCGTGCGCCGTATCGAGCAGAATCTGCTTGATCTGTTCCACGGTCAGCTCCGGACACGCCTGGCGCATCAGAGTCACCACGCCATTCACGTGCGGCGAAGCCATCGACGTGCCGCTCAACTGCCCGTAGCCGCCAGGCAGCGACGAACGCACATTCACGCCTGGCGCGGCGACTTCCGGCTTGATGGCTGCGGAACCGTCCGGTGTGCAGTGGCTCGGACCGCGTGAGGAGAAGTCGGCGATCGGCCAAGTGGAGTTGCTCGCATCCACGGCACCGACGGCGAAGCAATTGAGTGACGTCGTGGCGCGGTCCGACGGCCGCCGCAGCGACTCTGCCCCGGGGCCTTCGTTGCCGGCGGAGAAGAGCACCACGACGCCAGCGGCCTCGCAGGCGTCAATGTACGCCCAGAACGTCTGGTTACAAGGCGGGTAGCCGTGCCCGGTCGTGACGCCCCAGGAATTCGAGCACACCTGCGGCACATCCCACGCGGTCGCGGGGTTGCCGTCCGGATCGACCAGCCATTGGAAGGCCAGAATCGCATCGGCCACCGTCTGCGGGAGGCTGACGCGGTCGATGACCGCCGCGTGAATCCACTGCGCGCCGGGGGCTACGCCGATCTGATCGCCCGGCGCCCCGCCGAGGATCGTGCCCATCGTGTGTGTGCCGTGCGCGCCAAACGCCTGCGGGAACGTGGTGTTTGTGACCGGATCGAACCAGGCCCACTGCGGATGACCCTGATACAGCGGGTCCAGCCCGCGCCAGCGATCGTGCAGCGCCGGGTGGTTCCCATCCACGCCGGTATCGAGCGTCGAAGTCAGCACGCCTTCGCCAGTGTAGCCCAGCGCCCACACTTCGGGGGCGCGGATCGCCACCAGGCCGATCTCGGGAGTGCGCTGGCCGTCGTCGCGATTGTCCGTGTGGCCCGACGAGGTCGTGACGGGCGCGATGGTCTCGATCTCGTAGTTATAGTAAACAGTGTCGACATCAGGGTGGCGGGCCAAGGCCTCGATCTCGCGCGCCGGTGCGTCCACGCGGATGATATTGCCGATCCAGAACGGTTCGAAGGACTGCACACGGCCGGCGACCTGCAGTTGGCCGAGCACGGTTAACACCGGCATCTGTGTAGTTTGAGCCTTCTCCTGGAGGGCCCGCACCACCACTTCATGCCGCCGCTGCAGCGAGGGGCGCTGCTGGTCGAGCGCGGTCGTCAGCACGCCCAAGTCCACCATGTGCTTCATGTACACCAGGGTCGAGACCGTCTCCTCGGGCGCCTTCGTTGCCAGAACCTGCTGCAAACCGGGGTCAATGCTCCCCGCCGGCGCCAACGCCGCGCCGCACAGCACCGCCCATCCAAACGTCGCCCAACGCCGGTACATCACGTTTCTCCTCAGTCACAGGCAGTACGACTCGCCCGAAGCAACCGGAATCGGTCCGACGTTCGCTGTCCGGAAAACACCGGGCCGGCGCGCGCCTTGCAAGCGAACAGCAGATTCGGACTTATCCTCGTCTTCCATGCTTCGCTACGGCGACCCGGTCAACAGCGCCACGAACGGATTAATGTCACCGAAATCCACCGCGCCGTCTCCGTTGATGTCACCGTTCAAAGCGGGACAGCCGGGATACGCGGCCTGCCAAGCGTCCGGGTTCGTCAGGATCAGCACGAACGGATTGATGTCGCCGAAGTCGACCACCTCGTCACAATTCAGGTCGCCGGTTAGCGCCATGGCTGGCAGGTAGAAGACGTAGGCCGAGCCGGAACCGTCCCCCTGGTCGTCGTCCATTTGGGCCCCGACAACGGCAATATGGCCCGACAGCGAAACGGAGTATCCGAAGAGGTCGTTGGGCGCGCCGTCCGCCGCGAGGAGCAGCGACGTTTGTGGCCATGTCTCGCGGCTCGGCGTGGCGGGACGGAACACATAGGCGCCGCCCCGCCCGCCGGAGCGCCCGGGGGCCCCCGCCAGCGCGGCCGAACCGTCTATGGCGACCGACCAGCCCAAGAGCTTGTATCCCGCGTCCTGCGCGGTCAAAGAGGCAGCCTCACCCCAGACGCCCGGCCCACCTTGGTCGCGCCGGAAGACGTAGGCCCGGCCGCTCCCGGGACCGGCGTCGCCGTTCGCGTACGCCCCCACCACAGCGGTATCCCGATCGATGGAGACGGTGTAGCCGAATGATTCCAAACCGTGGGCCAGGAATTCGGCGGTCTGGCCCCAGTTGCCAGGACCGCCGGCGTTGCGCTCAAAGATGTAGGCCCGCCCCGGCAGGTCAGTCTGCCAGTACGCACCGATGACCGCGGTGTCGCCGCTCAGCCCGATGGCAACGCCAAAGTAGACGTAGGCCGCCGCGTCCTCCGGCTGCAGCTCTTTCACCTGGCCCCACTGGTCCGGCCCGCCGAAATTCCGCTCGAAAATATAAGTGGCCCCCGAGCGCACCCCCGCCACGTTCTTGGTGTACGCACCCACCAGGGCGGTGTCGCCACAGAGGGCCACGGAGAAACCGAACAGGTCGTCGGGAGCGCCGTCTGAGGCGGTCAGTTTCTTTACGAAGTTCCATTGGTTTGGGTCGCCCGTGCTTCGCCGGAAGATGTACGCGGCCCCGGTGTCGCCCCCGCCAGGGTAACCATATGCGCCGGCGATGAGCGTGTCACCGTCCAGGCAAACTGCCCGGCCGAGATTGTCCATGGCAACGCCGTCCGGCGCCAGCAGCTTGCAGACCTGCCCCCAGTGGTCGGCACCGCCCATGTCGCGGCGGAACACGTAGACGGCACCCCGCGAATTCATGTGCCACGGCGCGCCGACGGCTGCCGTATCGCCGCTGACGGATACCTTGTCCCCGAACAGGTCCCACGGCCCGCTGTCGGAGCCGGTTAACTTCGCAATCTGGGTCTGGCCGCGGGCCGCCAGCACGAACCCCTGAGCCGCAAACCAAGCCCCCAGAAACAGCCAAAGCTGTGTTCGCTTCATGACCTCTTATCCTCCGCAAGTCTGCGGAGAGGACCCCCCCCCGGTTCCGGCTGCTGGCTCGAGGTTCCGTTCCACGCCTTGAAGCCGTGCTGGCCGATGCCGGCCGCCGCAAACTCCTCTCACGGGGTCGCGCTTCTCACGCCCCGGGCGCACGCGCGTGCGCCGCGGGGCGTGCAAATACCCCGGTGTCCACCATCTCTCAGCGACGGCGGGCGACGAGCACGCCGGCGAGCGCCGCCAACAGAATTCCGGCCGGTTCGGGCACAAAAAGGAAGTTGGGCCCGAAGAAGGCATTGGGGAGGCCGTGAATGTTCTCGGGCAGCTTCAACTCCGGGCCCGGATCACTATAGCGCCCGACGACGTAGTTGATCTCCGGCGCCGGCGAGATGGTCGACATCCAGATGGATACAAAGTCGACCTGCGGATAGTCAGCGGTCGCGCTGTACATGGTCATCACGTAGCTCTCGCCGGGCGTGAGCAGCACGTGTGGCACTGGCGTATAGCGGGAGTATCCGATTAACTCGTCTCCGCTACCGGGGCCTACCGTGCCAGTGGTCAGAAGGGCGCCGTCGGAGAGGCGAAAGATGCCCAACGGATGAGCGAGCTCGAACCCGTCCTGGTTTAGGCCGGGCGGAAACCCAGACGGACCCACGTCCACCATTCCCAGATGGGTCACTTCGATCGTCTGGTTGACGGTGAACTCCCACCCGTGGCTGTAGCCCGCTTGCGGGTGGCCCCAGATGATGCTGTTGGCGACATCCAGATCAACGGCCACCTGATCGGCCAGGGCTGTGCTGGCCAAGGCCACCCCCAGAATCGTCAGCCCAAGTATTCGTCGCATGTCCTCACTCCTCTTCTCATGCTCCGATGGTTTCTAGCCGCCGGCGCCCGGAGTTACCTGCTCCGTCCATGCGTCCAGAGGCTCCTTTCCTCGTTATCAGACTCACACAGCCTGCTAGCCGCCTGGCAGTGCCCGACGCCCCAAGCTGTTAGTGCCGCGGCCTGCGTGCTACGAGCAGTGGCGCCTATGGCCCGGGCAGCGACGCTAGTGTGCTGCCTCGCAAATACGGCATCGTATCGCGGGCTGAGCCGCGGCCTTCAGGCCGCGCGGAGCGGCCGCGCGACATGAATGTCGCGGCTCGGATACGTTGCGGTTTCAATGAGGCGCTACACTAGCGCTGCGTTTGGCCGCGCCTGCTGGTTCACCGTGCTCCTACCGCCGTCGTGCTACGGCCAGCGTCCCGAGCGCCAGAAGGAGCAAGGTCGTCGGTTCGGGGATCCCGACGATAGTGATGGACTGGTCCGTGTTAATGAGCCAGTCGCTCCCCGGCACGTCCCAAGGCATCCAATTCGTGCCTGCGCCGAAGCCGTTCAGCGGATTCCGCCAGGCGGTCTCGTTTTCCTTGAGGACCGGCGTCTGAACAGGAACTTCCTGGTAGTAGCCGATGCTGGCCAGGGGCGCGAGCGGCACAAGGCCGACCCAGTACGCACCGGCACTGAGCGGAATGTTCAGTCCGGAAGCCGTGATCGCCAGGTAGTTCACGCTGTTCTGAGTGAAGGGCGTCAGCGTGACGTTCACGAGCTGCCCGCTGGTCGGGTCATACGTGTTGTCGGGCAGGGCGCCCGTCTTGGGCAGGACGTTCAGCCGCGCCTGTTGCACCAGGCCCACCCAGGGGCTGGGTGTGCTGTAGCGGGAATAGTAAACCGTGATCTCCTCGACGACCCAGTTCTGCCCGTCCGTGGTGATGTCGTTCATCGTGTACGCGCTATAAGCACCAAATGGATCGGGGGGCGGAAACTCCTGGCTGGTGATAATCGGCGGGTACTGCCAGTAATCGACCAGGACACTCTGATCCCACAGCACAGCCGCGCTGGCGCTCGCCACACATGCGAGTCCGAGCAGCACAACACACAACGTCCTCATCTCGCTCTCCTCCATACCCGCGCGCCCCGAAGTTCGAGGGCTCACCGGCCGCCCGCGCCTTCGAAACCCGCTGACCCGGAACGCAGGGGCCAGGAATCACTGCTACCGGTGATAAAGCGAAGCCCACCGCGGGCTTCAACCCTGGTCCACTGCCAAGGAGTTCACTGCCGCGTGCCCATAAACCGTGCCGGCAAACGCCGTGCGCCACGATGAGCCCGTCACGCAAGCCTCCAAGTCCAAAATAGCCGCCGGCAAACAGCGCGTCAACACGTTTCTGACTAATTTTCTAAAAAGCTTACCACACACCCCTGGTCGGGCCGTTTGACTTTCCCTACGATGACATTGACAATGCTTGGCGATAGGAGTTACATGCGCCCAACCAGCGCCACTTCCGACGATGCACCCCCCTTCGAGGCCGACGCTGCAACTGTCCTGCGACAGATGCGCGGCGTTTTGGCCCAGTTCGTCGCGGCCGTCCCCGGCGGTGCTTCCAAACCCGTTGAACTCTGCAAGTCGCTCGGTATCGACATGAAGCTGAGCTGGTCGCTGTTTCAGATCGTCGGAGCGACCGATCTACTGGCGGCCGGCCAGTACGTGCCGCGGCCCGGTGCCACTCGCAAGCTGCTCCGGGCGGCCGCCCGACATGGGGTTCCCGCCGACCTTCTGGAACGTATGTCCAGCGCCGCCGGGGAGTTCGAGCGCCTCGTCAAGGTCCACGCCGGGGATCGGCCGACGTTCGACCTGATGATCGACGGCCGAGCCAGCAACGGGCTGGACCGAATACACGTAGCACACCGGCGCGACGCATTCCGGGCAAACAGCCACATCTGGGGCGTCCAGGCCAAGACGAAGCTGCTCGCCCATTTCCTGCAGCCCGGCACGGAAAACGGCATGGCGGACGGCGCGGTGATTCGGGGTCTCGTCGGGTTTCGACGGATCCGGCCGAACGTACCCTGGGTCATCGCCCGGGCGCGGTGCGTGGACGATGATGGCGTGGTACGCCGAATCCCGGCGCGCAGTCTGCTCGAACCACCGGCCGACGACGCACTTGGCGGCTCGGCAACGGTCCCCTTCTTGACGGAATTCTGCACGAAGCCGCTCCCAGAATGTCGGTGCATCAACAGGACCGACGGTTTTGTCGAACATGAGCTGGTCGAAGGACCGGTCGGCAGCACCGCGGCCATCACCTGCATCATGGGCGATGTGGTGCGCAACGCGGCGCCGTACTACCGTGACGAGCACAATCTCCACAACGAGTACACTGCCTTTGTCCGCGCTCCGTGCGAAGTGCTGATAAACGATTTGTTCGTGCATGAAGACATGTTTGGCCCGTTGACGCCGGAACTAATCGTGTTTGGCGACCTTCTGGGTGGGCCCGAATACCCGGGCGGCGGCCGCGAGCCTCCGCGACTGCCGGTGGACGAAGCTGTGGACTATCTCGGGAAGGGACCCGGCGGCATCGCCACGGCGGACGTACCGCGGTATGCAGAGCTGGCCCGCTACGTGTTCGAGCGGCTCGGCTGGGACGGCGAGCGCTTCGACGTGTACCGTGTGCGGGTCGCATATCCGGTTGTCCCGTCAATCGTCGTGATGCGACACCCTCTCCGCGACCGGAACCCGGTTACCTGAACCAAAGCAAGATTCGGCAACAAGCACCAGAACGCGAAGCGCAAGCGAGCGCCGCTGCAACGCCGTCCGCCGCGGACTTGCGCAGCGTGTCCTGATGGTGCCGCCGCGGTCCTATCGTCGCCGACCCGCGACCAGCGCGGCCCCGAACGCCAGCATGGCCAGCGTCCCGGGCTCTGGAATACCCGCGGCGATCGGCGTGTCGATCTGGCTCTCATAGCCCCAGGCGAACGCTTGCAGATTGCCCGCGTTGCGAATCACACCAATCCAGCCGTAGTGCCAAGCGGCGCCGCCGGCGAGATTGCTGATCCGCACGCCCAGGTACGCCGGCAGGCCCTCGGGGAGCAGCGAGAAGTTCGTGCTCGGATCGCGGATCTTGCCGCGCGAGGCACCAATGTACGTATTGTCCCAGAGCGCAAGCGGGCTGGGGATCGTCTCGCCCGCCGTAAAGCCCCAGGCGAAGCCGTAGTCGCCGGTGTCAGTCTGAATGTCCGCCGTGGGCGGGACCGACAGCCAGCCCAGGGTCACGAAGCCCGGGTGCCAGCCGTAGTAGTACCATTCCGCCGAGCGGAAGGCCGACCGCGGCCCGCGGGTGGGGAAGCCGTAGTAGTCGAAGTACATCGCCGTGCCCTGCTGCTCGGCGGGCAGGTGGATGTACAACGCGTTGTAGTACGCGTAGCCCGTGCCCCACTCGAAGTGGTTCGGTTCGCCCGGCGGGGGGTTTTCGAAGCGGATCGGGGCGGCGTAGGCTTGTGTGCCCGCCGCGATGGCTGCCCCGGCCGCCAGCGCCTTGACTGCCCGACTGCGATACTTGCCCTCCCTTTTCCGGTGCCGTGCCACTAACCTCATGATGCTCTCCTCTCTCCAGGAATTGCCCACGTGTGGGTGTGCGAAGACGCCTCCTTCTCTCTCACGACCCCACTACGCTTATGGTACCTGCTGCACGGCCTGCGCTGCAACCCTTTTTTCGGGTTGGTTATCGCCGGTTTGGCGGGAATCCGTTGCCCGCGGCCATCCCGTGGCCCGTGGCGTGGGCGGCCCTACCCGCCGGTCAACAGGGCCACGAACGGGTTGATGTCGCCGAAGTCCGGGTACACGCCGTCCTGGTTGATGTCGCCGTTGGTGGCCGGGCAACCGGCGTACGTGGCCTGCCAGGCGGCGAAGTCCGTCAGGTACTGGACGAATGGGTTAATGTCGCCGAAGTTGACGCTGCCGTCGCAGTTCATGTCGCCCAGGTCCGACCAGAGGATCACGTTCGTGAAGATGTCGGTATTGCCGTTCTGGGTGGAGGCGTAGCTGGGGTACACGCGGTCGGCGCCAAAGCCCAGGCCGAGATAGTCGCCCATGAACTGGCCCGAGCCACTGCCGGAGTAATAGCTGTCGAACGGCGCCGGCGACAGGCAGTACTCGCTCCACGTGGCGCCCCCGTCCAGGCTACAGGTGTAGTAGGCGTCGAACCACCCATGCACGTTGTTATCGTTCTGGATCGTGCGGCGGGAATCGTAGGTCACGATGTGCAGCCCGCCCGCCTGGTCGACCTCGATCCAGGGGAAGAACTGGTCGCCGGGCGGCGTGCTGTCGGTATTGATGATGACCGGCGCCGTCCAGCTCGTGCCCTGGTTCGTGGACTTGCAGAAGTAGAGGTCCAGATTGTAATTGCCGCCACTGTAGCTCGTGGTGTCGAAGTACACGCAGTACAGCGTGCCGTTGTTCGGATCGACGGCGAGATAGGTCAGCTCCGGAATGCGGAAGTCTCCGGGGATTCGCGAGCCGGAGTAGAGGTCCCACACATCGAGGCGCGTGGCGATGTTGTGCGTGGTGAACGACGTGCCGCCGTTGAGGCTTCGCTTGAGACGCACGCCATTGCCCAGGTCCCAGTAGGCTATGTAAAGTTCGCCGTTCGGTCCGACCCGTGGCAGGAAGCCCAGGCCGCTGCCGAGCGAGACCGGGGCGCTCCAGGAGAACCCCATGTTGGTTGACCGCAGGCAGCCATTGTTGTACGCGATGTACACGGCCGTCTGGTTGGGATTGTTGTAGGTCCGGCCGGCCGCCATCCAGCCCTTGTCCGCCCCGCCGTCGACGCACGCCATGATCGACAGGCCGAAGGTCGCCTGACCCGGATTCTTGCGGGCGACGAAGATGCCGCCGTTGCCGGCGAAGGAGATGGCCCCGACCCATAGCGTGCCGGTGCGCTGGTCGTAGCAGGTCATCGGGTCGCCTTCCACGCTGGCCTGGTACGGTAGCGGCGGACGCAGCAGGAAATCGACCCACGTGTTGCCGCCGTTCAGGCTGACGCCCACGCCCATCCGGACGGTGCCGGGGGTGTCCCGCCAGTCATTCCAGGCGCCGACGACTTCGAGGGGCGTGCTGTTGACCGACGCCATCGTGGTCTCGTTGGAGGCGTAGGTGCCGCCGCCGGCATCCATCCGCACTTGCGGGCCGATCGCCGGGGCCAGTCGTGACGCGGCGCGCGGCGCGGTGAGGTCCTCGCCGTTGAGGAGCGCCTCAAGCTGGACCGGCACGTCGGCGCCGAGCGCCTGGGCCGCCCGATAGTGTTCCCAGGCGGCGGCGGTGTCGCCCGCGTAATACGAGAGCATGGCCAGCCGCTCGTGCGCGTCGCCGTTGGTCGGATCCAGGCTCAAGACCGTGTCGAACTCGGCCGCGGCCGCCTCGCGCTCGCCCAGCCGGCCGCGCAGGTCGGCGAGCAGGTAATGCAGCTCGACGGAGTTAGGCGCGAGGTCGAGCCCGGTGTACACCGCCGCCAGCGCCTGCTGGGCGAGCCCGCCCTGGTACATCAGGACGCGCCCGAGGCCGGCGTAGAACCCCGCCTGGTCCGGCGCCATGATCACGGCGCGCGTGAAGGTGGCCAGGGCCTCGAGCTGGCGGTTGTCGGCCAGCAGCGCCAGGCCGCGAGCGTACTCCGCCTCGGCCGCAGCGACATCGCCGCGCCCGGGCACCGTGGCCGCGAAAGCCTCGTCAATCTCCACGCGGCCGGTGTCGTAGCGCAGGCCGCGCATCGCGAGCCGTTCGCGTTCGCGGCGCCAGTCCGGCGATGCCGCGCCGGTCGCGGCGTCGAGCACGGGGTTGGACGAAGCGGGTCGTACGCGATTCACCTGGCAACCCGACAACATTGCAGCGGCACAGACTCCAAGCACGAACCAACGCCAGCGTGTCATGTTTCACTCCTTCTCGCGGACTTCTCCTCCAGCGCACCCGCCGTTGGCAGAGCCGCTGCCACGCGGTGCGCTTCCGACCGGCTCCATTGTACCGTTTCATCCGCCCTTTACGAAGCGCGAAAGCAGTGTCTTCAGCTCTTCGGTTCCGCGCTGCGGACCCGCCACCGTGGACGGTGGCACATGGCCGGCCGGGATACCGGTCGAGCGGCCGACTACAGTACCATGGTAAGCGAGGCGATTTTGTGAGCGCGCGACTGGTGCTGGTCGTTATGTCCGCAGCCACGTTCGGCCTGGCGGGAGGCTGTCCGGGTGTGCCGATTCCCAGCGACCTCGACAGCGGCATCACCGGCACCGTGCTCGCCGGGCCGCAGTGCCCGGTGGTCGGGCCGAACACGGGCCCCGAATGTGAGGACAAGCCGCTGGCGGCGACGATCGTGGTGAGATCTGCCGACGGCCGGACGGCAGTGACGCGTTTCACGTCGGACGCCAACGGCGAGTTTCGCGTGCCCCTGTACCCTGGCAGTTATGTTCTGGACCCGCAACCCGTTTCGCCGAACGGACTTCCCTTCGGACAGCCACAGAGCGTGGAGGTAGCGGCGGGGCAGTTCACGGACGTGACCATCCAGTACGACACCGGGATTCGCTAGTACTACAACGCTGGAAACCACCTGAGCACCCGCCGCGGCGGGCCCGTGCAGGCGGGGAAACGTTATGATGTAGAAGTTGATTGACACCGGGAGTTCGGCGAGCCAGGTCCCGAATGGACCACTCGTGCAAAGCTGACGGCAGTGGCGCCTACGTGTCCGCGGTGGGTGCGGCACGCACGCGGGTGGCGACAGCGCGCGCCGGCGCGGCCGCATCTCACGGCCTCCCAGCGGCCACCTCAAGCACGTTTCATGTGATCCACAGCCAAGCAACGTCGGTGGGGCAACGCGGAGAGGATGCACGTCAATGAGAGAGTGGTTCTTCCGGCGGCGCCTGGCGGGCTATGGCCTCGCGGTCTTCGCTAGCAGTGCCGCGCTACTGCTGTGGCTGGCACTGGTGAGCACCGTTGGGGAGCTGCCGCATTTCATCACTTTTTACCCGGCGGTGATGCTCACCGCCATACTCGCTGGCTTTGGCCCCGGGCTGCTGGCGACGGTCGTGGCGGCGCTGCTGGCGGACTATTGGATTCTCGAGCCCTACGGGTCTGGCATTGCCGGGGCGGCGGATGCCGTTGGCCTGGGCCTCTTTCTGGCGATGGGCGTGTTCATGAGCGCCGTGGCCGAGTCGTACCGGCGCGCCCGGCAAAAAGCGGCCGAGGAGGAAGCGCTCCGGCGGGCGAAAGAGGACTGGGAAAAGACGTTCAACACGGTTCCGGACCTGCTGGCCATCCTGGACGAGCGACACCGGATCGTTTGCGTGAACCGGGCGATGGCCGAGCGGCTGAAACTGGCGCCCGACCAATGTACCGGTCTGGAGTGCCACAAGGCCGTCCATGGAACCGAAGGGCCGCCCGCGTTCTGTCCGCACGCCCTCACGTGCCAGGACGGCCGGGAGCACGTCGCCGAAGTACACGAGCCGCGTCTGGGCGGGGACTTTCTGGTGAGCACGACTCCCAGGTTCGACGAACACGGGCGCTTCGTCGGCGCGGTACACGTGGCGCGCGACATCACGGAGCGCAAGCGGGCCGAGGAGGCGCTGCGCGAGAGCCAGGAGGATCTGAACCGCGCTCAGGCCGTGGCTCACACGGGAAGTTGGCGCTTAGATGTCCGGCGAAACGAATTGCTCTGGTCCGACGAGAACCATCGCATGTTCGGGATTCCCCAGGGAACGCCCCTGACCTATGAAACGTTTCTGGCCACCGTGCACCCGGACGACCGCGCGTTCGTGGACCGGTCGTGGCAGGCGGGCCTCCGCGGCGAGCCTTACGACATTGAGCACCGCATCCTCGTGGGGGACTGCGTGAAGTGGGTGCGCGAGCGGGCGGTGCTCGAGTTCGACGAACAGGGCGTGTTGCGCGGCGGGTTTGGGACCACCCAGGACATCACCGAGCGCAAGCGGGCGGAGGAGGCCCTGCGCGAGAGCGAGCAGCGTTTACGTGGCATTATGGAGGCGCTGCCCCAGATCGTCTGGACGGCCGACGCGGAGGGTGCCGTCGAGTGGTTTAACCAGCGCTGGTACGATTACACGGGGCAGGAACCGGGATTAGGCACAGGCTGGAGCTGGGAGTCCATCCTCCACCCGGAGGACCTACCGTGCACGCTGCAGCGGTGGGAAGAGGCGCGGCGCAGCAGCACGGTGTACGAGAACGAGTACCGCTGCCGCCGCCACGACGGCGAATATCGCTGGTTCCTGGCCCGTGCGTGGCCACTGCGCGATACGAGCGGGAGCGTCGTCCGCTGGTTAGGCACCAGCACGGACATCCACGACCTCAAGCAGGCGGAGGAGGCACGGAAGGAGGCCCTCCTTGCCCGCCAGGCGGAGGAGGCGCAGCGCCGAGCCAGCGCGTACAACCGCAGCCTGATCGAAGCCAGCCTCGATCCGCTGGTGACGATTGACGCCGACGGCAAGATCACCGACGTGAATGCCGCCACAGAGAAAGTGACCGGCTGCTCACGCCAGGAGCTAGTCGGGACCGACTTCTCGGACTACTTCACCGAGCCAGACAAGGCCCGCGCCGGGTATCAGCAGGTGTTCCGCGAGGGCTCCGTCCAGGATTATGCCCTGGAAGTGCGGCACCGGGACGGGCATCACACACCGGTCCTGTACAACGCTTCGGTCTATCGGGATGCGGCCGGACAGGTGCGCGGCGTCTTCGCCGCGGCGCGGGACATCACCGCGCGCAAGCAGGCCGAGGAGGCCGTGAAAGTGGAACGGCAGCGGCTTCATGACCTCCTGGAGATGCTGCCCGTTTACGTGGTGCTGCTGACGCCGGATTATCACGTGCCGTTTGCCAACCGCTTCTTCCGGGAACGTTTCGGCGAGTCGCGCGGCCGGCGCTGCTTCGAGTACCTGTTCGGACGCCGGGAGCCGTGCGAGGTTTGTGAAACGTATACCGTCCTGCAAACCAAGGCGCCCCATCACTGGGAGTGGACCGGTCCGGACAACCGCAACTACGACATCTACGATTTTCCCTTCACGGATGCGGACGGCTCCCCCCTCATCATGGAAATGGGCATTGACATTACCGAACGAAAACGCTTGGAAACAGAGCTCCGCCGAATCAACGAGGAACTGGAGCAGCGCGTGACCGCGCGGACTGCGGAACTGGCGGCCAGCAACAAGGAACTCGAGGCCTTCGCGTACTCGGTGTCCCACGACCTGCGCGCTCCGCTGCGGGCGATGGACGGCTTCAGCCAGGCCCTGCTGGAGGACTACGCCGCCAAGCTGGACCGGGAGGGCAAGAGCCATCTGCAGCGGGTGCGGGCGGCCAGCCAGCGCATGGCCGACCTGATCGACGGCATGTTGAGCCTGTCGCGCACCACGCGGAGCGAAATGCGGCGCAGGCGGGTGGACCTGAGCGGCCTGGCCCAGACGATTGCCCAGGACCTGCAAAGGACGGCACCCGCGCGGCAGGTCGAGTTTGTGATCGCGCCGAACCTGGTCGTGAACGGCGACCTCAACCTGCTGCGGGTCGCGCTGGAGAACCTGCTGGGCAACGCCTGGAAGTTCACCAGCAAGCATCCCCAGGCACGAATCGAGGTCGGGGCCTTGCAACGCGAGGGAGAAACAGCCTATTTTGTCCGTGATGATGGTGCCGGCTTCGACATGGCGTATGTCAGTAATCTGTTTGGCGTTTTCCGGCGGCTGCACGCCGCGACAGACTTTGAGGGCACCGGCGTGGGATTGGCGACGGTGCAGCGGATCGTGCAGCGCCACGACGGCAGGGTTTGGGCCGAGGGACAGATTGAGAAGGGTGCTGCGTTCTACTTTACGTTGCCCCCGGAACCGAGGCGCTCATGATGGCTAAGATCATTCTGCTGGTAGAAGACAATCCGGACGACGAGGCGCTGACGCTCCGGGCGCTGCGCCGGGCCAACATCGCCAACGAAATCGTGGTGGCGCGGGACGGGGTGGAGGCGCTGGACTACCTCTTCGCCACGGGCGCCTACGCGGGCCGGGACGTCACCGACCTGCTTGCCGTAGTCATGCTGGACCTGAAGCTCCCGAAGATCGACGGGCTGGAGGTGCTGCGGCGCCTGCGGGCCGACGAACGCACGAAGCTCGCGCCGGTCGTCATCCTGACCTCGTCGCGCGAAGAGCGGGACGTGGTCAACGGCTATCTGCTCGGGGCCAACAGCTACGTCCGCAAGCCGGTGGACTTCGAGCAGTTTGCCGAGGCCGTGAAGCAACTGGGGCTGTACTGGCTGCTGCTGAACGAGCCCGTGCCCAGATAGGGAGGCGGCCGTGCAGAGGTCGCTCGGCGTACTGATCGTCGAGGATTCCGAGGACGACGCACTCTTGCTCCTGCGGGAATTGCGGCGCGGCGGGTACGAGGTTACTGCCGAGCGGGTCGATACCGCCGCGGCCATGAAGTCCGCCCTGGCCCGCGGCGGGTGGGACGTGGTCATCGCCGACCATTCCATGCCCCAGTTCAGCGCGCTCGCCGCGCTGCAGGTGCTGAAGGAGAGCGGACTGGACCTGCCGTTCATCATCGTCTCGGGCGCCATCGGCGAGGACATGGCGGTCGAGGCCATGCGGTGCGGGGCGCACGACTACTTGATGAAGGGCAAGCTGGCCCGCCTGGTCCCCGCCGTGGAGCGTGAGCTGCGTGAAGCGGAGGTGCGGCGCGAGCGGAAACGGGCGGAGGAGAACCTGCGCCGGGCGCACGATGAGCTGGAGCAGCGCGTCAAGGAACGTACGCTCGAGTTGGCCCAGGCCAACGAAGAGCTGCAGCGTGCCAAGGTCGAGGCCGAGACGGCGAACGAGGCCAAGGACCAGTTCCTGGGCGTCGTCAGCCACGAGTTGCGCACGCCGCTCGCGCACGTGCTCCTGACCTCCTCGTTGTTGAACAAGCGGCGCGACCTGCCCTCCGACGTGCATGCCGACATCGAGGCCATCTGCCGCAATGTCGAGTTGGAGGCCCGCATCATCGACGACCTGCTCGATCTGACCCGTATCGTCCGCGGCAAGCTGCAATTCGATTTCCAGAAAACCGATCTGCACCGGCTGATCCGCCAGGCGGCGGATGTCTGCCGACACGGCGCGGGCGCGAAGATACGAATGGCGCTCTCGGCCAAGCGGCGCGTCGTGCGCGGGGACCCGGCCCGCTTGCAGCAAGTCTTCTGGAACCTGCTGAGCAATGCGCGGAAGTTCACGCCCGCCGATGGTCAGATCACAGTCCGGTCCGCCAATGCGCCGGACGGCAAAATCCGGGTCGAGGTCGTGGACACCGGCGCGGGGATCGACCCGGAGTCGCTGCCGCGGATCTTCGCGGCCTTCGAGCAAGGCAACAGCGCCCAGGCGCGGCAGCTCGGCGGGCTGGGCCTGGGGCTCGCCATCTGTAAGGCGATTGTCGACGCGCACGGCGGCACGATCAGTGCCTTTAGCGCGGGCGAGAATCGCGGGGCCACGTTCACCCTGGAGCTGGACGCCGTCGGGGCCGCGCCGCAGAGGAAGCCGCGTGCCCGGCCCCGGGCTGCCCAGGGCTCCGGCGACTCCGGTCTGCGCATCCTGCTGGTCGAGGACTACCCCTCCCTGCTGAATATTATGGCCAGGCTGATCGTGGACTTGGGCCACCGGGTACAGACCGCGACCGATGTCCGCTCCGCCGTGGAACTGGCCGCGCGGGAGCCATTTGACCTGATGATCAGCGACCTGCGGCTTCCGGATGGGAATGGCTACGATCTGATGCGCATGCTGCGGGAGAAGCACGAACTGAAGGGCATTGCGCTGAGCGGCTATGGCACCGAGGACGCCATTCGCAAGAGCCAGGAGGCCGGCTTCGCAGAGCACCTGACCAAGCCGGTGGATGCGGAGGCCCTTGAAGCGGCCATTAACCGCGTGGCCGGGGCGCGCTCGGCCACCGGTCGCGGCCGGCGCTGGCGCTGACCGCGGCTGTGGTTAAGCCCGTCTTATTCACGGCGCGGGGCCCCGGTGAGCAGTTGACCGCCGCGGGCCCGTGACCGGGGTTCTGGCGGGGGTTTTCGGAACGGAGGGCGCACACCACCCCTTACCCCCACGCCGCCACGGGCGGCGGGGTGGCCGCGAACCGAGTTGCCGCGGGTTACGGGGCGCGGGCCGCGATGGGTTGGGGACGAAGCGTGGCGAGGAAGCGGGCCAGGCCTTGCCAGTAGTAGGCGGCGATGTCGTTGATCACCACCACCGCCCGGCAGGCGCGGAGCAGCTCGGTGATCGTAAGAGCCAGAACCTTGAGCTCATCGCAACGTGCCTTTGGGTCGAGCGTCGGGAAGATGTTGAGGACCCGGACGAAGTCGTTCAGCGTGTCAAACAGGTCAAGCCCAAGTACGACGCAGAGACTATTCGGCGAAGCCTCGGCGACACTCGCGCGATTGCCAAGGCGTTGGCCGCGTAGGGTAGCGGCCGTTTGCGCTGCGGGCGTCCTCTGCGTGCCCACGTTCTCACGTTCCCACGTTCTCCCGTGTTGTCCGGCGCCGGGCCAGCGCCCGGTTGCCGAGCTGGCCGCAGGCCGCCATGTGCTCGCGACCCTTGGTTAGGCGGCGTTTGCAGCCCTGCCCGGCCTCCGTCAGCCACGCCATGAACTGGACGACGGATTCCTCCGTGGGGGCCGGCCACGGCGAGTCGTGGCGCGGGTTGTAGGGGATCACGTTCAACATGCACTTCAGCGGCCGGAGGTACTCGGCGACCTCGAAGGCGTGCTCGCGGGCGTCGTTCACGCCGGGGATCAGCACGTACTCCATCATGAAGAACTGGCACTTGCGCAGCGGGTATTCCAGCAGTGCCTCGCGCAGGGCGGCCATCGGCTCCAGCCGGTTGTACGGCATGAGCCGCGAGCGAATCTCGTCGTTCGGAGCATTCAGCGACACCGCCAGATTCAGCCGCCGCCAGCCGAGCTGGGCGAGCTTGCGGATCCCCGCCACGCGGCCGACGGTGGAGATCGTTACGCGCTCGCCGGCGAAGGACAGGCCGCTTGGGTCCATGAGCACGCGGATGGCGTGGACCACGTGGTCGTAGTTATCCAGCGGCTCGCCCATGCCCATGAACACGACGTTGCGGACGCCGCCGTCGAAATCCCGCTGGGCGGCGACGACCTGTCCGACGATCTCGCCGGGCGTCAGGTTGCGCAGCAGCCCGAGCTGTCCCGTTTCGCAGAACAGGCAGCCGCGGGCACAACCAACCTGTGACGAGACGCAAAGCGTCCGCCAGATGCCGCGCGTCCGCTGCATCGGTACGACGACGCTCTCGATTTCCAGCCCGTCGTGCGTGCGCTGCACGAATTTGGTCAGGTCGCCGTCGACCAGCCGCCGGACCACCGGCAGGATATCCGCCGTAAGAGCCCCCTGGAGCCGTGGCGGCAACGGGTCACACCGGGTGACCCGGCCGTTTTGGCCGTGCAGCAGCGTGCGGTACTGCGCGCGGAGCGCCCTGACGTCATGCGCCCGCGGCTGCAACGCCGCCATCACTTGCTCGAATGTCAGACCCAGGACGTCCATCGACAACACTCCGCGCCGCGGCCTGTCGACCGAGCGACCGGCACGTCTACGAGTATAACGTCCGCGCTCGTGTGGCGCGCACGAACTCGCTTGTGTCTGCGCGGGGCCTCCTTTCGGACAACGCCCGCCCTGGCTAAGCTTTTGCCGGTGCGGCTCGAGAGATCCGAGCCGCCGGACCCGAACCGCGAGGCTGCCCACATGTCCGCTCGCCAGTCTGTTTCGCGCCGGCAGTTCCTGAAGGGCGCCGCGGCACTGGCCGCCGCGCCGTACGTTCTCTCGACCTCCGCCTGGGGCCAGACGCCGCCCAGCGCGCGCATCACGCTGGGTATGATCGGCGTCGGCAACATGGGCGGCGGGCACCTGAGCACGCTCGTCAACAACCGCGACTTCCAGATCCTCGCCATCTGCGACGTGGACCGCACCAAGCGCGAGAAGGCGCAGCAGACGGTCGAGGAAGCCTATGCCGCCGAACGCACCGATGGCACGTATAAGGGCTGCGACACGTACAACGAGTTCGAGGTGCTGCTGGCCCGCCCGGACATCGACGCCGTCCTCATCGCCGTGCCCGACCACTGGCACGCCATCGTCGCGATCGCCGCGTGTCGGGCCGGCAAGGACGTGTATTCCGAGAAACCGCTCTCGCTGACCATCCGCGAGGCGCAGGAGATGGTGAAGGCCGTGCGGCGCTGGGGCCGCGTCTTCCAGACCGGCAGCCAGCAGCGCTCGAGCCCGGAGTTTCGGAAGGCCTGCGAGCTGGTCCGCAGCGGCCGGATCGGCAAGCTGCTGACCGTGAACGTCGGCATTGGCGGCCCGTCGCGCGAGAAGTACCTGCCCGAGGAACCCATCCCCGAAGGTTTCGACTGGGAGCGCTGGCTCGGCCCGGCCACGCGGCAGCCGTACAACGCCGAACGTTGCAGCGGCAACTACGGCGGCGGCTGGCGCTTCATCCGCGACTACTCGGGCGGCATGATGACCGACTGGGGCGCGCACCACTTCGACATCGCCCAATGGGGCATGGGCATGGATGGCTCCGGACCGGTCGAGATCATCCCGCCGAACGTGGCCGAGACGAGCACGCTGACCTACAAGTACGCCAGCGGCGTCACCATGTACCACGGCGGGGCCAACGGCATTCTCTTCACCGGCAGGGACGGCAAGGTCGAGGTCAATCGCGGCTACTTCAAGACCTGGCCCGACCGCATCGGTCAGGAGCCGCTGGGCCCGGATGAAGTCCATCTCTACGAGAGCCCCGGCCACCATCAGGACTGGCTGAACTGCATCCGCAACCGCCGCCGGCCGATCGCCGACGTCGCGATCGGGGCCAGCTCCATCACGGTGTGTCACCTGGGCAACATCGCCTGGTGGCTCGGCCGCGCGCTCAAGTGGGACCCGGCCAGGCAGGAAATCATCGGCGACGAGGCGGCCAGCCGCTGGCTTGATCGACCTAAGCGCGCCCCGTGGCGCCTGCACGCGTAGTGCCCCCGTCAGAACCCCGCCCGCAAGGGCGGGGCCGCCTTGGCCCGCCACTGGCGTGGCGGGTTCCGTTAAGAGGTTTGACATGCGTCATCGAACGATGAAACGGACGATCTTGCTGCTCACGACGCTCTTGCCGACAGTTCCCGCGTGCCTCACCGCGCCCAAGGTCGGGCCGACTCCGGGCGGCGTCGCCGAGGAGTCCTTCACACGGGCGAGCATTGAGCGGCGGCTCGACGAATGGCTGCCGGGCATGGGGGCGCCCAACCTGGTGGACCGCGAGCGCCCGCAGCAGGAGTTCGAGCAGCTTTGCTTCCGCGTCGGCCGACCGGGCGCAGAAGCGGAGCGCGCGCTGCTGTGCCAGGCCACCATCGTACACATCGGGCCCAAGACTCCCCAACCGGCCCGCGTCTGGCTGCTGCGCCAGATCGAACGCCTCAGTGGCGGGGAGTCCGTATCGGCGGTGGCCAGAATCCTGGGCGACAACGACCCGGAAATCCGCGACCTGGCCCGCCGGGTGTTGCAGAAGAACCCGTCGCCCGCCGCGGCGGCGGCACTGCGCAACGCGCTCGACCAGACGGACGATCCGGAGTGGCAAGTGGCGTTGCTGAACGCCCTCGCTGCGCGCCGCAACGAGGCGGCCGTCCCGCAGTTCATCCGCTACGCCGGCCATGACGACCTGTTGGTGGCTGCGGCGGCTATCGCCGGTCTGGGCGACGTTGGCAATCGCAGGGCTATCAATGCCTTGTTGGCCCTTTGCAGCGGTCCGGAGCCAGTCCGGCGCGGGCCGGCGGCGGCGGCGCTTATTCGCGTCGCCGATCGCCTCGTCGAAACCGGCCACAGCCGTCGTGCCGCACGCCTTTACGCATCGGTCTATGATCCGGCCGTCAAGGAACCGCTGCGGGCCGCGGCGCTGCGCGGCTTGGCGACCGCCGACCCGGCGCAAGCCGTTCCGCGACTGCTCGACACGATTCGTGGCCAACGTGATCCGGCCTTACGGCTGCTGGCGGTCCGACTCTTGGCGGGCATTCCCGGTGAATACATCACCTCCACGTTGGTCGCCGAATTGCCAAATGTGCCGCCGAACGTGCAGGTGGTCATGCTGGACGCCCTCGCCGGCCGCGGGGAGCAGAGCGTCAAGCCCACCATTCTCAAGGCGCTGTCCAGCGACGACGCCCGCGTGCGCATCGCGGCCGTTGAGGCCCTCCAGCGGTTGGGCGACGCGGCCGACATCGTCGTGTTGGGGAACTTCGCCGCTCAGGCCAGCGGACCGGAACGTGATGCGGCTCGGCACACCCTGGCTCAGCTCTCCCGCCAGGGGCTGGACGCCAGAATCCTCTCGCACTTAAAGGATGCCGCGCCGCCATTGCGGGCCGAGCTGATCCGTGCCCTGAGCGCACGCCGCTACCGGCTAGCCCTGCCGACCTTCTTCCAGGAGGCCGCTCAGCCCGACGAAACGGTCCGGGTCGCGGCACTGAATGCCCTCGGCGACCTGGGTTCGCCGGACGATGCCCCGGCGCTCATCGGCTTGCTGCTCAAAGCAGACGGCGACCCGGTGCGCAGCGCGGCCGAGGACGCAGTCGTGGCTGTGTGCAACCGCAGCGAGGCGCCCGAGCAGCGTGCCGCACCGGTCCTCGCCCGGTGGCCGGACGCCCCCGCCCAAGCCCGGCCTGCGCTCGTCGCGGTGCTGGGCCGCGTCGGTGGGGTCGCCGCGCTGGAGAAAATCCGTGCCGCACGCGCTTCCGGCGATGCCGATCTGGTCGATGCGGCGGTCCGGGCCCTGGCCCAGTGGGGCACTGCGGATGTCCTCGACGATCTCCTGGATATCACCCGCCACAGCGAGAGCAAGACGCACCGCGTGCTCGCACTGGAGGGCTATATTCGTCTGCTCGGGCTGCCCAGCGACCGCGAGCCGCAAGCGACCGTGACGCTCTACCAGACCGCGCTGTTGCTGGCCGAGCGCCCGGAAGAGAAGAAGCAAATCCTGAGCGGACTTTCCAACGTGCCACACCTGGACGCGCTGCGGCTGGCGCAGCAGTGTCTCGGCGACGAGGCCCTGCGCAGCGAAGCCGAGAGCGCGGTGATTTCCACGGCGCGGCTCATCGCGCCCTGGCATTTCGACGAAGCGCAGACTGCCGTCCGGGACATCATGGCCCAGACTACGAGCGATGCGACGCGGGAGCGCGGCGAGCAGACCCTCGACGCGATCCGGAAGTCCCAGGGGTGTATTGTGACGTGGTCGGTGACGGGCCCGTATTTCGCGGAGGGCCAGAAGTGGGCCGACATCTTCGATACCGCTTTCGCGCCCGAGCAGCCTGGCGCGCCGGGCGTCGAGTGGCGGCCGCTCAAGACGACCAACATGTATCAACCCTGGGTCTTTGACCTGACCCAGCTCGATAGCGGCGGCGAGCGTTGCGTGTACGTGCGTTCGGCCGCCTGGTCCGAGAAGCCCCAGGAGGCGCGGCTGGAGGTCGGCAGCGACGATGCCGTCAAGGTGTGGCTCGATGGCCGGCTCGTGCACGAGTTCCGAGGCATCCGCGCCCACGAGGCGTTGCAGGACAAGGCCGCCGTCACGCTGGCGGCCGGCTGGAACACGTTGCTGCTCAAGGTGGTCCAGGCAGGCGGCGGCTGGGGCTTCTCGTGCGCCCTGCGCACGCCGGAGGGCGAACCGCTGGCCGGTCTGAAGGTCCAGGCCGCGGTGCCTGCTGGCCCATGAGCCGCACGGGCGGTGCCCGCTACTTGCGGGACTCTTGGGACAGAGGGTACGGTTTGCATAATGTCGTAGACCCGCGGGCATTGCTGGAGGTCTCATCGTGAGAGGGATGTGCTGCGCTCGTGTCGGGCTGCTCGTGGCCGGCTGCTTAGGGTTTGTCTCTTGCACGGGCCCCCCGCTGGTGATCCTGCCCACGGCGCTACCGAACGCGGTCGAGGGCCGCCGGTACGCGGAGAACCTGAATACCAGCGAGAACCGCTCGGTCGAATGGGATGTTGTTGGAGGGGCGCTGCCGCAGGGGCTCACGCTGGACAGCCAGTCCGGCGCGATCTCCGGGACGCCCAGGCTGCCGGGCACCTACGACTTCACCGTGTCCGTTTCTGAAACGCTCCCGCGGCGCAGCGGCACGCGCGACTATTCGATCGCCGTGCTGCCGCAACTGCTCGTCGAATTCGCGCCGACGCCGGCCCGCGTCGGCGAGCCGTACGAATACACGCCGCTGATCGAGGGCGGCGTGCCGCCGTACGAGGTCACGGTCACCAACCTGCCGGGCGGTATGGACTACGATCCCACGACCGGCACGATCTCCGGCACCCCACACAGCGAGGATACCGGCCGGCGGCTGGAAGTGGATGTCGTCGATGCCGGCGATCCGCAGCAGGCCGACTCGGCGCGGGGCACATTCGTAGTCCACCCGGTCGGCGTTTCGATCACCACTACGGAGCTGGCCGACGCCGCGGTGAGCCAGGCGTACGCGGCGCAACTCGAGGCCGAACACGGCCTCGCACCCTACAAGTGGGCGTTCCAGACCGGCCACCTGCCGGACGGCCTGCGACTGAACGACCTTTCCGGCGAGATCACCGGTACGCCGAAGACCAGCGCTACGACGGGGACCTTTACCGTGCTGGTGACCGACTCCGACCATCCGGCTTCGTCGGATTCCCGCGAGCTGAAGCTGGTCGTCCCCGTGATCATCACCACGACCAGGTTGCGGAACGCGCCGGTGGGGGCGGACTACGAGACGTCCGTTGGGGCGGCCGCCGGGCTGGCGCCGTACACCTGGGAGCTCAAAGCTGGCGATGATCTCCCCGCCGGACTCGCGCTGGACCCGGCCACCGGCGTCATTTCGGGCAAGCCGAGTGCCTTTGCCGCGGGGCAGACGTTCCCATTCACGATTCGTGTGACCGATAGCGATACGCCGGCGACTTTTGCGGAGCAGGAGTTGAGCATTCTGGTTCCGTAGCCGGCCAGAAACCGGAGGTGTCACCATGTGGAAGCAGATGACCTTAGTGGGCTTGGCGGCCACGCTGTGCCTGGGGGCGAGCTGCACGGTCCGTATCAGCCCGGACGGCAACGGGAATGGAGACGGCGGTGGACTTGACGGCCAGCCGTATCTCGATCAGGCCGATGCGAGCATCATCATCGGGCAACGGATTGGTGAGGCCACGGCGGATGTGACCGCCACGATCACCGACAGCCTCGGCCAGCCCGTCACGCTGACCAGCGACCGGGCGGTCAAGGTCAACGACGTGAGCCTGAGCGGCCCCGACGCCGATGACGAATTCACGGCCAGCGTGGACGCGGCGGACCAGTACAAGATCAAGGTGGTGGAGCCGACCCGCGGCATCGAGGAAACCGTGATCGACACGCCGACGGATTTCGAGATCACATCGCCGGCCGACCACGGTGCCGTGTCGCTTTCGGGCTTCAAGTTGAAGTGGTCCAGGGCGAACAGCCGCTTGCAGGTGCGGATCAAGCTCTCGCAGACGTTCGACGGAACGCAGACCCGCAATTTCGGGCCGTACACCGACACCGGCAGCCGCGAGTTCACGCAGGAGGATCTCACTCCTTTCGGCCACGGCGGGGACCTGACGCTGAGCATCACGGTGACGAAAATCAACACGACTAACGACGTCAACGGCTTCAATTCCGGGACGGCGTCGGTCCGCTTGTCGACGACGCGCGTGGCCCGGCCGGGGCCGTAGGGCTTTCATTCCCCCCTCCCAGGCAGCGAGGAACCCAAGCCGAGCCCGAACGGGAGGGCGGGGCCCATCCGAGCCGGGTAGGGTGGGCGTCCCTGGCACGGCCACGGGCCGTCCCGTGGCAGGCTCGCCCGCCGGACAGGGTGGGGTGGGCGTCTCGCCCGCCGTGAACCGGCGACCGGAACCCGCCTGACACCTCCGCCCAACACTCCTCCCCCTGATAGGGGGAGGGCAGGGTGGCGGTCATGCCTTTGTCCCTGCGTACCTCCGTGCCTTCTTTACCCGCTGCCCGGACGTCAATCCTCCCAAGCTCGCCACCGCAGCACCGCAAACGGGCGCTCGCGGTCCCGTGGAATCCGGCGCACGCACGCGTCGCGTGCGCAGGCCGGAAGCCACGGCCAGGAAAAGACTCCCGACCCTTTTTTCCAGCAGGTTGCGCCCGATCGTCAAGGTGCCCGCGGCGAATGCCCGCATGGGCCCGTCCGCGCCGAAGTCGCCGCTGATGTGAATCGTGTCGATCGTGTTCGTCTCGGCGCCGTGGGCGATCAGATCAAGCGACTTCAGGTCGGCAGCGCCGTACACGTGCGGCGGCACATGGCCCAGGTCGCCGATCACGCTCAGGTGGATGTCGTCGACCACCACGCCGTCGGCGATGCGGATGTAGTTAATGTACCCGGGCGGTTGATTGGGGTCGCTGTCATCGTAGGCCTCGAACTTCCAGGCCTTGTCTGGCTCGCTATTGGCCGTGATGAGAATGTAGAGGTCATCGTACGGCGGCACGAGCTGCGAGACAACCTGGTAGTCGTGGACACTGTGCCCACCCCATTCTACGATCACGTTCCTGGCCGCTGCCGTGCTGACAATAGTCGCAAGCAGCGCCGTTGCTGCGATTCTCGATTTCATGTCATGTCCTCTCTTCAGAAGTCGATAAATCAATGCGCCGCCGAACGTCTCAGCAGCCCAAGAATACAGAAGCCAGCCAGCATGCACGACAAGGCACCTGGCTCCGGAACAATCCCGCATTCCACAAAGTCCCACTCGGACAGGCCCTTGTGCGACGTGATATGGCCCCACCCAATGCCGGGGCCGTAGGCGAAGCTCTCGAAGAAATCCCCTTCAAGGGCAGGTGACCCGTCAATGGACAGTGTGTAGGTCCGCATGTCGGACGACTCAAAGTAGAATTCGTGGAAAACCCCTGGCTCGAACGCGGCCCAGTTGCCGGGCTCGTAGCCGCTGATGATCTTGTCCACGCCCAGGATGAAGCTCACCTCCCACTGGTCATCGGAGGCGACACCCAGTCCCGGGACCTGGCTCCCCGCCGGGATTATGTCGTCAACTTTGATTCTCCAGTGGCCGACGACCTTCTCCTGAGGTCCCAACGTCATCTCCCCCGGCCGGTACTGGCTGTATATGTCGTAAATGTACCAGTCCGCGCGTGAGTCGATGAAGAGCTTGCCGTCCTCAAGCCACCGCTGCGCCGGGGGATCGGTGGCGTAATGGAGCCAGCCCTCGCTTTCGGGGTAGGAATCTCCGCTCCAGCTCACCCACCAGGGACTGGCCCGGGCGGTGGCGGCCCCCAGTAACATCGCCAACATGATGTTCAGCACTCGATACATCGCGTTCCTCCTTTCACTTCTCGAACCTCTCAGCCCGGCTCACACGGCGGGGCACTATCTCTCTTTACCGAGCCGCAAGGGCCTCAGGCGCCCGTCGCTACAGGCGCGGGCGCCAGTCCCGGCGCGCCGAGACTGACGGCTAAAAGCTGAGGGCTGATCCCTGCCGCCCACCGGTGAGCCGCCCTACAAATGGCCTTGCGTCCCCAAAGCCCACACTCCCGCCACGTTTACCCAAAACCCAGCACTCCCGCCGCGACAAATCGCCACATGCGCCCGCCTCCTCAGTCACCCAGCGAGCAATGGGTACTCCCGTACAGTCCTGTAATTGCTGGTAGTATACCTGCGCTTCCGGCGTGAGGCAAGGGAAGTTCAATGGATTTTTGTTTTTTTGTTTCGTGAGTCGCCTGTTTATGGGTCGCAGCCTCGTGCCAAGAGCGGTTTTCTCGTCACTGTGCCCGCCAGCGGGCCATGGTGGAGTCGGCGGGCCCCTAACGCCCGGTCCGCCGCGGCGGACTGTCCCGGCCGACGTGATTGTCACGGTGTGCAGGGTCGGGTTAACCTCGTAGGTACCCGTTGCATACCAGACCGTAATCTCGTTGTCCGCCAGCGCAGACAAGCACAACGGCGCGAGCGAGAGTACCGCAACCAGCGTTTTTCGTTTCATCACCAGTTCCTCCATTAATGGGCACTCAGACCAAAGGCCCGCCTGCGTCCGTAGCAGGCGCCTGAAAAGACGAGCACAAGGGCTGACGATGGCTCGGGTGTGACACCGAACCGGAAGTAGTCCCAGCTATGGAGGCTAGCAGCTCCCTGTACGCCGTCGCCCCAGCCGATCTCGGACGGGACAACCAAGTTAACGAAGGCACCTTGCCGCACCAGTTGGTAGTCGATATACAGCTCGTAGGTCTGCATGTTCGGCGACACCACGCGATAGGAGTGGAAGACCCCCGCCTCGAACGGGATCACGAGGTAGTCCTCGAAGACGCTGTAAAGGCGGTCGTACCCGAACTCAAGACCGAGCGCCCAGGCGCCGTCGCTGAAAATGCCCACAGTCGGATCCGCTCGCCCGACGACCTGAGACACCTTCAAGCGCCATTCGGCTACGAACATTTCTTCCGGACCAGAGGGGTCCATTTGCCCCGGGCGGTACATTCGCGAGAAGTCGTACACACCGGGGTCGTACAGCGAGTCGTACGTGAGAATCCCGTCCTCAAGCGTGCGATTTGCGCCTGGGCCGTGATACTGCCCGTCCCAGTTGCCCCAGACCCGTGTCCAGCCCTGGTTCTCCGGCCAGTCGTCGCCCTCCCAGTCGATCCAGTACGGGCTCGCCCGGGCGGTGGCTGCCCCTATTAGCATCGCCAGCATAATGTTCAGCACTCGAACCATCGCGTTCCTCCTTTCACTCCCCAAACCTCTTCGCCCCGGCCCACGCAGCCGGACGCTGTCGAAGGCCCATGGATTCCCGTGCACGCACCGGTCGGGTGCGCAGGCCGGAAGCCACGGTCAGCAAGAGACTCCCGACCCCTTTTCTTGCGCGCTAAACGGCTCAGCGACCGCCCGCAGCACAACGGAATCAAAAGGCCAAGTAACGCCGCCGGCTCGGGCACGACGGCCCCAAAGCGAAAATAATCCCACTCGTGCAGGCTCGCCGCACCTTGCCATGCGTCGCCCCACGCAATCTCCGATGGAGCAACCAAGTGCACGAACGCGCCATGCCGCACTAACTGGCCGTCGACAAGCAAGTCATATGCGCGCATGTCCGCCGACTCCAAGCGGTACGCGTGAAAAACGCCCGGGCTGAACTCGATCGGGACCCAGCCTTCATAGTGGCTGTACATACGGTCATAGGCATAACTCAGGCCGAATGCCCACGCCTCGTCGCTGCACACGCCTACGCCGGGATCCGCGAAGGCGACCACTTCGTCAACTTTAAGTCGCCACTCCATGACGAACAGCTCGCCCGGCCCCGGATCCATCTGCCCGGGCCTCTCCATCTGCGAGAAGTCGCACACGCCCAGGTCGTAAAGCGAGTCGTACGTGAGAATGCCGTCCTCGAGGGTGCGGTTCGCCCCGTCGCCTTGGTACTGCCCGTCCCAGTTACCCCAGACCCGTGTCCAGCCCTGGTTCTCCGGCCAGTCGTCACCTTCCCAGTCGATCCAGTATGGACTCGCCCGGGCGGCGGCGGCCGTCAACAGCATTCCCAACGCAACGTTCAGCACGGGGTACATCGCTTTCCTCCCTACTGTCACGACGTTCCAGCCCAGCCAAGGCAGCCGGGCATTGTCTCGGTTTGGCGAGCCCGTAAGAGCACCCGACAATGCTTTCTGCCGCAGGCGCCCCGCCTGTGTCTCTCACCGGCGAGACGCCGGTGCCACAGGAATTGTGTTAGGCGCTGTAAGGCCATCCAGGCCCGCCGGCGGCGGGCGGAGCCCGACCTGCCCGCCCCGGTCCGCGGCCTCAAACAGGTAAATGTGCCCGTTCGTTTCTTTTCTGTCCTCCTGTGATTTTACCGTGTTGTTCTCTCTCTATATCAAATAACGACGAAAACCGCCGGCGCGCTCGGGAATCTGGGATTGTTTCAAGAAAAAGTCGCGCAACCGCTTCCGGACGAGTGGCGCGGGCCATGCTCGCCGTTCGCATTGGGCCCCGCGCTGGCGCTTGGGGCTCGGATAAGACGCAAACAGCGCGCCAACCGGGTGCGCAGAACCACAATTCTCCGTGGGCAGCCCCCTCCCCGCGTGAACGCCATGTCCGGCCCCAAACGTCCAAGCGGCGCGAAACTGCACACGCCCGACGACGGTCCCGTAATTTCGCGTGATCGAATTGTATTTTACACGCGCTTCCCGCGCCAAGCAAAGGAAGTTCCGTGGATTTGTAACTTTGTTTTTCGTAAGCCACCTGTTTATGGGCCGCAGGCTCGTGCGAATAGCGGTTTTCTCGCCAGTGTGTCCGCCAGAGGACCATGACGGAGTCAACGGGCCCGTAGAGCGGCCGGTTCGCCGCGGCGGACTGTCCCGGCCGCACACGGGCGCTGGCCTTCCACGGCCGGGACAGAGCCCGGCCGCTACAGGGCCGGTTGGAAACCGGTCCCACACGCACGGCCGCCTACGCCCTCCGCGCAAGCGATGCCCGCGGACTTCGTCAGGCACCCGCCGGCGGGCCGACTTGACGGCCTTGTCAACTTGAGTTACTGCGTATAATAAAGTGTGGCTCTCGATGGCGAGAACCCGACCCTCGTGGCGGCTTAGGAGGTAGTAGCGTTCGACGAGCAACGTGGACAGGACGTAGGGCTCCTGTATAGCACAGAAATGTCGTGCGGCCGGCGATTACGGCCCGTGCAGGCTTGGCCTCATACATAGATATCATCCCCACAAGGCCGTCGTGATAATCTCCCGGCGGCGGCCGGCGGACAGCAGACCGCAGGCGTTCCTTCCAAGTTTCGTGACTGTGGATTCCGCGCCGCAGCGGCGGCGCTGATCTTTGCGTATTTCGGCGACAGGCCCCTGCGCCGCTACGTAGCGTGCGCGAGCGACCGACGCCCAAGGAGTACGTGCAATGGCTTCTGGAAACGCGGTGTGGGGCATCGACATCGGGCAGTGCGCGTTGAAGGCCATCAAGCTGCGGCCGGCCGAGGGCGGCAAGGTCGAGGCCGTGGCCTTCGATGTCATCGAACACGCCAAGATCCTCTCGCAGCCGGACGCGGACCGGGACGAGCTGATCTCCTCGGCCCTGGAGAAATTCGCGTCCCGCAACGAGTGGCAGGGGGATCGGTTCATCGTCGGCGTGCCCGGGCAGCAGACCTTCGCCCGATTCTGCAAGATGCCGCCCATCGACCTGAAGAAGGACGCCAAGAAGATCCATGACCTGGTCCGCTACGAGGCGAGCCAGCAAATCCCGTTCGACATCGAGGACGTGGTCTGGGACTATCAACTCTTCACCAGCGCGGGCTCGCCGGATATCGAAGTAGGTATCTTCGCGATCCGTAAGGACCTCATCCGCAAGCACCTGGGCTTTTTCGCCGCGGTGAACATCGCCCCCATGGGGGTCCAGACCATCCCCGCCGCGCTGTACAACTTCTGCCAGTTCGACGGGCAGGCGGGCGGGGCCGGCGGCGCGACCATCATGATCGACGTGGGCGCGCAGAACACCGACCTCATCATTGTCGAAGCCAATGCGGCCTGGACGCGGAACATCCCGCTGGGCGGCAACAGCTTCACCGAGGCGCTGGTCCGTGCGTTCAAGCTCTCGTTCGCCAAGGCCGAGAGCCTCAAGCGCTCGGCGGCCACGAGCAAGTATGCGCGGCAAATCTTCCAGGCCATGCGGCCGATCTTCGCCGACCTGGTGGCCGAGATTCAGCGCTCGGTCGGCTTTTACAGCTCGACGCACCGCGACGTGGAGCTCAAGAAGGTGCTCGCGCTGGGCAACGCGTTCCGGCTGCCGGGCCTCCAGAAGTACCTGGAAAACAACCTGACCATCCCCGGCGGCGTCGCCAAGCTCGAGAAATTCAACCAGCTCGTGCCGACGGCGACGATCAACGCGCCCCAATTCACGGAAAACATCCTGAGCTTCGCGGCGGCGTACGGCCTGGCCTTGCAGGGCCTGGGACTGGCCCCGATTCGGGCTTCGCTGCTGCCGGCTGAGCTCGCCCGCATCGCGGTCTGGCAGAAGAAGCGGCCCTTCTTCATCGCGACGGCCGCGTCCCTGCTGATTGCGGCGGGCATTCCGTGGATCGCCAACGGCCTGGACAGCCAGGCGCTGGCCAGCGATCAGGCATCGCAAGGCAGCGCCAAGGTCGACCAGATCGTCAACGAGGCCAAGCGGTTCCAGGATGAATTCCGGAAGGCGCAGACGGACACGGCGCAGCGCGACACCGATGTCAAGAGTCTCCTCAAGCTCCAGGAGCACAAGCTGGTACTGCCGCGGATCGCGGCGCTCGTGAACGAAGCGCTGCCGCCGATCAATCCCCCGGAGCTGGCCCAGGTGGCTTCGGGCGCGGAACTGAAAAAGCTGATTGAGTCCGACCCGAGCAAGACCAAATACGCGCGCTGGGAGCGCGGGCAGTTCATCGTCGAGTCCCTGAAGGTCGAGTATGTCAGCAACTTGGAGACGGCCGACGTGAACGCCGCAACGGGCGCGCGACCGGAAGCGGGGCCGGGCGGGCGGGGCAGCCCCATGGGCGAGCCGGCAGGCGGTGCTTTTGGGGGCGGAGGTGGCAAGGGTGGTGGTAAGGGCGGCGGCGGGCGATTCGGCGGCCCGACTGGCCCGGCAGCACCATCCACGCCCAGCGCTGGCAGTAAAGGAGGCGGCGCACCGACGACGGGCGCGGGCTTCATCGTTCGCGCGGAAGGGCGCCTGCTGTATGGACGAAACCAGGCGGAGGTTATTGGTGAATGGTTCAACTCCTTTCGCGAAAACCTCCTCATGCGCGGCCGGGAGGCCGGTCTCGGGTTCCACATCCCCGACGACGACCCCAAGGATGCCGCCAAGACGGCGATCGCTATCCAGACGCCCGTCAAATACTACCAGGGAGGAACTGCGCTGGGTCTGCAGCCGGTGGAATTCCAGCAGCCCGGCGGTCCGGGCGCGGGCCTCGTGCTGTTTCCAGACCCGGTGACCGGGGAGGACATGTCCACCGACTGGAAGGTGAAGCTCGCGTTCAAGGTGAAGTTGGGTGAAAAGGGCGCCGTCGCGGCCGAGCCCGAGGCGGGAAACAAACCCGGCCCGGGCGGACCACCCGGGCGCGGGGGGGCCAAACCGGCCGGCGGAGGCAAGACGCCGTGAGGACGACTGCGGACGACCGTTCTGCGGAGTTGGACCCCGGCATTCGCACAGGAGAATGACCATGCAATTCGTCAAGACCCACTGGATCTTGCTGGCCAGCGGCGTGGCAGCCCTGGTGGGGATTGTGCTGGCCGTGATCGGCATGACGCGGGACAACGTCGTCGCGGAGATGAAGAAGCGTATGCAGCTCGCAGCGCAAATCGGCGCCCTGGCGAAGGACGCGCAGAATCAGGCGACCATCGACGCCGAGGTGGAGCGCGGGCGGAAGTTTGGGCAGGAATACGAGAACGTCGTCCAAGCGGCGGAAAGCATCAACGAGCGGCAGCCGCTCATGGAGGGCGTGTTTCCCGAGCCGGCCCAGCTCGACACTCCGTATCGCTTCCGCGAGACCTACAAGCGGCGCATGTGGGAACTGCCGCACGCGTTGAAGGCTGGCTCCTTGCCCAACGAGGATGAAATCCGCGACGAAGCGGAGATTATGGCAGACTTGGAGCGGCGCAAACAAGAGCAGGGAGGAGACACCACGGAGGGGGCCGAGGCGCCAGGCCAACCGACCGGCGGCCCTCCGCTGGGCGGGGGCAAGGGTGGTGGTTTTCCTCCAGTTGGCGGCGGGGGCAAGGGTGGCGCGACTCCTCCGGTCGGCGGCGGGGGCAAGGGCGGCGCTCTTCCTCCAGTCGGCGGCGGAGGCAAGGGCGGCGGGCCCGCTCTGGGTGGCGGAGGTAAAGGCGGTGCAGCTCCCGCCGGCGGCGGACGCGCGCGCGCTGGGCCCAGCGCGGGCCAGACCCCGCGCGCCGTGGCCGCACAGGGCAGGCCCGTTACGCCGCTGCCGACCGGCGTGCAAGCCGATGAGGCCCGACGCCGCGCGGCGGTCAAGAAGGCCCGCAGCATCCGCATCTATGCGTCGGCGGACACTTCGTTCCACGTCAGCCCGATTGCGTACAGCGAAGATGCACCGCGACCGGCGGACATGTGGTTTGCCCAGGTCAGCTTGTGGATTCAAGAAGATCTGGCGAGCGCGATCGCGCGGCTCAACGACGAGGCGGCGCAACAGATGGCCGGCAAGGAGATCAACGTCGCCAGCATGCCCGTGAAGAACATCGAGAGCATCCGGGTGCACGGCTACATGAGCGGAACCGGCGCCCTGCTTTCGTTTTCGGCGCTGAGCCAGTCGCCGACGGGCCGTCCGGGAGCAGCGGGCCCGGCCGGGCCGGTCCTGACCTCGTTCACCGGCCGCAAGCCGAACGACCAGTTCGACGTGGTGCGCCTGACGCTCACCGCCGTCGTCGACGAGCGGTACTTACTGCAACTGATCGACAGTATCACGCGGGCCAACTTCTACCAATTGGTCGGCTTGGAGTACGCGACCGTCGAGCCCGCGGAGCGCGAGGGGTACTTTTACGGCGACGCACCGGCGGTGCGCGCCGTGTTGGACTTCGAAGGTTACATGGCACGGAAAATCTACAAGGCGCTGATGCCCGAGGACGTCTTGAGGGCCCTGGGGATCACCGGGCCGGGAGCCGGGAAGGAAGCGCCGAAGAAGAAGTAGGGACCTGAACCGCGCGGCGGTGCTACCGCGGCTGGCGGAGGACCAACGATGGCACGACAAGGACCCGTGAGTTTCATCGAGTTGCATGTGGAAAAGGGGGTGCTGGGACTGGCCATCTTGTTCATGGCCTTCATGGCCGCCCGCTACCTCGTGTTGGAGCCGAACAAAGTGGAGTTCGGGGGGGAGAAGCTCGGCCCGCGCGAGTTGGACGAAGCGCTGGTGCGGCAGGCCGATGGGCTGAGCAAGGCCGTGCAGCAGGCTGCGCCCAAGAAGCCGGACGTGCCCGAGTTCGCCAAGCAGCTCGAGGACGGGCTCAAGAACGGGCTGTTCGGCGTGACCGACAGCAATGCCCCGCCTCTTCCGCAGACCTTGCAGGTCGCGGCCCAGTTCGGCCGCCCGTTGCCGCTGGTCGAGGAAGGCCTGGAGATCGACGATGTCACGCTGGTCACGCCGCTGAAGCCGATTTCGGTCGTCGCGCGCACCGGCATCAGTCTGGCGTACCGCCGGCCGCCCGCCCTGCCGACGGGGGCTTCTGACGCGGGCAGCGCCGCGGCTTCCGAGGAGGAGGACGAGCCGGTGGAGCTGTCGTGGGTGACGGTGGCCGGCTATTTCCCGCTGGAGGAGCAGCAACTGGAGATGGCCAACGCCGGCTACGCGGGCTATCGCGCCAAACCGTATGTGGTCAGCGTCGATGTCCAGCGGCAGGAGATGACGGCGAGCGGGGAATTCTCCGACTGGACCGACGTCACGCCGGGAAAGGCCATCCCTAAGATCGAGATGCCCAAGCCGGAGTACAACGAGAAGGGTGAGCTGCGGAATCAGGCGGAGCTCGACGAGAAGCTCGACACCGTGAAGCGGCTGCAACCGAACATCTTGCAGCCGACGTTCTACGCGGTCGAGGCAGGCGACGAATGGGAAGTGCCGCCGCTGCCGGGGCACGAATCCAAGCAGGACGGGGAACAGACTGAGGAGGTGGCCAAGCCGGAGACCAAGAAGCCGGAAAAGGAGAAGAAACCGGCCCGCCAACCCGCTGGTTTTGGGCGCGGGCAAGCCCCGCCCTCCGGTGGCGGGGGCGGCGGCGGCAAAGGCGGGGGCGGCGGTGGACGGGGGCAGCCCCCGCCCGTCAGTGGCGGCGGCGGCGGCGGCAAGGGCGGCGGGGGTGGCGGGGGTGCCGCGAATCCCTTTGCCCCGCAGCAGCCTGACAAGCCGAGTGCCAAAAAGGCCATCCTGGAAGACCTGAAGAACGCGCGCAAAGCCGTACGGGACAAGGAGTGGGATCACGCCCAGCAGTTGGCCAACTCCGTGATCAACAACAGCGCCGCGAGCAACAATGACAAGGCTGCGGCGCGGCGGATTGTCCGCGAGGTGGAAAAAGCCCGCACCCAGCAGGAGAGGACGGCCGGACGCGGCCCGACGCGGGCCGGCATCCCAACCCCAGTCCAGGTCCCGTTCGTCACCAACCCCGAAACGGAGGGGGAGCCCGCCGTGTGGTTCCACGACGACGCGGTCGAGGCGGGCAAGACCTACCGCTATCGGCTGCGGGCCAACCTTTGGAACCGCTACGTCGGTCGCCGGGCGTCGCTTCGCGATCCGACTCAGGCGGACCAGACGGTCCTGGCCGGGGAGTGGTCCACGCCGACCGCCCCACTCACCGTGGCCCCGCGCCGGCATTTCTTTGTCCGCGGGCAGGCCTTCGGCGAGCCGGCCGCGACCGTCGACGTCTTCACCTGGTACAAAGGCAACTGGCTCAAGGAGGATTTTAAGGTCCGGGTCGGCGACGTGATCGGCGCCGCGGTGGAGGTCAAGACGCCTGAGCTCGACGACGATGGCAAACCCATTAAGGAGAAGGTCGACTTCTGCACGAACGCTATGGTGCTCGACCTGCGCCTGGAGGAGCCCGTGTTATGTCGGCGTCCCGCACCCAAGGGAGAGTTCACCTACCGGGAGACAAAGTCATTGGTGCTGGTCTACCTGGATCCGGCGGACGGGCAGATCAAGGAACACGTGGCTGATCTCGATAAGACCGATCCGCTGTACAAGCGGCTCAAGGACGACTGGGATAGCGTGAAGGAAGGTCTATAGCCGCCGCTGACCGTGTCGGCGGGAGTCCGCGTGTCGCTGCGCATGACCATCCTGGGCTCGGGCACGTCGCACGGCATCCCCATGATCGCGTGCGACTGCCCGGTCTGCCGGTCGTCCGATCCACGCGACCGGCGGACCCGGACGAGTGCGGTCTTCAGCTTTGACGGCCTGCAAGTCCTGGTGGACACGTCCCCGGAGCTCCGGCTCCAGTGCCTGGCCTGCGACATCCGGCGGATCGACGCCATTCTGCTGACGCATGCCCACGCCGACCACGTGGTCGGCCTGGATGACGTGCGGCGTTTCAATCATCTGCAAGGTCAGCGGTTGCCGGTGTACGGCAACGCCGCGACGCTGGCGCAAGTGCGCTCCATGTTTGCCTACGCCTTCACGGATGACCCGCACTATCCCAGCGCCAAGCCGCATCTCGGGGCGGTGGAAGTGGCCGGGCCGTTCGAGCTGGGCGGGCGACGGGTGACGCCGATCCCCTACTGGCACGGCCCGACGGAGGTGCTGGGGTATCGCATCGGCGACGTGGCCTACTGCCCGGATTGCAGCGGGATTCCAGACCCATCCCGGGCGCTGCTGGACGGACTGGATGTCCTGGTGCTCGATGCGCTACGCCGCCGGCCGCATCCCACGCATTTCAATCTCGAACAGGCCGTCGCCGAAGCGCGGCGCATCGGGGCCCGACGGACCTGTTTCACGCACATTACGCACGAGCTGGGTCATGCTGAGACCAATGCCGCTTTGCCGCCGGGGATGGAGCTGGCGTGGGACGGGCTGGGCTGCGAGTCGGGGTAAGAGATCGGGCAGCAGGCTGGCACGTAGGGCAGGCCGAGCGCAGCGAGACCTGCCATGGCGCGTGTAGGGCAGGTCGCGCTGCGCTTGACCTGCCCTACCGGCTGAGCCCAGCAGCGCCCGGCCGCGGAATCAGTGCTTGACTTCGCTTTCCGCCTTCTTGGGCTCTTCCTTCTTCGGCTCTTCTTTCTTGCCCACTTCGCCGAGCTTCTTCTCCAGGAGCCGCTTTACCCAGGCGGTGCGGTTCGCCTTGGCCTGCTCATCGACCTGCTTGGACAGGGTGGCCTTGTCCTTGATGAACGGGTCGATGCAGGCCGGGCAGCAGAAATACACCGTCTTGCCGTCGACCTCGCGCGACACGGCCGGATCGACGACCCCGCCGCCCACCGGGCAGATCGTCTGGTAGGTGTAGCACTCGTCTTCCAGCCGCTTCTGGTAGGGCTGGTTGTCCTTAAGCCACTTCTGCTTGGCGTCATCCGACGCGAAGAACACCGCGTCGTCGCCCTTGCCGACGTAAATGTCCGGGTTGGGCTTCTCGCCCGTCACCGGGCACTTGACCTGCACGCGCAGCGGCTGGTCCGCTGCCCACTGCGCCTTCACGCCCTCGGCGTACTGGGTCGGGTCTTTCTCGAACTTCTGCAGGGCGTCCTCATTGGCGAAATACACCCAACGATTGCGATAGCGCGTCACGACGTTGCGGTCGATCGGCTTGTTCGTCACGGGGCAGAGGACGGGGGCTTTCGCCGCCGGCTGGGCTGCGGGCTTGGCCATCTCGCCCATCTGCTGGGCTTGGGCGGCGACGGCCGCCACCGCGAGGATCAACACGCCGGCAATCACTAACAGAGGCACACGGTTCATGGCAAACTTCCTTTGGGACCTGGGTCTCCGCCGGGCGCGCCGCCCGGCCGTTCAATTTCTATAGTCTTTTACTTCGGCAGGTACTTCCGGGTTGCAGCACACAGGTCTTTCACGTGCTGCACGCTCGTCTCGAACAGCTCCTTCTCGCGCGCGTCCAGCTCGACCTCGAGCACCTTCTCGACCCCGTTGCGCCCCAGCACGCACGGCACGCCGACGAAATACCCGCCGACGCCATATTCCTCGTCGCAATACGCGGCACACGGCAGCACGCGGTGTTTGTCCCTTATGATCGACTCGACCATCGCGACCGTGGCGGCCCCCGGGGCGTAGTAGGCACTGCCGGTCTTGAGCAGGTTCACGATCTCGGCTCCGCCGTTGCGGGTCCGCGTGACGAGCTCCTCGAGCTTGCCGGGCGAGATGAGCTGCGTGACGGGGATGCCGCTGACCGTGGTGTAGCGGGGCAGGGGGACCATGTCGTCCCCGTGGCCGCCCAGCAGCATGGCCTGCACGTCCTCAACGCTGCAGCCGATCTCGGCCGCGATAAACGCGCGGAAGCGCGCCGTGTCCAGCACGCCGGCCTGCCCGATCACGCGGGCGGTGGGCAGCCGCGAAACCTGGTGCGCCGTATACACCATCGCGTCCAGCGGGTTCGACACCACCACCAGGATCGCCTCGGGGCTCTTCTCCACCGCGCGGGCCGTCACTTCGGCGACGATCTTGACGTTCGTCTCCAGCAACTGGTCGCGGCTCATCCCCGGCTTGCGCGGCACGCCGGACGTGATCACCACGATGTCGCTGTCGGCGGACGCCTCGTAATCGTTGGCCCCCGCGATCTGCAGATCGTAGCCCTCGATGGGCGCGGCCTCGAACAGGTCCAGGGCCTTGCCTTGCGGTAGGCCCTCGATGATGTCGATCAGTACGACGTCCCCGAGTTCCTTGGCCGCCGCCCAGTGGGCACAGGTCGCCCCCACATTCCCGGCCCCGATGATCGTAATCTTAGCGCGTTGCATGTCGTGTTTCGCTCCCGCGGGCACGGAGGGACCAGAACCGCCGCGCGTCCGCGGCGCAGCCAGTGGAACGTTATTGAACGCGGCCGCCGGCCCGGCCGGCCGCCGTCGTAGCGAAGCTCGCCTCTCGGGTCCGCGCTTGGTCATGGAAGAAACATGTGGCTCGCCACCCACGTCAGGTAAGTGGCCCGAGGTTCCACACGGCGGTCACCTTTGCCGGCCGCCCGTGCGTAGTGCAAATTATAGACCTCCCAATACCCGTCCGCCATTCCTCCGCCGCAAACGCGTGCCCTCGCTAAAGCGCCCGCAGATAGCCGGCGAGACGTTCCCGCAGGCTGGTCAGCCGGGCCACGTCGCGGCGCAATCGCGCGGCGTAGGCCAGGTGTGGCCGGGTATCGTCGGCGATGGCCTGCAAGTTCAGCGCGCCACACCGCCGGCTCACTTCTGCCGCCAGCTCGGGCGGCCATACCTCGCCTTCGCGGATCGTGGATTGGAGCGGCCAACGGCCGACGGCTTCGAGCAGCGGTGCAACGCCGCGGTAGAGCGCGAGCGATGCCACCTGCCGTTGTTCGGGTTCACCCGCGACGGCCCAGTGCAGGAGGTCGCCGGCGCGACGCGTGTCGCCGACTTCGAGCCACGCCGCCGCCCGCCCGATCCGATCCCAGGTCTCGTCACGTGTCGGCGTCTGCGCGGCCAACACGGGGAACCGGTGTGGGGCAACGCGCGCCGCGGCGATCCAGGCGGTGTGCCGCACATACGCATCTTCATCGCCTTGCACGACGGTGGCGAGGACATCGAAATACTCCGCCTTGCCGGAGCGTCCCAGGGCGTACGCGTAGGCCTCGCGGACGCTGGGGTCCGTTTCACGCCGTTCCCTGACGCGGCGCGAAATATCCAGCAGGGCATTCGGTGCATTCTGCCGCACCGCCAGCCACGCGGCCTGTTTGCGTTTTTCGGGGTCGTCGCTGCATAGCAGTCGACGCGCCGCCTGGTCACGGCGTATGCCGAGCGCCACGAATGCTGCCCCCAGTCCGGCCAGCACGACGACAGCGGCGAGCGCCCGGGTGAGAGCCGTATGCCGCCAGGGGTGGGTCTGCTTCGGCTGTGCTGGTTCGGCCGTGGTCACACGCACATGTTACCCGCAAAAGTCATTGGCCGCGAAGTACGATACGGGGCCCCACGCGATTGCCCGGTGGAGCCCGTGCCGTTACACTACCTGCTTCGAAAACCTGTCCGGACAATGGATTACGCCCATGACTGAAGTGATCTCCGCCAAGCTGGACGCCGCCCCGTACCGCTTTGCGATCGCGGTGGCGCGGTTCAATGAGTTCATCACCACGCGGCTGGTCGATGGCGCCGTGGACGAGCTGACCCGGCACGGGGCCAACCCCGACAACATCACCCAGGTTTGGGTGCCGGGGTCGTGGGAGCTGCCGCTGGTTGCCCAGAAGCTGGCCACCAGCGGGCGCTACGCCGCCGTCCTCTGCCTCGGCTGCGTGATCCGCGGTCAGACGCCGCATTTCGAGTATGTGGCCGGCGAAGTGGCGAAGGGCATCGCGCACGTGTCGTTGGCCACGGGGGTGCCGGTCATGTTCGGGGTGATCACGGCGGACTCGCTGGAGCAGGCCATCGACCGCGCCGGAGCGAAAACCGGGAACAAGGGCGCCGACGCCGCCCGGTCCGCGATCGAAATGGCCAACCTGCTGGCAGTTATCCCGAAGAAGTAGCACGGAGTCACGACGCCCATCCGGTTGCCCCCGATGTCGTTCCGGCAGCGATCGCACGCCCGCATCCTCGCGCTCCAGGCGCTGTGCCTGTTTGATGCGCTCGGCGATTCGTTTGCCGAGCAGCTCGAGGCCTTTCTGGCGGACACGGCCAACTACGCCGATCTCGACTGGCGGCACCGGCCGGGAGCGGACACCCTGTCGTTTGCCCGCGAGCTGGCCACGGGAGCCTGGCAGCACCGGGCGGCGAGCGACCGGCTTCTGAAGCAGTACGTGACGGGCTGGTCCATCGGACGCATGCAGCCGGTGGACCGCAACATCCTGCGGCTCGGGCTCTACGAGCTGCTGCAGTGTCCGGACCGGCCGCACCAGGTGGTCATCAATGAGGCGGTGGAGCTGGCGCGGCGCTTCGGCGGCGCCGAGTCGCCGGCCTTCGTGAACGGCGTACTGGACGGCGTGCGCCGGGAGTCGGCGGCGCAAGCCGGATCGCCGGGCCATGCGGCGGAGGCCGGCTTGCCCGGTGAGGAGCGGTAAGAGGTCCGCTATGGGGCTGTTCGACGCACTGAAGCGGGGTTTGAGCAAGACGCGGGACAAGCTCGTCTCGGGTCTGCGGACAATATTGCCGGTCGGGCGCAAGATCGACGAGGAGCTGCTCGATCAGCTCAGCGACGCGATGTTGGCCGGCGACATGGGGCCGCGCGCCGTCACCGGCCTGATCGCGGAGGTGCGCCAGGCCTGGAAGGCCGGCCAGATCGCCGAAGCCCAGGAAATCCTGCCCTTCATGAAGCAGCGCATCGCCGAGACGTGGAGCGCCAGCGACCGGGCGTTGCACTTTGCCGCAACGCCGCCGACGGTGATCTTCGTGGTCGGCATCAACGGCTCCGGCAAGACGACCAGCGTGGCCAAGCTGGCGTACTACCTGCGGCAGCAGGGCAAGTCCGTGCTCCTGGGGGCCTGTGACACGTTTCGCGCCGCCGCCATCGACCAACTCGTCATCTGGGCCAAGCGGGCCGGCGTGGATATCGTCAAGCACAAGCCCAACAGTGATCCAGCGGCGGTGGCGTTCGACGCCTGCGAGGCGGCGCTGGCCCGCAAGATCGACGTGCTCGTGGTTGACACGGCGGGGCGCCTGCACACGCAGGAACATCTGATGCGCGAGCTGAGCAAGATTCAGCGCGTCGTGCAGAAGCGGATTCCCGACGCCCCGCACGAGGTGCTGCTGGTGCTCGACGCGACCATCGGCCAGAACGCGATCAACCAGGCCAAGATCTTCTCCGAGGCGGTGAAGGTGAACGGCCTGTTCCTGGCCAAGCTCGACGGCTCCGCCAAGGGCGGCATCGTCGTCGGCATCCGCGACCAGCTCGATATCCCCGTCAAGTTCGTCGGCCTGGGCGAGACGATCGACGCGATCGAGCCGTTCGATCCGCAGGCGTTTGTGGAGGCGCTTTTCGAGGGGCTGTGAGCGGCAACCCAGCGCAGCATGTTGCGGGGCGCGTGGTTATAATGAAGTTACCGACTGAGTCGCCAGGAGCCAGCCATGCGTGCGTTACGGCTGATTAGACGCGTGCAACCCGCAGGGACCATTCACCTCGACGCGCTGCCGCTGCGGGAAGGCGAGACCGTGGAGGTCATCGTTTTGTCGCTGGGCGACCACATGGAAGATTTGACTCGCGCCAGTGAATCGGCGTTGGATTTCTGGCAGACCGAGATCGACGATCAGGTCTGGAACAATGCCCTACCGTCAGCGTGATCTGCTGCTCGTCCCGATCCCGTTCAGCGACCTGACCAGTCGCAAGATGCGTCCGGTCGTGGTGCTCTCGAACGACCGCTACAACCGCGAGGGCCCGGACGTGCTCGTGGTCGGCGTGACCTCAAACCTCGCGGTGCGCGAGTACACGGTTGCTTTGGACACGGCGCAACTGGAGGAGGGAACCATGCGACACCCCAGCATCGTACGTGTTGACAAGGTGTTCAGCATCGACCAGCGCATAGCCCGGGCTTGTTTCGGGCGCGTACGCGGCGATACTTTCGAGAGAATTCTCCAGGAACTACAGGCCCTCGTGGCGCAGCGCGGATGATGGGCCCGGTTGCTCGATAGTCGTTGTCGGCTAATGGCGCTGCCGCACAGATGTGAGGGTCCGCACAGGGAGCAACATACATGTGCGGTAGTCATTCGAGCGGTCTCTTGCTGGCGGGATTGTTCACGACGCTGATCGCCATTTCGCCGGTCGCAGTGGCTCAGGAGGGTGTCCCGACGCGCGACCAGATTCCTGAGAAGTACCGTTGGAACCTCACGCTCATCTACGCCGACGCCGCGGCTTGGGAAGCGGATTTCGCCAAGGCGGCGCAGGCGATCGACCGGTTGGCCGCGATGAAGGGGTCTGCCTGGAGCGCACCGGATGCGCTGCTGGCCACGCTCCAACTGCGCGACGACACGCGCTGGCTCGTCGACAAGCTGCTCGTGTACGCGAGCCAGCTCTTCGATCAGGACACGCGCGACAATGCCGCCCAGGCCCTCAAGAGCCGGGCGACCGCGCTCTATGTGTCGCTCGGCCAGGCCATCGCCTGGATCGAGCCGGCCCTTCAGGCGCTGCCCGCGGAGCGCTGGCACGGCTGGTTGGAGGCCGACACGCCGCTCCGCGTGTATCGGCACTACCTCGACAACGTGGACCGCGTGAAGCCGCACACGTTGCCGGCGCGCGAGGAAGAGCTGCTGGCGATGTCCGGCAGCCTGGCCGCCGTGCCGGAAGAAACGTACGCCATCCTCCAGAACGCCGAGCTGTCCTGGCCAACCATGCGCGACGAGCACGGCGACGAGGTCACGCTGAGCTCGGCGCGCTTCGACAAGTTCCTCCGCTCGCCCGACCGGCGGCTGCGCCGCGACGCCTTTGTGGGCGCGATGGGCGCCTACGCGCATTTCCAGAACACGTTCGCTTCGACGTTCAATGGGACGGTGCAGCGCGACCTGTTCTATGCCCGGGCACGCGGCTTTGACAGCGCCCTTGCTTCTGTGTTGTTTCCCGACAACCTGCCCATGAGCGTCTACACGAACCTCGTGCAGACCGCCGGCCAGCACTTGCCGTTGCTGCAGCGCTGGGCCGCGCTGCGCAAGAAAGCCCTCGGTCTGGACGACCTGCATGTCTACGACCTGTACCAGCCGCTGACGGAGCAGGGGCAGGCGGAGATTCCCTACGACGACGCGGTCGCGATGATCGTCGCCGCCCTGCAACCGCTCGGCCCGGAGTACTGCACGCCCATGGAGGAGGGCTTCGCGTCCCGCTGGGTCGATGTGTACGAGACGCAGGGCAAACGTACTAGCGGGTATTCGTGGGGCTCGTACGACACGCCGCCGTACATCATGGTCAACTACAACGGCACGCCGCGCGACATGTCGATCCTCGCCCACGAGCTGGGCCATTCGATGCACAGCTACTTCACGCACAAGAGCCAGCCCAAGGTGTACGGCGACACCAGCGGCCTGACGACCGAAGTGGCCGCGATCTTCAACGAGCTTTTGTTGGAAGACTACCGTTTGAAGCGGGCCGCGACGCCGGCGGAGAAGCTGCGGCTGCTCAACGAGCAGATCGACAACCTGCTCACGACGACCCTCCGGCAGGTGCTGTTCGCGGAGTTCGAGTACGAGGCGCACGCGCTGGCCCAGCGCGGCGAGCCGTTGACCGCCGAGCGGCTCGGGCGGCTGTACCTGGACACGTTCCACAAGTACTGGGGCCCGGACCTCGTGCGCGACGCGGAGCACGCGGTCTATTGGGCGCGGGCCCCGCACTTCTACATGAATCACTACGTGTTCCGCTATGCGCTCGCGTACTGCGCCGCGGTCGCCCTCGCCGAGAATGTGCTGGCCCAGAAGCCTGGCGCGGGGGAGGCCTATCTTGCGTTTCTGAAGTCCGGCTCATCGGATTACCCGCTGGAATTGCTGCGTAAAGCCGGCGTGGACCTGACCACGCCGGCGCCCAGCGAGGCGGCCATGCGCCGTTTCGAGCGGCTGACCGCCGAGATCACGCGGTTGCTGGCGGAGCCGACAGTTCCTGGAACGCAGTAGGACCGGCCGCCCCGCTCCGCTATATTGCCCAGACGGCGAGAGGCGATTTCAGGTCCCGCGCGCGGGGACCCCAGCGCTACGGAGCCACGACGATGTGCCATCACAAGACGTGCTGTGAAGCAGGCGGCGGACTTTCCCGACGGGAGTTTCTGGTCGCGACCGCCGGCATGACCATGACCAGCGGCTTCTTCCTGCGGGCTGCGACGGCGCGCGAGGTTGCCCACGCCGCGCAACCCGAATCGCCCAGCGATTGGCCGGACGTCGTCGTAGCGTACGTGCGGCCCAAGGAGAAGTACTGGCTCGGCTGGCCCGGCACTTCGTGGGAGAACAAGGCGTACGAGGGCTTTCTCGCCAAGAGCCGCGGCCTGCTGGAGAAGTTCGGCCGCGATCTCAAGGTCCGCGTGGGCTTCGAGTCCGAGCCGCTGCCTGACGAGAACGCCGTCGATGGCTTCATCGCCCGGGTCCAGGCCGCCAAGCCCAAGGGCGTGGTGGTCTTCCCGCTCCACCTGTACCAGTGGAAGCTCATCAACAAGATCGCCGAGTCGGGCATTCCGACGATCATCTTCGCCGGCCTGGGCACCTGCTTCACGCAACACGTCCAGAACCTCTCACGGCTGCCCGGCGTGTACCTGGCCTCGTCGGCCGATTTCGAGCTGAATCCGGTGCGCTTCGGCCTCAAGATGATCCGCACCGCCCACGACATCCGGCGGACACGGATCGCCGTCCTGGCGGGGAACGACAGCAAGGACGAGGTGCTCGAACCGATGGGCCTGCAACTCCGGCGTTTGCCGCGGCAACGCTTTGCCGAGGCGCTTGCCACCATCGGCGAGACGCCCGAAGTGCTGGCGATGGCGGAGGAGTATCAGAAGGCGGCGCAGAAGGTCGTCGAGCCGTCGCGGGCCGACCTGATCAACGCGTCGCGGAATTACTTTGCCTCCCAGAAGATTCTGAAGGAAGAGCACTGCGACGGCATCACGATGGACTGCCTCGGGGCGGTGTTCGACCGACAGATTCCCTGCCCGCCGTGCATGGCCTGGTCGCGCTTCCTGGACGCCGGCATACCGGCGATCTGCGAGGCCGACATCAACGCGGTGATGTCGCACACGCTGTGCTGTCGGTTGCTGGACAAGCCCGGCTTCATGCAGGACCCGGTGCCGGAGACGGTACACAACACGTTCATCGGCGCACACTGTGTGTGCCCGACGCGCTTGCACGGGTACGACCAGCCGCGCACGCCGTTCGTGATCCGCAGCCACTCCGAGTCGGACATCGGCGTGTCGCTGCAGGTGCTGTGGCCGGAGGGCCAGCAGGTCACGATCATGCAGGTCACAGGACCCGACAAAATGATCCTGGGCCGCGGCAAGGTGCTGCGAAACTTCGACACGCCACCCGCCGGCGGCTGCCGCACGTCGGTCGAGCTGGCGATCGAGGCCCCGCTGGACACGCGGGACACGAAGGGTTTCCACCAGCTCTTCATCGTCGGCGACCACGTGCGGGATTTCCAGGCGTATGGGCAGATGTACGGCATTGCGACGGAGTCGGTGTAGCGGCCTGCGGCCGTGATGAGGGATAAGGGATAAGCGATAAGCGATAAGAGATAAGTGATAAGGGATGAGTGAAGAGTGATGTAGCGGCCCGCGCCGCCGGCCGGCCGGGACCGCGTTTTCGACGGCGCCAGGCGAAGGTGATCAAGATGCTCATGTTTGCGCACCCCCCATTTGAGCACCTTGGTTATTGAGACGTTTGGTGAACCGCCAAGACGCCAAGGACGCCGAGAGCGTGCAGAGTTGGGGGAGAGTGGTGAATGGCGAATAGCGAAGAGCGAGCTGGGGGCAGGCGAAGGGTGCACAGGCGTCTCCCGTGGCCAAGTATTCACCACAGAGACACAGAGGCACAGAGAGGTTCTTATTTTGTGGGAAATTGGCGGGGAGAAGCGATCAGTGATAAAGGATAAGTGATAAGGGATAAGAGATGAGCGGGGCGACCCTATCCAAACCGCGACCGGTCCGGCAGGGCGGCCCTGGCCGACCGGAAGGGAGCGGTCTTGACAGGCCCAGCGGGCCGGCACCAGGTCAGTTGCGCGGCGCGAATTAAGTAAGGTGTCCCCCGATTTCTACTACGTCCCCGCATTGGCTGTGGCGTTCTTGGTAAGCCACGATACGTACGCCTGGATGACCTCCGTCGCCACCTTTGTGGCCTCGCCAGCCGCTTCTTGGACCTTACCAAACTGCTCCGGACTGGCCTTGTAGTGTGCTACGTCCATGTCGTTGCGAGCGCGCCGGACCGCGTTGGTCCGATTCCACAGTTCGCGCGAGATGTTGTAGGTCTTGTACAACGACTGGGGCTTGTCGGCACACGACGGGTCCCCCACGATCACGGACATGGCCTTGTAGAAGTTCAGTATGGCCTCGGTCAGCGTGTAGTACGCGTGGAAGGACAGGCGGTCCTCGATCCGGTTGAGAGATTGCGTGAGGAATGCAGCGTGGTAGAAATAGGACAGGGCACGGTCGAGTTTGGCATCGTCCGCGCCGAGCACCATTCCCAAGCCGGTCACCGCGTCGCGCATGTGCGAGAGGTTGTACCAGCATTGCAGCCCGAACGGCAAATATACCGGCAATTGAAGCGACGATTGGGTGTCGCGTCTTGATGCCCCCTGAAGCCTGGCGTGAAAGTAGGTACCGACCTTCATGGTCAAGCCCATACAAAATCGGCTCGCGTGCCGTTCGGCGAGCGACACGGCCTCCGCGTCCGTCGGCGCCGCGAGCGTGACAAACAGGAAGTTGTCGTGCAGCCTGAGCTTCGCGGCGGGCAGTTCGATGAAACCCTCGACCGGCGTCGTGCGGTATTGCGAGAGTGTGCCGTGGCCGGCGACCGTGCGGCTCCACATGTCGATTGGGGGCCCCTTCCACTCAGTGCCAGGAGGCATGACCGTGGCGCCTTCCTGGGGCAGGCCGAAGGGCCCTGTTGGCTCCAAAGCGAAGATGATCTCGTAGTCGCTCATCGGTCTCCCGGCTCTCGCCGCCCAAGTGAACGGCTCATCGTCAAAAATCTGCAGAGGCAGCAGGTCCTGTAGGGTGCGTCGAAGGATGCACCGTGCATCGCTGCGCCGCGCTACGCCAGCTTCTTCGCAATCTGCTCCTCGAGAATCTCGTTGACCGTTAAAGCGATGATGACCTTCCCGCTCTTGCGAAAGAAAGCGTCGATTTCGGTCAGGGCGTCCTGGCTGTAGTCGAACGCCACGAAGAAGCCCTTGGTGCGGTCCTCGCGGGTCATAACCGCTTCAAACGAGTCGATGTCGGGCCGGCCTACGCGCTCCTTCTGCTTCACCTGGATCGGATACCACACGTCCATGAAGGCCAAGTCGGCTTGGTCACCCTGGCGGGCGGGGACGCCCACCGCACCCCGGCGCTTGGGGACAGCGGACACGGGGTAGATGCGACCGTCGATGCCCATGTCGCCGACCTGGGCCTTGTTGGGGATGGCGGGCAAGGTGATGACGGCGCAGTTTTCGAATTCGAATGGCGGGTACACCGGGCTTGCCAAGGCCGCAGGTTGGTCAATCCACGTTGACATATGAGATCGGGTTCTGGGCGCCCGGGCTGAAAAGGTGCCCGACGTAGCGGTTGACGTACCGTTTACGAGTGCGCTCATCAGCGATCGTGCCGACAAACTCCCATCTATCGGCGCGCCGGGGCGCCTGGCCGGCGTCGAACCGCCCGTTAAACGTCGAGCCAGCCATATACCAGGCCTCGATCTGGTAGACCTCGCGAACGACGTCCTCGAAGACCGAGAACGCGAGCTTCGCCTTATCGCGGCGGCGCTTGCCGACCTTCCATGCGCTTCGAGTGGCATCGTAGAGGTCTGAGTCGCTGATGCCGTAGCGGTATGTGCGATTGATCCGAATCAGGATCGCGGGGTCTTTGATGTCGGCGCGCCGACGGATGTAGTGAGCCACCAGCTCAGCCACCGGCATCCGTCCGAGCTTCGTTTCATGCCATCCCCGAACTGCATTTGTCAGGTTCGCGAGCCCCAAGAGGTCGATCGCGGCAGCCTCGATTCGGAGCGCGCTAGCTTCGTCTGGGAGGCCATGCGCGAGGATGTCGATCCTGGGCTGGGCCCCCGCGGATCGGACCTCTTGGATTCTATGTGAAATCTCGCGCTTCTCGTCAGCATTGAGGTGCGCGAGCGCGCGGCCCCCCTTGCCCTTTCCCACATAGAACACCGTGCCGTCGAGAGGATTCACGTAGAGGTATACGTAGTGCCCGAGCTTCCGAGCAACGGGCGCTGGGACTCTCAAAATGGTCCGCATCGGACGGTCCTCCCGGTTCGTAGGGCATTTACACCGACGCAGTGGGCGGCGTGCCAGTCGCAGTCGTGGTAGAAGCTGCCGGTCTTCTTGAGGACACGGGCCAGCTCGACGCAGCGCGGGCGCATGAAGTCGATGTACGCCTCGGCCGGCGCGTGCCCGCCCTCTTGGGGGGCAAAGGGCCCGCTCGCTTGCGCTCGGGGCTCTGATACGTCGCCCCAGAAGACCTCGTAGTTGCGGTTGCTGTTGAACGGGGGGTCGATGTAGATCAGGTCGATGCAGCCGTCGGGCAGGCGCCGGAGCTGGTCGAGGCAGTCGCCGCAGTAGGTGACGCGGGTGTCGAGCAGCGCCGACGGGCGGTTGGTGCGAGAAGGGATTCTCGCACCAGCGGGGGACTTGCGGGTGGAATGGGGTTTTCGCGCCATGCAAGCAAGCTACCGAACCGATCGTGTTCGGTCAATGGTCGGGAAGGCGACGAGTCAAGTAATCTGCGTGCGGCGGTGAAATCTGCGGTCGAAGCGGGGCCCGCATTGCCGGAACGGATTCCGGCCCGTGTGGGTGCGAGAAGGGATTAGCGCTACGCTTCGCCTTCGGTGCCTCGCACCAGCCGGCGGTGCACGGACGGCCGGGACAGAGCCCGGCCGCTATCCATGAAAGGCTCTCTCCTGTCAAGCGGACCGTTCCGTCTCGCGGAGCCCTTTTCTTCGGGCGTTTTCAGGCCCGCCGGGCAGACTCACTGCGCACCGCT